>Ga0058704_10000775_pt1 | contig 15654 bp, 18 predicted proteins | sample AgamicMgSfe_FD_71363 | JGI IMG/M metagenome (GOLD analysis project Ga0058704, IMG submission 71363) | Agave microbial communities from Guanajuato, Mexico - Mg.Sf.e | ecosystem: Host-associated > Plants > Phyllosphere > Phylloplane/Leaf | place: Guanajuato, Mexico | collected 2012-05-30
GGGATGTATTGGGAGAAATCGGAAGAGGAGCCGCCATGGCTGCTACCGCTCGAGGAAGAGCCTGAGCCACTGTTGCCGCCGCTGGAGTATGGGTTACTGCCGCCGTTGCTACCACCGTAGCCGCCGAACTGCGCATTGGCGAAGGACGCTGAGACATTGTGAGCAAGAGGTTTGTATTCGGAGTGCCCAAAGAGTGATGCCTACCACAAGCCAACAAGAGGCCTGCTCTCGCTGTCCTCAACATCTTGATCGAGGTTCCGTGCCAGCAGTCAGTTTATCAAGGACTGTACTGCTATTCGAATTGTTCGTTTAGAAAGATGCGTAATAAGGAAAGAGAGACAGCAATGAAACAGAAGATATGAACAACGGCCGTGTCATCATCTTTACTTTCCACACAAGCGGCCCAAGCATTGGCAGTACGATCACCGCAGCGGTGGCAGGGTACTGTCGGTGGTGTGTAAGCTTACTCCGTTCACCAAAGCCACGTCCTGCTGCTGCTATTTCAGGTAACAGCCTGCGTCTCTCAGCCGTTGAGGTACCTGTAGTCACTCAGGGAAGTGTGTCAAATATGACGTTATGACCACATTTGGCGCAGCTGGATTGCGCGTTGCGTTGTGTCCGAGACTTCGGAGGCAGGAGGTGGATTTCGGCTCTCCATGGTCTCCGAGTCATGAGCACGTGATCGGCAAGACCAGACGGCTTGGCTTAGCGAACTTCACTTCGCTTTCCGAGTGCTTGTGCGCTGCACATGATCTGGCTGTGAGCTACGCGGGTTGCGTCGCGCACGCATTTATGGAAAGGAACGGCGTGTAGAGAGCTTTGCCATATGCAGTGAACGAAAAGACAGCGCTACAAGGGAACTCGAAAGAAGAAGCTGGTCGATGGGTAGACAGATGCAACATGTCAAGAGAACGATGAAGGCTTCCAACTGCGGTCCAGGATAGCCGATGAAACGGTGGTCACCTCCGCAGTGAGGGAACATACACTCGGGAGGGTTCCTAGGCTATACTGGCGCTGGTCAAATGGTTCACGGATCCGTGGGCATACCAACATCCTGGAGAATGCATTTGAGGATCCAATGGGCAGCCAATGATCTGGCTAAACTGATCTCTAAAAGGTTGGGATACCTACGGGATCTTAAGTCTCGCTGCTCCAGGCGTTCCATAACGGTATTGAACAAGATAAACATGCCTTCCGTAGCTTCTATGGCGTCGAATGCTGGCGCAGCGGCGTCGCAAACGGAAGCATATATACCTGTGGTGAAAAAGGAGCTCCAGTTCGAAAAGATGCCGTTCGCCGGTACTTTATAATCCATAGCATGCTCGATGCAGACTCCAGTTGTTGTTGGTTACTTGGCCAAAACCAACGCGCCCAGCCACCCTTCTCCGCCGCAAACCCGCAAAGCAGCGAGCGCTCGGCTACACTTCGGCACTCCACTACAGGCATTAGATATCACAAAAGAACCCACTCCATCAGCTCGTGGTATTCTCCCTGGATTTCCAGGGATTTGTTTAACGGCTGAGCCTACCTATTTGCGACAGGTGACCAGCACGAGTCGCTAGATGCTGCAAGGCCTAGGTATCGGTTACTCTCACCGAGCAAATAACAGGAGACACATTCCGGAATTAAGATCAACCAACCTTGCGAGGCAGAGTTGTCTTTCCCGCCCTACACCGCCGAAAGATCGCTGAGGTTTTCGGGTTCCTTTTTGCGCTTTCCCACCACCCCTTCAACACAACAATAATCAATGTGTGCTGTTTATATATCATTTTTCACCAGTAGTGAGTAGTGTATCGAGCTGAATGGGAAGGGCCTAGCGTGAGGAGCTGCAGGCATGACGAGGCTGTGCGAGCAGCCTCGTGTCATAATTCGCACCGCGGTGAAAGCAGTCAGTATATCACTGCACAGCGATTTGAACACGCTGCTACTCACAGCAATACTGAAAATACCTTAATTGATCTTGTTTACTACATCCAAGACACTTTTAACGAAATGGCGCATTACCTCTTCTACCCCAACGTAGATGCACATCATATCATTTTCCACACCAATGATCGCTACGCCTCCTGTTATGAGCTTGCTTGACCCTTAACTCACCTCTCAACAACGCAAATGCAAGCGGTTCAGCGCAGTATCAACTGTAGATTCTCTTACGATTAGTGGACTACTATCCAATTACAGGAACAAATATGCGACGGCGTTATAGGCATGCTTTCACAGCGGACATGCATCTGCAACGCACTACTCTCACCTAACCCCGAGTCACTTTTGTGGCATCTGAACACTCCGCTACATCTGTCCGGCGAGTGCTCACGAGCCGAGATCGAAATACTGGGAAGAGCGTTCCTACTCCGCTCAATTGAGAACGTCGCGGAAGTTTTAGTTCGATACATTCTCCACCTTCGCCACTGGAAGCTTATGCAGCCAAAACGTCCCTGCCCCAGCCGCATGTACTTTCATGCCCGAAGCCCCGTTCCCTTGATCAACCGCCTAGCCCAAACGCCATCGCTATGCTTCCAGAATCACCACGCTAGTAATACAGCGACATCCGACAAGGCTACGCACCAGCAGGGCCAACGACGCGCCTGCTTGCAGGACAACAAGCTAGTAGCCTGATCGTCCGTAAGGCGTCGCACCGCCCACACCACCGTACACACTTCCCGCTCCGCCTCCATACGCCGGCGTCTGCCCACCTCCATAAGCCGTCCCTTGCCCATACGCAGGCGTCTGCGCCCCATAAGCCGTCTGCTGACCTCCATACGCCGTGCCGTTCATACCAGCGTCCGGTGGACTCATACCTCCGACATCAGCATCGCCCGCCGCACCATTGATCTCGTGCCCAGAGTCGGTCGTTTGACCTAGTTGTTGGATCACAGTCGCGAGTTTCTGCTGAAGCGTCTTGATGCCGTTATGAAGCACCTGATCAGGAGGCATAACACCCGTGCCTTCTAGATTAACGTAGAATTGCGTCGGCTCAGCCTCGTAGTTGAAGGCTTCGCCGTCTGCTGCGGGTTCCTCCCACTCTACGTTCTTACTGTCGGGCCATTCTTCCTTAGCGTTCGCACCTTCGTGCCAGAGCGTGGTATGCCGTAACTTGTTGTGCGGGTCGTATTCGAAGCCAATGGCGGCTGTGGGCGCCCATTTGGCGTGTTCTTTCGCAATCCCTTTCTTCGCTATGCAGCGCAGTTTGAGTTCCTGGCCTTTTCGAAGTGCGCAGATCAAGCTACCCTGCCCTTTCGAGTCCATAATGATAGGCGCCCCTCGCGGCGGTAGTTCTTCCGCCGAGCTGATACCGTTTGCACCATTTCGCCCATACCGCGGGTCCTCAACCGGATGCCCATGCACCGTCTGCGCCTGTAGATCCCGCGCGAAGATCTTGATGTTCTCGTCTAGATTTCTGTTCACCGCGTGTAGTATCAAGATCACCGCGCAGTTGTCGCAGAACTCTTCGCAGTCGCAGTCGCGCGAGTAGAACATATCCTCCACTCCTCTTGTGCTCAGTGGTACCAAGCCTAATCGGTGCGCGAGGAACTCGTCGGCGAGGACGGAGGTGTTAGTCTCGATCTCGACGAGGTCGATGGCGATGGTGGGGATCTCGGCGAGCATGGTGCGGCGCAGGGAGTTGGCGAGGGAGAGGGAGGTGTTGGAGAGGACAAAGTCGATGGTTGTGTCGTTGGTCTGTCGCACATCAGTATGCATGCGCTCAACCGGAGTGCAGTAAAGAAGCGCATACCACTCTCCGTATCGTGACTCGTGGCCCAGTGTCCTCGCCGTCCATACCAAACCCCATGTCGTAGTCCATCTTGGCCCTTGCTACGCGGCGTCAAGGCCGTAGACTGGTACGCTTGATTCTCCGACTTGTAGGCGTAGGTTGGGAGGATGCTGTAAGGACTGGCTGTTCAACGACAGGTGTTGCGCAAAGTGTGGTTACCAACTTGGTTCGCGAACGTATCTGAAGCTCTCATGAACCGCGTCTCGTTCACTTTGCGCGCGCGCCGGTGAAACTCCGGACATCTTCCCGCTAGCGCCGCCACCTCTCACTTTCACATGCCAACGTAACTCTGTGGCTGAGCCAACAGACAGTGTCTGATAAGCAACAACATCATCGATTGAAGCTCAGTACACCGACGAAGCTACAGGCTTCCCAACAACATCGGATTTGAGTGTTCACAATGTCGAACCACGACGACTTCTACCAGCCGCCCGTAGGCAACAACAACCAGCCCTTCCAGGACAACAACCCCTTCCACCAAGGCCAACAAGAGCAAAACGCTTGGCAGGGCCAACACGGAAACACGCCGCAAGGCATGCAAGTCCCGCACCCAGGTGGACCTCCCAGCCAGAATATCCCGCCTTACTCCAGCGGCGAAGGCTACTCGCAGCAGAATCAGAACCAGCAGTATCAAGGCTTTGAAGCCCCTCCAGGCCCACCACCAGGTCAACATGGGCAGCAGCCGAGGAGATCCGCGACTTTCAAGGAATCCGACTTCGTTCCTGAGGGCGAGAGGGGAGAGCAGAGGGAGGCGATGGAGCAGTTCGAGATGAACAAGGGTGCTCAGACCGAGGAGGATCGCGACCTGGAGATGCTGCAGCGAGAGTTCCCGAGCGTGGATGGGAGTTTAGTCGCGGCGCTTTATGGGGACTCGAAAAACCTGGCGGCGACGAGGGAGATGCTTAGGGAGTTGGGGAGTCAAACTTGACGGGACTCAGTGTTGGGAGGCTGAGACGAGATGGTGGAAGTGGCAAATAAGACACAGTGCTCAGGGCAGTCTACTGTGTCACAATGACAGTTCGGGCCTATGCCGAAGCATGTAGTTATGATGAGTACGTATGACCGTGAGATAGCAGACCAGCCGCACAAGCCACGGCTGTTCGAGCTCAACATTACCAACGACGGCCAAAATCTGGAGGCCAGCGCACGAAACTTCCACCGCATACATTTAAGATGCAGCACTCATGGAAGCAAGAAGTAGAGCGAGTTCGTAGTCTTTCGTAAATGCTAACCATAGGTACACCGAGCAAACTCAATCAACGCCTTGCTTTTTCCAACACAGGGATCTAACGCGCCAGTATCCACGGATGTCTAACAAGAGATGACTACACAAGCCGACGTGCGCGCTTCTCGGATGGTAATGATCCGAACTCCATCGATTCGTCAAACGTACAGTATGTCCATGATTCAACACATATTACAACCTCGATGCCGTCGCAGCCCTGGGCGTCGCGTCTGGCACCTCGCCTGTGAACGTCACCTTCAAACCTGCAATATTGTCAGCGCACACTCTCCCCGAACGCATGTCAGGAGCCACTTACTAGTCGGGAACGGGAAGTACATGTCCCAATCCTCCGTCAAGAAAGCATGGTAATGCCAGCTCTCAGGCAACACCTTAGAGTCTCCCGGCTCGAACTCCTTCATTACCTTCTTCACGCTCGAGTTGACGGTGTTACCGCCCACCGACACCCGCGCAGGCTTCAGATTGTCCAACCGCGCAATGACCTTCAGCATCGTGGTAAGCGCTACCCTCGTCATGGGCAGACCGAGACACTGATGCGGGCCGTGACCAAGGTGGATGTACTTGTCCAGCGGCCTCTTGAGATTGACTTCATCCGGATTCTCGAAGACGGCAGGGTCGCGGGAAGCGGCTTTGAGGTCAACCATTATCCTGTCGCCTTTCTTGAAGACGTACTTCTTCTCGCCGAAGGGCTGGGTGTTGTCGATGATAGCTTCTTCGTCTGTCATGTCTCTACTCACTTGCCGGAAGACGCCCGTCTCGCCGTTGAGGCGCGAGGCTTCCATGAAGTAATGCATCAACTTGTCGAATGCTTCGTCTGTGTCCTCCCGCGCGAGAGTTTGCACGTCAGGCCAGTGTTTCTGTCCAGCGGCAGACATGAAGTAATCCATCGCTTGGCCGAAAAGCTGACCCTGATTTGCCACCATGCCACCAGCCGTGCCCATGATGTTACCCCAGACAAGGTCGTCAACGTTGGTGTCTGCTTCACTGAGCTTGCGGATCATGTGGGTGCCGTACTCGCGCAGCTCAGGAGCGACAGGGTCGGCTTTATTGATGCCCCATTCTGCCAGACCGCGACCGTGTTTGACGGCCTCGACGAGGATCTTGACGAACTCTCCTAGCTGTTGCGTAGCCTCTTTAGCTTGCACGCGGAGCGGGAAGGACTTCGGTGGGTCGACGTCGAAGAAGACGCAAATGAAGACTGCGGCCATGATCATGTACAGTTGTTGCTCGGTCAGAATGCCTCTTGGAAAATCCTCGGTCTTCAACGGCAGACTGAAAAGCTCCGCGCCGAAATGAACGTGCGCCATGTTGCCGACGTCGCGGATGATGTCAACGTAGTTGGTTCCTGCAAGCTTATGGCTCTTGTCTTGTAGGAGCTTCGTGGTGATGTGTTCGTAGTATGTGCGGACGTCCTGGAGCCACTTCTCGTTGCCTTTCGGTATGGCTGTAGACGAGCCGCCCAGATAAAGTGCGTTTTCCATGAGCTTACGACTCTTCTCGTTGGCTTCGCCGTCACCAGCGAGCATGAAGTTCTTCCCGTCGGGACCCATGAGGAACTCGATAGCTTTGCCCCACGTCACGCGGAACAGATTCTTGTTCTCCATGATCTTCACTGCTGCGTCGTAGCTGAAGATCATTTTCGGCTGGACGATTGGCTTTGGCTTATCGAAATTGTACTTGTCCGCCTTCTTGAGATCTTCGAGGATGTCCCGCATGCCGCCTTGGCCGTGTGGCACCGTCATTGGGTAGTGGACATAGACGGACATCGGGTCGTAGTTGTTTGGCAGAGCCCGCAGGAAGAGCTTGTAGAAGACGCAGCCATTGTCGATCGTGGTGTCAGACGAAGCTTCGGCGAAGCCCCAATTGGTTAATGCAGCTGGTGTATAGCTAGTAGTATAGTACCTGTCGCCTCTAACCAGCGCCACGGCATCTGACAGTACGCCCCGAGAGATAGTGTAAGACGGACACAGACCAGAGCCTGGCTTCATTGGTCTCTTCGCGTCTTCTACAACAAGGCCTGGGTATAGCTCCACGTTGTCAGGATGGTCGTAAAGATGCTTGAGCGCTTCCTGGACTTCGAGATTGGTGGTAATATCGCTGAACTTGCGGTGAGGCTCGAGAAGGAAGTGTTTCCGGAACTCATTGAGCGTGGCGCAGTTCCAGGTACGCGCCTGTTTAATGCCGAGAACTTCGATGGCTTTCATGACTGTAGGTACTTGCTGCGGACCGTAAGCGTTGGCGCAGTCTTCAATGCCGGCTGTGAGGATGGCGGCAAGATCGTTATCCTCGAAGTTGCCTTGGTACGGGCCATTCTTGATACGTGCCAGTACCTCTTCTTTCAGGGCAGGGAACTGTCTCTCAGTCGGATCCTGGCTCATAAACTCCATCTCCTTCTTCATGAGGACCATGAGGAAGTCAGTCATCTTGTCCGGCTCTGCGGCTTCTGCTGCGGTCATGTTCGGGACCATCTCCTTGAAGAGCTGCTGAGTCCACTTATCGTCCCTCTTCGAGACGGCGGCGTGCCAGCGATACACAAGGTTGAACTATCATGCATCGTTAGCACGAGTCTCTACACTTGACGAAATCAAGCGTTCTGTTTTGCTTACCTCGGCACTAACTTGGTTCCCTGTGCCCATTGGCGGACCATCTGCTATGATAGCTCTCGGATTGAGCTGCCAATCCTCGTCTGTGGTGTTGAGATTGAGGATGGTGCGAACGTAATCGATTAGAATGATGTTGATGTACAGGCCGCAAACAATCAGACGACCGGTCTGAAAAAGATCATCGTCGCGCTTGTTGATCTTTTCACCATAGCGCTCGACCTCGATCTGTCGGGAAGACTCTGTAAAGCGTCCGTTCTCGTTGATCAACGCAAGCTGCTCGACGACGTAATTGTGGTAGCGATTGAACATGATCAGCAGTGCGCCCACACCAGGTGGGAAGGTCAGCAATCGCGTCTCAGAGAAACAGTCAGGCTTGATCTTGCCATCCTTCATGGTTCGCATCTTCTTCTGCTCCGACCAGTTGCTGCCATACAGCGGCGCCAGATCGAGGTAAGATGATGTGTTGGACTGGTTGAAGTCTTGATGATCAGTCCTGAACAGATCATGGATAATGATGGAAGCTAGGTAGAATAGCATGCTCGAAAGCTTGGCTGGGTGCTCTTCGCCATTCGGGTTCTTGCGCGCCATACACGTGTCGAACAGTACGCCAGGGTCCGGCAGGCAGCCTGGCTGCTTTGTCATAGGTGCTACGGTTCTTGCGTACGGTGTGCCAGCTTTGCCGATATGCGGCAGTTGGTAGTTGTTGTTGCTGCCATCAGGCTGCCGGTATTGATGCTCAGGGCCGAGCAAGGTCGGAGGAGGATGTTGCAAGTCGTTCCACAATTGTGTCAAGAAGCCGTCCGTGAGCTTCGTGTTGAATTTATCCGGTGGTAGCAGGGCAGCCGCTTGAATGAGGTTCTCCATGAAGTACTTCCGGTCATCTAGAGGTTCGTGCCTCAAGGCTGACTTGGCCACATTAAGAAGGTCGATGTCGCGCTTTACGCCGTCCTTGGCGAGATCTTCCAAGATGGTTCCGAGGAGCTTGACTGTACTCTCCTTCGGTTCCGGCGGCGGAAGCTGTGATCCATCGCCGGTCTCAGTAGGTAGCGGTGCGCGCACCGCCTTCAGCAGCGTCCCGAATTGTGTCACTGATTTGGACATGTTGTGGGCGAACTGGTCGAATTGAGCATGCAGATTAGGCTCTGCACTCTGGGAGTCGTTCTCATGGCGGTGAAAGAGCTTGTGTGCCAACTCATCGAGGGTCGATCGCTCGTCCAGCTCATCGTGCGTCCCATTCGGCATATCGCCATTAGCTTGATGCTCAGACACCATCGGATCCATGTAGACTCTGAGAATATCGTTAGCCATGATGAACGCTTACACCACCAAGCAACCGACCCATGATACAAGTAACACCGCGCCTCTTCCTCATCCAGTTGTAACGTAGCGTCACGTGGCACCAAATGCTCGTGAGGCTGCGCGTGGACCCCACCCTGTTCTTCATGAGATGACAGATTCGGTGGCTGTAGAGGCTTTTGGAATGACTGCTTTGTCTCCCGGATTTCGCCTATTGCTCCTTTGACCATGGACAGGTAACCAGGCTCAACACTAGAATGACCGCGATCGCCATGGCTCACCACGCCACGGCTGTTTGATGTATCTTGGTGATGGGCCTGCCCAGATATGGATGGTGATGACAAACGCCACCTGCGGAAATGCGAGAGCAATTGTTGCTGCACATTATCTGTGGACGCGCTGTCTCGATGGTGCTCGTTCATGTTGATGCATGCATTGCAAACTTAGGTATTGTCGAGTGTTGTTGTTTTTCGTGTTTACCGAGGAGCCCGGTTTGCCAGATGAAGTTGGTGGGTGCTTTCCAAATGACAAGCGACTGTCCGCAACAGGAAGGCGCATCTTGACTTCATCCCATGAAACAACGAAAGCTTGATATACGTACTTCTGATATCTTTCTCTGTACAGTCGCTAGGAGTGTATGTATAACAATATGGACGGGTAGCAATCCAATGGCCAATACACAGAAAAAAGAGAGTGAAGAGAGTAATTAGAGAGAAAGCGATTGGACGTTGCGGCGTGACTGCTAGAGGTATATAAGCCGACAACGACAGCGTGGACTGACCGACGTCTTGCAGTATACTTCACCGAATGCGCCAGGCGAGGAAAAGGCGTTTTTCGAAGGAGACGCTATTGACAGCTGCGGCTGACCGTTGCTGGGTTCCTTCCCTCTTCCGATCGAATCGTGCCGTCCCACGCGTCTGCGCCCCGGGCTACTCCTACTGCTCCGTTGTTGGTAAGAGGTTGCAGATTCGCGCTGTGTAGCTGCGATGGAGAGCGTGGCGTTCGTGATGCTGCGCTAGCTTTGCAGGCTATCGTCTGCACCCGCTTTTTCTCAGGCGATCAGGCAATGTGGCTGCTGACCGCGAATGTCGACGTAGCCAATACTGCTTTGGAGCCACATATTTGTCTCTTCTCGTTATCGAGATGCAAAGAGAAGCAGAGAGTGTTTCACGTTCGCTCTCAGGAACGAGAGTATGCTATTTTGGTCGCCTGCATTGGTCTGTCGGGACTTGGGACCGAACTTCCGGCGAGAAAAAACCCCCACCAGAGAGCTGTGCAAGTGAGGACCAACATGGAATGAACGTCATCTCACCACCGGCAGCTCCGTGTAGGAACGGCTGAACCACACGTTAAATTTGTCGCTTCAGTGCTCGGCTCAAAGCAGCCCCTCCCGCGCTTTGCTGAGCATCGGCGCCAGCATACCCTTGACCTACGAGGCTGAGCAATTGAGGCCGCATCTTGTTGACCTTTTTCCAATCATGGCTTCAAAGCCGGTGACTCTTCAGGTGCAGCCTAGAGGTACTCGCTATGCCCCAGCAGCTATGGAAGCGTAGTGCTGACCGGTGTTCAAGGCAAACGTATCCACAAGCTTCCAACTGAGACCAGCATCTACCTCCAAGGCAGCGGCAGTGATCTTTACGAGCGCATAGCGAAAGCGACAGGCTTCTCAGCCCACCGACTACGGATCACGAAGGGCGATGACGGAAAGCCAGTACCCAATGACAAGAAGAGTACTATTGCCAGTACTGGCTTGGAGAATGGCAGCGTGATCCAGGTAAAAGACCTTGGTAGGTACCGAAAGCCATTTGCCTTGCACATGCAAGCTGTATCGTGTCCTGCTGACCTCAGGAAGGCCCTCAGATCGCATGGCGAACTGTCTTTGTCATCGAATACATCGGCCCACTACTCATACACCCACTCTTCTACTTCCTACGACCGTACATCTACAAGGGCGCTACGTCTGAGCCATCTTTGCTGCAGACGCTGACATGCGTCACGATCACTCTTCACTTCGTGAAACGTGAGTTGGAGACGCTATTCGTGCACCGCTTCAGCAATGCCACGATGCCGACGCGCAACATCTTCAAGAACTCTTTCCACTATTGGGTGCTTGCGGGCCTGCTCATTGCGTATTTCACATACTCTCCGACCTCTGCTACAGCTGCGCCGAGCAACCCTTTGCTTACCTACCCTGGCCTGGCACTCTTCGCAGTGGGCGAGCTTGGCAATCTGAACACGCACCTTGTACTACGGGGTCTGCGGTCACCTGGCGGCACTGAGCGAGGCGTGCCGAAGGGTATAGGCTTCGACTTAGTGACGTGCCCGAACTACCTGTTCGAGACCATCGCGTGGACTGGCATACTGCTCATCAGCAGGTCATGGAGCACAGCGGTATTCGTTGCGGTGGCTGTTGCGCAGATGGCGTTGTGGGCCAAGAAGAAGGAGAACAGGTACAGGAAAGAGCTGGGTGGGAAGTACAACAAGAAGCGGTACTTGATGATGCCCGGGGTCTGGTGAAGCGCATATTGCTCTGAAACACGTCCGGACGGAAACCCGAGATTGGCGCTGCAGAACAATACCACCCAACAAGCAGTCGGCAGTGGCGGCTGCACTGCACATCATATCTTTGAGCTGCAGATGCTCTGTGGACGGTAGCCTTCCGCAGTTTAGAGCTATTGTATTTGCAATGCAGGAGAAGCACCATGCGACGGCTGCAGCGTGTTGCAAGACCGTACGCTCCGCAAGCTCAAGAGGCTGATCGCGCTCGGCCCAGTCTGCTTTCGGCACGAATAATGATAGACTTAGGCACCAAGCTGACTGGCTTGCGGACTGCATATCATTAGCCTCGAGGCATGATATTGCAGAGCCGATAAGTAGCGCCTCTGCGATACATTGATCACGTAGTCAATGCATTTCGTTCAAGCAGGGCTGACAGCTCGAGTACCTTCTCGCGTGCGCTCTCGCGTTGATCAACCCCGTCACGATTACCTGAGGAGCTGCACAGTCTGCACATGAGACGTTTGGTCATGGAGACCGGCAGATGTCGCCACTGACCAATGATCACGTGTACCTTGCCGCTGGTCCCTTCGGCAGCTTACCATGCTCATGTCGAAAGGCTACTACTCCATTGAGACAGCTACCCTATCTTGGCACACTCCTCAAGGCGTTCCTCCAGCTGAGCAGGAGAACAAGTAAGCCCAGAATGTTCGGGATGACCAAAAACCCGCGTAAGGCCAGAACAGACCGCCGTCCTCAGGGCTCGAGCGCGACGTGACCGCTCCGCTCTTGCGCGAGATCTGTGGCAAAGACGCGATCGAGACGGCTGACGAACGATAGGCCGTCATAGTGCGTGCAAGCCGCAAACGACCGCTTCCCGGCGTCCTTGAAGAGCCGCGCGAACGAGACACGGATCCCTGTCTCACATCGATGCCTTGCATATGCCTCTTCCCGGTGACAGCCCGGCGGCACAAACACGTTCTTGACGCTCGTCCAAGGATCTTTCGCGCGGTCCCGGCCCCGAGCGCTACCGCTATCTCGTTCATGCCAGTATCCGGAAGCCTGACGGGAAGCCGCAGGAGATCTCCTATCCCTGCTCAAACATCGCAATCAGTGTTCTATACCCAGTGCAGCGATGATGTTGTGCCTGCCGGATCAGTCTCTGCCGGGATGGACCGATCTAACTGTAGCAGCCTACCTGATCTGCCCAAAGCGGAATGTAATAGCTCTTGTGTGGCGTGACCTAGAGCGATAACTGTTGCTACTGACTGATATGGGGTTGCGTGTCTCGCACAAGTTACCGTCGGGTTGTCTCGTTGCTAACACACGGATGCCCGTTGCTGAAGCAGCTTGTTACACCACCAGTAGTCACGATGTTCATCAGGAGAAAGGACTTCGTCGGTATGTATCCGAAAGTGCGCTATACCAACGCTGATGGTTGCTCCCTATTCTTCTAAGAGCTGCAGGTCGACGAGAGTGGAGACACTACTTGACCGCCTTTTCGGATAGCGAAAACGAAGAGCTGTAGAACATGCACAGAACACGATGGTAGGTTCTTGAACGTCGCACAGCACGTTTACGAAGTTGCGACAGTGTGACATTCCACACCATCAGCGTGTCTCCACGCCAACTTTCTACCATGCCAAGCCCTCCCTGAATCTCACAATTACGCAGCATCAATATTGAAGGCCACAAAGGTGTGGCCGTTTGTTCGTATTGTGCCAGCCTGCATTTCTTTCACCCGCCTCCTTGCATGTTTGCCGCCGGAATGTCTCGCAGTTCCCGGCTTCGCCGCTTCCGGTAACGCAACCCTCCAACAAAGAACAAAGAAAAGTGCGGCAGGCTCTTGCCTGACCGTGACCCAGCATGCGTCGACTCCGCGACAATCAGAGATGGTCTGCCTGCGCCGGCCGTGCTCGTCATTGGACAAAGAAGTGCATGCCATGGTCGGCTGGAGGATAATGGGGACAAAGAATCCATTCGTGCTTCTCTCCCTTTGCCAGAATGGCACTACTCCATTCGTCATGCGGTGCCATTGGATACTGTAACCTGCCCACTGTCAAAGGGCATGCCAGTGGAACAAGAGGCTTGCAAGACCCTGCCACGGATTGTGTCCTCTCTCGATGTCTGCCATCCAGAACTCACATCGCCAGTCGCTGCCAGCACCTTGGAATCCGGTACCCGTGCAAACGCAGCCGGCGAATGAGCCTGGCCGTATCATCTTTACCAGACAGCTTTGGCAGCGAACCATGCCAGATCAAAGTGAGCAGGCTGTCTTGAACAAGTCTCAGTCTCAGACCCAGGACTCACGCGGCAGTCATCACAGTGCTGCTGGTCCCAGCAGAAGGACGTCGTCGACGGTATCGACTCGGTCCCAGCAGCGTCGCTCTCCAAGTCCCTCGCACAGCTCGAAAACGCCATTGACGCCTGAGGAGAGCCCTCCTTTCAGAACGACAAGGAAGCGTAACACGTGCACACTGGAGGACGAGGACAAAGAGCTCGATAGTGCTGGTACAACGTCAGCACACACCAGAGCGAGCAGCGGCGACTCTATTGTGCACGTCTGCATTTGTCAACCTGATCCCAAGATCCCTAGGCCACGTAACGGTATGTTCTTCGAGCAGAGTCTGCTGTTGTTGGGTCGAGCTAACAGATCATAGCCTTCATTTTATACCGTCAACACCACCAAGCCCAAGTAGTTGCTCAAAACCCAGGCCTCGCCAATCCAGAGATCTCCAAGATCATCGGCGAGCAGTGGCAGAACCAACCGCCCGAGATCAAGAACAAGTGGAAAGCGCTTGCCGAAGAGGAGAAGCGCCGTCATCAGCAACAGTATCCGACCTACCGCTATCAGCCAAAGCGTAACGGCAGACGCAACAGCCTTTCATCCGAAGCTCCAGGATCTGCAGGCGAGAGACCGAAGTGCGCGAAGTGCGGCGGTCGAAGCATCCTAGCCCCATCGGCGCCGTTCTCCGCTACCCACTCCCACACTGGAAGTTCGGGTTCAGTACCGCCAACTCCAGGCTCAGAAATTACGCCTGTCAGCCGCACTCTACCAGTCCTGCGGGACCTGAGTCTACAATCTCCCGCTGCGCGTCGCGTGGGCAGAGTATACTCAAGCAGCAACATGTCGCCAAACCACAACGGCCACATCGACGACCGCGACGATGTCGGTCCGTTGAGTCCAGACAACAAGCGCCGTCGCTTCGACGGCGACCGCGTGAGCGTCGGCCGCGCAATGCCGCCTCGGTATGGTCCGGGTGGCGCGCTAGCAGTTGGCCCAGGTACACCCTTCCCATTCGCTCCCCAGCAAGCTCCGCCACCCCATCCATACCCGCCGGCAGTCGTGGCGCATGCCAGGCGTGAGATCTTGCCAGGTCTTATGGGTATGGTGAGCCCGCCGGGACCGATGGCGCCACCGCCTAGACCGGGGATGGGATACCAGCAACATCGCATGTCGCAGGGTCATATCCCACATGACCGGTCGTTGATCTTGCCGCCACTACAGACAGGCGACAGTATTAGCGGTCCGTCTGGTGCAGCTGGTGTTGCTGGTGGTAGGAGCAAGAGCGTCGAGGAGCAGATTCTGGGTATGGCGTTTCGTTATAAGATTGGGGTGTTGGGCCAGGTTGCACCACCGGCGGTGAAAGATGTGTCTCGTGGCCCGCTTGTGGCTGTTGAGGGGGATAGTGCTGAGGCTGTTGCGGAGCTGGGGCAGCGGTTACATGATGAGCTGCGCAAGGGCGAGGACTTGAAAGTGAATCTCATCGATGCCCCGGATTTGACCAGCCATGGCGACAAGAAGCCGATTGTGCAGTATCACCTGCTTGCGACAGACTGGCTGTCGAAGAGCGACGACATCATCACGTCGATGCGATACAAGCCTGCTGCCGCTGAGCCTGTCGATTCAACCATGAGTGGCGTATCGCCGGTGAAGGAGCCAGCGCAGTCTGCGAGGAACATCGACGAGAACTATGACAGTGATAGCTCGGTGAGAAGCCATGCTGGAGCATCGGAGAAGAAGATTGACGAGCAACACCAAACTACAGCAGATGATGGGTTGATGGAAGTGGACAAGGCCCCCACCACCGCCACCGTCAAACCCACATCATCAGCGACAGCTGCACTCAGCAGCACCAAGCCCGTCGCCATAATACCGAACTACTCCCTCCACGCTAGCACCGTATACGCCTGCCGCATCCCCATCGAGTCGAATACGCACTACTCGCCCTCTGACCACTGGC
>Ga0058704_10000776_pt1 | contig 15629 bp, 8 predicted proteins | sample AgamicMgSfe_FD_71363 | JGI IMG/M metagenome (GOLD analysis project Ga0058704, IMG submission 71363) | Agave microbial communities from Guanajuato, Mexico - Mg.Sf.e | ecosystem: Host-associated > Plants > Phyllosphere > Phylloplane/Leaf | place: Guanajuato, Mexico | collected 2012-05-30
GAACTTTACCTCAAACTTCTCTTAGGTTATGGTTCTAGACAGGTGATTGCAGATGTAGAATTGGAGCGTGTATAGTAAAAAGGGAAAGAAGCATTTTCTTTATGCTATTAAAACATTTCATCTATCACATGCCTGTGCATTGTGAATGTGAATCCAATCGTCTTTAATTACCAGCCTGCTCACGGAATGCCAGACATCCGTGTGGTGTTATAGTTTTATTCTAAGATCAACTACGTACGGTATCACAATAGTATAGCAAACAGTCACTTTGACATCTGTATGAAAAGCCTCGTTCTACAACCATCAATACACAACAATACCCGATATATAAGTAGCACGAGTAATGAGATAGTGTCCCACAGAACTATTCTCGGTATTGATGGTGAAGAAGGTTCTGATGGCGAATACTTGTTCTACATGCGTGATGTACTTTTAATACCTACTCCTTCAGCCTTCCTTGGCTTCGATGCACAGCCCTCCTCCGCAACGAGACATCTTGCCTAACGGTCGATATTAGTCAAGCGCGCGCGCCAATGAAGTCGTTCATTGCAGAGTCGATGCGCAGATTTCAGATTCTTCTAAGATCGCGACTGGAACATTATCGACATTGGCGGCGCACATATTGAGGACATCATATGAACATCGCTTTGGGCATTCATACAACCACTCGACGTCGCTGCTGGGTTTCAGTACGTCAGAGTTGAACGATCACGTTAGATCGGTGGAAGAAGTAAAGAGCGAGGATTTCACCTAAGGAGTCCAAGATGACTATAAAGGATCTGTTGAGGAAGAAGTCATTCATCGAGTCACCCAGTAACCCTTTATCACCTGCCCGAGCGGCTGCGTCTGGAAATGTAGCGCCAGCGAGATCAGAGGAGGAACCACCCGAGTTCAAGTTCTACAGGACAACTACGACAGATCAAGAGGAGATCCAGCCACCGACATATCCAGGTGATAGGGAGGCGGATCAACATCGTAGAAATGGACATGCACAAACGCTGAACACACTCAAGGAGGAAAAGACCACTCCGGAGAAACACCGTCGGCCATCGATTTTTAAGCGTTCTGCTAGCAACTCATCGCAGAGATCGATTAAAGAGAAGGATAAGGTAGAGCCAGCGCAGACAATAATTGAGTCTCAGCCTCTCGAGTTAGATCCTTCCGCTTCACCGCCAGCCCGACCGCCGAATCAGCGCAAAGTTTCCGAACGCTTCTCGCAAAGACTACGGGGACTATCACGCTCTTCGTCGCGTGCCTCGGCAGACGGACTATCAGCAAACTTGCCTGAAGATCTCGGTGCAGCACCCGACGCCATTCCAGCCCCCGCAGTACCACACGTCAAGAAACGAGCCGACGAGGTCGACGCGACTGAGAAAGAGGAGAAAGTGAAACGCGAAGCTCAATGGGAAGAGCGCGCCACAAAGCTCGCTCTGCGCTCACAGCCCTCTTCGTCCTCGATGCATGCGCAAGAGTCATCGCCTCTCCCTGTACTGCCTGCGCTTCAATTCCAGACCACGCCCACCTCCCCCATGAGGGCCACCGCACCTGAGGGCCCAATGACTGTTCCTGCTCAGAACGCCGATATGACCACACCTTCGGAAGAGAAGCTGCACCTCGCGATCCACCTGCATGAAACCGGCGACCTCGAAAAGTCCACTGCTCTCTTTGCTACTCTGGCTGACGGACAAAGTCCCTCATCAACGCTCGCTCAGGTGCTATACGGACTCGCGCTGCGTCACGGTTGGGGGATTACGCCTAATGCGCCATTGGCACTCCACTACCTTCGAATGGCGGCTAGCTCGGCTGCAGAAATCGAGTCTGCAGCCCTCTCCACCTCTCGCGCGGGTGGTTCGGCGAAAGGCGAGCTGGTACTCGCCATCTTTGAGCTAGCGAATTGCTACCGCTACGGATGGGGGGTAGATAAAGACCCTGTAGCCGCGCGGGCATACTACGAAACCGCTGCCAATCTCGGCGATGTAGATGCTTGTGAGGAGGTTGCGTGGTGCTATACGGAGGGCTTCGGCGGCGAGAAGGACAAATGGGTCGCGGCGCAGTACCTGAGGCTGGCGGAGGAGAGGGGACGGAAGATTGTGGGCGGGTCCTGGATATGGAAGGACAAGTACGATCCTGATCGTGGCGAAGGCAAGAAGAAAGGGAAGAAGGACAAGAAGAAATGAACAATTCTGTGTAAATTGGTTGGTTCTTGGAAGATTCACCTCGGGTTTGGCATTGTCGTTTGAGCGAGGCGTAAGGTCGGATAGGGCATATCAGATTGGTAGATGGGCAAGGCACGCGCGAGTCGCTCGCTCACATGTTCAGCAGAACAAATCATTATGATCACAGATGTTTCTATACATATTCCCTGGTACCAAGGGTAGTTGCATCTCCAGACCCCTAAAGGGCACGTGATGCCCATACCCCGTCGGCGAATTCAGGCTGTCTTCGCAGCTTCCCCACACTTGAGCCGTCGAGTCTCCAACTTTCGAGTCTCCAACTCTTAGCTGCGCAACACCAGCAAAAGTCATTGAGCATCCGCGCTCACACTTCAGAGGTCCGTGAGTTGATTATTCCTGTACGAAATTGCAGCCATGGGTGTCATTGGATCACTCTTCAAATACAGCGCCTTTACAGGACTGGCCGGAGGAGCTGGAATCGTGTGGGCTGGTCGTCACTCAAAGGTGTTCCCTCTACCTACAACCGATTATCTGTTCAATACCACTTGGTACGCAAGAGTAGGTGACTTTCGATGTTTCCCGTAATCTCTTCTCATGTTCAGCGACTAAAGCCGCCAGTACAATGCCGAGAACAACGCAGCGACCAGCGACGTCTGCGTACGGACTGTGCCATTGAAAGACATTAGGCCCGATCTGTTGGAAAAGGAGGGAAAGCTCGTCGAGAAGTTCTGCGCCGGTGTCTGGGGAGGTCTTGGTAGGTCTTTTCAATCTTAACAAGACACTTGCGCTGACAGATCATTTTCTAGGCTACGCATACCAAAGACGCTATCTGGAAAAGAAGTATCGTGGACCAGAAACCGCCGGTCAGCTCTGGGATCGCAAGGACCTCAAGGAATCCAACTACCCAGTCGGTACGCAAATCACGGATCACTTCGAAGTCATCAGCCATACCGATGACAGCATCATTGTTCGCTGCGGTGATTCTCCAAGGAACATTGAACCACGACCAAGCGACGGGCTCTTCGAGATGAGGGCGGATATAAAGAAGAGCGAGGGTGTTGCCGAATTTCAGCTCAAGAGTGTGTTCTACCAGGGACTCGGAAAGTCAGAAGGCCCACCTATGCCATGGCATGTCGAGATGTTGCATAGATGGTACGCCAAGCTGTGGATGGAGACCTCCGTGAGGACTCTGACCAGATGAGCAGCGTCTGATCACTAGAAATCTAGACTGTCTTGATTCCTGTAAAATGTTTAGCATGTGTGCGTTCCCCGCTCCAGGTTTATGCCTCAAGCGGAGGGCCTCAGGTTGGCCCTGACAATCAAGTCAATTAATACCTCATTCGTTACATCGACCTTTCACTCTTACTTGCTTCATAGAAGTGCACTGTGAATTGATTATTTCGAAGTCATTTTATATCCAGTGTTGTCATCTTGCCTAAAACGGCAATGTGGTTGCTTCTTGGAGAATGACGTGCCAAGCATCGGGATATATCAACCTGCAACCTCGATTTCTCGACCCACTCACCACATCATGTCGCGCTGAAAGGACGAAAGGCCTCATGTCAACATACAAAAGACCAGCTTCGATACGATGGGCCAGCCACGGGCCAGACGACGTGCCGTGGTTGTCATCTCCTCGGACGAAGAAGACGGCTACGATGATACAGATGATCTCTTGAAAGAAGAGATAGTTGAAGAAACGAAACCCCCGACAAGGGCATCGACAAGAGCGAAAGCGAAACCACCCAAGCCGGTCAAAGCTGAATCAACACCACCGCCCGATGGGTCCCAATCAAGTCAGCGATCATCATCCAAAGCATCCAAGCCGGATTCCAAGAAGAGCAAGGGCACAATATTCTCCTTTTTCAACGCAGCGACGCAGAAACAGCAGACCTCACAAGAACCTACCGGCTCACAAAAGGTCGTCAGAGCAGTGCCGACACCCTCCACAGAGGATATCGATGATGCGATCGATGAGGATGATACGACCATTGAACTCACTGGAGGATCGAAAACTTCCATGACGCATCGGAAAAGGAAGTTTGGTATTGAGCAGTTTGCCGTCGGTGAAACTTCCTCCATACAGACGAGCTCGCAAAAATTCCGCAAGACCGCTGATGGCGCAAAAGTGGTAGCACGGCCACAGGTAGAAGACAAACGACCATGGACGGAGCAGTATGGGCCTGTGGATCTGTTGGAGCTCGCAGTACATAAGAAGAAGGTATCTGATGTCCGCGCGCTTCTCGAGGAGGCCGTCTCGGTGCGAGCCAGGCCGAGAGTTATTGTACTCAAAGGCGCGGCAGGAACAGGCAAGACTACGACGATCCAGCTGTTGGCCAAGGATTTGGGTATCGAGATCAAGGAATGGAGGAATCCTGGAAGTGTCGAATTCGGTTCTGAGAACTCAACATCGGCATCTGCTCAATTCGAAGACTTTATACTTCGAAGCGGCAAGTACAATGGCCTCGATCTGGTCTCGGGAGGTATGACCGGTGTGGACTTGTCACGGACGCCGAACCAAGAGGCCAAAACGTCGGTCAGTCGCGCGCACATTATGCTCATAGAAGAATTTCCGAATACATTTGCAAAGAGTTCGGGCGTTTTGCAGTCCTTCAGATCGACAATTCAGCAGTACCTTGCAATGCCCCGATATTCACAGCAAACGATCGCTCCAATCGTCATGCTCATTTCCGAGACGTTACTATCTACAAGTACTGCTGCATCGGATAGTTTTACAACACACCGCCTTTTGGGGCCCGCCATCCTTACACACCCTCTGACGGCAGAGATCGAGTTTAACTCGGTTGCTACCACCTTTTTGACGAAAGCGCTTGAGCTGGTCGTCATCAAAGAGGCTCGCAAGTCTGGTCGTCGAAAGACACCAGGCCCGCAAGTTCTCAAACAGCTTGCCGAAACAGGCGATGTTAGATCTGCCATCTCGTCGCTTGAGTTTTTGTGCCTGAGAGGAGATGACGATGACGCGTGGACGGCAAAAGTCGCGTTCTCAAAGCCAAAGGGAAAAGCTGCAAAGAATGAAATGCCTCTGACCATGCAGGAAAAGGAAGCTCTCAAGTTGATCAGCAACCGCGAGAGCACTCTGGGTATCTTTCATTCTGTTGGTAAGGTTGTGTATAACAAGCGAACAGATCCGTCAACCCATGGCGTTCCCCAACCGCCATCTCACTTACCGCAGCATCGACGACCAAAGCTTCCGGAAACGGATGCTGATGCCCTTATTGTTGAACTTGGCACAGATACACCAACATTTGTTGCTGCATTGCATGAGAACTTCGCCCTCTCTTGCACAACCACAATGGCGGATTACACGATGGACTCCCTGAATGGCTGTTTGGAGTCTCTAAGTGACGCCGACATGCTGGCTCCCGACCGCTTTGGACAAGGGAGCAGGAACTACACCGGCAGTACGGCAGACAGCCTGAGACAAGACGAAATCTCGTTCCAAGTCGCCGTCCGAGGTCTGCTCTTCAATCTCCCTTATCCAGTCAAGCGCGATATGGGACCCGCAGGCAAGAAAGGCGATGCCTTCAGGATGTTCTACCCGACCAGTCTAAAGACCTGGAAAAGACAAGAAGAGATCGAAGGAATGCTCGATTTGGTTGGCGCAGAATACGCGGCGACTCTAGGCGCAAATGCCGTGGCCACAGGCGCGAAGAAAGAAGGCGTTGAAGGCTGGCGACGTAACGCAGATACAGGACTTCCGACACCAGCGGATGACGACACGCGTGAGGAGCAAGATACAGTCACCAAGCCTCTCCTTCTGACATCGTCTGCAAAACAGGAAATGCTTCTCGAGCGGCTTCCGTTCATGGCGCAGATTTTACCTTCCACAGCGTCGTCTCCCTTTCATGAGCGAGTCCGCACCATCACATCATTCGATGGTCACAGTGTCAGCGCGAACGAGGACGAGACTGAGGACGAGACTGAAGACCGGGACTCTCCAGATGCGAACCAGAGCGAGTGGACCGATCGACCCGACGCCGATGGGGACGCGAAGCCGCCGAGACGCAAGGACCGAGGGCAAGGCAGATCGAAACTGGAGACCGAGGGCGGTGGGTTGAATATCCCCGTCGAGCACGCTGTCGAGAGGTTGGTGCTAAGCGACGATGACATTGAGGACTAGATGTCTTCGATATGAGAATTGGCGCCTGAATTTGGACGAACATAAGATGGAGGAGCGTGATGTGTGATTACGAGTAGACGGAGAGAGGATATACCCACGACTGCATGCTTAGATATGATCAGTGGTTGTACATACGATGTAATTTACCAACTGCCAGAACCGATTGCGTACAGCGTGAACGATGCGTATAGATGATTCGCTCGAGTGATGCTCCGATCCCCTGCTTAGTAACGTAGCCTAATCCATCAGTTATTCGTCATCTATACGCACGAACTCTATCCGAACCATACTTTATCTTGGATCTTCAAAACACACATCTCAACTATCATACAGACATATATCAACATGGACAAGAAAGCAACAATCCAACAATATGACATTCCCGAGAGAAAAGGCCATGAAGCCATCTTTGACGCCTCCTATCTGGACGACATTCAGACATATATCAGCAAATGGCAGTCCCAGCGGATCATCCTCGTAGTCAGCAAAGGCCTCTACACCTCATACGACCACGTGCAGAGGCTAGAAAAAGTACTAGGCGACCGACTCGCAGGCAAAAAACTCGGAGTCGGATCCCACTCACCCTACAAAGACGTGATCGAAATCGCACATCTCCTACAAGAGCACAATGCCGACTGCTTAATCTCACTGGGATCCGGCTCATACAACGATGCCAGCAAGATCGCCGTCTACCTCCAGACAAGCATGCCAACTCACTTCAGCGCCAACGACATGGAAGCTTCAATCGACCAAACCCGGGGCTTCGGATACCTCACCCCAGCGACCGCAAAACTGATCCTAGTCCCCACCTCTCTCAGCGCAGGCGAATGGAACGGGACGGGCTCATGTACCAACTCCCGTGGTAAGAAACAACACTACGGTCTACAGAACCACTGCGACGGCGGCGCAGACCTCATCGTCTGCGATCCAGAACTCGCCAGCACAGCCCCGGAAAAGCTCTGGTTATCGTCCGGCGTGCGCTGTATAGACCACTGCGTCGAGACCGTGACTAATACGCAGTGCACTTCCGAAGCAGAGCACGACGCACTAGACGGACTGGCGTGGATGCTCAGGGGACTGGCCGAGTATCACGACGGTAAAGATGGCGAGGGAAATCGACAAGCGATGCTGCGCGGTATTTCAGAGTGTCAGCGCGGCTCGAGACAGGCTATCAAGGGCCTCATTGTGCATCGCAATACGTTTGGGCCGAGTCATGCTATTGGACACCAGCTGGGTAGTGCGGCGGGCGTGATGCATGGGATCACGAGCTGTGTCATACTTCCTGCTGTATTGGAGTATACGCAGCCGAGGACCGAGGAGGCGCAGCGGAAGGTATTGGATGTGTTTAATTCGACGCTGGAGTGGGAGGAGCGTAGCGCTTCTGCTGCTTTGGTCAGGTTCGTCAAGATGCTGGGGTTGCCTACTAGTCTGGCTGAAGTCGGCGTTCGCGACAGTGCTGTAATCGAGCAGATTGCAGAGAAGACTATGACTGACGTGTGGGGCGGCGGGAAGGCCTCCTTGAACAAGGAAGATATCCTGGAGATATTGAACTTGGCTCGCGGGTCTTGAGACTGAAGAGGTGCCGTTTGACACATTGGCAAAATAACACTGAATCTGGTCATCGTAGGGCCGAGGATCAGGTTTCCGCAGGCCGCGACAGAAAGGAAACGACGATATTAATACGCTAGGAAACTCATCTATCTACAACCACACTGCTTTTCGTCTAGCCAACTACACCCATCCCTCCTCTCGTGACCGCCCAGTCGCGAACAGGCCTGCTGTCCTCTAGCTCGACGACCCACCAGAGACACTCCCTGCTCTTCTCGACTTGGCCGCTCAGCTCGTAGCACCGAGACAGCACGAACCACGCCTCGGCGCAGTCCCATCCTTCGCCCACTTTGGTCAGAGTACTGAGCAGGAGGTACGCTCTATCACGCGCGGCGAGGCGGTTCAACTCCGCTGGTGAGAGAGTATGAGTATGTGTCTTTGTGTTCGCAGATGGCGGAGGAGGTGTAGTGGTTGTGACAGGCTCGGCTTTGTCGATTGACGTTTTCGTCGGGATAGGGGATGTCAATTGATACGGGTCAATTGAAGGAGTCGACGCAGGCGCTTCGGCCGGCAGGGTCTGAGTATAGATATCCAAGAGGAGGGTGCTGAGTTGAATGATGGCGGTTGGATGATCCGGAAAGTGCGATAGGGCTTGATCGTAGGCTTGAATTGCGGTGTGTGGTTCTTTTAGCTGAAGGTTAAGGTTGCCGCGCTGGGAATGTTAGTGAGATTAGCGGAAGATGAGGAGAAACTTACTTCTGCCCAAATGTCGGCCGACAGTCTGGCGACGCTGCTTCCTGCTCCCCAGCCGCGCTCGTTAAAGGCTCGTGCGCTCGATTCTTCTTGTGCTAGGTCTGTCTGAAAACCTTGAGCCAACTTCTCGGCCTCGTCGATCGCTCCTTTTGCATCGTCGAGCAGCGCTTCACGCATGTATAGGTCCGCTACAAACAGCCATACTGCAACGAGTAAAGAGACGCGATGGCGTCTGTCTTGGGATGACGGGAAACGAGGCGCTGAAATCGCTGACGAGGCGGGATGTGGTGCTGGTAGACGAAGGTCTTGCGTTGGTGGCTGGTCAGAATGACCGATTGGCGCAGGCTGTGACTCGTTTCCGCTGTTGTGAGGGATCTGAGGGAATGGTTGGTCTGGTCTCGTAGTAGAGTCCAGCTGTGGTGGTGCATCTTGAACCGTTAGTACGCCCGGCTGACGATGCGATGTACCGTTCAGATCTTCCTTCGGTGGCATCTGCGGCGGTTGGCTCCCGTTGCTTCCGATCTTTTCACTGAGATGGGTTCGTTTCTCTTGGTCGGCAGCAGTTGTGGCAGGGTTGTCCTGCTGAGCATGGTGTCGAAGATGAGGATGCGGTATGTGAGGCAGATGGTGCTTGTGCTGCTTTTCCGACGTTGGTCCATGATCAGGGGAAGCAAAAGCCGAACTATCCGCATTGGCTCCGAGAGTAGCAGCGCGTTGTCGTGCAATCACCGAAGCATTATCAGGTAAAGGTGTCGTATCGTATTTGGGCACGTCCACTGACTGGTGCGTCGACTTTGGCCGTCCGAGGATACTACCACGGAAACTTTTGAGAGTTCCGGCCGTGGACTTGCGTGTGTCCAAAGTCATCGCCGAGAGTGATGTCTGCAGCTGCTGTGGTTTCAGTGTCGGATCACCAAAAAGTTTGGCATACAAGGCGAGAAGCTCGTGGCCTTTGTTGACAGCGGAAGATGAGCTCTCCGTGAGGGCTAGCAAATTCAACTGTGTCATTTTGATCTGCAACAAAGTCTCCTTTTCCGACTCGTCCAACTGACCAAGGAAAGCTGGAGACAGCCCGTCCATACCAGCATCGTCTTCCGCAGTTGAGGATTCGCCATGCCCGCCGGCCTGGCTCATTGCTTTTGCTATTTGTTCGAACTGCTCATAAGCAGCTTCGCACATTCTAGTGGCAGTATCGTAATCTCCTTTGGCAGTGAGGAGTAATGCCATGAGATGCCACAGAGGAATAGATTTGCGCTGCGTTGTGATGACGTCCCTGTCTGGAGTCGCAGAAGGCTCAGATGAAATGCTTGCCAGCGCAGCCTTCAGAACCTGAACTGCGCCGGCGGTGTCGCGGGTTTCGGCTAGGACATATGCAAACAGGTAGGCAGTATCTGGATCTGCGTAACCTTGAACTGCGTTTGTGGCCTCTCGGAAAGACTTGATGGCCAGCTGTTGCATCTCTGTTCGTTGCCTTGGCTCGTAAGTAAATCTAGCCCAGTTCGCCTGACTCTGGCCAATGGCGCGGTATGCAGCAGCGAGCGCATGGGCTGATGTCGACGCATCTTCTGCCTCTGTCTCATCCCCATCTGTCACATCCACAATACCTGCCGACTTGGAAGGCTGCTGATGTAACCACTTGGCTACATGCTTTCCGACTTCGAGAGCCTTTTCGGCTTGCTCTCTCGAGCCATATGTGCACAGAACGTCAATTGCTTCGGCAGCAGTGAACAAGACCACATTGTCGGAATCCAAGCCAACCTCGTGGTGTCCCGTCTTTTCTGCTCTCGCTTTGCCCTTTTCAATAATCTCAGTGTACGAATCGAATGCTTTTATGGCCAGGTCGAATTCGGCCAGAGCGGCATGAATCGAAAAAAGTTGACGAAGAATAGGCGTCGAATGAAACGTTTTAGTTGCAGCACGGTACAAAATGTCGAGGACTCCACGGGTAACTGCTTCTTTACCGCCCTCTCCTAGATCCGCTTCTCTCCAGAAACTTCCGTTGAGGATTCGCCAATTCTTGACTGCTTGTTCTGCGAACAACTCGACTTCTGTGTTGTTTTGGCTGGCTTTTGGGAATCGAGTTTCTTCCAGTAGTAAAGTCTCGCAAGTCGCCTCGACACGTTTGAGTTCTGCACGTTGTTTCCGACGGCTAGAGGTCAGAGTCTCGTCTGATGTCGACATGTTGCGCGAGGATATTGGTGAGGTCTTTGATTCTGTGACGACAAGACCAGTCGCGAGTAATCTCGACAACAGACGGTAGTAGCGACCCCAGACCAATCGTTTTGGCATATCATATGACATGGATGCAGCCACCGAGGATCCCGCACTTCGATCCCAGAATCTTGTCCAATCACGAAATCTCAGTAGAGCAGCACTGGCTTGCGAAGTTGTCGATATATCAGAGTCACCCATTTCCAGCGAGCAGGCTCTTGATAACAATCTTTCGGTCCATAGACGGTACTCTGATGAAGCAGCAACATCGCCCTGAGTGCTGTTGGTGTACTGAATTGCGTAGTCATAGATGAGGCGCGCTTGCTCGATAGAACCCTCTTGCTCGTGCGCGAAACCCAGAAAGTACCTGCTCTTGACCACACATACTCTTGTGTATCCCGACGTATCCGAAGGCCTCTTGCCAAAAGAAGCTATCTGGGTCACCAAGTCATGTTGCAAGCTCCCTATGATGGTTTTCCACTCCTTACGTAAGAAGTATACATGCTGCAAACAGGCCGTTGCTTGAAAGGAATCCTCGGGGTACTGTTTCTCCGTATCGATAATTTGAACCAGTTGGGGAGTCACGTCCAGAAGACTACCATGCGAGGCAGTCGAAGATGCGGTCGCCGGTCTGATCTTGTCCGCATTCGCTATCTGAGCTTCCGTTGCTGCCGTGAGTGTGAGGCCTATGCTGCGATTAGATGGCTATCTTTCGACACAGCTATTGCTCTCACATCTTCGGGAAGGCGCATGCTTTTCTACTTTGCGAACGAGCTCCGGAACCTCAGCCCAATTCCCGTTTAGTCGCGCGGTCTCGAGAAGACCGATATAGCGAGCAGCCTTTTCGCTTTCGTGGCCCTGTGGTTATGTTTGAGCCGAGGTGACAGTGAATGGTTTGTTGAGACGTACACTCATCTTGTATCGCAAAGAGAAATTGAAGTGTAATTTCGCTCGTATATCATTTCGCCGACGACATCGAAAGACTGATAGATTAGTCGTAACTCTGATCAGCTGCCAATTGACTGACTGTGTTTGATGTTGAACCACGATTTCCAGGTCGTCGGGGTCACGTCAGCGCAATAGCAGCGTGAGCGGGCGGTGTATGATTGCGTCTTGTGGCCGTCCGTCAAAAAATGTGATCGCCAAGCAGCCATTGACGATCTCCAACTCTGTTTCTACCATACAAACCTCTGCCCGCTTTTTGCAGGGATCGTGAGACAAGAGCTGTACAGGCGAATCAGGTCAGATCAGAGTCAATTAGTATTTGAAGGACAAGGTGCTGTACCCGAGGTGCACGATAGCTCTGCTGAAAAGAAATTGAAGCAGTGACTTAGGCGGCCCAGGTAGGCTGAGCTGCACTTTCCTCGAGATCACGCCCAAATAAAACTACCACACCTATCTTGCTTTTCTCCAGCGACAGCAGAATGCCGTCGCAAGGTACATCAGCTTTGGTCGCTTTGAGAGGCATCTCTTATCGACTTTCTTTGGCGACACCAGCTCAGCTCCCACGCGTCGCCGCTCATCTGGCCGATACTTTGCGATCATGTCATGAAATTCTTTCACAGCCTCCATCATCCAAACAGGATGCTGGAGAAGGTGGTGTGGTTGTCCACCGTCTCGCGACTCAGATTGCAACATTGCTGCAAGGCCGCGCGGCCGAGGAAAGACTCGCTGCAGTAATTCTCATCAAAGCCATGATAGAGGCCGGTGGCTGGGAAGTCTTGAGCAGAAGCAAGCATTGGGTGACTGGACTCATCAGCAACCTGAGGAAACCAGATCCATCGTCATCCAAGTCTTTGGCCATTATCACCATTACCAGGATCTTCATGTTGACTTGGGATTATCCTACCTTGGTCAGAGAAATCACCACACCTTCTCTGAGTGGATTCGTGTCGACCTGTGTCAATAGTCTACAGTCTGGCCAGTGTAGCTCGAACGAACAACAATGCATTCTCGAGAGCTTCGCCCAGCTAGTTCCCCGTCATCCTACAGTATTCCGAAACCACGCAGTCGACGTCCGCCGCATCGCTGAAGGCTATTTCACTCCGCTGGACGTGGATCAAGCCATGAAGTCTTCAAAGTCCTCTTACCCTGCAAGCATCAAGAATGCGGCATCACGCCTGCTCGCTCTACTCCATCAGTGCGAACCAAAACAAGGCTCGAGTGCGAGCTGGGAGCGTTCATTAGAGGATACCGTCAAAGTCGCACAGACAATACTAGACCACGTCTTTGTCGGTATCGAAGAGGACTGGGTACCAACCGCTGAGATCGCAAACGACAAGCAGAACATTCAAAAAGCATGCAGCCGCATGGATTCGGCAGAACGAACCTTGTCTGTTTACAGGAGTGCCGAAGCCTTTTTGGACATTCTCGACCGACTGACAGCCTTTCAATCTGCTCCTACTTCGGCCTCAGTCAATGTCGCTCTCGGTCCCTTTGTCGATCTTGCAATTCGCGCTTTTGCTACTACTGTCTCTTTAGGGACCGAGAACGGTTCCGCGCGCTTCCACCAAGATGTGAGCAAAGAAGAACGGGACGCTCTCACTGCTGTCTTGCCACGTATTCACGTCCGCGTAATGCTTGTCTTGGTCGGCGTTGTTGATCGATATGAATATACGCTTCATCCGATTGTCCAGTCACTCATTGATCAGATCTCCTGGGTCTTTTCGGCGGAATCTGGAGACATTGCTTTGCGCACAGCCACGTATACTTTAGTGCGCGAACTCCTGATCTTCAACGGCTCTTCGCTCGGTAAAGACGCCATCGAGTATCTGAGTCCAATCATAAAATCTTGCTGCAACGATCTCCTTCGTGGCTCTCGAGGTGGCAAGGCGAATGCTGGGAATGAAACAACGAACAAGAATGGAAAACATGGTCAAACTCAGACGAATGCAGATTCTTACTTGATGCAGCCTGGTAAGGTCATGGATCAGGTCTACGTTTTCGAGGGGCTTTATGAAACAGCTTACCAGTTGCTGCCGGTCCTTTTGTCGAGACTGACGGCGGATCAAGTTCCAGACGCACGGAGAGTACAGATGGACAGGACTGCCATTCTGATACGTCACAAAGATGCCTTGGTCGCGAGTGTTCTCAATGGCGCAACAAAGCGAGGCTCTGGCCAGATCAACAGCAGTATATTGCCGTTCCTAGCCCGCGAATATCCAGGTGACGAGAGAGTCGAGGCATTGTTAAGACCACGCATGCCTCGAGTCCAGCAACGTCCTCAAGCTGGGTTGTCTGACAATGACGGACCCAGTCACGAAGACGAAGCCATGACCGACAATGAGTACCACGGCTATGTTCAGAGAGCCATGCTTCCTTCATCAGAGGACGACCTTGAGCGCGTCCGTGATATCCTGGAACCGAGTCACACGCCCGTACCAGCTCAAAGTAAAGACACCGAGGCACGGGATATAGCACACGCGGAGCAGAACCTGATTCATGACGCGCTAGCGCAATACCAAGATGATCACGAAGTCCAGCACCCGGAAATGATACCTGGCAAGGTTGATCACCAACCAAGTGGCACAAAGCGATACCACGACACAGAGTCCAGCTCCGAGACAGACGCCAAAAGGCAGAGGGCCAGTGGATTTGCAGGTGCTGTTTTGGGCTCAGAGCAGCAGTCTCTCCCAGGCTCGACCGCTTCTTCGGAAGAACTTCCGCGGACCATGGTCCTGGACGACGACGAGCAATCTGTTGTCACAGTGCCAGCGCAAACGCCAGCGAAACCGTCAGGGTCAGTGATGGAAACGGTCGAGAATACTGCTGTTCAACGAGACGCTGGGTATGATAGCGACGACGAGGACTTTGTGGTGCCCGAGTTGGACCTTCGTGAGAGTAGTGATGAAGAGGGTGAGGAAGAGTAGGAAGAGAGTCTAGATGTGTTATACTACTTCCAGGTCGACCCTCTGCTGTGCAGGCTTCTTTCCGGACGTTATTTGTATATAGGCATGACGCTTTTGTACGGACCAGGAGTAGTGCGCTGTTCCACGACGCAGATCCACCACTGTCTCCGCCATCGGAACTTTTCGACCCTGGCTTTATTGAACCATGTGACCGCGGAAATCCTCCCGAGAAAATAACAAGATCACTTTATGATTTTCCAGAACCTCGATCTCTGTATTCTTTGATCTGGTTTCGAATTTAAAAACGTCTGCGGCACCATTGATGTGGGCGCGATCCCCGTGAATGCTTTTCCAGATATACTTTCAGGTTCGTCGACGAATTTACGTCATCCGGGTGCCGGCGGTTGACTTCACCTCATCCAACGGCCAAAGTAGTGCATCTCGACGACACTCCAACTATGTAGGTAAAAGTATGGAAAGAGCGGTAGCATACGTAGGGCATCAGTTTCGATCGGATCGCTTGCTCATATAGAGTCCTTTATCTCATGGAAAGTATTTCTTTTCTTCGCTCTTGTCCTACTTTCTTCCTTCTGGGCATTGCTGCATTTTTGTAAAGACATCCTTGCAGATCATTCCGATGTCTACTATTGATCACCATAATGGTGACGGCTTCGAGCCCACGCACACTGGACTGAACTTCCTGCCTGACGGTATTGCTCCAAACGTTGCAGCGCCAAACTTACGTCGACAGCAAGATCTGCGACCTCTGTCGTCGGCGGAGACTCTGGCTGCGCGACCATCCACAAGCCACGAGCTATCAGAATCATCGTTACCGAAGGAGAAGAGAGAGTCCTTCAACGGTGAAAATGGTGATAGAGATGCGAGTGATGACAACACGGATCGGGATCTTGAAAAACAAGAAGACAAGGAGCCACCCAAGGATGACAAGAGCGA
>Ga0058704_10000777_pt1 | contig 15619 bp, 20 predicted proteins | sample AgamicMgSfe_FD_71363 | JGI IMG/M metagenome (GOLD analysis project Ga0058704, IMG submission 71363) | Agave microbial communities from Guanajuato, Mexico - Mg.Sf.e | ecosystem: Host-associated > Plants > Phyllosphere > Phylloplane/Leaf | place: Guanajuato, Mexico | collected 2012-05-30
CCGCAGCGTGCCCCTGTCACTCTCCACAAGCAAGACGACCTTTTATCCTTCATTATCGACTACCTGACCAAGGCACACCGCGAGCTACACGCCGGCCGCCTTCCACCTCCCGACGATCCAACCATAGAGTGGGCCGCATACTGCGCCTCTGTAGCACAGGCAAATCCGGCTCCACCACTACCAATTCCTCGACACGTCAATCCCGGATTCCACGAGGGACGCATGTATAACGCACGAATGCAAGCCCTTGCCAATAGCGCGCAAGAAATCAACCAACGACGGTGGCTAGTCTATGGTGTAGGCCTCACGCATTCGGCCGTGACTGCGTACATTACTGGAGCACAACGGCAAGGCTATGAAGAGCACAAATTGATAAACTACTTGATCCGAGACATGAGGCGACGGTGGGACGTCGTACGCCTGGCCGGCAAACATCTTGACGCACACTTGAAGGAATTCGAGCAAGAGAGACGCTTGCTAGAGGCCAAAGGCACCAAGACGAAAGTCAGAGTCGTGCCTGGTCTGGGCGTCGCTGGTGAAACTAGACGCGAGCAGAAATCTATGGAGCAGGAGGACAAAATCGAGCCCTGGCATCATGCCCGGAGGCAATTGAACGATCTCCGGATAGGCGGTATTGACGAGGAAACAGTCCGTCGGGGGTTTCGAGAAAGACTGAAGGACATGGATTTGAAGTTGGCGGGGAACAGCAGAGCGGTCGAGTCTAGGAATGCTTTTCCTGCTGTAGGACAAGCTGGGCCATCTGCTAGCTCTGCCGGCATACGTGTACGAGAGGGCATAGCTCGTCCTCGAGACGCGACTGATTTCAGTCCATCGAGCGTTGGTACAAGGGGGGAGAGTCCATTGGAGCGTGTGTTCAAAGAGAAAGGACTTTGGGATCAGTTTATGAAGGATGGAAAGATCCGATGATTTGGAGAGCTGATGGCTTTGTTAATGAAGTGAATGAAGAAGGGGGTGTCGAAAGGGCTCCGATCGCTGCTGCTTATAATGCACCAATATTTTGGAATGGCGGAGAATACGCACGACGCCGATCTACAGTCTCGAGAGAAAGATAGATGGACGTGTCACGAGCAACGAATTTTCCATGGATTCAATGATAGTATCTCATACCATGAATCGCTGACGATGAATGGATTCGTGATACTGAACAATCCCCCCTGAACGCCACGCTGGATCACAAAAACCCAAGGATTTCCTTTGCCAGGCCCTCAGTTCTTTCTCGCCAGAAAACTTCCTAAGAAAACTTCCACCGATTGCCGCATACAGTGCACTGACAGAACGTCGTCATCGGCTCGTCTGCACTCCTCGTCTGCGCCTGGCTGTAACTGACCTTTTTCTGCCCACACTTGCCGCACTGCAAACTGCTGGAAATACTCTTCTCCTCCTGCGCGACCATTGCCTTGTCGAAATTTTCCTTCTGCAGCTTCTCGTCCAGCTCCTTCATCTTGTCGCTCTTCATCTCGTCGTGCGTCATGGTCACGAAGCGCTCGGGCTTGATGCTGCCGTTCAATACGTTGGCGCGCAGTCCGGGGTTCGATTTGTTCTTTAGGTTCTGGAAGAAGGAGCGCAGTTTGGTTTTGTATTCTGATGACGTCTCTGGTTGGTAGGTGTTGTAGGCGGCTAGTTCGACGGAGCGCGCTACGCGCAGGATGTCTTCTGGTGCTGTAAAAGGTCAGTATTTGTTGGTGAAAGGGGGGCTGGTAGCTGTAGGAGGAGTCTTACAATCTTCGGAACCGAATGCCAGACCGTCGTACATCAGCTTCACGCAGGCGTCGCGGGTCGCGTTGCCTGTGATTGCTGTGTTCACTTTGTCGGTAGCCGCGTTGCGCTTCTCTTTGTCGCCGCTGTATTTCGATTTTGATTTTGGCGCCGCGGAGTCTTGCTTCGGTGTTGCTGAGCCGGGAGCTGGCGAGGCGGATCCGTTCGTTGTTGCGCTCGCCTTTGGTGTAGGTGCTGGTGAGCCTGTCGCGGCGCTGTTTCCGCCTGTCTTTTTCACGTCACTCTTCCATTTGTTGACGAGTTGTGTTGCCAGGCCCGCAAGTTGCTTGTCTTGGTTCTGACGCAGTTTGTTCACAAAGACTCCCAGCTTGGTTTGTCGTAGTAACTTTTCCGTCGCTGTCCAGTTCTTCAGCGGTTCGAGAAGTGTGATGATCGTTTGTGGAGTGTCACCACCGGTCGTAGCCTTATGGATCTGACGACCGCGCTCTTCTAGTGATTTGGCGTCCATGTTGCCAATTGCCTTGCGATCAGGACTTTATGTTTCCGCGCGATTATAGTGGTCGCGTGATGTTGATTGTTCTGATAAGCTTGAATTTTTGAGACTGCTGTAAAGACCGGGAATCGCTTGCGATCACTCTACAGGTTTGTGAGCTACTTAAGCAGTATGCGTAAGTGAGGTGTCAGGTGTGAAAAATAAATGTCGCAAGTGAGTTCACGACACAGAATGCCAAGACCTGCAGTGACACGCTTCGGGGAACTCGCGCGGGGATGGCAGTCTGACGAATCGCGATATGTGGGGAAGTTGCCATGAAATGAGTAAGTTGATGATTTACTTGAAGAGGCCATTCGATGGACACAATTGCCTCATGTGGCATTGTTGAGCAGTGTCTATTGATCCGATCAGACGTAACTAACGCTAGAGATATCTCTATTGTGTAATTGGTGGTACAGTATATCAACTACCATTTCCTGACGATTTGTAGCTTTCCTTCCACATGGCAGTCGTGGCAGTATATCACGCACGTCACTGATGTACCAGCGCTGAGCACCCCCTTGAACACGACCAGATGTCAAATCACAGCACATGATCATGCTCAATGATTCCCAATATCTTCATTAACTCATCCAGCCTTTCACGCAAGAGCCGTATGAACCACTCGCGAACATATCCGAGTCATGCAAGAAGAGATCACGTAAGCAGCAAGGTAGAGTCAACAATAACGTCATACCTCTCCAGCATCCATCGTTTTCTCAATCACCCCAATCCCAGCAAACACATAACTTATTCCAGTATCACAACTCACAATGCCTCTCGCAATCATTGGCGGCAGCGGCAAGATCGGAGGCGCGACCCTCGATGCTCTCCTGACCGAGAAGCTAATCGCACCGCACCAGATAATCTGCACGACCTCAGCGACTTCCCCCTCAGACGCTCGATGGGAGAGTCTGAGCTCGAAAGGCGTTCAGGTCCGCCACGCCAACTTCGATGACCCCTCGACGCTCGAGTCCGCCTTGAAGGGCGCATCGGCCCTCTACCTCGTCTCGACACCTCGCATATCTATGGACTTTAATAATGCACCCCACGGCCAAGGAAGAGAGAAGCACCATTTCGCGGCCATTGACGCCGCGGTCAAGGCGGGCGTTGAGCATATTTACTATACCAGCTTGGCATTTGGTAACCCGAGCAAGGCGGGTGTCATGCAGGCGCATATTCGTACAGAGGCGTACCTGAAGAAGATTAAAGAGGAAAAGGGCGTCGACTTTACCGTTCTCAGAGAGGGGCTGTACAACGAGTCGTGGCCGTTGTACTTTGGTCACTACGATGTCAAGAATGACGAGAGGACGGTTGTGCCGGTGGGTGGTGATAGCAAGATCAGCTGGACGTCAATTGCCGATCTGGGTCTCGCAAATGCATTGGTGATTATGGGACCGTCTGAAGAGTGGGTTGGCAAAACGGTGTATTTGTGCAATACGAAAGAGCCACGGACGATCAGCGAGATTGCTGCTATGGTATCAAAGGCCAAGGGTAAGGACATCCAGCTGAGAGTCGTGAGTCGAAAAGAGCATGAGCAATACTATGTGCAAGAGCGAAGCATGGACAAGCCGATGATCGAGTGGTGGGCGAGCACGTACGACGCGCTCAGAGACGAAGAGTGTTTGATCAAAGATGACACATTCGACAAGCTGTTCGCGAGCAAGGGAAGAACGCCGAAACGAGTAGAGGACACGGTGTCGGAGATGATCCAGGCAGCGTAAATTCATTGTACAACAAAGTTCCTAAGATATCTCATACACTCTGCCAGTCGTAAACAGTCTTGATCTTGTGAACTTCCTTTCCTCTACTCGCAACAATGTGTCGGACATATCTGGAAGCGTTAGATTTAGATTTAGGTCAGCAAAAACACAGCTGACTGCACGTACCTTTTGCCGCCATCAATTATCTCGAAACCCCAAACCTGATCAGCGTGCCATTGCTCGCCTTTAGCTCCCACGGAATCAACCTCCGAAAAGAGAACCTCTCCATCGGCCTCTTGTAGCCATTTTGGGTCCCAACCGTCCTTCAGAAAAGGCTCTTGCAGTTCGCTGACGTTCGTCCATTTTCCTCTACCTTTTACCTTGCCAAAGATGGGATCATCTTTCTCGTGCCATTCCCAATCAAATTGTCTTGGCTCGTCGTTTTTGAAGCCTCCGGTGGATGTTTGATCAATATCGATGTGTACTATGCCGTTTTCGTCGGTGTATTCCTTGATCACTAAGGTGATTGCCGAGTATTTGACTCCTTGACGGACAAGCCAGCCCATGCCTTGCATCTTGAGAACGGGGTCGGCGTCGCCGGAGAGCGTCTTATTCATGGTGTAAGTCCCCGAGAGGTTGCGCAGTGAAACGCTGTCTGGTACGGCCATGTTTGCGGTTGTGGACAGGCTGCGAGGGTGGAGCGGTGCAGGGGCTTGAAGCAATGCAGACGATGCGCAGCTGGATCTAGGAAAAGGGCAGGCACTGATGAGGTGATAGGACGGTGATGAGGGTTGGAGAGAGTAAGCAATGAAGAAGTGGTAATTGTGAAGAGTTATTTAAAAGCTCGTTACCTAGTCACAAATCATACAACCTTCGCTACTGCGATGGAAATCGTTGTAGATCAAGAGGAGAAACACGCCATGTCTTACTACGTGGCCGAGGTATCTATATTAGAGTGTTGAACGATGATGTTTAGCACCGGCTTACCGAATTCTGCCGAATGCGGAGGGGAGTGAAGCCTCACCGCCTTTGTGTGGTATGAGATTCTGAGGTGACTGTAGGTCATCGGGTCAGCAAAGGCCAGCGGAAATGATGACTGTGGAGTTGAGCTGGTAATGTGCATGGAAGCAGTCAGAGAGAAGATTATGGTCCACAGCAGACGTTATTCGATGGCTTGGTTCTGAGCGAAGAGCCAGTACACATAGCCAGAGCGGACAGTGTCTCTTTGGTCTAAGGATGACAAAATTGTTTCATCAGGGAAAGGGTGGCAGAGCAATAGACGAAGGATGAACGTACCGGATTGGATAGGTGTGGTGCATCGACTGTTGGTACGGGACTTGGACCGGTCATGAAGTGGTTGTGACGATACTAAGTGATTAGATGGATCACCCCGACGTGCTGCGAAAGGTGGTCTTGTTCGGTATGAAGACAACACAAGCTGAGCTGCTAGAGAGCCATCATGCAGAACGTGTGACGATTTATTTGCTGCTACTGTAAGGTAGGTGCTGCAGACCTGCTGCCTGAGTAGGTAATAGTGGTCACGCGTAAAGTGCAGTCGCGTGTGACACCGCGTAAAGTGTCCGGAACTGGACTCTCATGTGCGTGCGAGAGAAGGCGCGGACCGGCTAGACGGCTGAGATAGGAAAGACACGCGATTCAATGATTCTGTAATGGCTAAAATAATAGCAAAGTTCCTTCCGACCACAGAAAGTCAAAATCGACTGAAAGTCTGGGTTGACGTAACCAGAAAAGGTGGAGAGCGCATTGACCTGTGAAACAGATAGGTAAGGATGCACCTTGATTGGTTGCTGAGTCTCTTATCTTCAGAGGGCGCAGTGCAGATTGGCATCGTCTGGAACGTCTGCAGTCGTCCCGTACATGCGTTGCACATCTCTACCGCTAAAACTATTTCTCTTATTAATTTTACGTACAATATCTTGGGGTTGTCCCCAGAATAATGAGCCCCTACTGTTACTTTGTGTCAACCTCTGGGGATTATCGGATAGATCGTATTGTTTAAGAAGTGCAAGCAGACGACCATGCTCGCTGCTGTCGCGTGGGTTACCTTTCGCACTCCTCTCTACTCATCTTCATATTCGTTTGAGGCATTTTGATACTCTACCAAAACCTCTCAGAAATAACTTGAAATGACACCGAGGTCCATCAACTATCTCATTCTCCTTGCAAGCCTCACTGACTGCTCGGACTCGGCCTGAAACCTTTCATAATATTTCCTATCATATCTCCGTCCCATTATCTCGACCTTCTCCTATCTCACAGAAACACTATCTGATAGATAGCTCTCTCGGTTATCTCATCTAACCCACTTGCCGGTTTCTACATCGGCTGCCCACCTACCAAGTACTGTTTACGAGTTAATTCACGTATTGGTATCATATTCTAGATCCCGACTCGACAATCTCACACTACTACATCATCGTCACATTTTCGGATCTGCCGTTCCTGGTTAGAAGCATTTTGGATTCATACATCAACTCATACTAGTTCACCATGGCCACCGCAGTTGCTCTACAACCCTTTGCACCTCACAAGTCGAGTCCAGTTAACAACAATCCATTGCACCGCCCGTCCAGTGGCCATGCTATGCAACCAAAAAGCAGTCGTCCGTCGTTAGAAGCTCTGAAGTCTGGCAGTGGTCAACGATCCCGCAAAGAGAGGCCTTGTATGTTCGAGTCCCCGGTCTTCAATCTTCAAACACTAACATAGGCACAGGCGACGGTTGCAGAAGGCGAAAGAGCAAATGCGTAATTCAGGACTCGGCTCCCTGTGTGCTTTGCAGGTTTCATGAACAAGATTGCACCTTTCTTGAGGCTGCGCTTCCAAGGAAGAGGAAAGCGGATGATTCAGGCAGAAATGATGCATCGCCGAACAAGAGGTTAGCATTGTCTAATGAAATCTCCCTGATATTAGCTGACCATTGTAGCCCAAGACCGAACCAAGTAGCATCCCGGTCTCAACCTGCCACAGAGACACACCAGGCTGTCGAACAGATGCCAGTGATTCAGCCGGTGTCAAGCAACAGCGTCGACGATCTGTCAATACTTGACACGACCTTGAGCCTCCAGCGATATCGCCACTGCAGATATATCGGTCGAACTTCAGCACTCGACACATCTCTACTAGGACTGTGCGACTTTGACGCCATGAACGAAGCTCGCCTTGCATGTGGCGACATTCGTCAAATCAATCCTCATGGTTTCTTCGAAATGATTTCCGATGCTGCTTATCCAACACATGACGACGAGTTACAGTCTCTCTACGAAGTCGAACAGATTGTAGCCCCTCACGGTCAAGCTCTGATCGACATATACTTTTCCAACGTCCACCCTAGTTTTCCAATCATCCAGAAACAGGTCTTTTTAAACAGACATCGTCATGGTGATCGTCAATTCAATTCGGCTCTGCTTGCCAGCATGTACTTACTTGCACTTCGGTGGTGGTCAAAAGACTCGATCTTGGCTTCGCAGCGGATGCCTTCTGTCGAGGCGCTGGAAGACGTCGCTTACAGAGCACTAAACGTGGCTCTTCAGCGACCAAAATTGTCTGCTCTTCAGGCTGGTCTTCTGCTCCTGCAGCGATCACATCACAATGCCTGGGGCTTGACTGTACAGCTGGTTGCTCTTGGTCAAGAATTGGGTTTACATCTCGATTGCTCAACATGGTCGATTCCGATCTGGGAAGGACGGCTACGGAAGCGTCTTGCATGGGCGTTATATCTACAGGACAAATGGGCCGCCCTTGTTCATGGAAGGCCATGTCACATCCAAGCGACAGATTGGGCGGTGCCTCATTTGACTTCTGCCGACTATTCCGACAGCACAATAGTCGACGATGAAGAAATCGACCCTTTGTGCGAATTACCGACACCGCCGGAACACAGCATAATCTTCTCCGAGATGATTGAGCTCACTGCCATCATGGGAGAAGTTATCGACACCTTCTATACACAAAGAGCCATTGGGGAATTCGACAAGGCCGGCAAGAACGTGACCGGTCTAATCTTGAGCAAAGCGAAACCTGTTCAGATTAAGCTGAAAAACTGGTTCACAAAGCTGCCTGCGGAAGCCCGTATGGACGGCTACGAGACCGGCAAGCTATCTTCTAATGGCTATTTGCACCTGGCATATTTCGCGACCGAGATCTCCATACACCGACGCATTATTCAGTCACTCAACCACAAGACGTCGGATCCGTACATGATGTACATTTGCAGATCTGCAGCCAAGACACGTTTGATTTCGGCCATGGACTTTGTCAACCGTTTGAAACCAGAACATTTGGACGCTTTCTGGCTGGGTGCCTCACCAACGAACTTTGCTCTTATCGCCACCTTTGGCAATCTTCTGAGAGCCACAGCGCCTGGACACGAAGAGGCATCCTTTTACGAGAGCAGACTTCATGAGTACCGATGGGCATTGTGTATGAGCGCAAAGAAAGCAGAGTGGATCGAAGGTGCAGTGGACATGCTCGACATGACAAACGCCATACTCAGTAACTTGGCTGAGAAACCTCGGTCGGCCACGCAGAGCCCCAAGGACAGAGACTCGATAATAGAGGAATAGAGTGACGGACGACGGGTCCCTTTACAGGCGCCCAGGCCGATATGATTTGATGAATATTTGATAGAAAGCGCGAATAGAATTACTAATCTCCAATAATTTTAGAAATTATGCATTGATAGTTGCCGACACAGTATTCCTCGAGACTCGGCTAAAGTCTGATGGTTGATGGCTCCGGCTTGCGGTGATTATCATTGATGAATTGCGGAGACACCTCCACGCGCAAACCAAACCTCCCGTACCTGACACCTTGGCCTCTTCCCAGGGTCTAGTCTAGCACAAGCATTGACATTGTTTCCTCTGGAGGAATCGATCTGTCGCTCGAGGACCTCTTCTATTCGTATTGTAATGCAGCGTTAAGCAAACAAATACTCGGACTCCCCTTCGAACATTTCTTGCTGGCCTGGAGCCATTCGCGAACAACGTCAGCTCAGCCTTCACAATGCCGGCCAAATCGAGATTCACGCGCCTCGACGCATTCACAAAGACGGTTGAAGATGCAAGAGTACGGACAACGTCAGGTGGAATTGTCACAGTTGCTTCGTTGCTTCTGATATTATACTTGGTGTTCCATGAATACAGAGACTTCCGGAGAGTGGTGGTGCACCCGGAGCTCATTGTCGACAAAGGAAGAGGTTGGTATACCCATATCGCGAAATGGATGCAGGGCAAATGCTGACGAGCTACGCACAGGAGAGAAGATGGAGATACATATGAACATTTCGTTCCCTCGGTAAATAATGTGTTAAGCAAAGGCCATGAGCATGATATGCTAACAGAGTGTTCTAGAGTACCTTGCGAGCTGCTCACTCTCGATGTTATGGACGTATCTGGCGAGATTCAGACTGGAGTCATGCATGGTGTGAACAAAGTACGACTGGCACCGGAAGCTCAGGGTGGCCATGACATTGCGACAACATCACTGGACCTGTGAGTAGGCCATGAACATCGTATGAAGGCCATATCCTAACTGTCAAGCAGTCACGAGGGCGAAGCACCGCACATGTCGCCCGACTACTGCGGTGAGTGCTTTGGTGCGCCAGCGCCAGCCAATGCGCAAAAGTCCGGCTGTTGCAACACGTGCGCCGAAGTTCGTGATGCCTACGCCAGCGTCTCTTGGTCTTTTGGTCGCGGCGAGGGCGTCGAGCAGTGCGAGCGCGAACACTACAGCGAACACCTTGACGAACAACGCCGCGAGGGCTGCCGTATCGAAGGCGGCATCCGTGTGAACAAGGTCGTTGGCAACTTCCACTTTGCGCCAGGCAAGAGTTTCAGTAACGGAAATATGCACGTGCACGATCTGGAGAACTACTTCAACAGCGGTAGCGACATTCAGCACACTTTCACGCACAAGGTTCATCATCTCCGCTTCGGGCCCGAGCTACCAGACTCTGTGATCAAGAAGTATGGCAACAAGGGTATGGCCTGGAGCAATCATCATCTGAACCCGCTCGACAACACGGAGCAAAAAACCGACGAAAAGGCGTACAACTTCATGTACTTTGTCAAGGTCGTTTCCACGGCGTATTTGCCGCTTGGGTGGGAAAGAAAGGGCAGCATTCTCGACTTGCCCCATGAACTCGTTGAGTTGGGCAGCTACGGTCATGGAGAATCTGGCAGTGTCGAAACACACCAGTACAGTGTTACGAGTCACAAGAGGAGTCTTGCTGGTGGTGACGAGGGCGCTGCCGGACATGCCGAGAGATTGCATGCTAGGGGTGGAATTCCTGGCGTCTTCTTCTCATATGTAAGTACCCTTTACTTTTCCACACCAGTACTTGCTAACATGAGGATAGGACATTTCACCAATGAAGGTCATCAACAGAGAAGCGCGCAGCAAGAGCTTCACCAGTTTCCTGGTTGGTGTTTGCGCCATTATCGGTGGTACGTTGACCGTAGCAGCCGCGATAGACAGAGCGCTTTACGAGGGTGGACAAAGGGTAAAGAAGATGCACCAGGGATAGAAAACAAACCCATATCGTTAACATTTGAACACTGTTGATAATATTTCCCACCAATCATAACATCGTGACCTGCCAAAACGCCGCAGAAAGCACCCTGACCTAGTTCAGCCTGTTTACGAAGCATAGTTGAGCACCCCCTTCAAGACCCAAATCTCTCCATTACCGACCTGCTGCACCACATCACCGACTTCGACACCACCAGGCATAATCCTCTTGACCCCATCCTTGGCTTCCCACCAAACCTCTCGTCCCTCCAACGTCCGCACCTTCTCGCCCTCCTTCCAAGGCGCAACAGGCACAACATGCGCACCCACAAACCGCTCCAGGTTCCGTCTCGCGCGCTCCTGGCCCTCATCGCCCGCAAACGCCTCAACACTGACCTCGGGATCCTCCCACGGCTTCCGCGGAAGGGAAGTCAGCGCGCCATTAGCGGGCGCCAAGATAGTGCTATTGCTACTGCTGCTGTCAAGGCGAGTGCTTATACTGCTGATGTCGCGCGTCAGGCCGGCGAAGATGTTGATTTGGCGCGCTTGAGGCAGGACGTCTGAGAGGGTTATGCTGGTTGCCATTGCGTTGGGTTGGAAGAGGGGTCGTTGGGGGGTTTGGCGTGGGAGGGCTAGGGCGCTGGTTGTTGTTATTAGGAGGAGGGCGCTTGTCAGGAGGCGGGTGTTGGGTTTCATTGTGTATTGCTTGGTTGGATGGTTGTGGGTGTAGAGGAGGAGTCTGGAGAGAGTGGAGCTGTACGCATGCGGGCTGCCGCTGGGTCAGCTGGCGGTACGTCATTGTCATCACGTGATAATTTTATGAATTAAAGCCGTTCGATACTCCTTCAATCGTCACGCTGGACGAGAAAAGAACTTCTGATATTCACAATCGTCTAAATAGCTCGCTACTGAACAAATTCTTCTGGTTTAGTTCACTGTGTCGGTAAGTCTGATAAGGTAGGTCTCGATCCTTGCATACTGAGATTATACCTTCAGCGTTTGACGCAAGCACGAGGATAATTACACATCCATCTACTGGACTTTGCAGACGCGGCTCAGTTTGGCACAGACACTGCTGTCTCGTCGGCAAGCCATAGTTCTCACCAGTCATAACAATGTCTACAATAACCTTCGCCATCCCAACAACAACCGAATCTGACCTCCACTCGTTCCACGCAAAACACTTCCCGACTAGCTCAAAACCATCCCAATTCTTCATCTCGACTTCAGCACCAGAGCCAGACCCATCAAATGCCGACATTCATGAATCAGATGACTACAACGAAAAATACAACACCGAATACGAAGAAGAAGACCTAGGCACCTACCCCGACGGAACGCCTCGAACTCTGACCGACGACCAAATCGCCATGTTCCGGCACAGCGAGATCCAGACCCTTCTCCGGGAACGGCGACGAGCGAGAGAAGACGCCTCGAGCGACAACGAGGCAGATGTTCCCCACCCACGACCCGCTGACAGCGTGGCAAAGGACCAGCCCGAGGTAAAGCCATGATACTCTCTCATTTGGGTACATTGACTGACTAGTCATAGGCTGATGAGAGTGGAGAAGGAGAATACTCCGTGACGCCAGAGATCATAATGGATAACCCCGCAGCAACGGCGAAGAAGAAGAGACATAGGGGTAAGAAGCAGAAGAGGAAGAATCGCGATAGGCAGTGGGAGCAGAATGTAAGTGTCAGCGATTCTTGGTAGTGAGGGGAGTGACGCTAATGTGTATCTCCAGAATGCGAACCAGAAGCGGAAATGGGATGAGTATATTGATGATGCGGACGGAGCGAATGCAGAGGCGCACACGCATCGACGACGAGCGAGAGAGCTAGACGAGCAGAGAGACGAGAATGTCGAACTGGCTTACTGACTCGTGATGGAAAGGCTTCGTGATACCCGCATCAGAGAGAAAGAAATCCTCATAATCAAAGCATAATAGCATTCTTGATATCATAGTTCATCCCTCTTCCTCATGCCCTCCTTCCTATCCTCGACATCCGCCTCGAACATCTTCTTCTTCGGATTGCGGGGCTTGTCGCCTCTCGGCTCCAAAACCGTACCATCCGCTCTCTTGACCGGCTCCTTCTGCTGATCACCTCCTTGAGCTTCCTTTCTACTATCCTCGGCCATCTGCCCAATCTGTTCGCTTAATTTCTCAGTACCTCGATTAGACACCTGCTCCGACCGCGGCGGCACCTTGGCGCCCGCTCCGCCCCCACCAGCAGGTATTCCCGGCCCCATATTCCTCGGTATTCCAGATGGGAATTTCGGTATACCACCCGAAGCGCTCGGCTGAATCCTCAATGTAGGTCTCGTGCTCTGCGATACAGCAGCCGTAGTCGTCGCCGCGCCACTAAGCCCGAGCGCGGAAAACACAAGCGCAAACGGCTTCCAGAGCACGTACTTGAGCGGTAGCCAGATGAACCACCACGCGGGACCGTAGATCAGGCGGCGAAAAACGAGCCAGGAAAGTGTTATGCACAGCAGGTAGAAGGCGGTTTCGAGGTACCAAGTATCGCTTTTTTGGCTGGTGACGAGCGTTCCCAACAGGCTCTTGCTACTAGAGAGGAGCGTGTCGAGGTCGGTGTATCTGTCGCCGAGATCCTTCAAGGCGAGCTCGCTGGCTTCGAGGGTTTCGGATGCAAAGCGTGAGCGTGTTACTTCGGATGCGAGGCGGTCGTGTGTTTGGCGGAGGGCAGAGGTCACGTCGCTGGAGGCGTTGATGAGCAGGTCGTCTTGGTTGAGTTGTTTGTTGTTCTGACGCCGTGCGGCAAAGAGGTCGGTTGATTTGATTGTTGGTTGCTCGTTTAGTGCTGTGTTGCGCAGGGTTGCGAACAGCGCTTCTCGTTCTTGTTTCTTGGCCGCTTCTGAGGATCGCTTTGCGTTTAGTTGTGCGCGGCGGAATTGACCTCTTGCGCTGGGATGAGTTAGTACGTGTTCATAGTACCAGTCGAAACTGTGCGCTCGTACTGCTTCAACTCTTCACTCAATCTTGCTGCCTGTCCAGTAAGTCTTGTCCTTTCCTTCTCCTTCACGTCGTCTCTTCTCGAATGTCTTCCGGAACTAGCTGTGATATCTTCCAATTCACTCTTCAAAAGCTCGAGTGTTTCTTCCTGTTGCTTCAGTCCCTCGTGAATGTCTTGAGTCAACTCTACGCAGACGTCTGTATTCCTGTCTCCAGATTCCAAGGGTGTAGATCCAGGTTGGAAGTTGAGCTTCGAGAGTCTTCCTATGAGGTGGAGGGTGGTACGTACAGACTCTGAGAGTGCTGTCAACTGAGATGAGAGCTCTAGTGTAGTCATTTCATGTTCATTGTTGGTATGAAGAATTATATGTTCGATCGCGGATGAATACAAGTATTGACGGACGAAGTAGCTACAATACGTCGGCAAAGCGGACGACTTCCGCGCCGGCCCACAGTGACGTTGCGGCCACGACTCAATCTGATTGGTGCGCCGGCCTCTGGATATAGGAGCGCAGCATAAACTCCAGGCGCTAGTCACGCTAACCGTATACGGATCCTATGGTCGACGAATATATCGACATATATAAACGATTGAATGCATGCCTACATTTATAATCCATCAACTACGATCGAGAGCTTCTCATCACATCTAAAATCGATCTTCTCGAGTCCTTCGATATGAGCATTGGAAGATCAGCAATCACAAAGGTCGGCGGAAAGACCGTGGGATCAGTTGGTTACGGGTTGATGAGTGAGTTTGTGAATGTTCTGGAATTGCGAGCAGACTATGTTGACACAATTCTTCCAGGTCTATCGATGCCTTGGAACCCAATCGAGCCTTCTATGGCAGTGAAGCTTATGAAGGCGGCACTAGACCAGGGTGCAAACCTGTGGAACGGGGTACGTACCATGGCCAAAATCCATTCACAGAAGTCGAGCGCGGTCGATGATACAACTTGTCCAGCGGGCTAACGATTACCCAGGGCATGTTCTATGGTACCCCACAGGCCAACTCTCTTCATCACATCAAGAATTACTTTCAGCAGTATCCCGAAGATGTTTCCAAAGTCGTCATCGTGATCAAAGGCGCCTATGTACATGGAAAGGGGCCCAACGGCAGTCCAGAAGCTATTCGCGCTGCCGTTGACGAGGCGTGCAACGTACTAGGTACTGTCAAGAAGATTGATGTTTTCGAAATGGCACGAGTCGACCCTGATGTTCCAATCGAGACCTCGATCAAGACCCTCTCCGAGCTCGTCCATGAAGGCAAGATCGGCGGTGTTGGGTTGAGTGAAGTCAGCGCGAACACGATTCGCAGAGCTAATGCTGTTCATCCCATCTCCTCTGTCGAGATCGAGATGAGCATGTTCACGCCTGACCCCTTGAACAACGGTATCACTGACACCTGTCATGAACGTACGTCGTAACCTGAAGAGTGGATTGTGAGCAAGGCGCTAACAGTATGTTTAGTCGGCATTCCCATTGTGGCGTACAGCCCCATTGGCCGTGGCTTTCTGTCAGACGCTTTCCGCAAGCTCGATGACCTCCCGGAGAAAGACTACCGACGTCTCATGTTCCCACGCTTTCAGGCTGACGTCTTCGACCAGAACATGAAGCTGGTGGAAGCTGTGGAGAAGATCGCTAAGCGCAAGGGCTTGACGACAGCGCAGGTGGCCATCGGATGGGTGGTTCGTCAGGGCGCCATCCCCATTCCGGGATCATCCAACATGGAACGCGTGGTCCAGAACAGCAAAGCTGCTGTGTTGACTGATGAGGATATGATCGAGATACAGAAGATTTTGGAGACTATGCCAGTTGCTGGTGCGCGATATGGTCCTGGGCAGGAGAAGTTATTGAACGCGTAGTATAGCTCGAATAGTACATAAAAGTCATAGCCTCGTTAGGCGATATATGGATCATGTCTTTTTGAAAGAAATGTGTACCTTTTGAACATACTTACCAGCGTTGTGCTAATGAACTTGCTGTTTCTCCAAAAACGCCTTCCCTTCTTAGCTTCTTTCATTGTGGGGAGAGCATCATGGGAAGAGTCGAGTGTCAAAGTAGATGTCTTAAGCATGATACATGAAGGACAACGTAAGGTGGTATTCACAGCGTGCGTTGCAAACAGCACTCTTGGTTCGAAG
>Ga0058704_10000779_pt1 | contig 15599 bp, 12 predicted proteins | sample AgamicMgSfe_FD_71363 | JGI IMG/M metagenome (GOLD analysis project Ga0058704, IMG submission 71363) | Agave microbial communities from Guanajuato, Mexico - Mg.Sf.e | ecosystem: Host-associated > Plants > Phyllosphere > Phylloplane/Leaf | place: Guanajuato, Mexico | collected 2012-05-30
CACATGACCAAAACCTCCTGCGCCCGGCCGGTTTGCATGCTGCGCTACGAGCAGGGATACAGCGGTGTGATCAAAGGTAGAAAGACGGGACGGACGCGAGCGGCAGGAATGAGTCGCGGGTCGCTCTCTGTCTCTGTCTCTCTCCTCTCTCTCTCTCTTCCTCTTTGAAAAGGGAAAATCGCACAGGTGGTGTGGTTACATGGATCACTTTTACCACACATCCACGAACATACATGTGCATTGGTACACTGCAACAGACTTTGACGTGGCATCGTCCGGGTGGTGGGCGAGGTCATAAGCGAGATATGCGGGTGGGCATGCGAGACCCTTCCCGTGATGATGAACTTGCACTGAACGGTACGTTTCGTTATCATGGGGACTGATGAATGATGATACGCTCATCACTACCAACCGTTTCATCAAGCGAAAGGGGCGATTTGAACAACTGATGCGACTGATCCCCTTGAATCACGCGAGAGCCGCTCGAATAAAAGAGGAGGGTTGTTATATTGCTGCTTACAGTAGTACCATTGACATACTTATGAAATCGGTATATGAGTTTCATGCGGACGAGGCATGCGTTTTCACGTTATTATGTATTGTATTCTATCGAATATGCGGGACGATAATCAGCTGTTTCTAGGAGCTTTCGCCTTCACTCTCATCCGAGGACCCATCGCCCGCGTCTGCTTCTTCATCGTCTTCACGATCTGTCCTCCTCACCGTCTTCGTCGGGCATGACCACAGAGTTCAGGTAGGTGATCTGTGTTAACAATGACACTGTCAGTTATCTCATTCTTCATTCATTCTTTTTTTTTGTTCGGATAGCAACCCATTACAGGAGTAAAGAGATCAAGCGCGAATTCGGTCAGTGAACATGTAATAAAGTAACAAGCAGCCACCCGCCCGTGTCACCCGCTGCCTTCTCCTTTCTGGCGAGCGCAAAGAACGACGGGACCGGGAAAAGAAAATTGAGTTCAGCGTGAGCCATGGAACCGCTTTACGGGCCTAATCCGCCCCCCGGATGACCTCCCAAACAGAAACCCCCACAAGCGTACCTAGGTAGTCGGTGATGAAAATGAAAACTTACAAAGGGTTTGATGCACGCGAGCAGCGCGGCGATGCGGTCGAGGCCTTCGTCGCCGAGCACCTCTTCGTCCGTGATCTTCCTCCCGATCGTGTAGTCCCGCAAGCGAAGGAGCTCGATGTCCGGGTGGTCCGCCGCGTAGCCCTGGGAAGATGAGTGGTCAGCAGTGTAATGATTGACTGATGAAGAGAGTTTGCGTGAGGGTGGTGGTGTGTGACAGTATGACGGGAGTCCACGGTACACGCGATGCTCCGTGCCACGGATTTTTAACAGCCACCAGCATGCTGAGTCCTGACATCCATCTCGCAAAGGAGGGGATGGCAAGCGGAAAAGTTGCTGTTTAGCTTCGCGGCGCAAATTGGGTTCTCGGCCAACCACGTAGGCTACCGCCCGCAGTGACTCGTGCCCATGGACGGATAGCCCGGAGGAGAAAGGGAGGAGGGGGCCCAAACGCAGTGAGATGAAAGATCAACGCCGGCCCTCTGCACCTGCGCCAATCAGTGGATGGAGAATGGCCTTGCTTGGAGGATCGTGGTCCGTGGACTGCTGGTGACAAGGAGTCCGACCGCGAAGGTGCAATTCAGGCGGGAGTGTATCCGGCTGCCCGACCCGTGGCAAGGCGAGGCCAGGCGGGCGCCCCGAGACTCGCCAGCTTTCCCGCGTCCAGCCCTCGCGCGAACCTCTCGACGTGTGCCTTCGCGAGGGTGCACAAGCAGAATCGTTTCCCCAACGTGTTGCTTTCAAGACGCCAAGAGTATGCTCCGTCCTAGCAGACGTACACTACCAGCATCACAGAGCGACGAAGCTGTTTGGCTGCAGTATGAAGCCTGAGAGCCCGTTGATGCCTCCGCAACGAGAGCGATGCACGAAGAGCGCAGGTAGACATCACCCACCCGCAAGTACGTAGACAAAAAGTAACGTAACAAAGCTCACCTTCGGCTTAGTCTTCAGCGCATTTTCGGCGTTCGACGCGACGAAAGCCTTGACGACTTTCGCCTCTTGCTTCGGCACTCCCTTGAAGAAGGCTTGCCGTAGGCCATTCTCCATGAGGACGCTCTTGATGCGCCGAGGGTGCTGATCGATGTCTCGTCGCATCGCAGCGGTTTGAGCTGCGTCGGGATGCCACAGGCCACCACCTAGAGTCAATACCATTAGCTTCACCTTCGTCTGTCGACCACGACCGTCTTGGCTCGCGGTTATCGAGTTCGAGACACCTCTTTTCGGATCCCGCACACCGAGCGATGCGCATGATCCGATAATTAGCAGTCCAAATCTGTTGGCACGCGGTGAAAGAGCATAAGGTAAACAGTCGCAGGGCGATGGTAGGCCTGATCGGCGCAGTTGACACGGCTTGTCAAATCGCACGTGCACAGGTGGGTCTCGAAGGTCGACTCTCTTGAGGATACATCGCCGTCACGCCCGCGCTTCTTGAAGCTATCGGCGAGGTGATCTCGCCTTACCGAGACGCTATCCGGCGCCCGGTGTGCGGATGAGCAGGGCAGGGCCGTTTCTCCTTTGACGTAAGCTCCGTTGCATCGCACAGCGCAGTCTTTGTCCCATTGTTGATGCTCTTGTAATCTGCACCATGAAAGCCACCGTACGTATGCCGCAATCGTGTTCGGGCCGGGACTGAACATTAAGCGATCAGTTGGCACAGCGCTAGCGAAGACTCTGGCAGTTCGACGTCGTCCAGGACAACCCAAGAGTGAATCCAATGCGTTTGTGTTCGTCTGTCGTTGCCTGCTTCCGTTGTGCTGTACAGCTGCGCTGGATCAAGATGTAGCGCCCCAATATATCTCAATATCCAGCAGATATCGGCACTCTTCGAAGAGACGAGTCTCTGAGGTTCGGGCAGGGCAGCTGCACCTGGGTGGAAGACTCACGGTCGTGCGTTCGATCTCTTGTCTTCTCTGAAGCTGGGCGTCTTTCGTCCATTCGATAATTCCTAGACCACGTGCGACCGGAGAGTGAAGAGCAGGTCGTACTTTTCATCGAAGGAGCTGGGCACCTATACGTCTGGTCGGCACGGAACCGATTCCGGGCAGTCCACCGCTCAGGCGCAATCCATGATTCCCAGCGATAGAGACATATGAAGAGTCGTTTCTTCGATACTCCCGGGTCAAATACAAGCTCTTGAGTTCGATCATTGTGACCAGTTCAACTGGACGGCGCTGTCGCGAGGAGCATCCGTAGCCCGCCTCGAGTCTCAATGGACGGGGCGTGATGCGAAGCCAGTGTCTACTCTCCCGAGTTGGTTCTGTCGAAGACTTGCTTCCTATCTGACCATCGATCAAACTGTCAAGCCACAGAAAGGGCAGCAGTCTCGCTTGCACTCATCGCGGTGAAGCTTCGGCTGCCCAGCAAAACCCAATGCGTACATCTCGGACCTCCTCGATCGAAGTGACGCATCGTGTCAATGGTAGACGCAGTCGCGGGCACGTCACATTCGATGCATGCGATCGTATACCGCAATGGACAGCATTGAGCTTGTGTGCCTGCAAGGAGCGCATTCTCAGGAGCGCGGATCATGTTGAGACAATCGCGAGGTCCGCTCCGGTAACTTTTGCAACCAGTATTCGTTCGGAAAAGAGTCGAGGGCCACCATTCGACAGTCCGTCATCTAGGACATGCAGCGGGCCCATCAAGCGATGTTCTCACAAGCAAATTGCCAGCATTATGTTGGGCAGCAATGACTAGCCAGCGTCCAGTTCGCGGGCTGTGGCGACGGTGCGCTGCAAAGCCACGTCGATGCCCGCCATTGCACCAAAGCTAGTCAAAGTCCATACCTTGTACACGTATTGAGCACCCAGCGCATGATTTCCTGTGACGTGGAGGGGTGGATCGGTTAAACCAGTTACGGAGCCTGTGACTTACCGAGAAAGCTGTCATCCGGTGATATCTTCAGGTAGTAATGAGCATACGGACCCTTCCTGCCTGTGCGGGACCTGCCAACACGTCTCAGTGCGGTAATGCGCGGTGATTGAGCTCACATGCAACTTACCATGCAGCGGAGAAGTGAGTCTTGTCACAGGTGGTGCATCGTTAGCGACAAAGCACCTACGAGCGGGGAGGAATTTCGATGACAAGGCTCCATACACAGATGCTGCCCTTACCTTGTATGGGGTCGGGTCAGAACTAAAACGTATGTCCCTGTAGATTCTGAAGATCTGCAAGTGCGCGATGGTCAGGCACGTTGAGAAATCCGATGGATAGTGTCGGCAGATACTCACGATATCTTTCACGGGCAGTTCAGGTACACTGTCGTCCAGATCAACGAGCTTCTCGGTCAACTGCTCGACGAATCCGTGCCAGTCCTTTTCACTCGTTCGGAAATCTGCATCATGCACTGATCCTGGTTAGCGCGGCCTCTCTTGCAAGCTGCCAAAAATCGGCATCACACCGTGCTTTCCCATGCGTTGTTAAGTGAGAGCTCGATATGACGGTGGTAGTCCGAAGAAAGCTGGCAAAATGCAGCAAAAGACATCGGGATGCGTTGTGTTCAGTAGCATCGGTGAACTCCTGACCACGTTCTTCAACAGTCAGGCGTGGATGAAAAGTGAACTTACTCTTCAGCCACTGCCTGTCGTTGTTCGCTTTAAGATCTTGCAGAAAGAGGAGCGTATTCGGGTGGATCGTTCTGTCCGTGTAAGGTGTCTTGCCCGCAGACCTGGCTGTAGGCTTCTTGATGACCACTTGCGTTCCGGGAGCCAGCCCGGTTTTCACGCCAGGTCTCCAGAGCTCGCCACCTCCCGATTTGGTAGCAGTAGTCTTGACGCTGCGACTCTTCGAAGGAGCCTTTTTGGGGCGCTTTGAGTCTTCGTCGCTGTTGTAGTCATCGTCATCCTCAGGCTCGGAGATCTCTCGTGACTCGACATCCTCGTCATTGCCGAATTCGGAAACATCTTCATCTGTTGGAGAGGGTTCGTCGTTTGACACAGAGTCGGCGTCTTCAACTTCTGCCCTGTCACTCCCTTGCACTTGACCACTCTCGAAGTACGGACTTTTCTCTGGTGTCGACTGTGTAGTCTTCGCACGCTTAGTCGCTACCCGAGGCGTCGCAGTCGCAGAGACCGTCCGCTTGTGAGAAGCAGTCACTTTGGTGTTGCTCGACAGGCGCTCTGACTTTCGCGCCATGCTTGTCCCGCCCTTCGTGGGGGCAAGGTGTAGTCTCTTCGTTCAACGGCTTGGTAGTATAGTCCTCTTGGCTTATTTGTCCGCACAGTCAACTACTCGGGCGTTATGAGTTGAACCCGACTTGCGCAGAGCTGACACTTTCTCGGCGCAAATGTTGATTGCGGGTATGGTTGAGCACAGGTACATGTATATAGATATCGGTTGCGGTTGCGAGGAAACGTTTCTCCAAGTATGTACACGAGCGATCGCAATCGCGCCACACGCGCCTCGCGCTCATCGGTGGTGGTTCCCGATCTCGGGCCGATCAGGATGCCGGGCACCTCTCTCCAAAACGCATTCCGACATTCATTCCGTTCAGCGGTTGCAATCAGCCTTGTTCCGAAACACAACCTCTAAGCGTATTGACCGAATGTCGACCACCCTCAGTCACAAGTTTCGCACTAAGAAGCAGAACATCCTCACCAAGTTAGATCATGGAAAGGACGGCGTACCGGATGCATCACCGAAGGGCAACGTGGACGAAGGCGTTCGTGAGCTCATCGACACCATCAACACTTCCGACGGTTGTGTGACCACCAGCAGTTGCGCGGGGAGAGTCGCCGTCTTTGTTGGGGGCAAAGGTCCTGGTGGCAATTGGCTGTATACATCTCACGAACCTATCGACCCGTCCTGCCTTACAGACCAGAGCTCAGCATATGAACTCGTAGGCCTCTGCAGGGAAGCCACTTTCTCTTCGCCACCGCGGGACAACGCGGACGTGCGTACGGTACATCTTAAGTTTGAACCCTTGGTAGGTGGTTCCCTGTCCTTGTGAACCATAACAGGGCGACCGTATCGCCATGACTCCAAAGTGCCTAACAGACGTGCTACAGATCCTACACATCCTCACCGCCAACCTCGATACCGCTCAACGGGTGCTGGACGCAGCCCTCGGAGCAGGCTTTCGCGAATCCGGAATTATTGGCGTACGTGACCACGGACCTAAAGACCCGGCCACACCCATGGTCGCCGTCCGTAGCCAAGGGCTAGCATTCGAATCCATCATTGCATACTCTGACGCCGACGGTACCCGTCCCGTCGTATCCGAGGAGACCCTACGCTATCTCCTCCAGCTCGCCAACGCGAGGTTCGCCGCCAACGAGGAGCGCAAGGATCGCTTCGCAACGGCATTCAAATCGTCGTCCATTCTCCCTGGTCCCGCCTGACGTTGGAAAACTGCTGCCACCGACTGCACATGGCCGCATCAACCAGTTGGCCATCCTTCCGCTCTTCTGCTGCCTGCAGTCCGCGATGACTGTCTTCCGCGTCCCAGAGCGGCAGAAAGCTCTGAAAATCGTCCGTCAACCGTTGTGCTCGGTCGATGCCGATGCTGCAACCGATGGGAATGGCTTCGTTCATGAGCCAACGCAGCGCACTTTCCGGTAAGCAGGTCTGCGCACTATCGATACGTATGTCCGAGAAGACGATGTTCACAGTGGGCAGCGCACGGCGTATTTCAACAGCATAATTGAGCCATGTTATTGCCGGCCCAGCGGCTGGTGGACCAGCGAAGGCGTTCCATCGGGTATGGACGACGATTCTGTGGAAGGCGAGGTGTTTCAGGCTTGTGAAACCCTGCGCGACGTCTAGTAAGGTCCGTAGGTCCTGGTTGAGCGCGCGTGTGTTCCAGAATTCGACGCGGTCCAAGGTGGCGCCCAAGGCGTGCCAGCATTTGTAGTCTTCGAGGCGGCTCCCATAATCTGCTGGATTGTCGAGATCCGCACACTGAGATAGCACCAGTCTTCTCAAGCCGCAGACCTCCGCGATCAACGAAGCAGACATGACTTCACCAGGTCTTCCCATTGTTGCACGACCAAAGCGGGGATGACCGGGGATCGTGACGTTCTCGCGCTCCCGTCGCTGTGTCGGTCCACCCGCAATAGTCGTCAGGCTTTCAATGCGAGCGGCAAAGATCCTGAGAGCAGCTGCCACCGCATGATGGACAAATGTGCTTTGCGCATCTTCATGATCTCGAGTTGGGTCTGGAAGCAAGAGGTCTGGGGTCAGCATCGACTGGAGACGTACCCTCACGTACAAACACTCGGTTTACTCACTGGCTTCGAAAACGAGAGAGGTGAGAGTGGCAGGAAGGCAAAGCATCACGACGGCCAAAGCATTGACCTGAAGCCGAATGTGCCGATCTGCTTGCAGTCAGCACAAAGTACCAACTAGCTAGCCGCTCGCTGCTATGACATCGAGTTCGCAGGTGGACAAAGTGACCGCATCGTCGGGCAGAGATTAGCTGAACAGCGAGATTCGATCCGATCTTACTACTTCTACTCACCAGAATGCTTCTCGAAGAGCGTCCCGGGCTCTGAATCTGCCTCGGTCGGTTGATTGAAGTCATCGTAACGGAAGGTTGCCGTGGTCGGTGCGGTCGGCGCTAGAACATCCTGATGTTGCGGTGGTGTTGCGGGAAGATCTACGAGTACGCTAGGATACTCGGCAGAGGCGTTTGCCTCAGAATGACTGGCAGGTCGCGTTCTCGTCTTAGACAACCCACCACGGCTAACCGCGTGAAGCATTGAACACATCATAGCCTCCGCTGTTGATTTCCCGCTTAGCAGCTCAGAAGTATCCGCCAATACACCGCCACACATTGTCCGCACAACTTCGTCAATACGCTCACGATGGACCGCGTTGAGTCCCAGGTAGTGTCTGCTGTCTGACCAGACTGCTAACTCGGGATTTAGCCAGTTGTATGATTCCTCCGGCAATCTGAACGGCGTCTCGGTACGTCTTCGCCCATAGTAGTGCCCATGCTTCGTGTCGATGTGGACACATCTGACGTGTTGTGCAAGTTCCGGATGATGGCGCCGCAGTCGGAACAAGCTGGGCTCGATGAGTTCGCCGTCGATCCAGCGAAGGCTCAGCCTGACGTTGCGAAAGACCAGGGGCAAGATGGAATCACGGAGATGTTTGCAAGCCAAGCTGATGTTGAAGATGTCTTCACGCTCCGGGGTGAGTGAGATGGTGCGATCCCAGTCGAGGTACGAGTAGACTCTGTCGAGAAGCTCTGCTGGAAGATCTAGGATCGTCGGGCGCGACATGATGAAAGCGCAGCGCAACACTTGAACTTCGGGGCCGAACACTTGCGCTTCGAGACCAACACTGTTCCTCGCGACTATCGATGGACGGGTTGTAAGATCAATTATTGTGATGGCGCATGGATGATATTGCCACCTAAAGTTCACTGTGAGGTTGATTGAGTATAGGAGGTACATAGGTACGCACTATGGCTAGACACGCGGAACGCGCCGCGTTCACGTCGGTGATTGTTCGGAGTCGCGTGTGCGGAAACCACCAAAGTTCCGTTGCCCTTTGCAATCATCATCTATTCTCCTTCAATGATTGCTGTTGTTCGGGAGTTGGGGAGGAGCATTGCATGGAACGGCGCAACAGGGCGGCATCCTAAGCATTGCGGGCGTCAACAATCACTTCGCGTTCGAGCACATGACAGTGTGCCTATCCATTCTGCCGCTCCTTGACAGCACTCCTCCCTTTCACCCGTTCACAAACACAAGGGCTGACCATCTGCCCTCACTTCGGTCTTCTACTCTCGCGTTCGGTCTTCTGACACGCAGGCTGATACGTTACAAGACGAAGCAAGAGCTGCACCAGGTTTCTTTCGGAAACAGAGACGGCGCAAGCACGTACTGGCATGGACCTCTGCCTTCAGTGAAGCTGCCTTCGCAGGCTACATAGCTAGTAGACTGTCATCGGCCGAGCCTGGCGGACCCAAGTGAGCGCTCTTGGCTCGGCCTAGTTCTGTAACCTTTACTTGCGACACCACAGAACGTGGTGGACCACCGACACCGCCCAACATGGCCGAGATCGTTCAAAAGATCGAGTGAGCTTCTCCCCATCTATCGTTGTGCTGCCGAGCAACGGCGTGCACGGTGACAGTTTCCCGGCTGACAGACATGACCATCAGGGGCCTGTCAGAACTCGCTGACAATCTCCATTGGTTCTGCCCGCGAGGTCCCAACGACGAACACGGCTGCTTCTACGACGAAGACTGCCTCGAAAGCAGACGCGGCGAGACGCAGGAGCAGAAGGCGACGCGGGAAGCCAAGCTGCAACAGGCAGCAGCTCGGCGTAACGATGTGCTGGAAGCATGCAAGATCCTCGCATTCGACGGCCCAGATGCTGCACAATACCAGAAAACGCTGAAGGATGGTCTCCAAACACAGCTCACACGCTGTGATGTCTGCGTGCGGGAGTATCATCGCTCTCGCAGCTCACTGCAATCGTTGCTGGAGTCTGAGTATGCCGAAGACGAGGTACAACAATTCATGGAGAAGTTTGACGGCATGAACAAGGCTCGGATTGGGAAAGGCTTGGATATTATGACGGAGACTCTCATGGACCTTCCGCCCGACCAGCGCACCATCGCAACAGCGGGCGGAGTGGGCACGTATGCTCTCTTCGAAGCGCTGAATTGCGGGCCGTTCTTGCAAGACGAGGAAGCGTTGCGGCGACACTTCGACAAACCTTTCAAGCTCGTGCAGTCCAAGAAGAAGGTGAAGCTGCCAACTTACTCTCCAGGTATGACGGCGTTCTTGTTCTCGCAAAACGAGCAACGTTCAAGCTGGGCCCTGCGAAATTTCAGCACCATTAAGCGCCCCCTGACCGGCTCCGAATTCGACAATAGCGCCAAGCCGTACTTGGAAAGAGCTCTCAGGCGCGTGAACATCGTTTCACTGGAGCTGGAGTTCCTGCCCACTTTCTGGAGGGCGACGCACCTCGTGTTGAGCAAGATGACTAAGCATCTGGTGGCCAATTTGCGCAGCATGGACAGCAATCTCTATACCGTGGCCATGGAGCACTTCCAGATCGACGCTGCACACTTCGCCGATCTAGCAACGAGCTACAAGATCCTCCTCGAGCTGAGCGCAAATGACTTTTGGGACGCGATGGGCGGCATTAACGCTCAGCATGTCGTGGAAAGCATACTGCGAAGTCCAGTGCTCCAGCGCGATATGCGTACGACCGAAGAGGAGGAGCCGCTGCGACTAGAGGAGAAGCTGGCCTGGGTGGTGCCATTGATCCGCTCCGTCAAGCCTGCGAATCTTGTCCCACCCGTCCGCGCGCTCCTCGACCAACTACTGATTCACAACCAGACAGACACGTACTCCAAGTACGCTCAGCGCGTGACATGGACTTGCGGCTTGAGCTGCTTGTTGGAGACGTTGAATGCCATGAGAAAGCAAGTACACGGCGGGCCCGTCACGATACACATGATCGAGGTTGTCACCAAAGACTACATGCAGCTCATAATGAGTGAGCTCGAGGGCATCGAAACGAAAGACGAGGAGAGAATGGAACGCGAGGAGCTGCTCGGTCTCGATATTGTCGAAGCCATGCTCGCTCTAGACGTGCAGAGTCTGACCCATGATCGAAAAGTGATCGAGCGAACCAAATTCCTGGACCACGAAGTTGGCCTGAGCGGTTTGAACAGCTGGAAAATGGCCATGCGTGTGGTTAAGCCCGGCCATCCGGCACTGGCGACTGCCATCACCTCCGGCGTTGCTGGGTTGCTGCCCCTGGAGACGTTCACCCCACGGCAGGTGCAGAATGCGCCAAAATACGCCGACGCCTGGAACTATGCACTGCATCGCGCGCTCAGCTACGTGCAGACGGATCTGATTGAGCGTCTGGAGTCTTTCAGCCCCGAGCAGCTAGTAGACCTCTTCATGGAGCAGAAAGGCGCTCAAGGCTTGTTGACACTGCTGTTCAGTGGCGAAGAGCGGATCCACCAAACTACACTCGGTGTGCTCAAAATCATGAGTAATGAAGATAACCGCCGTGACAGCATCATGCACCTTGTCCAGGCTTTCTTCAGCACAACGCTCTTCGCCGCTGCACAAGCGCAGACAGCCGTGGCCACTTCAAGGGTCTTCGGCCCATGCCCGATCCTACTTAGACTCAGTACCGACTTCTTTGGCTGTCTTTTCGACAGTCAGGATGGTGTCTTGCGTTCGCGAATGTTATCTCAGGAGCAAGACCTCAAAAGCTTGGGAATGTTATGGCAAACGACGTGGGAAGCGCTTGAGACCATCTTTCGCGAGACAGAGAACTGGAGTAATCTTGGCTACGACAAGCAGCTGATGCAAGATTTCTGCCGCGAGACGATGGATTTCGCGGATTATGCCTTCGATCAGTACTCTGTTATTGCGAATACACTGCAGGAAGGTTCAAGCAGCGACGGCAGTGTCAACGAAGTACCGCAGCAGCTTCTGGAGTTTCCCACTAAAGCTTTTTACAACATCGCCAAATGGTTGCGCTTAAGAGATGAATATCTCATTTCGAAGGCCGTAAGCTTGACCAGCAAGATCTTGGTCCGCCTTCACGAAGCCGGCATCGTGGTTGAACAGAAAGCTTCACAATACATCGAAGATGTGGTGACGAGCACGGACAAAGTCTCGAAGGTCAAAACGAGGCTGTCGATGAACCAGAAAGCAGAGCTTCAGAGAGCGCTGGAGAAGCATCTTGGCGTCAACCTAAGCGAAGACGTCGGGATTGACATGGTTCCGAAGAAGCAGGGCACACTTGCCGCGTGGGCGTCGTCTGGCCGTAGTACGCCAGTCGGCGATGCAAAGCCGAAAGCTGGTGTCATCGACGTTGATGCTTGGTCTGCTGCAAGCGATGCCCAGAGGCAGCGGACACAATGGAGAAACGAGCACGACACGGCTTACAGGGACCTCATAGACTCTGCTACCACCGCTTCAGAGGCGTACAAGAAGAAATCGTTGACGGCCAAGCCGGCCATGCCCGCCATAACGAAAGCTGCCCAAAAGCATCAAGACGACCCAAAGAACTTCCTCCTTAAGCGAAAGCAGGAGAAGGAGGCAATGGAGCAGCGCCGGGCAGAGGCTCTTGCAAAGCAGAAGCTCGGCGCCGGCAGCGGTGTTGCAGGCTTGGGCGACATGGGGAAGGACCACTCGCTCAAGGGCCAGAATGTAATGGTCTCTTCCGACGAGGAGGAGAGTGAGGAGGAAGACGATCTCGACGACCTGTTTGGTACCTCAAAGACCAAGGAAAAGAAAAGGATTGCGCGGCCAAACGTGGACCCAGACGGGGCGCTGGGGCTGAAGCCAGAAGTCAAGAAGGGACCCACCCGCATCCAACGCATGGTCAGAAGCACGAAAGACAGGCGAGCGCGTCTCGCTCCCGATCTGCAACCGTTACACCGCACCATCCTCAAATGGGACTTTTTTCACGAGGGCGACTATCCTCCGGGCGCTGAAGAGCACACCTTTCGTGGAGTCGCCAACTCCTTTACAGACCCTGTGACTTATCAACAGACCTTCGAGCCACTGCTCACGCTCGAGGCGTGGCAAGGCCTAGTCAGGTCGCGCGAAGAGAACACCTCGAAACCGTACGAGATCAAAGTGCAAAGCCGCAGCAATGTAGACTCCTTTATCGAGATTGGCAGTATGATCGGTCATGCGGAGAACCGAGAACTGTCGCTACAGGAGGGCGACATCGTCCTCCTGTCCAAGGCGAAGAAACCGGCAGAGGATGTCTCGGCACCGCATTGCCTCGCGCGGATCTACAAGATCAAGAGACAGAAAGCCCATCTGGAAATACTGTACCAAGTCATGCCGAAAACATCACTGGACCCCATCCTGGCCATGGGCCAGGTGGTGTATGGACTCAAGATTCAGAGTATCACGCCCTTGGAGCGCGAATTTGGTTCGTTACAGGGCCTGCAGTACTACGATTTATGCCAGCAGATCATCAAGGCTGCGCCATCAAGGAGGATTGGGTACAGTGAGAAGCAGATCACACAGTGCCAGGATGTGTGGAATGTCAACAGGGCCCAGTCGGAGGCGATCAACGCCGCGCTTGAGAACGAGGGCTTCAGTCTCATTCAAGGACCGCCCGGCTCTGGAAAGACGAAAACGATCGTTGCGATCGTTGGTGGTTTACTGAGTCATGTGTTCGGAAGCAGCAGCAGCAATGGCGCGACAAGAATTAATCTTCCGAAAGGCGCCGACGCTGGCGAAGATGCACCGGCGAAGAAGTTGCTGGTCTGCGCTCCAAGCAACGCAGCCGTTGACGAGCTCGTCATGCGTCTAAAGGAAGGCGTTAAGACGAGAAGCGGTCGGCACCAGATGCCGAACATTGTGCGCATCGGTCGTAGTGATGCGATCAACACACAAGTCAGGGACGTTACTATGGAAGAGCTGGTCGCGAAGCGTCTCGGAACGAACGACAACGGACCGTCGCGTGCTAACAATGCGGAATTGTTTAAAGAGCACGAGAAGATCTCCTCCCAGCTGAGAGAGATGTATCAGAAGCGCGACAGCGGCGAGGTGAAAGGGCCGGACCTGACGAGCCTTGAAAACGACATCGTGTCGGTTCGCAAGCGCAAGAACGACCTGGGCAACAGCATCGACCGCGTCAAGGACCAGGAGCGTACCGCTGGCCGCGATGCCGAGCTCAGTCGAAAACGCGCCCGGCAAGCCGTGCTCAATGAAGCACACGTCATCTGCGCCACGCTGAGCGGTAGCGGACACGACATGTTCCAAAGCCTGAACGTCGAGTTCGAGACGGTCATCATCGACGAAGCGGCGCAGTGCGTGGAGATGAGTTCCTTGATCCCGCTCAAGTACGGCTGTGTCAAATGCGTCATGGTTGGTGACCCCAAGCAACTGCCTCCTACGGTTTTCTCGAAAGAAGCAGCAAAGTTTCAATACGAACAGAGCTTGTTCGTGCGCATGCAGAACAACTTCGCGGGGGAGGTGCATTTGCTCGACACGCAATACCGTATGCACCCCGAGATCTCCATCTTCCCAAGTCGGACGTTCTACGATGGCTTGTTGAAGGACGGAAAAGGTATGGCTGGGCTGAGGCAGAGGCCATGGCACTCGAGCGCACTCCTCGCTCCTTATCGGTTCTTCGACGTACACGGGCAGCATCAGTCTGCACCAAAGGGTCATTCGCTGATCAATCTGGCTGAGATCGATGTGGCACTTGCACTGTTTGAGCGACTCACGGCGGACTTTCAAACATACCAATTCGCTGGCAGAGTGGGCATCATCACGCCTTACAAGTCTCAGCTGCGGGCGCTCAAAGATCGCTTCTCAGGTCGATTCGGAAACGGTATCTTTGACACGATCGAATTCAACACGACCGATGCGTTCCAGGGTCGTGAGAGTGAGATCATCATATTCTCTTGCGTGCGTGCCTCGCCGGCGGGTGGTATCGGTTTCTTGCAAGATATCAGGCGTATGAACGTTGGTCTCACGAGAGCCAAGTCAAGCTTGTGGGTTCTCGGCAACTCGGAGAGTCTCGTCAGGGGCCAGTTCTGGAGGAAGTTGGTGGAGGATGCGCAGGCGAGGGACACCTACACCACTGGCAATATTATGAGCATGCTGAAGAAGCCGTCGAGCGCCTTTCCAGCGAGCACGGCCAAGACTCACTCGATGTATGATGTTGGCTCTCACATCTCGCAGGTAGATGGTCAAGGCGACAGTCGGGGGAGCTCTACGGGAGGCTCACGGCGCACGTCGGAAGGGAACGACAGCACGCTGGCCAACCCCGATCCGAGCAGATCGAGTCTGCCAGCCACCAAGGTTGAACACACACCGTTTGCAGGGTCGGCTCCGGCACAAGACGAAGGACGGATGGAAGGGATTCGGTACCGCTTCCAAGACCGTATCTCAAAGAAAGCGCACACGACCCCGGAAGCCGGCAGTGATCGCTCGTCATTGCAGCCTGAGCGGCATCCAGACGAGGACGTTGAAATGGGCGAAGCGGAGTCGGCCGGCAGTGGCACGGCGACACCGTTGTCCAACGTTGCTGCTGTGCCGTCTGTCGAGGGCACCAGCAGCTCCAGGGCTGAAACGCCCCTTTCTGGCGCGGAGGAGGGAAAGAACCGGGCTCACGGGTCTGTCAAGCCTAGACCTGCGAGTGTGGCACCGTCTGTGGCACCCGGTGTCTTGAAGAAGAGGCCGGCGCCTAGCCCGTTCATGCCCGCCAAGAAGCCGAAGCCGAAGAGGTGATTGGATAAGTGTCGCCGTGAACAGTTGGATAAGCCGGAGTTCCGCCTCGAGATGCACCTCCTTCTTCTTGTAGAGACGGGGGAGAGCTCGGGTGAGCGTGCTTGCCAAACACATCAGTTCGGTCTGTATCCCTGACTTTTGACCCGTCCCTGCACAGCAACGCTACCCGCGACCTTGCAGAGGACTCATGCAGCGGCGCGATTAGCACGGCGTCCGAATTTCTTTTTGACATGCCGTAGCATCCAGACGTCGGACAGAAACGCCCGGCTGTAGGGTGTTCGCCAGGGTCGTGCCACGTCCTCCCTTTGTGTCTATGTCTCTCCATT
>Ga0058704_10000783_pt1 | contig 15569 bp, 16 predicted proteins | sample AgamicMgSfe_FD_71363 | JGI IMG/M metagenome (GOLD analysis project Ga0058704, IMG submission 71363) | Agave microbial communities from Guanajuato, Mexico - Mg.Sf.e | ecosystem: Host-associated > Plants > Phyllosphere > Phylloplane/Leaf | place: Guanajuato, Mexico | collected 2012-05-30
CTCAGACCTGCAGGAAACAGGCCACTTCATCGTTTGGCTTGGTACATGAAGGCCGAAGATCATATCAATCGCAGTTCTCGCCCCTCAAACCGCCTTCGCCAGAGTCGCTGGGAGCACCACGTGCCGCGAAACAGTACCGCAAGACTCGAAAGTTCTTTCGCCGGCTAGTACAACTCACCCTGGTTTCTGGAGTTATCTATGGTGTTGATGAGTACATGTACGATGCTTGTATAACGCGATCTTTCCGAACCTTTTCCACTGGTCTCCTGACCGCACTTGATTACAAGATCAACTTCAGAGAAAACCCGTGGATAGGCGAGAGCGTGACTGACGTTCATCACCGAGCCGCCGAGCGATTGTTCCACCTCTTACACACAAATGGCGGTCTTTATCTCAAGATCGGCCAGGCCATCGCCATGCAAAGTGCCATCCTACCACCAGAGTTTCAGAAGATGTTTGCGAGGATGTTCGACGATGCGCCACAGAACACATGGGAGGAAGTAAAACAGGTCATTAGGGAAGACTTTGGAAAAGAAGTAGAAGAAGTGTTTGGCGTTAGTTTTGAACACGACGGCAACAGTGATGCAGGAGTCATGGAGAGAACAGCAAGAGCTAGTGCAAGTGTCGCACAGGTCCACTGGGCACGTCTCACCGATGGCAGAGAGGTTGCGATCAAAGTACAAAAGAGAGAGATTGCTCGTCAGGTTGGTTGGGATCTCTGGGCTTTCAAGGTCGTGGCTAAAGTATACACCTGGTGGTTCGAGATCCCGTTATACAGCATGGTGCCTTACATCTCGGAAAGACTTATGTTGGAAACGGATTTTGAGAATGAGGCAAACAACGCCGACAAGATGCGTCAACTGGTTCAGGGAGAGCCTCGTTTGAGTGGTCGCGTCTACATTCCAAAGGTCTACCGCGAACTTTCGTCCAAACGTGTCATGACCGCAGAGTGGATTGAAGGTGTGCGATTGTGGGATAAAGAAGGTATCGAGACTAAATGGCGAGGTGGTTGGAGGCAGGGTAGTCCTGGCTCCGGCGGTCGTCTCCTCGACCCTCCAAGCAAAGAGGCTCTCGCGGGAATACGCACCAACAACCCCAACGACGAGAAACTCAAACCGGCAAGAGACTCGTGGAAAGGTGCAGACGGCAAAGGCGGTCTTGGATTGTCCTACAAGCCCGTTATGGAAACCATGGTATCTCTCTTCTCTGCTCAAATGTTTCTCTGGGGCCTGGTCCACTGCGATCCTCACCCGGGTAACATCTTCATCCGACGTCTACCAAATGGTAATCCCGAACTCGTTCTCATCGACCACGGCCTCTACATCAACATGACACCCTCATTCCGCCACGACTACGCGCTGTTCTGGAAGTCGCTCATGACATTCGACAACGCGACGATCAAGCGTATTGTAGAGGGCTGGGGCATCAACAGCCCCGACCTTTTCGCAAGCGCGACCCTCATGCGTCCTTACACAGGCGGCGACAAAAGCACCAGCGAGCGCATCCGCGGCCTTAGTAAAGCAGAAGAGAACAAGCGGGCGTACGAGATGCAGATGCAGATGCGCAAGGGCATCAAGGAGATTTTGGGCGACGAAAAGAAATGGCCCCAAGAACTGATCTTCATCGGTCGTAATCTGCGCATCGTGCAAGGTAACAATCAGTTTCTTGGCTCACCGGTCAACAGGGTCAAGATTACTGGCATGTGGGCTAGCAGAGCGCTGACCGAGTCGCCGGAGCTGGATTGGAAGCAGAGGTGGAGAAACTATGGTAGTCACATCCTATTCAGGACGGTATTGTTGGGCTCCGATGTCATTTTCTTTTACAGCAAGATCAGGCAGTGGCTTGGTTTGGGTAGAGGCATGGACGATGATATTGAGCAGCAGATGAGGACCATGGCCAAGGTGAGTCATTCTTGAACAATACATGGGCCCAGGTGCTAACGAATGACAGGGATATGGTATCGAGATGCAGCATGGCGTTTTCGAGGGCTAGGGAACAGGCGTCCATTATCGTGTAGCATGAGTGATGCGTTGAGGCGTTCATATTGGCTTGGCCCAGGAGTCGCCGACACTTTTATGCTATGTGTACTAGGCTGTAACATTGCATATATCATCATCATCATCAGTGAACCATCAGCCTGTCCTGTTGTGTAAGAGATATGTGATCAAAAGGCGAGCACCAAGAGCAGGTATATTAAGTGTGGAGAAGGTATGCGAGAAACTGAAAGATAGAACAACTTCTGATTCTGTACATACATGACTACAGTGCTGCAACACCGAGCCGAATCCTATGCCCTTTTTTGCTCGGAACCTCCTTCCTCGACACCACAACTCGACGACAAAGGTCAATACCTCGCCGACAACTGCGTCGAAAATCTCGTCAATAACTCCTCAAACATGAAATCTTCTCCTTGCCCCCCGAACTCTTCATTCCCATCGCCCGTCCAACTTCCAAATGGTCGTGTTCGTAATAATAAAAAAAGGGTATAAACACATCATCTGATCGTGAATAGCAAAAGCAAACTGAACTGAACTGCTGCACTACGCCGATTTCGTATCGTTTCTGATTCGCGTGGCCTCCTACATCATAACACAGCCGCTCTTCTTGTCGCCCTTGACGTTCTTAACTTGCAGCGCGACACGCGCGGCTTCGGTAAAGGCCTCGTTGACGCCGCGGTTCTTCATCGCCGAGCACTCTGTTCGAAGTCAGCTAGCCGTTTCTTCTCCGTCCAAGTCGTGGTTTGGGGGCCAATAACGTACCGAGATATCTCAGCGCCTTGATCTTCTCTGCAATAGCCAGACCTTGCTTGTAGTCGATCATCGGTCTCTTTGGCTCAGTCCTTGTGGCATCCTCCTCTTCGCCGGCGGTCTCGCGCAGATCGCACTTGAGGGCTACGAGTACGAGGCGCACACCTGGACAGTTCTCGGCGATCTCGGCGACCCATTTTGATTCGACGTTTTCGAGCGAGTCGGGGGAGTCGACCTGTGACGGAATTAGAGAAATTGGAGTCGTTGGTTGTGAGAGAGACTTGCGCTGAAGCAGAGCATGATGCAGTGGGTGTCATCGTAGGAGAGAGATCGCAGGCGGTCGAATTCTTCTTGTCCGGCTGTGTCCCACAGTGAGAGCTCAACGTGAACATTGTCGATGAAGATGTCGTGGACGTAGTTTTCAAAGACGGTCGGTTCGCTGTTTGTGGTTAGTGATCAGTCGCGTGTGAACCGGTTTACTGTAGTGGCTGCACATACTAGACTGTAGGAAAGTAACTGTGACAACGTCAGCGCGGGAATCGATTTCAATTTGCGATAACCCCACGTACCCTCTCGTGAAGACATTCAGCAACGATGTCTTTCCGCATGCACCATCGCCGCTGAATAGTGTGTCAGCCCTTGCATGTCTTTGGCCCGCATTGCGCATGACGTGACTTACAGTAGCACCAGCTTGCGCTGAACAGTCTTACTTCCTCCACAAAGACCCATGTTGAAGTTAATCCAATGATTCGCGAATCGACAGTAACAATGTTGTAAAAGATGGAAGATCGAAAGAGGAGTAATGCGCCGAGTCCGGATGGCTGGACTTCAAAGTGCGGCTGTGGCTGAGAACTGGAGTGCCTGGAAGTGCTTTTCTTGGACAATGACGAGACAAGTCTTGGTTGTTTATCCACGAGGCGCGGAGAAGAATACTGCACTTGACGAAGCGGCCGTTGAAGTGGTTGGAGGACGATGGAGATGACAGCAGCTTTAGGTGTTCTGCACAATCACCTCAGTAATCGAATGCGTTTGTTTTGCACGGGTCTTTGGTGCGTAAATAATGGACTAGGACTACCGCACAGTGGTAAAGGTGGAGATGACCTTGATGGACATGGGGAACCTGAATACTTTGACATCAATGCTTGCGAAAAGTGGCACTGGCTGCGGCTATTTGACTGACGACGGCCTTGCGCCATGGGCCACTGCGGACACCAGCAAAGACCCGGACCAGCAAAACCAAGACCAAAACCGGCAGGTCGGTCTGCTCTAATCAGTGGTCACGATCCCGCCATCTGTGCACGCTCGTGCGGCGTGCTTTGTGGGTAAAGTCTTGCCCATGATGATGTTTATGATGTTTACACTTCACGACATGTTGACGGTCTTTCAGAATCGCATACATACGCAACTACACCACAAGATTGTCCTTTCACTTTTCATAATGAAGCCTGAGACAGTACATACAACAAATCGGAGCCAACAGCCTGATGGAGCCACGGCCGCTCGTGTGATGCGTCGATCGACATAAATGCTCTTTGATATACCTCGGTATCATCCGCCATGAAGATACGCCCAGACATGTCACTCAACGGATGGTAGTAGTCTACACCCCTATCATGAGGCTTACATGGGAGCTGTCTCGGACTGTCAAAGTATGTACTATTATTTCTCTGGCAAAGGCATAATCTCTGTCCAACCCGGCCTGATCCTCGAATGGGATGTTGTGTAGACGTGTGAACGAGAATTCTTGCAAAATATGCAAGCAGAAGTAGATAGCCACGGTCCATTATTATCCATATCGGATCGAGCCTTTATCATCAATCATCAAGCTTCTGCAATCCAATTCTGCCGCTCAACCTCGAACCCAGATCTCCTGCATCTGCTTGTTTGTGCAGTTTTCCAACAAAACGACCCTTCTCAGAACGAACCTTGTCGTCCTCCTCCTGCTGTCTCCGCTCCTTCTCTGCAAGGTCTGCAAGACGCTGCCTCCTTTCATCCTCAAGTGAGCCGGCGTTCTCCTGCATCGCTGCCAGACGCTTCGCCTTTTCGTCCGAGTCATCTCTGGTAGCAGGTGGCGACGGCCGCCTTGAGCGGTATGGCTCGTAGCTAGGTGATGGGCGGCGGTCTCGGCGATCAGATTGCCTGTCCTTGCGGTCGCTTTCTTTCCTACGATAAGCTGGCGAACGCGATCTGGATTTTGAACGAGAATCTGAACGACGTGGTGTTGGATAAGACTTTCTGCGGTCGTCTCGATCGTCTCGCCTTCTTCGCTCTGGCGACCTTGAGCGGGAAGGGCTGTGTCTCCTCCTGCGATATGTGTCCTCACGATTTTCTCTGCGATCACGCTCGTCGTGTCTGTCTCGGTGTGATCGATGTCTGTGACTATGGCGGTCCTCATCACTGTGCCGTCGGCGCTTGCGTGACTTTTCATCGTCGTCATCTCTGTGTCTGTGCCGTCGGTGCTTTCGATCCTTGTCCTCCTCCACATCTTGTCCAGCGATCTTCAACAGCTGTCGTCTTCGCGCTGGATCATTCATCATAGCCTCGTACGCGGCCTGCTCCTGCTGCTTGATTGCTAGCATAGGGTCGTTCTTGACTTTCGATGCCGTGTCTTTGGCGCTGTTGAGGCTCTGCACTGCCATGAATCCCTCTTGTGTCGAGTTTTTCTTCATCGCTTCTGTCTGGTCTCTCTTTACCAACCCATCTAATCGCCTCTTTCCAAGCAGATAACCTTCCATTTCTTCTGTCGTTCCAAGCTGTCCATTTGCTGGTCCACTGTACATCCAGTCGACCCTATCAACTCTCTTCTTTCCTCCGGCAGCCTCCTCTAATTGCTGTATCTCCTGCATATGACGCTCCTCCGCCCTCTCCTTGAGCATCGCATCCGTCTTCTTTCTCTCATCCAGCGCTTTTCTTTCCTCCTCCCACACCTTCCGCTGGTTTGACATGAGCACTGGGTGCCATGACTTCTTCAAGTTGAGATCTCCACCCATGGTGAGAGATTTGTGTCAATTCTGTTGTCTATGGTGGTCAAGAAACGTGATCACGTTGCTGTAAGGAGTCTTGGAAAGTGAGTCGCAAAGTGTATTTGAGAGCCGGTAGGGCTGCACCTAATCGCGCGACGTAACCGCCAAGCATTTGCCCCAGATTCTTCAAGAGGGACTTCCGTCTGCCTATTGATGGTGACGCTCCAATGTTCTAGTAGCTCACTCCAGGCTTCACATGTCACTGTCAAACACAACGTTTCGACCTTTGAAGTTATACCATAAAGTCAACCAGCACTGCTCACCTGAAGACGGATCTGCTTTCGCTCGGCGGAAATCACCAGCTACACATCTATTGATATACAGATACCCACAAGATGTCGGATGACGATGATTTCATGCAAGACTCCGACCAGGAGGAGTATGTCTCGTGCGCGATGGTGAAGCCACAACGCTGACAGGGCGACAGCTACGATTTTGAATACGAGGATGAAGATGAAGATCAAGGTGGAGATGTGGACATCGAGAACAAATACTACAACGCCAAACAGATGAAGGTGGACAACCCAGAGGAAGCAATCGATGAGTTTCTTGGTGTACCGGCTTTAGAGGAGGAAAAGGGAGATTGGTAGGTCTTACCAAGATCCATAAGACATCACATTGACCGAGGTTTAGGGGCTTCAAGGGTCTTAAACAAGCCATCAAATTGGAATTCAAGCTTGGTCGATTTGAAAAGGTGGGACACGCAGCGATATCACAACTTGATGGTGAGAAACTGACACCCTCAAGGCTATTGCACACTACCAGGAGCTTCTGACCTATGTCAAATCTGCCGTCACTCGAAACTACTCGGAAAAGTCGATCAATAACATGCTTGACTTTATCGAAAAGAATGCCGAAAGCGAAGAGGCGAACAAGTGCATGGAAAAGTTCTACTCTCAAACGCTCGACTCTTTTCAAAGCACCAACAACGAAAGGCTATGGCTGAAAACCAACACTAAGCTTGCGCGACTGTGGCTTGATCAAAAGGATTACCGACGATTGACGGACAAAGTCCGCGAGCTACACAGAGCTTGCCAGCTGGAAGACGGCACGGATGACCCGAGCAAGGGCACATATTCATTGGAAGTCTATGCACTGGAGATTCTGATGTATGCCGAAACTCGAAACAATAAGCGACTCAAGGTTTGTACAAGATCAGATCTATCACGATCATGTGAACGCCTTGAAGCTTACCATAACGTAGGCGCTGTACCAACGAGCACTCAAGGTTCGATCTGCTGTACCCCATCCGAAGATCATGGGCATCATTCGGGAGTGTGGAGGTAAAATGCACATGAGCGAAGGTAATAGAAGCGCGCCACGCATGCAAGGACACACCATGGCTGACAATTACCAGAGAACTGGAAGGAAGCTCAAAGCGACTTTTTCGAGTCGTTCCGCAACTATGACGAAGCCGGATCTCTGCAACGAATCCAGGTCCTGAAGTACCTGGTCCTGACAACGATGCTGATGGGATCGGACATCAATCCGTTTGATTCACAGGAGACAAAGCCATACCGCAACGATCCACGAATCGCAGCCATGACGGAATTGGTAGATGCTTATCAACGAGATGATATCCACCGATACGAGTCGATATTGCAGAAAAACAAGGATCTCTTGACGGACGCGTTCATTGCCGAGAATATCGATGAGGTTACTCGAAGCATGCGTACCAAAGCAGTGGTCAAGCTTGTTGCGCCCTACACCAGATTCCGCCTGTCATTCATCGCCAAGCAACTCAATGTCTCTGTGCAGGAAGTACAAGATATCGTTGGCTTTTTGATCATGGACAAGAAGCTTCGGGGAAAGATTAACCAAGAGGCCGGTACGGTGGAGATCGAAAGCAGTACCGACATGGATCGCCTGCATGCGGTGGCTGATTGGACGGCAGCGGTCCGGTCACTGGCTGGCTATGTCTTGAACGAGAGTGAAGCGTTCAGATCAGAGGATTCGGCGTCACAGGCGAGGGCAGAAGGCTTCTATCCGTCGTCGCAGCGCTCCGGTGTTATGAGCGGAAAGCGCGGGAAACCAACCCGTCCGCCAGGCGTGGGGATGGTAAGATGAGCTCTATGGCGTGCATCAGCAGCCCGGTCATGCATCTAGTCGCACTACTGCGTCAATGGTCGGTCCCTGCACTGCACTGCACCTTCGTTTTTCCAGGCGTCTCCCCTTGGGACCACTTTTTGAGATACCCGAAAGTATTGCGGTAACTTACTGAAAGTTTCACGACTCTGAAATGACAGTAGTCACGCACAGCATAGCGTTACAATAGATATCACGAAGACAACAATGAAAAATGATTCACGTATTGCATTCATTTATGTTAGTATCCTAGGCGTGTAGAGAAACGAAGCCGCGCGCCACTGGCTGGTTACCGGATTTCGTCGGGCTCGACATGCTCAGGTTACGCAGCAGCAACAAAGCGATGAATCGTGGCCAACAGAACAGTGTGGGCGTGCATGTGATTCAGATACTGTGCTGTGTATCCTGGGGATTTGTGCTTGCAGGGTGGGAGGCGTACTACTGTAAATGTCTTGGCCGATGCAGTTCTTTGGTCAGATTTGGGGATTGTCCCCGTGTCAGTCTCCTTGCTTGCGCAAAGACTCGATTACTACCTGTACTCTATCTCAAAGATTTGCAATTACTCTGCACACAATCTATCTTACTCGTCTCTGATTCGATCGGATGTTCCACACGCTATCCGTTGTGTCGGGTTTGATTTTGGCTTGTTGCATCTATTGACCTGTCAGCCCCTTCCGATGGATCCTTCGCATTGTTTCGAGCTTGATCATTCCTCAGGCTAATGTTGGTCGTCGGCGCGTCTATTGCGCCATCTGTCATTGAGCGCAAAGTCCGTCCCTTTCTTACGCAGTACGAGCAAATGTCTGTCAATCGATCCCCATAATCTATTGCACCAAGATCTGGAAGTCTCGGTCCGTTGCAAGCTTGCACAAGCGGACTGAGGGTGCATCGATGGTGGATGCACGTACTCGTAAAGCCGCCCCGTCACACACACACAATCAAGGAGTGGGTGCATTGCAATAGATCTGAGATGGCATAGCGCTTCCTGCTAGATTGATGCATCGTTCAAGCATCTCCAGTCATTTTCGGAGCCCCTGCCAGAGTCGGCGAGGAGTCGCAGAGGTGGTTCAACGCACTGATCCAGTTCTTGCACGCGCTTCCGATATCTGGCATCCAAGCAGCATGATGGATTTGCATTTCAGCTAGGCGGTGACGTGTTCCATTGTTCATGATATATTCATCTATCCCCTGATAGCTATGCCCTTGAAGTTATACTACCGCAAGGTGAACTTCTGCTACCACGGTACTGGGACGATTTGACTGTACACAGACACAGCCTTGAGACCCGATCACAAGGAAGCCTCTCCCCCCTCTCTACTGCTTACAATCCACAGTACTATACACGTCTTGCAGCTGCATAGTACAACCCTGTTTGACGAGAAGCTGTTGTGCATCCTCTGTTGGGCATTCATCCATAACTGTCCTGATCTTCTTCATCTTCTGGTAACAAACCATCCGACAGGCTCCCTGCTTGTCTTCTGGCTCCAACAACATCTGAACCAACCTTCACCGCTCTTTCGTTCAGCGATGGAACGATCGTCGTTTTACAGAGGAGCTGACCGGTATTATCATATGCCATATGTTTATACACCGTCGTTTGTATCGGCTCCAACACAGTCGTTCGCTCTGCCATGGCGGCCAGCGGGACCTGGCTTGGCGGAAATGGTGCACCACCAAAGTCGTCCAGCACAACATCAATCACTGCCAACCCAGCAATTTCAATATCCACCTTACTTTCATCCACAGCAGCCCATCTACACCCAGTCCCAACCCAACAACATGGCGTATCAACAGCCTGAAGATGAGTTTGCAGATTTTCAAGAGTTGTCCAACAGATATCAGCCCGAAGTCACCGTACGTTTGATGATTGAGTCTAAACTTAGCCGCCGAGTAGCCCATGTACAACAACATATGTACTGACTCACATCTCAGGGCCCTTTACTGGGGTTGAAACAACCAAGCAGTAATATAACTGCAGAATATGACACAGCCGATCCGGTCTATCGTGTCAAGACTGCCGTACGAATGTCGCTCATGCCACGGTGTGCACTCCACTGACACCCTCACTAGGCCTTGTCACGCAAGTACGCATCGTACCGAACCTGTCGCGGAGATGGCAGATGCGGATGGCGAGGTATGATTAACAGCTCGATCAAAGATTGAAATGTTTTACTGATTTCCGTAGCGATTTCATTTGGTTATTATGATTGCCTCCTCAAGATTGGCGATCGCAACAAGTTCCACCAGGAAGAAGCTCGCCTAAAGTCTTTACGCAACACAATCACACTTGCTGGCTACAAGCTTGATATGCTCGAGGAGTTCGAGGATGCTGCTCTGGATCTGCTCAAAGACACTGCCAAAAGCCTTGGTTCAGCCGATTCCGAAAGTAAACTTGTCGAGGCTTTCAACGACGAATTCTGCCAAAACTATGTCATCACATATTTTCGTGTACGTATATCGCGTCCTTCTATGAACATGCTCCAACTGACTCTTTCAGATGCTCACAGCGGCCTGGATTCAAACCAGACCAGATACCTTTGCACCATTCGTGGCGCCCTACAGCGTCGCGGATTACTGCAATCAGCAGATCATGACATTCGACAGTGAGCTTGCTGACGTCGGTATCAACGCCATCGCCGACATTCTTCTCAAGCCAGCTGGTCTGTCGCTTGAGATCATCTACCTTGATCGAAGTGAGGGTGAAGAGGCCAACGTACACCACTACGGCCCAATGACTGCCGCTCTTGCTACGATCAGATTACTCTACAGACCGTATGTACTCTACATGCTAACTGCAGAACACCGCTAACATTCGTAGGGGCCACTACGATCTTCTGTATAAGAACGAAGACGTCGCTCTGGTACCTGCTGCCGTGCCTTCACCACTCAGTGTACCAGCCTATCAGGCAGCCTATCCAAGCACTCTCTTTGCCGAAAACGATTCGTTCGGAGCAGATGCATTTGCAGGCATGCCTTTTGCATCGCTCGCGAACCACGACCAGGAAATGTTTGGTGCATCACTCATGCCTGCACTCAACTACCAATCCATGGTAGTGCCGTCAGTGCCATTAGTCCCAGCTACCTACCCATCGGTCAACGCCTTCGAGCTTATTCATCAACAAGAAGCTGTCGAATACGGAATGCCCAGTTCATCTAGCCAAGCTGCCATATCATCTGCAGCACAGATGCACCAATCTCGCGATGTCTTTCGTCCATCGATGCACATGTTTGATGAGTTAGTCTTGCAACAGACGCCAGTGGCAGCCCAGGATCAGGAGTTTCAATCTGCTCAATTCCGAAAGTAAGCATGACATATTGTCGAAAGGGCCACAACTCAGAGAGATGTAAGCTTATACCATAACAGATGCCACTTCATGAATTCGAATTTCGAGCCTGAGGCCTGGGATCCAAGTACGGTGTACATCACTCCTCCGACGTATACTCGAGGTCGACGTCACCGTTCAAGTTGAGTCTCATGGTTAGAGGTGTGATAACATCCACAAGCCATTGTGAAAACCGCTTGGCAGACAATGCACAGATTTGTCATGCGGAGGCACGCCGTACCACCACTTCTTTCCTTCCAATAACGATTTGACGACTTCCTCCCTCCCAATCATGACTCACGACACTACAGAGGCGGACCGCAGGGTCGTTGCAGAGAGATATCCGAGTCATTATCTTTACCCGGTATCATTCTTCTTGATCCTTCAGACACCATCGCTCATCGATCATTGACTGTATCAAATATATCGAGCATACATAGCATCAATTTGCAGCACTTCCACAGCGTCGGCGAATAGGAGTAAGCCATGGATCGAGCCGGACTTTTGGGTATACCTTATGATGAATCGCAATGGAGAAGATTGTTAGTAGACAGATAATAATTGAATCGTCTTTCTATTGAATAAGTGTGTATCGAGATCAGGTGCATTGCTCCCGAGCGACTTGCTGATAGATCGATCTTGACGCGACAGAACGACTGAGGATGAGTGAGTCACAATCGAATGCTTCAGAACGAGCATGTTGCAGGTGTTCATTTTCACGATGACTCATGTACTATCTGAATGCTTTCGGAAAACATGCTAATGTATCTATATAGAAAGTTCTTGTCGCCTCTCACGTTCTCGGAGAATCTGGAATCTGAGAAGCATCACCTCGGTAGAACTACGGTTGTTGATTAGCGTTGAAGCACGGAGCCCACAGACCGCACAGTAATACCCTCCGGAGCCTCCACCTCACGAACTTTTCACCCATCGACCTCTTGCCTGTCTCTAGCGCACCACAACCCATCAAACAACTCTCGCAAAGGTCAACAGAGACACAAAGTCATCGTAAAAAACAACTAGAATACCGACAAAATGGTGAGCGCACCTCTACGAACGTCTCAGAAGCTCGACTCGGTGGCGAAGTTGCATCCTGCGAAGCACACGACAACCATCAACGGTCATCCATCTGGCCTCGAGAATGACAATACCGCCATCGAGGAGCACTGAGACGCCGATTATTCATCATCTGGATATGCAATACTGACAGATTCGTCAGGTTTTGGCAGTCGATCTCCTCAACCCAACCCCAGCCGCCGAGGCCAGAAAGCACAAGCTGAAGGTACTTATCGCAATGCATTCGCAACATCGATCGTTACTGACAACACCACCAGACCCTTGTTCCAGGTCCTCGCTCTTTCTTCATGGACGTCAAGTGCCCTGGTTGCTTCACCATCACCACCGTCTTCTCCCACGCACAAACCGTCGTTGTCTGCGCCGGTTGCTCTCAGGTCCTTTGCCAACCTACCGGTGGTAAGGCCAGACTCACCGAGGGCTGCTCTTTCAGGAGAAAGTAGATGCATCGTTATTGGAACGATGTTGGAGGGGAGGATGAATGAAATAAGGTGGTAGATGGAACGAAGGAGTTATCACGACCTGGCACGATTTGCATCAAGCTTTTCTGCGATATCACATGGTTGTCATCAACGAATGATGTCTTGAGGATAGAAGAGGGAGCCATGCTATAAAAGTCGACTACGGGAGACGAAGAAAAGTATAGGGAGTTCCGGATATCCACCAGCATCATGCAACATCTCTCTATTCGAGGCAACAAAGGATATACATGATTGCATCCTTTGTTCCTCGCGGTCATTTCTTATTTGGAGTTAACCATGTATTGCACTGGAGGAGAGACGGTCCGTTCGGAGCGAGCTTCCAATGTAGAAGCGAGGACGTTTTGAATGCCATCGTTGAGGATGCCTACCTTTGCCTGCCTTTTTGCTTGCCTAGTCTAGGTCAAATGGGATTCGTCAAAAACGTCACATACATGTTCCGTGACATTGTGATAGCTTACAAGTGATGTCAGAGTGATATCAAACCCTTTTCCTCCTCTATGTCCGAGATATCGAGTGGAGGACTCGGTCGACCTTGATTACGACACCCGCAACAGCCTCGGATCATGTGCTCCTTGCCCCTCAACAGACTTATACTGCAAGTAACGCTGCAACGGCCTCTACTGCGCATACCACTGGACCACATTCAAGCCGTCATGATCTATCTATACCACGAAGACACGTGATCAGTCTAACCTACTTAGTGCAGAAACGCGAAAAAAGCAATGCCAAGAGTTCTCGCTGCAGGCTAGATTATCCGCTGTGCCGTCGGCGGTAGCCACGATTCCGGACCAATCGCTTCGATAGAAGGAAGCGGCTGACTTGACCATTGATTTTTGATCTGAATTTGTCTCATGAACTCTATCTCACCATTTACCGTCTACACTAGCAAAAAGGGGCCTCGGATCAATCCAATGCCACGCGATCCAGCACTTGGGCCACCTGCTAGCAATACTTCAGTCTGGACTTTACCACTTTCGACCTGACCAGACACAGCGGTAATGCTTCGGCATGTCCTCAACTCTGGGCCGCTGCGGTCATAGTTGCGGACAGAGCTTTTTTGTCCTTGCGACCCCTGCCGCTGCCTTGTATTTGAATTGAGGTAAGGAGAGTCAGTGACCCATCACGAGTCTGCAAGGTAAGTCTGTTATTTTGCTGTAAAAGCTCACGACCACAACCATACTCGAAAGACTTCTGTCAGTGGTACTTTGAAACCTATACACAACGGGTCTGGCTCAGAGTCAAACGTGACGAACATCAACGCTCACCCTGCATCATACTGGTACTGGAACGCGTTCACCGCATGCAAGTGACAGAGAGCTGTATGGTATAGGAGGAGGCAAGATTTCGTCACGTTGCATTCATCTTCTCTTCTGTTCTTCCGATCTCTCTTTGGCGCTGGCGCTGGAGAACAACGATAACTTCTAATGACAACTCGCTATACCGACTCCGAGTGGGCGACCATAATCAAGGCCACAGAAAGCAATGTCCTACCAACTATATCTCAGATTCCAAAGGCGGTACCTCCTGTCGACGGACCAGGATTCGCGAGCACGATCGATCACACACTTTTACGGATAGAGACTACGCGAAAGCATATTGACGATCTCTGTAACGAAGCAAGGGTCGCTGGGTTCGCTGTAAGCATCTGACATATGGCGCGTCTGTCGCTTCCCACTGACACAATCAGTCTGTCTGCGTCCGACCTTCCTTCGTCTCACAAGCATGCGCCAATACTCGTGGCTCCCGGGTGCGAGTATGTTCGGTTATAGGCTTTCCTTCGGGTGCGGAGGATCTCAACCTCAAAATGGCAGAAGCCAAATACTGCCTCGACTCTGGCGCGCATGAACTCGACGTTGTCCTCAACAGATCATACCTTAAATCAAGACCAATGCCGCAATACAATAGCATCTATAACGAACTCGCCGCTTTGAGAGCGCTGGCGCCTCATCCGACGGTTCTGAAGTTGACTCTGGAAACGAGCAAGCTGAGTCAAGGCGATATCGTTGCAGCATGTGTGCTAGCGGGTGCGGCAAATTTCGACTATGTCAAAACGAGCACGGGATACAATGGACGGGGTGCCAAGTTAGAGGACGTCCGTTTAATGTTCGCATGCTGTGAGGTGTTGGGCGAGGCAGCAGTCGGCGGTTGGGCCGGTGTCAGTGAAGAGAACGAGTATACATATGCAGTAGCAAGAGACAGTCCGCGCAACAGCAGGGGAAGTGACAAGTCGGCCGAGTACCAATTCGACGGCTGGAGACGAGTCAAGAAGAGAAAGATGCAAGTGAAGGCCTCGGGAGGAATCAACACTCTAGAAGACGCAGTTTCTATGCTGCAGGCTGGCGCAACCCTTCTAGGCACTAGCGGAGGTGTATGGATCTTGAAAGAAGCGCGCGAAAAGGTCGAATGGGGCATTCGGCGCCAACAACAACATCTCATACGCGAGCGCAGCAAATCCCTCTCTACGGCGGCCGTTCGCAAAGACTCAAAAACACCTACGACAGTCAAGGGCCACTCGCGATCTAAATCCAGTGGCCAGCATGCGCTCCAAGTCCCTCCTCAAATTCCTCCTTCAGCCTCTGGTCTCACCCTGACGAGCATGCACGACTTCGCAACTGGACCAAGAGCAGGCCGACGCTCCTCGAACTTCGCATCTGACAACAACAAACCTCTTCCTCCACTGCCGTCGATACCACGACACATACGCTCCGCTCACCACGGCTCAGACGGCTTGATCGCCATCACAGTCTCTGCCCGAACCAATAACCTCGCAACGCTGCATTCGCTGCAAAAGACCTTTTCGAACCCATTCGGTGGCCCTCTTGATCCCTCGGATTC
>Ga0058704_10000784_pt1 | contig 15560 bp, 7 predicted proteins | sample AgamicMgSfe_FD_71363 | JGI IMG/M metagenome (GOLD analysis project Ga0058704, IMG submission 71363) | Agave microbial communities from Guanajuato, Mexico - Mg.Sf.e | ecosystem: Host-associated > Plants > Phyllosphere > Phylloplane/Leaf | place: Guanajuato, Mexico | collected 2012-05-30
CCCCCCCCCAAACCCCTCAAACTGGCTCACGATCCCGCCTGTCCCTACCGCCAGGGATACGACAAGATGTCCGACATTGAAAAGATGATCGGCGGCGACTATGCCCAGCTCACCAACACCAACATCCGCAGCTTCGGCTGGAAAGGCGTCACCGTCACCGTCAAGGACCGCCAGTCCCAGCAGCCCAAGACCATTCTATCCGACATCAACGGGATCGTCAAAGCCGGCGAGCTGCTGGCGTTGATGGGACCTTCGTACGCAATTTCTGAAAAAACACCCGCTTAGGAATAATTAGGACTGACATGTGATCACAGTGGTTCCGGCAAATCGACTCTACTCAACGTCCTCGCACACCGCACCGCCTCGCTGAACGCGTCCGTCAAGGCGGCCGTCTACATTAACGGCTCCGCCGCCAACCCAAAGACCTTCCGCCGCATCTCCGCCTACGTCGAGCAGGAAGATGCCTTGGTCGGCTCCCTCACCGTCCGCGAGACCCTCAACTTCGCCGCCCGCCTGTCCCTGCCCAGCTCCGTCAGCAAGCTTGAGCGCATCCAGCGCATTGAAGCTCTCCTCACGGCCTTCGGTCTGCAAGGCCAGGCCAACAACCTCATCGGTACTCCGATCCGGAAGGGTATATCCGGTGGTCAGAAACGCCGTGTCAGTGTCGCGGCCCAGCTCATCACCAGCCCGAAGCTCCTCTTCCTCGACGAGCCCACCTCCGGTCTAGACTCGGCCGCGTCGTTCGAGGTCATCTCCTTCGTCAAGGACATCGCCAAAAAGCACAACCTCATCGTCATTGCGTCCATCCATCAACCGTCCACCTCCACATTCGCCATGTTCGACAAGCTGCTCCTGCTTTCGCAGGGCGGCACGGCGTACAGCGGGCCGGTGTCGGAAGTGCAGCCGTACTTCGACGCGTGTGGGTTCCCCATCCCCCTCTACATGAACCCGGCCGAGTTCATCATCGACTTCGTCAACACGGATTTCGCGCGCGACCGCAGCGAGGTCGACCAGCAGCTGAACATGGTGCACTCGTCGTGGCACAAGTCGCGGCTCGCCGGCGCCACCGTCACCGAGCTCACGGACGAAATGGCACGCAACTCGATGGACACGGAGATGAACGCGGAGACGAAGGACGCGTCGGCGGGCGCCTTCGCCATCCCCCTGGCCCTCATCCACCGCTCCTTCATCAAGTCGTACCGCGATATCATCGCGTACGGGATCCGCATCGCCATGTACATGGGCCTGGCCGTGATGATGGGCACCGTCTGGCTGCGCCTGAACCCCACCCAGTCCAACATCCAGTCCTTCATCAACGCCATCTTCTTCGGCGGCGCCTTCATGTCCTTCATGGCCGTCGCCTACATCCCCGCCTACCTCGAAGACCGCGCCCTCTTCATCAAGGAACGCGCCAACGGCCTGTACGGCGCCGGCTCCTTCCTCGTCGCCAACTTCGTCACGGGGATCCCCTACCTCTTCCTCATCGCCATGCTCTTCTCCGTCGTCGCCTACTGGCTCTCCAACTTCCGCCCCACCGCCCAAGCCTTCTTCACCTGGGTCATGTGGCTCTTCCTCGACCTCATCGCGGCCGAGTCGCTCGTCGTCCTCATCAGCTCCCTGATCCCCATCTTCGTCGTCGCCCTCGCCGGCACCGCCTTCGCCAACGGCCTGTGGATGTGCACGGGCGGCTTCCTCGTGCCCCCGCAGACCCTCAATCCCTTCTGGCGCTACGTCTTCCACTACATCGACTACCAGTCCTACGTCTTCCAGGGCATGATGGTCAACGAGTTCGGCAAGCGCAACTTCGCCTGCCAGATGAACCCCAACGCCCCCAACGGCCGCTGCGCCTGCCTCTACCCCTCCGAGCTCGAGGACCAGTGCCTCATCGCCGGCACCGCCGTGCTCGACAACTACGGCTACAAGACGGGCGAGACGGGCAAGTGGGTCGGCATCATGCTGTCCATCATCCTCGGGTACCGGTTGCTCGGGTGGTTGGTGCTGCACTGGAGGAAGAATTGAGCGTGCAGGCCGGGGTGCTTTTGTGCTTTGTGCCTTTTCGACATCATTCGTTTAAAGCGCTGGGTGGGGGGGGAGGTTTTGCTCCGTGACGTTTCGTTCTTCCTCTGGATCGGTTATTTCTTCCCATGTATCCTCTTTCATCTCTGTATGCTTTTCTTTCTCTCTTCTTATCTATGGATATACGTACGGGCCAGACGAAACGATAGAGAGATATGTGTGTACCAGTCCTTGATGAGATATCAATCAGCCAGCCAGCCAGCCCGCCAGAGCATGTTACATAGAGGCCCTTTGAGAGGAATTTCCAGCTGTATCTCCTTTCTCTATTATGTAGGTGAACGCCGGTCAAAGGAAGATAGGATACCCAGTCCTTCCAGCCTTGTTCGTCGATCCATCGTTCTCGACATTGACATTGATCTATCTGTCGTAAGACATCCATTTCGCCCTCCTCTCTTTCCAGCCCGTGAGTGAGCTTCTACAGCCACGGCCCCGGCCATGGCTCGAATGGGCGAGAAGAGCTTTTGCCCCGTTGTTATCACTTCCTCCATCTTATTACGGACACTGCACATACCGTGTTGGAGGGCACCATGTGTGAGTAGGTATGTAGGTATGTAGGTAGAAATCGACAGACGTCGGCAAGCTTGAATGTTTCTACGCGGTATGGGGGTGTCTATGTTGATTACATGTTTACATAGAGTCCGGATTACGCCTTGCATGCTACATGTACCTACATGGTATGTAGGTAGATCGATTGCGGATGACGCCATGTCTGCATTCACACCTCTTCCTTTCGATCATTTCAAGGTAACCATCGACTCTAGTATACAATGATTACATAACCAACACACTCCGTCCCGTCCCCTTCGCTTCACTCTCGATGTAATCGAACGGTCCACCCCTTCGACCGCGCGCCTAGAACGTTTCCGACTCACCTTTCCGTTTGGTGGAGTGCAGCGTGATGACGAACCGCAACGCCATGGAACCGGCGGTACGTGTTCTCTCTCTCTCTCTGACCCGAACGAGGAACCGAACGAAGAACCATGGTACGGGCGAACGAACGAACGAACGAACCAACCTTTCTTCTACATATGTACATACTCCTATAGGTGGTTCTCGTGCCAGAGCTTGATTAGAACGAACGGGTTCTGGAAGGTTGTGAGGCTCAGACCCGCTCGAGATCGAGAAACTCAATATGATCGTTCGTGAACAGCATGACGGGAACGGTACGAACCGTACGATGTCTATTATGCCGTTCGACAGTCTTACAGTCCCTTATATCATGAAAGCGAACCAAGCAGTTGCGTGTGGTTCACATGTATCTTCTCGATCAGCAGTTCCAATAACTGCCTCCGCTAAACTCACGGCAACATCCTCGCCTCGCGAAGGAGGTCCATCGATGGGCAGTTTCGTTCGGCTTGGGCGCTAGTCATTGCTATATGACAGCCGCGGTTTTGTTTCCGTAGAAATGCTGGTATGTAAACTCGGTTATGACGCCTGACGCCTGTCGTTGGGCGGTCTTCATCGCACGTGACGACCAGTGGCGATTTGTATTTCGTCAAGATCGATTCATCAGCTGGCTATATTATGGTCGCCCTCGGACTGCCTGGAGAGCTCTGCGATGCCTTTGCTGTTTGGTTTCGACAAGTGTATGCGACCACAGTATTCGGACCATTGCGGAAACGCATCACAAAGGGCTCGCGGCTAGAACTTGGACGTTAGTGGAGGTGAGAAGTTGCTCCTTGACACATTCGGTGCTAGCATCGACAGACGGCAAGCCACCGATATCTTACTCTCACTGCAGAAGCTATTGGTCATAGATAGACATACAGCCTAGTAATCATCGCTGTCATACTCTTCCTCCGGCAGGAGCGCTCGGTACCGCCTACTGGCCAGGTCTTGCTCCAACCCACCATCGCTCCCGGAATCAACGTAGCCTGTTTTGTATCAACGTTAGCCTTCCCATTTCATGTATGGTATCGGGGTCGAAAGTGAATACCATACCTCTCCCGCCGAAGAAACTCAACGCCACCGGCAAAAACACCAACGCGTGCAGCGCCGCCCACAGCACGAGCGCCAACCACACCCGGAAGTAGTAGATTTCGAAAATCTTGCTGCGGGTGAACGCCAGCACGAAGACGCCCAGTAACTTGGTAATGGTGATGCCGCTGAAGACGCTGCCACCGACGTTGACGAGCGCGGCCCACGCTCTGGCCTCCTTGCCGCGGGAGAACTGGCCGTGCGCGCGCTCGAGGATGGACGCGGAAGGGATGGTGAAGGCCCGGGCGATGTGGGCGCAGAACTCGACGCCGATGCCGACGCAGATGATGATGTTGACCAGGCTGACGGCGTTGAGGGAGACGTTGGCGAGCGCCATGGTGCCGGCGATGTCGACGACGATCATGGCCACGGTGACCGTGACGACGAGACCGGTGGCGAACGAGCCGAGTAATGTGCTCGTGATGACCAGGATGAACGCCAGCGCGGCGCCGACCAGTGCGGTCGACAGCCGCACGATGGAGGCGTACTGGTCGAAGAAAATGTAGAATTTGCTGTAGGGGAAGACGTCTATGCCGTTGCGCTCGCTGATGTCCGATGCGATGCGGCGGGCGGCGGCGTAAGCGTGGATGAAGTCTTCTTGGCTGCGGAGTGGCGTATGCGCCGTGCGGAAGTGACTGGCTGGAATCGTCAAGCTCTTGTTGTCCACGACTAAAGCGTCGCCGTACGTAGCCTGACCGGCGAGCGGACATTCTTGGTTCGTCGGCGTGTCGAGCCAACGCTGCATGTAATGCACAAATTCCTGCCCTTCGGGCATGCCATGGAGGGTGATGTTCCATGCTGGGTCTCGGTCCTCAAAGCAGGTCTTAGAGCCGTCGATACAGCACTCCTCCAGCTCTGGGTTGAGAAAGTAGAAGTAGTCGTCGATCCAGGACGCCGTGGGATCAGAAATGTAGCTGTACTCCGGCCTCTTCCGCTCCTGCTCCAGAACATTGGCGAGAGAGAACTCGTTGCACGTACTGAACCGTCCGCAAAGTTCCTGCTGATGTGACCTGGCAGTAACGTTCAACGGCCGTGTGACAAAGTAAACTGGCGGTCCAGCGCCAAAGTAGTCGTACAGATCGTTGAAGTAGTTGATCAAGTACGAGTCGGTTGGGATGGCAATCCTTTGGTCGAGACCCAACTGCACATCCGGCAGCAAGGCGATGCCAGCCGCAAAGAACCCCAGAAAAACGGTCATGATCGCGACCCGAGCCTTGTTCTCGAGGATGGCCGGAGCATACGATTTCCTCACAAATCTGCTCAGCCAGCCTTCTTCCTCGATCCCCGAGAACGGCGCTCCACCATAGCCGTTGGGCATGCTAGAGTCTAGGCCCTGAGACAACTTGATGCAGGGTATGCAATCCGCTCGTCCAGCTTCGACCCGCTGTTGATTCAGGGCGAGGACCGAAACGAACATCGTGACCTGAAGAAGTGCGTTGATAAACACGGCACCGGCAGCGTATGCGGCAAAGTTGCGGACCGCCGGCATGCCTACCGCCGAGCCCAGCGCGAAAGCAACAGTCTCTGTCAGGGCCGAGAGTAGGATGGAAGGACCCATACGGCCCAGCGCACGGGCAATACGCTCCGAGACTGGTTCATCGGCGTGGCTGACGTTGACGCGCTCGAATTCGTGCACGATAAGGAAGATGTTGTCGACTCCAACGGCCAGGACTAGGAAAGGAATGACTTCGGCGATAATGAGCGTCGCTTTGACACCCACCGCGGCGAACAGACCGACCGACGCCGCCACACTCATCAGCACAATCAGAATGCCGACAATCCCGAGTAAGAACTTGCTCTGAACGAGAGCGGCCATCGGGTTGCGCATGATCATGCTCGCCGTGACGGTGGTCGATCCGAGTGACAGCGAAGCGTAGATGAACATGACGATGTAGCTCACCACCACGATCTTAGCGTCGGTATTCGTGTTTTTGTTCAGCTCTTGCTCGAGGCTGATCTCGGTGTTGAAGCTCAGTCGTAATCCGCGCTCCTGAGCTTCGCCTTGGATGTCGATAAGCAGGCGCTTCAGCGACTCTTCCCATTCCTCCGCCTTCTCGAGCTCGGGGTGGCCAGGATTGTAGTTGGTGACGACCCAGGTCGTGACGATCGCTTGGGCGTCCGAGACTGGTTGAGAGCTGTAATTGTATCCGCCCAGCAATCTCTGAATGGGTAAAGGTTGGCCAAAGGGCGGAAGATGGGTGCCAGGCTGGTCCGCAGCCTCTTGTAGCTGATCGGCCCAGTCGTCAGGGTCCAGCTGTTCAAAGTCGCCACCGAAGTATTGGGTGATTGACTGGATAACGCAAGCTTCACCCGTTGGCTTGTAACAGACATCGTTCAAGGTATAGCCGTGGCCCAAACTCTTTTGTACGCTGACTCTGCGCTCAACATCGAACCACCAGCGAAGCGTGTCGTAGCTCATGACAGGTCCAGCGCCAGACGGGTTGGTGTCATTGACAAGGAAAGCTTGCTCGGCACGGAAGAACGGTCCGAAGTTGTTGTCGAAGAAATGCTTCTCTTGGGCTGCGTCGGACTCTGGTGCCACCCAAAGCTTGACTGGGTCTGTTTCGACGGCGAAACGGATCCAACCCAAGCTGAGCAGACCTACGACAATCACCGAAGTGCCAATGGTGATAGCCGGAAACCTGGCGCAAGTGCGGGCAAGAGTACTGAACGCACGATCGCAATACGTGTTCAACACGTACTGCTGTACCGGCCGATCAAACATACCCGAGCCACGTACAGCACCACCCTCGTCATTGTCGTCATCCGGCGCGGCATCCTGAAGTAATTGAAGGCGCTCGTTCTTGCTCTGACGGCGTTTGGCTGCAGCGGCGTGCCCCGACACCGCTAACACGAGCAAGGTGATGAAAACCGAGTACACAATGATCACCCCGAAGCTCAGACACGGAAGCAGCCCGACGGAACACTCTTGAGCCTCCTCTATCCGTGGTAGCGCCGGGCAGCTTGCCGCGCAATCCACACAAGCGCAGCGATACTGTTCATCCGAGCTATTACAGGCCTTCGGGCCTTCCAATACCGGGTGCATGTCCTCAAACCCCTCGTCCGGTCTCGGAAAGTCAATCTGAAATGGACTGCCTAGAAACGGTCTCTTATCCCCCAGAAACTTCAAGAACTGGGTGAAGTTCTTCGCGCCGCCACCAATGAGATCCATCGCTTTGTTCCCGGATGCACCGAACTTCACATCTTTGCAGCTGTCGTAGAAGCCGCCGCCGAACGCGTCGGACACGAGATGGTCGAGCTCGGTGACGAGGTACTTGCCATCCTTCGGCACGGTATCGGTGACGTTGACGAACAAGCTCTGATCGGGCGAGCAGGTGAAGGTGCAGAAAAGATCGTAGAAATTCTTCTTGCACGCTGGACAGGCCGAGATGAGATTCTTGGCTCGGTCGAGGTTGCTCTTCAGGGCGTTGAGCTGCTCCTCTTTACAGCATACTTTCGAGTCACTCCATTCGTCTCCACAGACCGAAACAAGTTGCTCACGCAGGGCGGCCGAAGGTTTTTCGGCTAAGTCGTTGTCGGGACATGGCAGTTGAGAGCCGAAGAGGGACTGCTTGCCGCAGTGCCCTCGGATGGCGCATCGGCCAGCCTCGTGGATATTGGTGGTGTTGGCGCTGTCCGCTGCGACACCAACGCTGGCCGAGCTAGCGACGCACAGCCATGACAGCCATGCCTGTACCCTCATCACACCTATCCCTCCTCACTGCTAGTCAGCAGTAGGATGCCTCACGTGAGCAGCTCGGTGCTTGTAGTGATGTGTAGCTCGGCGGCGAGGAAGGTCCGAAGTGTGGAATTCAGGGCGAGCGCTGCTGCGTTTGAGGTGATGCTAGATTGGAAAAGGGGTTCAAGAGATGGTAAGAAAGGGTGTCTTCGTGATACATCCGCCTTCCGAAGTGGTTGCCTCTGTGTTCAGTTGCGTTTGCTGGTCAACGTCACGCGGCTGGCACCTCCCCACACCGGCCGTGCTGGATAGAGCCGCGCGGGCCGTCTCCACATGATGCCCCATACATGTAAGGTATCGCCTACATGTAATAAGCGGCGTGCTGCACGTGACTGTCTGAGGTTTCGTTTATTTCCCTTCCGTTTTCGATTGATTGACTTGCCAACTACGTCTTGTGTTCTGTTTCTGTCGTGGGGTGGGACATTACGATGTGGACAGTAGTGGCATACAGCACAACCCGCTCGACGAACATTCATACATCTGGATCCGTTCGGGGAAGACACCCCAAAACGGAAAGAGGATGGCTGTTGCGGCACAAACCGGTGGGACGGTAGAACAGCTTGGTGGGTCAGCCAAATCAGCCATGTGAGGAACATGATGCAATGAACAACCAACCATTGAGGGGTTGAAACGTTGGATTCAGAAAAGAACCAAATATCGCATTCAATCAAAAAGAGTATACCAAGGTGCTGTTCTTGAGACAAGATTGCCCCAAAACAATACACTTCATTCATCATGCCGGCGACCAACAAGATCCAAGACTTGTTCAATGTGGAGGGGCTCGTGGTAGTCATCACAGGCGGAGGTATACTCCTACTCGAGGCCTTGGCCAACAGTCAAGTTCGGGTAGCACGACGTTGACAGCCTCATAGGTAGCGGACTGGGACTGTACGCTGCTCGAGCGTTGGATGCCAACGGCGCCAAGGCAGTTTACATTGTCGGAAGACGTGAGAGCACGCTCCAAGAAGCCGCGAAAACCGCCGTCAACGGTATCATCAAGCCCATCGTCGGCGATGTGTCCGACAAGGAGTCCCTATCCAAGGTAGCAGATCAGGTCCGCAAGGAGCAAGGCTATGTCAACCTCCTCTTCTGCAACGCAGGCATCTCCGGTCCTAAGTACAAGGACTACCTACCGAAGAAGGCCGAAGGCGAGAAGCCCACCATCAAGGAAATGCAGGAGGCGCTATGGGCGCCGGACATGCAAGACTTCTCGCAGACCACGCACATCAACCACACCGCCGTCTTCTACACGGCCGTCGCCTTCCTGGACTTACTCGACGCCGCTAATCAGAAGCGCAACGTCCCACAAGACGCCCAGATCCTCGTGACATCCTCCATCGCGGGATTCAGCCGGCACTGCGTCAACAGCTTCGCATACAGCACCTCGAAAGCTGCCGTCAATCATCAGGTAAAGATGCTGAGCACCTTCATGGCCCAGCATGGCTACCACATCCGTGCCAACATCCTTGCTCCGTAAGTGAAGCACCTAGACCTACCGTCGCCTCGTAACTGACCGGAAAATAGCGGCCTGTACCCAAGCGAGATGACCACCGGCCAAACAACGCACATGCAGAAGTTCGGCGGCGTGCAAGGGCACGAAGGTGCTTTCGGGGACGCGCACGTTATGGCATCGGATCAGAGTCCGGCGGAGAGGACGGGCAGCGAGCAGGACATCGCTGGTGTCATCCTGTTCATGGCCAGTCAAGCGGGAGCATACGGTACGTTGCGACGGTCACTTAGATCCATTAAGCTTTCACTGACGGTTTGGCAGTGAGTACCGACCCTAAATCAAGTGACGTGAATGCAAACGCTCACCCTAATGTACGAATAGTTGAACGGAGAATGCATGTTATCAGACGGAGGACGATTGTCGCAAATGCCTGCGACATACTAGGCTTGTGTCAGAGAACGCGGGACTTCTGCGAGCGTTTTAATGCTGCCGCCGGTATCAGTCGATCACGCCGTCTAACAACGAGTGCATGCGGAACTGCGTATTCACCGTCTTCGCTGTACAGAAACGCTACAACGCGTTGGCTACATCACGCACATCATCAATCCTTCCCAGTCGCACGTTGTCCGCGGTGATCTTGTCCGAACATCTCCTTGTCTTCCTCCTCCCAGTGGCCTAATCCCACATCCGTGATGCGAGGACTACGAGTGCCACAGTGGCAGCAATCCTTATAACTCAACGACTGCATTCAGCTGATGCACGTGCGCTTTGCGGTTAGCCAATGTACCGCAGCACAGTAACGGCCGAACTGCTGATTTTTGACCCAGTTGCTTATCCACGGTCGAGAATAGCGCGTGACACGTCCGGTACAAGTCGTTCGAGCTGAGATCAATCGGCTTATACCAGCCGAAGACCTTGACTGCAGTGTGAGCGAGCATGTAGGCTGTGGTCGTCCAAATCCCCCAAGTTGATGACTTGGCCATGCCGACCCAGCCAATGCCTGTGATGACCGCGGTATTCAGTTTGAGGTCCGGGAAGCTGGGGATTGATATGGCTGCGTTGTTGCTCCGATTTGACTTTACTTGTCTTCCTCCCTCGTCCACTCGAAGAACAGGGTGAAGACGTGAAGTGCATACATTTCATTGGCGGTCACAGTGTCGACGGTGCCGCGATCGCGAACAACGTGATGAGCTTTGCACGGGTTCGTTGCGGCCAATGTATCCGCACTGCTTCACGATCCGGCATTGCGCTCCTCCCACTCGCGATCAAACACCTGCAAACTGCGCTGACTACTCGGCACGACATCCAACGCCTTGATACTCACCCCTTCCCTCGTCCCCACCATCCACACCGCCGCCTTCGCCACATCCTCCGCAACCAACGCATCGATCCCCTCCATGAAACTCAGATACTCGCCCGGATCATGCCCAACCCTCTGTTCGTGAAAATGACCCTGCACCACACCCGGCCTCAGCGCCAAAACCCTGACATTCGTCCCGACGAGCTCGGTCCTGAGCGCGTTGGTGAACCCTTCCTGGCACGCTTTGCTCGCGTGGTAAACGGCTTCGCCCGGGAACGGGGGGACCTCGAGCCCCGTTGTGCTCGTGATGTTCAGGATGGTTCCGCGCCGGGCAGACGCCATACCGCCTTCGTTCAACATGGCGTGCGCGACGCTCATGAAGCCGAGGATGTTGGTGTTCACCATGGTGCCGATGTCGGCCGTGATGTGCTGCTCCCAGAACGGCGAAGGTGCTCCTAGAGCCAGACCAGCGTTGTTGACTAGGATGTCGAAGGCGCCGCCGGCGTGGACCGCGATTTCGAAGTCGGCTGCAGCGCGGGACACAGCCGATTTGGTGTCTGACGGGTCCCGAACATCGGCGGGGTAGTATAGGACCGTGATTGCATGTCCTTTTGAACGGGCGATGGACTCGGCTTTCTGAGCGACTTCGTCCAGCTTGTCTTTTGAGCGAGCGAGTAAAGCCAGATTAGCCCCCTCGGCAGCGTAGGCAAGCGCAATGGCGCGACCGATGCCCTAGGAGCGTCAGATTCGAGAGCCTGCTCGGGGTTCTCGAAGGAATCTCCATACCATTGACGCGCCTGTGATGAATACATTGCGTCCTTGCAAAGACATTCTGTTCAATCGTCTGGCACGGTAATGGCCACCTTCAAATAGTCATGTTCCGGTGGCCTGCGTTGCGGGCAAACCCTTTAGTAGGCACAACAAACTGTTGTTGCACAAGCTTAGCACTGTGTCGTTGAGTACATGTACGCCATGGACAGATGATGTGACGGGAGGGTTCAACGACGAAGTGAACAAACAAGGTCGTGCTCGACGCTGCCTAGGGTCGTGCCCAATAGTACCGAGGCTGCTCGAAAGGTAGATGTACTGATATTGGTGGCTAGATCTCCAAACATCATCTTCACAGACACTCAAGTCTTATAGAAGCAGAATGCATGATAAAAGCCCGCCGCCTCCATCTCCTCCTCGCTGACCAACAACCCACCTTTCCCCGCCGAACGATCTCGACTCATGACACCCATCCTCTCCCCCAGCATGCCCAGGTCCCGATCCCCACTCTCGTCCTCGAAGACCTCGCGGAACCCCTTACGGTACATCAGCTCCAGCCCGTAGTCCTCGGCTAGAGCTCGGAAACCCTCCCAAGGCACGACGTACTCCGGCGCATTGACCGCTTCTTCGAGCGAGTAATGGTACTTCCAGCCGTACGGGGGCCGGAAGATGCCGTCACGTGGGAGAGGGCGCTGCGTCAGGGGTTGGTGGCGAGGGAAGCGGACGGTGTAGATGCTGTTGCCCCATTCGAGGGGTGGGTCATTTGTGTCGACGGCGGGAGTGTGTGGCGTGTGTTGAGCAGGTGTTGCAGATGATACACCATTGGCATGCGCCGAGTGAGCAGGTACGGTGCCGGTGGTTATCGACGCCGTAGGGTCTGACGGTTTTTCAGGATCCCAATCATCGTCTTCATCTTCGTTCGTGGTGTCCTCGGCCGTCTGCGGTTGAGGCTCGCTCGGCTTTTCTGGATCCCAGTCGTCCTCTTCGGCGCCGTTGCTAAGCTCTGAAGGCTTTTCCGGATCCCATTCGCCCTCCAGCTCGCCATCCTCGCTTCCAGATTTGGCAGCCTTCTTCGGCGACTCAGCCTTCGCATTCGGCGTCTTGCCTGGCGGCTCCTTCTGAAGCAGCCTCTTCACAGTTGCGGTAATCACATCGCTGTTCGGCATGACTCCGATGAATCTTCCACCCTTCTTCAAAGCACCCGCCACATTCTTCAGCATGCCTCTCGCCAAGACCTCGCTCTCAAAAGAGTAGTGCAGTGCAAACATCATGCTCACCACGTCAAATCCGCCGCTCAGCATACCTCCCTGGATGATAGCTGGCCCGGGGCCAGCGTTCGGATTGAAGCCAACTTGCCTTACTGTGGGAATGTCCGCAAGGGGTCGCGCGAAGGTATCTTGAACGTAGAACTCGGCCAGCATGGTCTGTCTCCGATACCTGCCCGAATTTTTGCGCATCGTCTCCGCATATCGCTGCTTTGCCTGGTCGATACTGACGTCGGCGATGTCGCATCCGACGTACATCGCGGGTAGTAACGGCGCCTTCTCCCATTTGCCCAAATCTCCCCCCTTACCGCACGCCATGTCAAGCACACACAATCCATGCTCCGGCACAACCTCCGGGCGTGAGAACTTCTGGATCAAAGTACTTTTGATCCAGTTGTTCAGGCTGCGCAAGCCTTTGATTTGACTGTCGGTCTTCCTCCATTCCCGCCCCCTCTCGGGAACTGCGTTGTAGTGCTCCGCAACAAGATCGGCGGCCGTAGTTTGGCGACCAGCGGCTGCTGCTCGATCCTGAGCTTCTCTTTGCTTCCGAAGGGCCTCGGCTGCCTCTCTCTGTTCTCGTGCAACACGTGCTCCGGCGCCCGGTCGCTTGAGCTGGCGGGGAGGAGAGCGTTGCCCGGCGGTATCTTCGTCATCTTCAATCGGTGCCGGCTCGCGTGGCGGTGACCGTCGCGCGTACGCGTTCGGTGTGCTCCTTTTACTCGACTTGTTTGAGGCGAGACGAGAAGCAGGTGTCTCTCGCTTCCGCTTCTGCACTGGCCGCGCTGCCGTCACGTTCGAGGGTGTCGATTCTGGCTCGGCCGAAGGCATTGTGTTGGTGTTGTGGTTAGATAAGATGTTGTGCCTCAATCGCGGTTCTATACTGTCGTGCGACGGCCTGCACAAATTCGATGTACATGTGAGTGGGAGCTTGAAGTGAATTGATCACGTCGTCCAAAGCGATGTCTAAATCCTGACTAAGCCAGCGGCGGCCACGGCCTGGCCCGCTGTGCCCGGTCGCCATACCTTCCCTGACTAGGGAGCTTGAAGTCTGACGGCACGAGATCAAACGCGCATCTCCACGTCTTCCTACAATACAACCTCATCGGACAACTCCCCCTTCACCACTACGCCATCCTCCGACGATATCACAGTAGATCCTTCAAAACCTCCAACACTCGACCGTACTCAGTTGCCATGGGAGACCCGCAGTATCTTCAGTATCCCAACCTCGCCCTTGCAGGCACCGTCTTCACTCTCGCCTCACCCACCACCGACCTTGCAGCGAAACAATCTTCTTTAACCGCGCTCCAAGATGATATCCGCGAGCATAAGATGGCGCCCCTGTACGCCTATCTTGCACACCCGCAGACTGGGAAAGTGAACGCTAGTGGGGAAAGCGGATCGGCGGCAATGTCACCAACCATTAGCCGGCAAAATAACAACGCCGGCGCACCTTCACCCATGCACATGCTGCGGCGGACGAGCTCGATTAACGCTCCATCGATCGTGGGTGTGTTGGGTGGCAAGACCGACACCAGTGTAACACTGCCATGGGACGAGGCTTTGTACAACGAGCTCCAGGCCGAGAACGACAAGGAGCTCGAGGCGATCCAGAAGGAGGAGGACGAAGCCTCCGAGAAGGCGGGCGAGACGGAAGTCCAATCGGCACGGTCAAAGCGCGCCGAGCTGTATGCGCGGATAGGTGACAAGGAGAAGGCCTTGGAGGAGTTTGAGAAGCTGTTGGAAAAGACGGGCATACTGGGCACAAAGATCGACATCGTCCTTGCCATCATCCGAATAGGCTTGTTCTTTGACGACAAGCTACTGGTCAAGAAGAATGTCGACCGCGCGCAACAACTGGTCGAGTCAGGTGGTGACTGGGACAGAAGGAACCGACTCAAAGCTTACCAAGGTCTGCATCTCCTCACCATCCGCGCCCACAATCTCGCCGCTCCCTTGCTTCTCGAGTCTCTGTCGACGTTCACTTCGATGGAGCTCTGCCCGTACAGCTCCCTTGTTGTTTACGCCACGCTTGCCGGAGCTGTTAGCCTGCCACGCCGCGACTTCAAAAGCAAAGTGGTCGATGCGCCAGAGATCCGCGCGGTTTTCGGCGCCGACTCGAACGAAGAGCGCCTGTCTGCACTTGGCGGATCTGCGTCTGCGGGTACTGGGGGCCAAGATGAGGAGATGGCGGTAGACGACACTACCGGAGGTGCTACGACAACCCCGAAGCCGACCGCCGTCAACCTTACAACCCTGGCGTCCGGCTCCGCGTCCGCGGAGGCTCAAGCGAAGGCTGAGCCGATGATCGACTTCAAGCCTCTGGCGACCATGATCCAATCACTCTATTCCGGCAACTATTCCTCGTTCTTCAAATCTCTGGCGACAGTGGAGCAAAACTTCCTGGCGAAAGATCGGTACCTTTACGAGCACAAGTCGTGGTTCGTGCGGGAGATGCGGTTACGTGCTTATGCGCAGTTGCTGCAGTCATACAAGATCGTCGGTCTGGACAGTATGGCGCACAGTTTCGGCGTGAGTGTGGATTGGCTGGACAAGGATCTCGCGCCGTTCATCGCCAGCCAGCGGTTGCCATGCACGATCGATCGAGTCAAGGGTGTCATCGAGACGCAAAGAAGTGATGATAAGAACAAACAGTGAGTGGCTCCGAAGGATCGTGGCTTAAGGAGGACCGATTGCTGACTCTGATCTGCTAGGTACAACGACGTGGTCAAGCAAGGTGACCAGCTCATCACGAAGCTGCAGAAGTATGGGCAGGTCGTCCGCTTGCGAGGTAGTGAGCGCAGCTAGTCATCTGTCGAGGCTTCGGTCTCTGACTGCATGCGGTTCGCGATGTCGACAGTAGCCACGTTGTACGATAATAGAGTGTGTGCGCATAGCGGACTGTGGCCAGGGGCTTGTGGATGCGAGCATAGCGACTCGCACATCCGCATTGATCGATGCGAGCCTCCAAGCCATATATGTAGC
>Ga0058704_10000785_pt1 | contig 15541 bp, 22 predicted proteins | sample AgamicMgSfe_FD_71363 | JGI IMG/M metagenome (GOLD analysis project Ga0058704, IMG submission 71363) | Agave microbial communities from Guanajuato, Mexico - Mg.Sf.e | ecosystem: Host-associated > Plants > Phyllosphere > Phylloplane/Leaf | place: Guanajuato, Mexico | collected 2012-05-30
GCTGTACGATTCCGCGCCGCGAGCTTCAGCAACCCTTGCACATGATCGGCGCTAGCGGAGCTTTAAGTGTGGCGTAAGCGGGTTTTGACACGACTTGCACGCGTTGACTGCCGCAATCAGGTACACATGTTGTCAGGCGTTCACGAGCTCAACCCCATTATAAACCGAGACTGGAGCAACTTGTATTATGGATGGGGGTTTTATTGGGTTAATATAGTAGCTACCCTCCCCATGAGAGCTCCCATCCGCCCTTCCGCCTCATTCCACGACGCCCTGCAGGCTGCGGTGCAGCTTATCACGCCACCCTGTACCATATCCCTGCGGTCTGCTCACCATGAAAAGTAAGCAGTTGCCTCATGCTGGCTCACTCGCACCCACTAAGCCAACGTAGCCGTCATCCAGCGCGTGAAATCCGCCTCCGTGACTGTGGATGGCCAGCTCGTTTCACAAATAGCGAAAGGCATCCTGGTCTTCGCCGCTATAGGTAAAGATGACACCAAGAAGGAAGCCGAGAACATGGCCAGCAAAGTTCTCAAGATGAAGTTCTGGGAGGATGATCAGGGTGTCAAGTGGAAGAAGAACGTGCAGGAGATAGAGGGCGAAGTGCTATGTGGTGCGCCTCCCTGTGTTCTCTCATCACGGGCCGACCAATTGCCAATATCATGTGGGCTGTGCGAACTGCAGACGCTGACAGCTCGCAGTGAGCCAGTTCACTTTGCTTGCATCTACGAAAAAAGGCAATAAGCCCGACTTCCACAAGTCCGCTGCACCGCCGAAGGGCAAAGAACTCTACGACGCTTTTGTCTCTCAAGTCAGGAATCTCTACCAAGATGACCGTGTCAAGGACGGCGTATTTCAAGCGATGATGGATGTAGGATTAGTGAACGATGGGCCTGTAGGTATCGATTTCCGCTGCATAGACGAAGCGGTATTTCCTCTCTTCCCCTCCCCTCCCCTCCCTCCGTGGAGGCTGTTTCTCAGCGATAGTCGGCATTGGCGCCATTCGTTCGCTGAGAGGGGCTGATTCTGTCGAGGATGTCAATGCTGACGAGCGCTTCAGGTGACGATAGAGATCGAGAGCAATCCACCGGAGATGCAGAATCCCACCGGGTTTACTTCGCAGAAGCCCGAGGAGGGCGATACCTTCAAGGGCAAAGTGCATAAAGAATTTGAATTGCCGGCGAGTCTGCTGGAATGACCAGTCACTGCCGATTACCTAATGCAACACCAGCCGTCGCCATACAGAGATGAGCATCATCGCGCCGGCAGGCTACTTTAATGCGTCTTGTCTGAAACCAATGATCATGGCGCCACTACGATCGCTGTTCAGAGCAAGCATCCCGTGAGCGCTAGACTCGCGCCTAACTTCTCTCATGGTGATTAACATCTTGAAGCGGTTTCAAGCATTCGATGTCTGGTATTGTTCTTACCTGCCACTCACGTCGCGTCTAGCCTGACAGGGGTCATGAACAGCCGGTCGATGACCATGCGTCTCGGACGTGTTCGCCATCCGCGTCTCTGCAAGGCCGGCACCCGATGAAGGTCCTGCAGACATGGGTAGCGACAATGACTCGGCAGCACTCATAATGAACGTTCAATTGGTGGTGGGCATCGGAAGGAAAGCGGCGAGATGAGACGACGAGAAAGTGTCAAATCATCATGGCGCCGCATTGAGAAGTGATGGGTGAAGAACATCTTGCAAGACGACGTTATGTATTGTACAGATATCTATCGCAACCGTTGTGCTACGCTAAAGCTGTCAAGTAAAAAGACGTCGCGACTATCCGCCAGCAAGAGCTCATTGCGGGATAAGTACACCACGATACCTCATCTCACCCTTCTCCAACTTGTCCATCGCCTCCGTAATGCCCTGCTCTGTCATCGGGAACTTCTCTATAATGGGCGCAATCTTGTGCTGCGCTGCAAAGTCCAGCATACGCTGGTGAATGTACCGTGACGCAACAATGGACCCCTGCACCGTCAGGCCGGAAAACAGCAACTGCATGTACGGGATCGAAAAGTCTCCCTCAGAAACCGAGAGCGGGTAGATGACACCTCCAGGTGCCATGATCGGGCAGATGATGTCCCATTGCGGCTGTGCGGAGGTGGTGACGAGGAGACGGTCGATTGGGTGGGAGGTCTTGAGCTCTTTGGCGCCTTTAGTGGCGATGAACTCGTGTGCGCCGAGCTTCATAGCTTCGTCTTTCTTCCTGTCGGAGCCGGAAAGCACAACGACGCGGCAGCCCATCTTAGATGCGAATTGGATAGCCAGGTGGCCTAGCCCACCAACACCCATAACGCCGACGGTCTCAGTAGGCTGAGTGTTGTAGCAGTGCAGCGCGTTGAACACGGTAGCACCTCCACATTGCAATGGCGCGGCAACCTCATCGCTCATATCGTCCGGGATCTTGAACAAGAAAGCCTCGCGCCAAACAGCGTTCTTGGCGAAAGAACCCTGGTCCAGGTCCGCCATGCCGTACATTGCGCGCTCTGGGCAGTACGTCTCGGAACCCTTGAGACATTGCTGGCAGTGGCCGCAAGAGTCATGCTCATAGCCCCAGCCGACGCGGTCGCCTTTCTTCATGTACCGAACGTCTGGGCCAGTGGCTTCGATGATGCCGACGCCTTCATGGCCGAGGCCCATGTCGGCGTTCTTGTAGTGGAGATCTGAGTAACTATCAGCCAGGCTGGTTTTTGCCAATGTGGGTGCGCAGCGATCTTACCAGTTCCGCAAAGGCCGGAAGCAGTGACTTTGAGCAGGACTTGGTCACCCGTCAGGTCTGGCTTCTGGGTCTTGCTCTGCTTGATGGAGCCATCTTTCGTGCCCTTGAAGACTGTGAGGGAAGGCATATCGATTGATTAATTGTGTTGTCTCAGACGGTTTCCTCTCAGAGTGGTAAGAGTGTAGAATCGTATGGATTGCAGTCAATTGGATGTGCGAGTAGAGAGAGGATTTGAGGGTGTTTATAGACATGGGCCATAGGTGATACTGCCATGACGTGCCTTCCCTGCTTACAACTCTTGCCTTCACCAGCCGGGATCGCTCCTGTCGTGGAGCCCCTCGGACATACAGAAAAGATTAGGTTTGCTAGGCTCAGGCTCTGATATCGCATCTCGCATCTCGCCGGCACCGTTAGGCCTCTCACGAGGGCGTATATAAGCGGTACACCTCTTCCGGGCAGGGCTCCGACGGGAAACGTTGATTAGTCTCCCGTGTGATCCGGCAGTCTGCGGACGCTTGTCAAGGCACAGGGCAAAACGCGTGCCGTACCTACTTCGTTGATTCGTAAGGCTGACGAATTCGGTGGTCACTCGGAGGTGATGTCAACGAAGCAACTTTTTCTCTGGACCGCGGTTGGTGCCACGTGGGTGACTAAGCGATTTTCGTATGTTTCTCGGAGATATGAGCAGTTAAGGCGGCATCCACCGTATCATACGATTTTTGTTAACAGCGAAGAAACATGTCCTCACATAGACAACTTAAATGTTCAGCAGAACTATACGCTTTAGCATGGGGAAGACTTGCCACGACAGGAGTCTTTGTTGCCCCTCCGTCAAAATGCAGTGGCAATGCATCGAACGCAAAAAGTGCTTCGACATGCTACTTTACTTACCTCGACGACTGGTCAGGATGTTACACAGGATGCTTCCAAAAGACAACCACCTGATTGTAGACGGAAATGATGCAGAGAGGGATGGTACAGTGGACATACTAATGCCGCGGCCTGCGGAGAATTACAAAGTGATTGTGCTTTATATTTTAAACATACAGTCATGGCCATGGCTCTAGACAGCGTGACCTCTGGTTAAGTGCAAGCCGACTACGTACGGAGTGCGTACATCGCAGGATCATTCGTTCGTCTGGCTGCAGGCGTAAGCGAGGTTTGCAGCTGTGCCTCGTGCATGTAGTCGAGCCGCTTAGTTGAGCCTTATTGCTTCAGGTGCCTTGCAGGAATGCCACCAAAGTCTCCATGAATTTTTAACGCAGCGAAGCGACAACGCGACCCTAGGGCCTCTGCTTCCCCAAGCCAGGCTCTTCCCATAGGGATGAGGGAGAGGCGCTCGCCGATGCCAGCAGCCTTGCGATAGGTCTAACGCGTTCCGCCCGGGAGTGGGTTACGCTCGTGCATAGGCAATGCAGCTGAACTGCGTGTTGGTCCTAGCTTCCGCGTAGGTTAACCGCATGTAGGCATGCGAAGCAGTCCAAAAGACTTGTGCAGCTCCAGTGCTCTCGCGTCCCATCCGGATCTTCTTTCGTCGTACGAGCTCATACAGCATGGCTCCATCTCGTTGCCACATTGCGTGGCGATGTCGGTCTCGTATCCTGCAGACCTGGACAATGTCTGCTGCATCCTTCCCATTCGGCTTGCCTCGTGAACCCTGCCGCCTGAAAGCTTGCTACTCTTACCTTGTGCCTTCTCTTAATTCCTCAACCTGTACACCCCCAATCCCACCAACCCAGCACTCAGCACATATATCGCGCCCTTCCGCGCACCCAGCCCAAAGCGTGAGCCGCTGCGTAGGATCTCGATTTCGCGTTGGCGGAGCTGGGACATTCCGGAGGCGTAGGAGTAGATGCCAAGACCGGTGAAGGCTGCGCTGCCTGTATCACGACAATGTTAGGGAACGGAGACATAGTATAGGGAGGAGGGGATGTCGTACCCATCAATCTGCACGGCGTGCAGTCGAGGTCCTTCTCTTGTTGCGAGAGGATGTCTTTGACGTTCGCTGGCTGCTGGAGCTGGGAGAGGGTGGGTTGGTCCGACATCTTGACGTCGAGGATGTATCGGTCGATTATATGTGCACGCAGTGTGGAGTATCGAGTGGAGGATGAGAGAGCAAAAGGGAGTTTATCAGACAGTCGCAAGGTGCTCCTTTGGGCTAGCTTCATCGGCAAAGCTGCCCCATCGGGAAGTTGCGTGTCGCCCCACCATCTGTCGAAGTGGACTCGAGATCTCGCAAGCATGTGCAACAATCCACTATCAACAGATCGCGAGCTGCTAACAGCTACGAGCCTCCGTCAAAGATCATCTGACACCATTGTCTTCGGATCATGAGCAGAGGATAGTTGCCCGGCACCATGAGCGCAATCGAAGCGCTGTACGTCTTCGACGAGCACAAGTACGTAAGTAGCACCCATCGAGACCCTACTACGCCAACATAGTTCTAATGATGCTCTAGCACCCTCATACTCAGTCACACCTACACCGGCCGTCTCCCTCCACCCTCGATGCTCCTCCCGCTCTTCCTCAAATATGCCTCTCCACGACCGAGCGTGCTGTACCTCCCCTCCACCAACCCGCCGATACTACTGTACTCGATGATACAGGATAATTTACTCTTCCTTTCGCCCAGCACACATGACACTGAGCCTCTATTGGTCCTCGAATTCCTACATCGCCTTGCAGATGCGCTGGAAGAGTTCCTGGGTAGTCCACTGCTGGCAAGCAAGATCACTGCCAACTACGACATCGTTGCGCAAATAGTGGCAGAAGTAGCAGATGGAGGCGTACCATGTCAGGGTGAAGCGAGTGCGCTGCGAGATGTCGTGGAGACCGGGCCAGGCGTTCTCAACAATCTGCTTGGGAAGGTAGGATTACCATCCGGCAGCACGACACCAGGACTAGGCTCCAGCCCAGCTGGTCCAGGACTACAGAGGACACCCTTCCGTCCACCCGTTACAGAAACGGCCGCAGGCTCAGCAATACCATGGCGCAGGAGCAATGTAAGGCATACGAGTAACGAGCTTTACGTCGACCTCGTCGAAACGCTTTCCGTGACCCTCGCACCATCTGGACGACCTTTGTCAGCATTTGCGTATGGCAGTATAGCTTTCACGAGCAAAGTCAGCGGCGTGCCTGACCTTCTCCTCACGCTATCGACAGGCGGGAAGGGAGCAGGCATGGGTAATCGAGGAGACCAGCTACGAAACGTAATGGAGAGGGCAGTCTTCCATCCCTGCGTGAGGTTGAATAGGTGGAAACAGGATGGCGTAATGAGTTTCGTGCCGCCCGATGGGCGCTTCGCTCTCTGCGGTTACGAAGTCGACCTCCTCGGTTTAGGCGCAGAAATTGCGCTGAGCAAAACAGGCGTGAAAGACTTGGGTCTACCAGCCACAGTAGAAGTCACCACAAACCTAGGCCGAGAAGGCTCCGATTTCGAAATCCGTATCTCACAACCGTCATCCAGCGGTCGATCATCAGCAGCGACAGCGAGTCTACAGTCCAACCTCGGACCTTCATCTCGTCGCGCAGGCATCTCTACAGGTGAAGCCAAGGGTCCAACGTTAGAGGATCTCACAGTTCGTATCCCTCTCCCAGCAGCTGTGAGAAACATCTCCGACCTCCGCCCAACGAAAGGCGAAGCTCACTGGTCTCTCGCAGACGGAAGCGTGGAGTGGAAGATCCCACCCCGCGACTTCGGTCCAAGTGGTGCGGTGCTGCGCTGTACAGTCCAAGGCCCACTCTCCTCCTCCGGCTCAGACGAAGATGGCGCAAGCGGGTTAGGAGGCGTGATGAATGGCATGACGGCCACTACCTACGACTACACTGACGACGTTGAACCCTCCACCTCCCACCACCACCAACGCCAACGCCAACACCAACAACATTCTACAACATCTGCCGCAAGTGGTTCAGCCGCAAGTGAGCAAAGAAAGGCGGAGCGGAATAAGGAGATAATGCCTAACTCGGCTACGCTGAGCTTCAGTACCAAGGGTGCTCTAGCGAGTGGGTTGAGGGTGGAGAGTTTGTTGGTGGATACGAAGAAGAGTCGCGGGGTGGGAGCGGAGGTCAAGCCTTATAAGGGGGTGAAGTATTTGACTGTTAGTCGGGAAGGGGTGGAGGTTAGATGTTAAGTAAGAGTTATCGATGCTAAAGCCTGTGCATTGCGTGACGTGGCGTGGCGCAAGACACGTGCCATGTGCTGGTTTCAAGGTAGGTGATTCTTGTCGGCGATGCTTGAAAGGTACGCGTGATCATATTGGCACTGTATCCGGTCATGCGCATCGAAGAATTTCACCTTGGATGTGCTCGAGAACTTGATGCACGTTCACCGGTGCTTCGTGACGGTAGTATATGTACAGCATTTATGTCACAACATGCCCTTCTTCTCCAGTGCTTAACCCTCCGCTGCCTCCTCCTCCCCCTCCGCAGTACATCACTGACCCATCTGCCGCATGCTTCCATTTGCCCACGCTCTCCACTCCATCACGCTCGTGTGATTGAGCGTGATGTTATACCTGACCTAGTGCTTCGGCGCGCTGGTCCTCGAGCTTGGCGTAGAACATGTCGCGGCGGCGGACGGCTGGGACGTGGTAGCCTTCGCGGAGTATGTTAGTATATATGCCATGCTTTTCTGTAAGCCCCGCCTCAGGTCCTGAATAACCAATGCTTCTCCCGACAGCATCTAGTCTTTCGGCCGGTTTCGCATGTTGAAGAAGTGGTGCATATGGTGGTAGGAAGGTACTCGTGCGATATATGGGTGAAGTGCCTACGTACCGTACCACCAGAAGTATCCACAGGCGGTGCCGAGGCCTAACGCTCACTCGTTAGCTTTCTTGCCCTTCTTGCTCGCCCTCACACATCATCTCTCAGCTTGTCAGCCTTAAGACGCGAAGGTGGACGTACCGAATGCGACAGACAGGTCCAAGACCAAGCCCCTTCGGAGCATCTGCTCATCTTGTCAGTCTCCCCTCTTCAGCGCCCATTGCTCCTTCAGCTTCGCGGCCTGGACGTACACCAGTGATTGGCTTGACCATCTTTCCTCCTTGCTCGTATGTATGTGTTGTGGTGTGTTTGGAGAGTCGCTGCAGCTGGAGCTTCGCTTGCTTGACGTTGCTCGCTCTCGTCGGAGGTCTGCGATGATCCGGGAAGCTTGGCAACGCAATGGCTTCGGACGGAGCCGGCTACGTGCGGATGTTGATGCCTTAGGCTTATCATTAAGCAAGTTCACCGCAAATTGAACTTCATCTCATGTACACCTTTCTGCACGAAGTCAACTTACAAGTGATACCCCCGTTATGTGATGCTACGATATGGATTCATCACTAGATCCCTACAACGCTAGCGAAATGCAGAGCGATACCGTCCATCAAATGGCCGTACAATTCATGCGGCAAATATGGCTCCTACCAGACTCTGAAGCTGAACACGCAGCGTCCGGCCCTGCAGACGATGACGACTGGGAAGACGAACCCTCAGGCGAAGATATAGACGACGATGACGACAGTCTCGATGAGGGTCGCAAGATCATTGAGCGACTGGCTTCAGATGAGCGCCGCCCGGCTCTTCTTGAGATAGCCCGAGAAGACAGTCAGCTGCCGCGAGTTCCTGGAGCGGACATTGCAAATAACGATGAACCCGACTCAGCAGACAATAACCCGTGGTTCTTCAAACGAAGATGAGGATATGGACGAACACGGTGTCCTTCGTAACGGCGGTCGTTATCCTGGCTCACCTTCTGAGACACCAACTACCCTTCTTCCGTCCACGGCAGACCAAGACCGTTCAAAAATTGACCAGCAGAACCATCCTCATCCTCAGCGCAGAAAGCGCCCAAGGAGCGGTTGCTCTCCCTCTCCTCTGGATGGCTCTCCCAAATGCAAGGATCATCGTCACTTGCCTGATATACTGCCTAGCACGACTCGTATCTGTCTTCCGCCATCACGTTGAGCTGGGTGCAAAATCATGTTGTTGACTGTATAGCACAGGGATTCGCAGCAACAATCCCGGGCGGCAAATCAGTATCCACGTAAAGCGACCGTTTGGATCTCGTAACGGACTCCATGAGCAAGACTACCGCCCAGCGGCAGATTAAAGCTGCAGGTCTGATAGCTGCGAACGGGATATGGATTGTGTGCAATAATCGGTGTCTTAAGGAGATTCACTAATTGCTGGGAAAAGGGAGTTTATGTCTGCACTGGCAGATCTGCTGGCTTCTGGGAAGCTACAGCCAGGGCCGGCTGTGGACTTCCATGTTAGCAATCAATCTGACATCAATCAACAGGAACGTCACAAGCTACTGTGTCGTCTGACGCAGCTGAAAATCGGAACGAGGTACTGCCGACATGCCAGTCACTTGACATCAGGCCTTCCAAGGAACGTTACCAGTTCCGTTCCATCATGTCTTGATTCACAGATTCGAGACAACACTTTCAGCGGGCCATACCTTTTCCGGCTGAAAGGCACAAACAAAGAAGTTGCAGCGTGCCATTTCGCAGTCTCCTTAACAAGGACCTTTCTTCAGGCACCAACGACAACAAGGCTGGTCTGGAGAGGATCACAGCACGTTCACCCCGTTACGAAGATCATCGCAGAACGCCGCCATGGTGACGACACGCTCCGCAGCGGCGAGAGAGGCGGCGCGGCCTCCTGCGAAGTCGCAGAACGAGAAGCAAACGAAAGTGACCAAGTCTACCAAAACGAAGAGCAAGAAGACGGAGAAGATCACGGAGACGTCCGATACTGATGAGGTCACGCCGGAAGTTCCAGAGATAACCATCACGAGCGCGGCTTCTGGGTCTCGCAACAACAACACCAGCCAAAGCCCAGGCAGACGGCATATGGTCTACCGTCCGCCCACACCACCACTTCCAAGAGCACCACGGACTCCATCGCCACCTGCAAGACCAGCCTACAAAATCCCCAAGCGCCGCCGGTCATCGCAGACGGAAGCCGAGCGCAAGCGCAACGCCATCAAGTTCTACAAAATCCTGCTCCCCGTCTCTCACGTCATGATGAGGACATTTGCGGACTATGATGGGCAGAAAGAGATGTTTAAAGTCTGGCATTTGACTGAGGAGACGCTTGCACGGCTTGCTAAGCTGACGGGGAATTGGAATTTGGAGACTGTGAGTCCCGGTGTGCCGTTGAATGAGGATGGGGAGCCGGAGAGTCCTGCGCAGATGTTGAGGGGGAGGAGGAAGTATAAGTTCAAGTACTGTTAGCTTGGATGTACGCCACAGGATTTGTTAGTATGGGAAAGCACGGTCGCAAGAGGGCTTGCACATGAATGTTCTCCACTCGCCGCTGAACCAGTATGTTATGCGCGCTGCATGCTCAACCGAGATGCCATGCCATGCCGTATCCGGCGAGCATGTCTTGGTTCGAACAAAGAGATGCATGCCAGTCGCTCATTGTTCACTTTTCCATGCAGCTAAGTTGGCTGAAGCCCAGGTATACAGACAATGCACGATCACCATTTGCTACTCACTGTCATCAGGCTCCCAGTTATGGTACCCAAACGTTTGAAGGGAGCCTCGACTGCTAAGCAGACCGAAGCCGTCCCACCACCACCGCGGAAACGTGGACGACCTCGCAAAGTCACGCCGGATGGTCCGCCACCACCTACACGCAGGCGCGGTAGACCGCCGAAAGCTACAACGACCACCAAAGCGTTGAAGGCGAAGGTTGAAACTGCGAAGGTCGAGAGACCAAGACGCAAGAACCGCTCACCGCCATCGAACGACCATGCACCGCAAGCCAATGCTGTTCGAGACAAAGCTACTGTTCAGGGTCTATACGATGAGTTGCAAGCATTTCGAGCCAGGTTGACAAAGATTGAGCTAGGCAAAGGTTTGATTGAGAACGATAGGTTTGCGGATGTTCTATTCTTTACGAGAAAGGCGATCAAGACGCTTGGAGGTATGGCGGAGGATTTGTGAGAGATTTGGGCTGGGTTCTACCATTTCCGGAAAGGTGAACAAAGGAGTGCCCCGTGAAAGGCCACACGATGATTTCCAACCACGGCGACTGCGGTAGGCAATTTCGCCGTTCTGTCCCAGCAGGGAAGCAGCATCGAAGCACAGCAATGGCGGTAAACACACGCTCGAAGTCCCAGCCCAAGGCTCTAGTTCACAACGACCGCAAACCCACTCCCCGTCCAACAAGGAGAAGCAGACGTCGCAAATCCCACGGCTCACGAACCTACATTCCCAACAAGACTGGTCGCACACCCCCCGTCAGATTCATCTCTCCCGCAGAACACCAACAGAACCTACAACGCCAAGAAATTACACGGCGCAGAATGGCCATCGCAGCGTCAGTCTGCAGGAAACTAACCGAATGCCGTACCCGACTGGGCTGAGCGGTGGAGAGTAACCCCCAGGCTGCGGAGGCGGAGTACCATATTGGGCAAGCGTTTACCGTGTTGAGGGAGTTGACAAGGGAGGAGTATTGGAGGCCTAAAGAGCGGATTATGGATTTTGATTAAGAGGGGGCGGGGTATCCTTTGCCGTGGTGGAGGAGGAGGTATCAGTGAGTGTGTGTTTGTGGCATGTGGCCGCTTCCGGCGAGTTAGTGGACAAAGAAAGAGGAAGGGCTCATTGTTGATCGCGCTTGTGTAGCCGGCAGTACTCATACGCATCTCTTTTAGCTCTTCCTTTCGCACACCTGCCTCTCTCCCTATAACTGACTGTATCACCAATCATGACCTACAATACCCGCTCCAAAGCCAAGACCGGTAAGACGACCGCCAGCCCGAAAGCAGCCAAACCTCAGCCTCCGACTACCAAGGCCTCCGGCCGTTTCTCCAAGACAAACAAGAAGGCGAAGAATCCGACCGACGCGGAGGTACTGGGGCAGACCGCCCTCGTGATCTACATGAGGCTTCTGGCCGAGCGCAAGATGTTTCGAGAGTCGAAGCTTGGCTCTAGCTCGACGGTTTCGAAGGACGTCTCCAAAGGCCTGTCGGATGCCTTGACAGCTTTGCAAGTGCTGACCAAAGATCCGTACTGGGGTACGAAGCACCAGAAGGAGGACAAGAGGCGTTATGCCCTTTTTCCTGTTGAAAGACTGTTCGACTACTGAAGTGGCTTTGGCGACGTCAGACATGCGCTTTGTATGGCAAAGAACATGTAGCACATCTCGTTGATAGTATCGTAACGTTGACAAACTCCCTGCGTGGTACCTGTACGTCGATGAGTATGGACTCGCGAGCTAGATTGTATCAGTCTCGAAAGTGATGAGCTTGTGTCCTATCCCCTGCCAACAGCTTCCGCCTAACGGTCCGTTAATGGCCTGTCTGTATCGCATGCACTCGTTCCACGAGAGTCAGTTCGGCTTGTGTAAGGTTTGCTACCCGAAGAAGGCCAGTAGGACCAGTAACGACAGGGTCAAGAGAACCTTGGCGAACTCACGCCACTCCCACCCCTCGTCTGTTTCGCTCATCCAAGGAGGCCTTCTCGCTCCTGTGTTGTGCAACTCTACATGTCTCACTAGCTTTGTACTGATGTTCTGCGCGGTGGGTAGACCCGGATCTGCACCTACGAAGATGGCTGTAGTGTAAAGAGCATAGTTGTCGGCGTTGAGAACCGCAGCCTCGGGATCATAGGCGGCGAGCAGCTGAGTATGGAAGGCACCGTACGCATGGCGTGTCTCTGGCTGCTGAGAGAAGTCTAGTTCTTCGATCGTGAGCTTGATGTCGCCAACTACACTGCTGTCAGCGAACTTTCGGCAGAGCGGCAACGGAATCGTCCTTCGACTTATTGCGTGCTGGATACGACACCATGTCTATGTGAGCCATCTCATGGACAATCACAGTGCCAGTAGATTGCCACAAACGCTCATCTGTGGTCTTGGAATTCTTCGCAACCAGGGTGAGCTTACCCATGCTGTTCTTAGCCGACACAGTCGCCTCGAAGAAGGCTGGGCATAACGTCACATTCGGCTGTGCATTCGTCACAAACGCCGTAATCTTGGAGGAGTCTACATAGCCGTATTGGCCGTGCAAGTCATCTCACGGGGCGGGTGCGGATCCAAACAATATTGTCCCAGGCGTTGCGCATGCCTCTAAAGACATCTGCCAAAACTGTTAGTACTCGTTGCAGATAGGGCATACTCTTTCCTCCTTTCAACAGATCATCCAACCTACCGGTGGTGTATGCGCTGCTCAGCTCATCCACAGCCCCGAAGTACCGGTGTCGAATCACCGCGAGATCAGTCGCATCGAGGCGGGCCGCTCCAGAGGAGACATTGGCTTCGATGCTCGATACCTTCTCGACCATGCTCTTCGCATCAGCGATAGCAATGTAAACGGAGTTTCGCTGGTCGGTTGTGCAGCCTTCGGTGAAGACAACGCACTTGCCAAAAGCGGGAAACAAAACGAGCAGCAGCAACTGCATTGGTGACATCTTGCCCAATCGTAAGGGTCTACTGTCCTGCCAGAGCTCAACATAGTGAGTGACGTTAAAAGGTTTCCTTGGGATGGCGTGTTTGCTCGTATCAGTGTCTGAGGCAGGTGTGTTATTTGAGTACATTGGACTCACTTAGCTGTTTGGGCAGCGACGTAGCATGGTTTGTCACAGCAGTGAATGTACGTCCTGGAAACACACGATCGACCCTCGCAATGGCTCGCTGCGGTGCTTTCCAACGTTCCACCCTGTTTTGGCGCTCACTGAAGGTCTGCGTGCACGAGTGTTGCTGGCTTAATATACCGTGCCGTCTCATAGATGTGCTATCTCTCCGGAGGCGATGTCAAACCGCTACGCAGTCAATGCCCACTGTTGGCGGGTCAAATTTCTGGCCAACGTCGCATGCCCTGAGAGTCTGATACATGGCGTGTTGCAAAGCAAGCGTCGATACCATGTCACAGTATCATTTTCCCGTTTGCGATTCAAACGAAGCATATGGTCTGTCAGGTCTTGCCATCTTGTTCCATGTGATCGGCTGCTTGACCAGACATGATGTCACGAACGAAAGCGTCAGACAGAAACGCCCCCATACCATCCTCCAGCTCCGCCGGTCTGATGACAAAAGGCGTACGGCCACCATCGACCAGGACGCAAAGTCTATCACCCAACCCGACATTATCGCTTCCAAGACCACAAAGTGTATTGTCCAACAAGAACGTTCGGTAATCACACATGGTCTGCAGCAAATTGCAACGGAATGGCATCAAGTCTCGCATGCCGGCATGATCTGGTCGCTTCGACTCTTTTCAATACGATGGCGTGTCTCGAAGCACCCACGCTGCTCACAGTCTTCTTCAATATCAAGACGAGATGGCATGGTTCCTAAGGTGTCAAGCTCGCCGAGAGCCTTTTGGTTGCATAGCTTCGCTAGAGCTTGACTGCGTGTAACACCTTGCTTTCTACCCCAATACCCATGTAGTCAAACGTCCTTTCAATGAATACACTCGGCTTTGGAGTCGAAGGATGGAGGTATTGGTAGAAGGGGCCGAAGAGCGCCGGACTTGAAGATGGGCGAAAGAACTTCATGCATGCTGCAAGTCACAAAATTTCAGCAATACAGCATATTATTCAGTTCTGCAGCGGTGCATGAGGGTAGATGAAGCCCACCAGGGGTGAGTTGTGACGGAGGTAGGCACGTTCCTTCCGCAGCTACTCCCTTGGTGACATCCGAGGAGATGCCGAAATGTGCCTCCTCAAGACCAGAAACGAATGTCTTTCAGTGACCACCACCTTTCCTCGCCGCATGACGGGGATGACTGACTTGTCCGCACGCGAGGAGGTACAGCTGTGGGTACATATGCGAGCTACAAAGTCAGATAGATGCACCCTTGTCCAAATCCTTCACCTTTCCAACCTCAGCCGTGCTTTGGCTTCGCTGATAGTTTATGAGTGCCACACACCTATGATCACACTTGCGCTTCTTGTTCTTTATTAGATAGATACTACCTAGCGCACAGTCTTATACGCAATGGCCAGCACAGATCATGTCAAAGTCGCCATAGTAGGCGGTGGTCTTTGCGGCATTTCACTCGCGATTGCACTCAAGAAGCGCTCGATACCTTTTACGATCTACGAGACCAGAGGCTCGTTCACGGAGCTGGGGGCTGGTATCAACCTCGGTCCGAACACCTTCCATGCGTTTCAGCTGATCGATCCATCTCTTGGTGAAGCCCTCCAGAATCTGTATTGCCGAAACCCACAGGGTAAGGAAGATGTCTGGATGCAGGCTCGACTGGGAGCACCGACTCAGGTGCATGAAGATGCAATGCTCATCACCGAACTTATGGCGCCGCCCACTGGAAACGTGACCGTGCAGCGGAACGATCTTCTGCACATGCTTGCAGAACGGGCTGGGTATGAGCATGCCTCCTTTGACAAGAAGCTCCTCGGTTATACTCAATCAGAAGAAGAAGTAGTACTCGAGTTCGCAGATGGCACTGAAGACACCGCTGGCGTGGTCATTGCTTGTGATGGAATTCATTCTGCCGTTAGACGACAAATGCTGGGAGCTGACAATCCAGCCACTTGCCCCGAGTACTCAGGCATGGGCGCCTACAGAGCGCTTCTGTTGACCGAAGATTTAGAGAGAGCCATTGGATCAGAAATGGCTCGCACATCTCAGGTCTTACTGGGTCCTGGTGCTTACATGATTATGTACCCTGTCGACTATGGTCGGAAAGTCAATGTTGGATTCTGGCCATGGAGGAGAGAGCCGTGGGAGAACACGCAGAATTGGGTGCTTCCCGCGCAGCGCGAAGCAATGAAGAAGCAGTTCGCATCTTGGGGTGACGTCTGTTACAAGATCATGGACCTCATGGGCGATCCGCCCTTCTTCGCCACTCATCATCATGC
>Ga0058704_10000786_pt1 | contig 15532 bp, 14 predicted proteins | sample AgamicMgSfe_FD_71363 | JGI IMG/M metagenome (GOLD analysis project Ga0058704, IMG submission 71363) | Agave microbial communities from Guanajuato, Mexico - Mg.Sf.e | ecosystem: Host-associated > Plants > Phyllosphere > Phylloplane/Leaf | place: Guanajuato, Mexico | collected 2012-05-30
GATTTGTGTGGTATGGCGTGGCATTAGCATTGAGTTGCCACTTCAAAACTTGGGAAGACAATTAGACCTGAGATGATGATATAGCTAAAGATATTCGCGGACCCGCCCGCTTGTCATCATCTCGGGAAGCTTTGGTTGCAGCGCAAGCTACTGAAGATATGTGCAACTGTATCATCAGCCAACACGGACACAACGGCGCCATGCTGGTGGTCTCGTTCACCGAATCGTAGGTGCAACGCTGAGAACCCGAGTCAGCCGTCTTTTCATTGTTGGGTCTACAAGGACGGCGCGCTGACTCACGCTTGCAATGACATTCAAAGGGCTTTGTCCACTGTAGTTGCTTGATCCGCGTAGTGGTCAGCCAAGTGACATGCTTGTTGCAAGCCAAATCGCTCTCCCAACTTGCGTAAGGAAGCGCACGCCGTCCGTTGGATCTGGTCACCAGCAACGGCTTTCTCTGCGACCAAGGAGAACGACCAGACTAGCATATAGCCAGCCGTTCGCAGGGCCGGAAGAGTCTCCGAGTCGAGCGGCATGAACGATGAGATATCGTTGGGAGGCGCAGGGAGAGGTATTGTGTCCGGTGCTGCGATTTCAGGTGGTGTCGGCTTTCGAGATTGTAATTCATCTAAACCTCAGGTCAGCTCCCGTTCGATGATCGTGGTCGCGAGTCACGGTAGTCTTACCGCTGGAAGTCTGAGATGATAACGGCTTTGCGGCACCCAGATACTGTGGAGCTGTGGCGAGTATGTCCATCTGAAGATCGCGCACAAGCTTTGCGGAGGCCTGTAATTGCGTGTTGTATATAGGTGCGAGAAGCGCCAGACGTGCGGCCTTCTGGATCGTGTCTCCTATAACCGAGTGCAAGATGATTCTGCCATTGCGCAGCGCAGTCCACTGTTGCCCAGCAAACGCATTCCCATACCAGTGCACGTATGAAGGCGCGCCTGTTTCGTCGCTGTATTGGCGTGGGGCTGGCAATGTTTCGAAAGCCCAATGAGTACTTGCATTGTCGAAGGCCGAAGAGAGCTCCTGGTCAATCAACAGTGCTCGCTCTACAACCGCAGGTGCATCACCAACTCGGCCATCAGTCATGTCGCTGTAAAAGTCGACGACCTGCATCCATGAATGAAGAATGACCCATACCGGATCCGAGGCGTACTGTGGTAGTTCACGAGTCGCTTCCATGAGCTCTGCAACAAAAGCAGGTACACGAGCATGGGCACGGGCACAGTCCGAAAGCATGTTTCCAGCAGCCATTGCGAACAATAGGCGACCTTCTCCACGCTGCATTTGCTCTTTACCTCTCAGCTGTATCAAAGCTGCGCACCCGGAGACGTGCTGCGACCACGCCGTCAAAGATCGACTATCGGTCCCGGTGGTATTCTCGAAGTAGGATAGCATGATGACTGCTAATAAAGTACTATCCAAGCTTGCCGTACACGATGACGATAACGCAGCATTGGTGTGATTAATTCCAGCGACGTAGAAACCTCGCGCTCCTGCTGCGAGATGTGGGGAGCGTATCACAGAGGCTTGAGTCGCGAGACCGAGAGCTTTCATACACGCTAGTAGCGCCTCATCACGGACAGTCGGACATGCAGCGTTTGGGCTCTGTCCGTGCGAGTCAAAATGGTATTTGTAAAAGCAGGCCAGTGCGTAGTCGTCCATGTCGGGTTCAAGAGGGCGTACAGCGCTTGGTGCAGGCCACTTTACTCCGGTGTGTTTCCTGACGATGCCTTCGGTCTGGTCGCAGAATCTAGGCTCAAGTCGATTGCTGTCAGCTTTAGTATTAGCATCTCCCTTGTGATGAGTGTAAGCACAAGAACAGCGAGTATGGACTGAAGTCTCTACGAGCTCTTTAAGACACGTAAGGCGAGACGACGTCTTATGGCATCGAAGTCACATAGTCCCTCTGCGATTGTCTACCAAGTGGGTAGCTCAAGTCTGAGTATTTCCTGTCTAGCACCACGGGATTGTACAGAAACATGAGGCCACAACAACCTGCGAGGAGAGGAGCATGTTCGGCTCAGGCTCACGTACCGATATCCAGGACAGGCACGCTTGATGCGTGTGCACTGCCCACAGCCATCTGGCTTTTCATCGCACTGGGATCGTCAGTACCTTGCGTTGAAAGATGCGATTGGCACGCTGACTGACCTTCAGTCGTCGCTGTCGGCATGTCAGACAGCCAGACGAAGGGCGCCCTGCTGGCATCAGTCTAGCCGAACATCATGCAGCAAGCTTTCGAATCTCCGTACCTCGATATACCATGTCGATAGCCGTGGGAGGATGCAATGACCCCGTCGTTGATTGCTATTCGGGAGTGACGAGTGGCTGGCGGTCGTGAGAATACCGAAATGCATACTCGAACTGGCAAGTGAGATGCTTATATAACTTCGGACTGAGCTGTAGACAAGTGACATGCGAACCAATAGCGTTGCAACCTCACTTGCCACTTCACTTGGGGGCAACACGAACCGGGTCTACGGGGCGCGGGTGGCGGGTGTGGAGGTTTACCATTGGGGCCCAAATGCGAAGCTATGCCAAAAACGGCATGCAGTTCGGAGCTAATGTGGTGCTGCACGTTTCTATTGCGCCATACTTTGGGTGCCTCTCTGTAGCCGATGTCCCATCAAGTGCATTCCAACGTCTCGCTATTGCTGCGCACTGCGGCGCAAGTAGGATAGTCGCATGGCTCCCAGACTGCATTGGCATCATTCTTGCTGTTGCGATTGGTCATTGGTCCGTGTAGGCTGAGCAAGGATAATTGGTGTGCAATTGTTCAACAGTGACCAGAGGATCCAACAGGGCATCCTGTTCCAGGTAACCTCAACACAATCCTTCTTGATTGTACAGCACTCTATTCATCTTTGCGCCTCTGTTCGCCAGTGGGTCACGGCGGCCACGATGTTGGACGAGCTAGAGCATAGATGGTAACCAATTCTGTCTTCTGGAAGATTTTCGACATGCAATGGTGGTATAAGTGAGGCCTCTTCGCTTCTCAAGTTCGTTGTGTATCCTCACCACCATACGTCTTCCACAACTTCGGCGTGCCAGCCAAAACTTGCAATACTTTGTGCCAGCAACACCGCAAAACCCTTCAGGGCGCAGCCATGGCCACCTCGAAGCCCAATACCACGGCAGAGATGGAAGCAAGTGTCTTGAAGTCCTTCGCGATTGCAGAAAAGACGTGCACATCGCCATGGGTCCTTGGTGAGTGTCGTTTTCGCAGGAGTACAATCGCCGCACTCGAGCAAAGACCGTGATGCAACGGAGACGGCTAACCGATACATTCCAGCCTACAGCCAAGCACTCCCAGGCACAAGCATGCACTTCCACGAGCTCATGCTCATCCTGGCTGCCGTAGCCTGCATCATCAGCTGTCTCTTCGCCATGTACCTGATCTGCGGACACCTCCTCCACTGGACCCGACCAAGGGAGCAGAAGCAAATCGTCCGCATCGTCCTCTTCATCCCAGCCTTCTCCCTCTGCTCCTTCTGGTCCATCTGGTTCTATCAAGCGCAGGGTTACATAGCGCCATGGGGCGAGTGGTACGAGGCATTCGCCCTCAACGCCCTCTTCCTCCTGTATGTCGAGATTGCAGCACCGTCGGATCTGACGATGAGAGAGGCCTTCTTCCACAATCTGGAAAGGAGGTGGTACACGGGCAAGAAAAAGAGCGACAAGGGAAGTCTTCGATGGTACCGAGTAAGCCTCACGTGTCTATCTCTTGTATTATCTTGCTCGAAGACTGATAGGTACTTCTTCGCAGGGCCTGTACCTCATGGTCTTCCAGCTCTTCTTCACTCGGATCGGCACGGTCTTGGCTGCCGAATTCCTCTACGGCTTCACCTGTCCCCTCTCCACGGTTCGAGCGCACGGTCAGACCGTCATAACCACAATCCAAAGCTTCAGCACCGGCTTCGCCGTCTGGGGCTGCATCCTGCTCGACGCTCGCTTTCGTCCCATCATGCACGAGCATCTAGCGCAGCTCAAGCTGATCTCCTTTAAGTTCGTCGTCCTTCTCCAAGCAGTGCAAGAAGTCATCTTCCCAACATTGGCCGAACACCGCATCTTCAAGCCCTCTCCACCATGGCTCATCAGCTGGAACGACTTCGCTGTAGGACTCCCTCAGTTTCTGCTGGTATGGGAGATGGTCCTCGTCGCCATCACCTTCATCTGGGCCTTTCACTTCAACCGCTACCGGACCCTGATGTTGCGAGATCACGAAGACATCGTTTCGGGTCCCGGCAAAGCTTTCCTTGATATACTGGACCTTACAGACATCTGGCAGACGGTGGCTTATGCTTTCTTCGGAATTCGTTCAACCGCCTATCCTCATCAGCGTCCCATCGACGATGAAGCAGTGGTCGCTGCCTTTACTGACAACGATCGAACTGCGCGTAATGAGTATGAAGCTAAATCGGCCAACGATCGGGCCGACCTCGCGGAGTGAGCTCGTTGGCGACGTGAAGGTCGTTAGCTATGGTGAGCGAGTTGTTTCGTAAAAGGCATGGTGGAGGAGAGGTATGGTGTGCAGTAGCGCTAATGCGAAGGTTGCTGTGGGGTTCTTTCATTCAGCAATGCGGAAACTCGTGGTCGTACTGTGTGATATATGACTGTAGTTGCAAACATTGAAGTATAGCTTTGATGCCCGCGAATTGTCTTCATCGCCACTCACCTACTCCCGAACAGCAGGTCTCTCAACCAGCCCACACCGAACCAAATGCCTCACCACTTCCGCCCAATCGACAGGTCCATACTCCCTCTCAAACTCACCGTCACCCTCAAACACAGTGCGCCACTGAACATGCCCGCCGTCAACGCACAGCGCCGAACTATCCTCAAATGCAGGATACTCCTGCCGCGGCGCCAACACGATATTCAGAAGCACATGTTCTGTCGCCCAGAATGGAGGCCATTGAGTCAATACAGCAGGCTGATTGTGTCGATCCAGGCTCGTGTAATCGTACGTGTTCGCGGTGATACAATTCGTCAGTGAATCAAGCGAGGCACCTGCAAATGGTGAGCCCGCGCATCTGAGGGCGATGGCGATGTGTATCTCGAGCCGGATCTGTTGATTGACATTCCTCTGGCGATTTTCATCTTGTTTGACTGGGAAACGGAGCAATGTAGGTAGGTCCCGACATTGCGAGTTCGGCATGCTACGAGTTGAGGTCCCCTTTTCTTATCGAGAACCGACGCAGATATAGCAGCTGCTGGATCGTCTTCAGGAAGATTCGCCGACATTTGTTTGCTGTTGTAGTAAGTCATCTCAGATCAACCCAAAAACCTCCTGATCTCACCTCCAACGCACTCCAGATCCAGCAGGAACGTATCATGCCCGAACAACGATCGATCTTCACCGAGTTCGACATGCGTCACACTACGGTTCCCAGCTTTGCGCAGGGTCTCAGCGATCTCGCGCTGCTGAAAAGCCGGGAACAGAATATCTGAAGCAACACCAAGAACCAGTGTAGGCGTGTCACGCAACGGCGACATGCCCTTGACGAGATCCTCAGACAGCTGGTTAACTTTGGCTGAGGTGTGCTTATCATTAGCCATGATCTCAGCAGACGACTCAGTCTCTTGGTACGGCTCATCCGGTAGTGCAAGGCTGCATACGTCTTGTAAAACTTGCTGGCTCATGGCTCCCCGAAGCTTGCCAGCGTTTTCGCGCCTGCGCTGTGCGGCAGCGTCATGATACCCTTTGCCAAGATCGAAGAGATCCATTGCTTTGCTGACATACAGCAGACTGTTGGCATCGTACTCCAGACACCACTTCTCGCCTGCATGGTCCAGGTATGTTTCGATCAGGAAGTCAGGACATAGTGCCGGCGGTCTGTTTGCATCTGCGCGCTGTCTCCCAAACCGGTTCTCCCATTCTGGACCTGAACGATATGTAATAGTCGCGATCTGCCGTGCAAGCTTCATACCCTGGTGAGGTGGTATACTGTTATAGTAATTGCCACGTGTTTGCGCCCAAGCTGGGTCTGCCATGAGGACCTGGCGCTGTGTATGCCGCATTGCGATACTGTAGGGATGGCTCCTAGCACACCCCGACACAGACACTACGCGTCCTACTCTGTCCTTCTCGCAGATACCTGCCGCGAGCGACTGCATGCCACCCATACTACATCCTACGCTCGCGTAGAGCTTGTCGATGGCCATACTGTCCAATAGCCTGAACTGTGCGCGCACCATGTCCTGCATTGTGAGGACCGGGAAGCTAGTCCCGTATGGCTGCTTGCCCACAGGATCTCTGCTGCTGGGTCCAGTACTGCCATAACAACCTCCTAGCACGTTCGTGCATATGACGAAGTACTTATCCGTGTCCAACGGCGCGTCAGGCCCAATGAACTTCTCCCACCAGCCCGGCTTTGGGTTTGAGTCCGTGCTATGCGCATGACTACTCGCTGACAGCCCGGTATGCAACAGTATCGCATTGCTCTTGTCCGCATTGAGCGTGCCCCAGGTCTCATACGCGATGTCGAAACCCGGCAATACCCCTCCCCAATCCAACAGAAATGGCTCGTTTGAGTGAAACTTCTCATGTGCGCCGGTGGTATACGACGGCTCAGGCCCGGACATCGAGCGTTTACTAAGCCTTTGCGTTCGCTCTTCGACACTGTCCAAGCATGGGAATGCCAATTGCGGATTCGAGGACTGCGGGACATCGGGTATCGCTGGCTCGGTAGCAGGTGCAGCAGCTGCTTGTGCTTCTCTTCGCGACCCGTTGTGTAGACGACATGTCTGCGCAACAATGAGTCGAGTTCGAGGATTCGTCTTTCGCGCTGCTCTTGGTATGGCCTGCAAGAGGCCGGTGATACCTTTCGAGGCACTCATGATGATGGAAAGTGTGCCAGTCACTGTTACAAAAGGCTGATACGCGAGGAACTAATAGTAAAGCGTTCGACACGAGTAGAGTGAAGGTAAGCCGCTTGTGACATGTTTATCGGATTTCTCAGCAAAAACATCTCAATGCCGCCCCGGACTTTTGCGCCATCGCTGACGCCATTTGGGAACGCGGATGACATGTCTCGAGCCGATGCACAGCAATACTACCGAAAGACAGCTTCCTTCTCCTTTTGCGGCAGGCACGCGTACATGGTGAGTTGTTAAGCATGTGCACAATCCACTACTCGTAACTTCTGCGAATCATCGAAACTTCCTAGTCGTAAGAGACTCGCCAGTCTCACACCTCCTACTCATAAATGGGAGAGGCAGCTCGATATCAATGGCCTACGATACTACATAACGTCGCTATTCAAATACTGCTTCGGCATGCCATAGTGACACACCTTCGTGACAGAATGCTGATTACCGTCCACTGTCTTCTACATTACCCCAATCACATCTCCTGCAACCCGACCCGACCCACCAAGCTTGCCGATTAAGCTGAAGCTTCCTCTTGAACGCCCTGCCTTACAACCAAAATATCCATCGTCCCATATCCACATCATAGAACCCCATATCCATAACCCATGATCCATAACCCATGGCCCATAACGCCATCACAAGCTCACCTCTCCTGGTTAAGCATCTCCTGAAAGCTCATATCCCGCCGCTGTAGATCGGGCTCCGACTCTTGCCGTGGTGCATCTTGCGTGCTGACATGCACGTCCGTAGTCTTGTAGATAGCGCCCAGCTCAAGTCTCGGAGGCATAGCCGCCTCGGTCCTGGCCAGCTCGTCTTGGCTACTGCTTCCCGATGGCTCATAAGGCTTGTCGTGGCCTAGGCTGTTAAGAACCTTATCGTACCACGTATCTGCGGTTCTCGAAGCGCTGGAGTGAGAATGACCGCTCATGCCATGGCCGTCACCGGCATTCGCGTGGCCACTCTTCGGTTGGTAGCTTCTCTTCGGCTTCGCTGGTTGACCGCGTGATGCGGCCGCTTGGGCCTGATGTGGCCCTGACCACGGACTCTCGTATATCGGACGCCCCTGCTTATCAACCGTCGGTGTTGCCGAGCCTCTACCGCCGGTAGCTTTGTGCCAGATGTTCATGAAGGGCACACGCAATGCTGGCAAGCAGCAGATGATGACGGAAGTGTTGGCTTCGATCTCTGTCCATACCAGAGCCATCGTGGAGCCCCAAGTCGGGTCGGTGCTGCCTGCGCTCGAGCGGAGCATGACCATACGAACGATAGAAGCTGCGATGACGAAGGCGCCGAGGCAGAATATCGAGACTAGGCCGGTCTTTTGGCCGCGCGCAAGCTTCAGTGTTCGGATTAAGGGTATCGGCATGAGGTAGATCTGAATATAGTCAGTAGGAGTGCGCATGCTAAAAGGGGTAAACGAAGGACTCACCACTATGTCCCAGAAGGTATTGAAAGCCGCGTGCGTGTACCAAAAAGCTGTGTTGGAGATACAGTGTCCGGGTACCTTACGATCCCACGCACGATGTACTGGTAGGCATTGGAACACTGTCCCCAAAGCAAATGCCATCGATCCTGCCGCAACAATGATAGCAACGGCAACCACGAATCTGTGAAATCCTTTCTGGTTGAAGATCCGCAGATAGAGGAAGCAGAACGTAAGTTTGGTGAATCCGCCGAGGAGCTTATAGCAAATCTGGTAGAGGTAGAAGTACTTCATCGCCTCGGAGGCTGTTGGCTTGATAAGGGCCAAGTGCTTGCCGAATCCGTAGTGGGCTGATATGCCGCCAAAGACCGTTTGGACAACGAGGATGATGTACGCGCAAGAGGCCATCACATCGTCCCAGCCGCGTTGTCGGTGCGCCCATCGCCATCCTTGCCGGAAGGTGAAGAAGAAGGTCGTGATGATTAGGAAGACGATCGAGACAATGATGAGTGTCGGCGTTCTGTTTGGCACGTTGTGTGAGAAGACACCAGGTTCTTTTGCCGCCATCGCGGTCTTCTCGGTTTGGCGGATCGCTGTCAGGTGGGTGGTGGTGTCGCAAACAAAGGTCGGTCTGTAGGATCCAAGATCAGAGTTGTAGCAAAGCTAAGGCACAGGTTCGAGGTGCCATGCGAGCTGTCCAGCGCATATTGCGCCAGGGAGCAATGCTATTCACTAGTTAGGTTGTAAGTAGTAGTCGAGTGACGTTGGAGGAAGGTCGTGAATGTTGCGCGTGGGGTCGGGCTTAGGCCGCCACTGGAATGCTGTTCAGCACCGGGGTGACGGGCTCGGAAGCGTTGGATACACTCCCACAGGCGTTGTGGTATTCAAAAGATGAGGAAACCATTATTACCATCGCGAAGGTCGAGGAGCATTGGACAGTTGCATAGAGCGAACCTAGGGTGCCTAGCTTCCATGGCAGCACACTCAGCGCCATTTCGCACGCGTTTGTGTCACGCAACCTCTTCAAATGGGTCAAGGAAGCTCGTCCCAGGTCCTCCTCTGCTGCTTACTCTTTGGGATGATCTGCATGGATGATCGCCGAATAACGCAAGAGCGGTCGATGCCAGCGAATCAAGAACCGACAAGAGAAAAGCAGGGTCTGTAAGCATTGATGCTGGTTGATTCCCGTAGCGCCGATCGTTCGGTAGATCCTGCCCGGGTTTGTTTCCGCCCCGCAGGCGGGCATTGGCAGGCTCAGCTCTACGCTTCGCACACCTCGCTCTGTCCTCCAAGCCACCATTCTTGACAGCAGTTGCAATAATACTTAGCCCCTGGCGTGTACGGCCAAGCTTCCATTCCATACGTCAAGACACAAGATGCGTAGCTATCATGGAGGCCTGTGGCAGGTTGTGAGCTGTGCAGTTGCTCTTTTTCGTTGCAGCTCTTCACTCTGGTCAACGATACTACCGCTTGCATACCGGAAGCCTCAGGTTCAACACTACGAGGCGACCATGGAGGCCCAAGATCGCAAGGATGAGGTTTCAATCCTTCTCTCCAAGTTTTGACTACAATATTCCCTTCTTCATCTTCCCGACTCACAAAGTCTAGTTTCTTGCTAAAGCATCCAGCTTCCAGAACATCCTATCCCCAAGATTGGAGCTTTGGGCAAGGCCTTTGGTTGCTAGACTTAGACGGTACGATTTGCCACCTCAGAAGCACCCAGTCAAAGCTCTACGCCTCGCCTAATCTCCATAGGCAACACGGGTTTATAGCTTTGTCGCAGACCTAATGCACCCCGCTCAATGGGATTCAAGACAGCGTGGAGTGTCTGGCTTTTCTTAGTAGCGGTGAGACATGCTGTCAAACGTGATATAAACCGCTGCGGCCTCCCAAACCGAGACCCAGGTCGTAACCTGAGCGACCTCTAAAACGCCAAACCATGTAATATGACTCGAAACGACGACAATATGAGAGGCCTACCCCAAACGGATGAGGAACTAGTTGCACGGCTAGTGGAGACCGCCCGTGCTTATAAGCCTTCCGAGAAAGCACAATTTTGCGCCGTCAACGGCCATCCCGTGGCTGAGAAAGACCTTCTGCCATATCATCCGTTCCCGTTTGCGACTTGCCAACCTCGCCTTTGGCACCGCCGAAGGCGAGTAGCCAGGGCCAGGTGAGCTTACGGACAGCCACGTCAGGGATCACTTGAGGCAGATATCACAGCGGGCGCCACGTTTTCTCTTCCGCGCCTGGTCCAACCTGTCCGGAGGCGATGCTAAGCTCAACTCCAAACTCGCCATCACGCCGCTTGCTTTCCACGCCGGCCTTGGGCAATGCTCGATCCACGACGTACCACGGCCGCTCCTAGCGAAGCTTGCCGCTACTCATATTGCCGGGTCAGTGATGAAAACCGTGTTCTCATCTTGGACTCAGCATATCGCCACGGCGATGTTACGAGCGGCCGACTGGGATGTCGAAGATCCTTATGATTGACATGTCAGCATCATCGATACAACTATGCTCCCATTGAAAAATGCGATACTGTGGACTCCTGAGCTGCAAGGTATCTCAGCTGGGATAGCAAGCTGCCCGTGGGAATACCTTGATTTTGGCACGATCTCCAGAGAAGCTCACACGGCTGTCAGCTATGCAGAGCTCATCAGACACGGCACACAGTCTCTGGGGTCCCGAGCCTGGGATGTATCCGACAGCCCTAGACCTAGGTATATACGGTTTACTGTCGCCCGCGTACCTGTCTCCGCCTGGTGGAGGAGCCAATTCGCCTTTGCGAGCTCTACAAGCCTTGCAACGGGTTGCTGAACCGTTTGGTAAATAATTTGAGCTGGCCATCATCGTTTCCTTCATTACTACCAACCCATGGGTACAAGAAGATTTGGAACAATTCCTGCATCTTCTTTTCACTACCGCGGACATTCCAGCCAATTGGAGGGAAGACCCGAAGATTATGGAAGACGGTTACGCTTTGGCAGGTCACCATGGACGAGGCGAGAATGGAGCGCGACGTGTCTATGACTTTTCCAGAACGTTGGTGAAAGGCGGATTTGACATCATAGTGGAGTATGAGTCCGTCTTCGGCGAGGATGAGGAGGGCAACGGCATGACAGGACCAGGGGCGGCAGTCAAACGAAGGGCAGAGGCCAAGCTTCGAGAGAAAGTCGCTGCGGCCCTAGAGGCAGACAAGGTATCAAGGGTGAAGAAGGAGCTTAACATTGATATGGTCGGATGGTGATAACGATGTTAGTACGCTCCACGCTGATCATCACCTGCGTTCAGCCAACAGCAGCATGACGGCTCTAGCCTCTTCAGGGTGGTTACAAAACTCCTTTGAGTCTTGCTCACCCTCTAGTCTTGTCATCAGAGCGCGGTCCGGCATGGTACCGTTCTGCCATGCCTTTATGAACAGCCTGCCGATAGCAACAGCATGTTGGCTTCGATATTTCACGGTAACGCCAGAAATTTCTCGCCTCGTTTACAGTCTGGTTGTTAGCAGATTGTTTGGTATACTCCTACCTTCTATGTTCTCTTGTGCCTTTGTGGAGTGCCTCTGTCATGTCACACTACTTCTTATGTTTGCTGTTCGCATGCAGAAGGATCGAGAGAGGTCTCGGAGATTGAGCTTGTTAGTATATCGCATCGTCTCTCTTGTCTATCATCACTTCACTGGCAAATACAGAAAGTCGCAGATCCTGCGACCACAGAGTTGCCAAGGATCATGGACGCATCGACACCACAGCAGCAACAAGCTCAAGCCTACGGCTATTGTGCGGCCAACGGAGATTTCGTTACAGTCAACGACGTATTTGGCCCGGGGCATGGCCAGTACATGATCACAGGCGCACCAATACCGTGGATCAAAACGCATAGCACTGCCACTGACCCAGCCGATCTCCGCAACGACATCAACATTGTTGCGCAGCATACGCCTCGATTTCTTTTCTGGGCGTGGCACGCTCACTCGGGAGGCCGCGTAGGCCTCAACACAACCTCCGCCATTACGCCTTTGGCCTTCTACCAGAACCATGGCCCAGCGACCATGCATGACCTTCCGCAAGACATTCTCTCCGCGATGGCGTCCGGCCACTTTAGCGGCAATCGAATCAGCACATGCTTCTCTTCGTGGTCGCAATCTCTAGCCTTCGTGCTGAGCGTGGCAGCCTATCTGGGAAAGGGCGAACCCTATGTAAGCATAATCGATACAACCAAACTTCCACCGCACAATAAAGTTCTCTGGACGGCCGGGATGCAGGAAGTTGCTCCAGGTTTCGCGGGCGGTAGTCATGAATATCTTGCCTTTGGTGTGATTGAAGGTGAAGCGCACAAGGCCGTCGGATACCAGAACATGGTTAAACACGAGTTGGCGAAGGTGTGCAGGGCTTCCACGCTGAGCCCAGGCTTGACCGGTGTTGGCTCAGGAACGTTTCCGCCTGCAATGTCTAGTGGCGGTGTGACGGCGACCTCATCAGCGGCTGCACCGCCTAAAGTTACGGAAAATCGTATCCTACAGACGACCCTGGAGCTTGGCGATCTTTTCGGCGAACAGTTCAAGCTTCCCGTAGCGGCGTACTTACTCTCCTTCCAAAAAGATGATGGAAACGATCCCGCACGTTACGTGAAGGAACTGCTCTCTTCGGGCGTCGGTGTACCAGACGACTGGCGTACGGATCGCATCACCATGGAGGAAGGCTACGCCCATACCGGCCAACTCCACGAGACAGACCAAGCGATCGGTCTTCTCCGCAATCTCGTGAAGGAGACGTATGGTGACTCTGGCGATCCGTCATCGATCGAAGGCCAAGATGCCGTCAGCGAACAGCAAGATGTGGCTATGAGTGAGGCGGAGGCAGAGCCAAGCCCATCGTCGTCGCAGACCGAAGGCGCGGAAGCAGAAGCGTGTGCGCAACCAGCAGACTCAAGCCCACCACCAGCAGCACCCAGGCAAGCAGGACCACAGCACGAACACGACACCAGAAGCAAGCCAAAAGCTTCTTTGGAGTTCAATGACCACATATCAAGGGAGGTGAACAATCTGTACATCAACGTGGTCGGCGCGGAGGAGCATAAAGAGGAGCTGATGGAAGGCATGTCCTAAGTGGTCATTCGCGGAAAGCAAGCCATGGGATTTGCACTGTAGCACTACGATGGTAGCGTTATGAGAATCGTCAAATCCGTCGCTGTAATGCATGTAATTGTACTCGTTTGTAGGTAACGTCCTACGACGCTTCACGAGATATGCGCCGGTGATCTGAAGGATGAAAATCAAAAGGCGAGCAGCATACCTGATGTGCTGCTGTCAATCGACGATTATTGGAGCAGCAGTTGAGTTACAACGACATCAGTCTGCTTTGTTCAGGAAGGCTGGACAGCATTGTGGAAGAGTCTCACGTCGTTTCCGGATCCATAAACGTTGTCTTGCTTGCCTATCTCCAATAGGCGTTGTCTCACTCCAAGCCCAAGACAGCCATGCCTTTGACAGCATCTATGATAAGTGCTTGCTCTTTCCTTGGAAACTCCATCTTGGTCATCCACCTCCAAACCAGATTAAACAATCCAGCGCAGACCAATTGCAACCCTACCGTACTAATGCCAGAGACACAAGAAGGAAGCAGGCACCCGCAGCCCCACACCACCCGTGACGGCTACCGCGCCATCAACGGCGCCTTCATCACCGCCGAAGAAACTTCTCAGTCCCGGCTACCTAAGTTACCGCAGACTCCAAACTGCCCACCCTCCCCCAGCAAACCCCAAAGATCTCTCCTCTCGAATCTCCGCCCTCTCCAACCACACCCCGCGCTTCCTCTTCCGCTGCTGGCACAGCAGCTCCGGCGGCCACAAAGACCTAAACCTCAACACCCCAACCGGCATCACACCCCTCGCATTCGCCTAAGGCAAGGGCCCGCAGTTCTTACACGACATACCGCGTCATATCCTCACCGCTATGGCTGCAGGCCACTGGCAAGGTACATTCGTCAGCACCGTCTTCTCCTCCTGGACGTAGTCGCTGACTATGGCGCTTGGGATAGCCGGTAGCGCTCACGTGGCGCCAGACGGCGCGCATATCAGCGTGATTGGTACCGCGTGGTTGCCGGCGCACAATAAGGTCCTTTACACCATCAAAATGGGCGAAGAAGTTGCGCCCGGATTCGAGGGGTCGGCGGAGGAATTCCTCGCCTTTGGCGTCATTGAGGGGGATGCGTATAAAGCCGTGGCTGTAAGCGAGATGGCGGAGAAAGGGTTAGACAGTTTAATGGCCGTTGGAGCTGGCCAGGCTCAGGCTACGTACGGCATCGATGTCGAGCCTGGGGCTCACGCACCTGCCGTGATGGCACAGAACAACGTGGTCGAAGACACCGCTGGAGACGAAGCTTTGATGGAGACGCAACTACGCATCGCCAACCTCTTCGGCGAATACTTCAAGCTGCCCATGGCCGCCTGCCTCGCTACTCTCCGCCCGAGCAGGGAGGTGAAGAAGTACGCAGGGATGGCGGAGGGACTGGCGCAGACGTGCGATGTGCCGCCTGAATGGCAAGCGGATAACACTATTATGAAGCCAGGACATGCTTACACCGGCGGCTACCGGGATGCCGAGCACGCCATGGCCCTCCCTCGCCGCATGGTTAAGGCGGAGTTCGGTGTACCGAACGCTGAGCGGACGGATGGTGAGCGGACGGATGGTGAGCGGATGGATAGTGAGCGGATGGATAGCGAGCGAACAAATGGTGAGCGGACGGGTGATGAGCAGGCGGATGGTAAAATGCCGTCGCAGCAGCCAGCTGCACCGAAGAAAGTCCCCAAGATGGTCAAGGAGCTAAGCATCGACATGGTCGGCTTCGAGCACCGGAACGCGGAGTTGATGCATGAATAAGTACTGAGCGGTATCCGAAAAGACAAGCCTGGCAGTGCGTCGAGCTTTCCTTAGCGATATTCCAGCCTCGACACTCCATCAGGGTACTTCCAAAGCACACATAGATCAGACCTTTCATATCATGACCGGTACGAGTTCATTTCTCTCTACCTGCCTCCCATAGCGTTCTGCTCGATCCCTTTTATCACACTCTCGCGCACCCTAGGATCAAAATGCACTCTCAAAACCTCCCCCTCCCACACCGTCGCAGCGAAAGGATTACTGCTCTCCACCTCTGCGCTAAGCGCATCAAACACCCCATCACCCTTCCTCTCCTCCGTATTCCACAGTGCGGCCACCTTACC
>Ga0058704_10000787_pt1 | contig 15530 bp, 16 predicted proteins | sample AgamicMgSfe_FD_71363 | JGI IMG/M metagenome (GOLD analysis project Ga0058704, IMG submission 71363) | Agave microbial communities from Guanajuato, Mexico - Mg.Sf.e | ecosystem: Host-associated > Plants > Phyllosphere > Phylloplane/Leaf | place: Guanajuato, Mexico | collected 2012-05-30
CTGGGTATGGGTACCTTGACTGCTGGAGGTTTGTTTGGCGTCCGAGTTGGCCGGTGGCTTGTCGTAGGGATTGTGCAGGCGCAAGGCCGCTCCGTATACAGCGTAGGCACAGCATTGTGGCTATGTGAAGTCCGATATAGCTGAGATTAGACCTGAAATCGACCTTCAATTGCGATACATCACACGGAGGTCATCGGACTTTGCATCCGAAAGCGGGAACCCGGCCATCGCACGGCAGACCAAACAGAGCACCGCGTCAAATCGCAAACTTCCGTGCACAGCTTCACTCGGATCAAAGGTACCATCGCAAGTGACCTCACACCCACTACCGCCGTCGCGCACCTCCACCGCACAATGGCCACCTCCCGCGCCGTCTACCCACCCGCGCACATTCCCTCGGCACCCACGACCGTCTACCCAGCTGCCGCCGAAACCCTCCTCTCACAATACCTCTCCCAAACACCACACAAAGCGCACCTCCACCCCGACGCCCTCCTCAGCAGCACCGGCATTCAATTTTCCGCTAACAGCGGACCCAAGGGTGGACTGGCGCTGCACCACCTGACGCGCATTGCAGCGGGACTGCGTGGCGAGAATCTTGTGCAAGAAACGCAGGAAGAGCTCGAGGCGCAGTTCGCTGCTGAGCTTGGCGCTACGGTCGCAGGAGATGACGTGAGGTTGGACGATGTTATTGAGAAGATGAGTGGCGGTGGCAAGAGGAGCAGGAGTCTAGAACGGGTTCGGGAGTGGGATGATCGGTCTGCGCAGGCTTTGGGCGCAGCGGTCGACGCAGAGCTTGAAGCGGAGGGCGAGGATCAACGGACCTACGAGCTGAAGCAGGAGATTCTGGAGGGTGATTTGGGGGATCGGGATGGGGCGCCGGTGGTGGAGAGGAATGCGAATGTGCCTGAGATTCAGACCCATGATGAGGATGGAGAGGAGGAGCGGAAGCCTGCGGTGAAGAAGATCAAGACGGAGCCGAATGGACATGCTGGTGCAGCGGGAGGGATGGACAAGGCGTCAAAGAAAGCGGCGAAGAAAGCGAGACGGGATGCGGAGAAGAGGCAGAGGGAGACTGAGAGGAAGGGGATTAAGAAGAAGGAGGATTGAAGGCCATGGTGATCCAACGCTCGCTCCGGTGGTTCTATCTGAAGTGTTTCGCCTGCGGATGGGATCGCGCATTGCCCGGGAACCCTCCGGTTGCTTGCTGCAATAGCTCCCGCTACGGCGGCGGTACACGGACCTGTCGTGACCATCTTGCAGGCACTCCGTTGTCCTTGCCAAGAAAGGCACGATCACGACCCGGCGATCCGCAAGAAACGCCACTCTTCTCGCGCAACGGTCTCCGTCGCACAGTCCGGACACGGATACTTGCACTGGCGATGAACAGCGAGACAGTAGGCTTCTTCGAGCATCGGGCACGGTCGCTTTACAACTCGTCCTTGTCATCCGAAACCTTCTTGTCCATGTCCGCGGGTGCGGTAGCTCCGACCTTCTTCTCGCTCGTCCAGCCCACGGCCTTCAGTCGCTCGGTCAGGATCGGGTGGCTGTAGTGGTAGGCTGAGTACATCCAGTCGGCGTCCATGGAGGACAGGTTCTGCACCTGCAGCTTGATGAGGGAGGAGGCGAGGTCGGTGGAGTAGCCTAGCTTGTGGGAGAAGGCGTCTGGGAATACTTGTTAGTAGGGTGGTCGATGTGATGGAATGGTAGGGATGCTTACCGGCCTCGAACTCAAAACGTCTGGTCAAGATGTTCATGAGTAGCTTGACCACACTATCCGTCGGGCTCAGCACCTCATTGAACAGAATAAATCCAATCATAATCGGCTTCTCCTTCACAAACCCAAACGCCTCATACAAGCTCCTGTTATTGATGAACACGCTGAACAGCGCGAACACGTAGAACAAGTGGAAGCTGCTGATCCCCAACAGCTTCGTCGTGTGTCCCATACTCCAATGTCCCAGCTCATGCGCCAGCACCGCTTCCACCTCTTTGACCTCGCTCTTCTCAATCAAGGTGTCGTAGATGACGATCTTCTTCTTCCACGGCAGACCAGTAAAGTACGCATTACTGTGCGCACTGCGCTTCGAACCATCAATAACGTGCAACTCCGCCAGCGGGAACGAGAGACGCTTCGCCAGCGCTTCGACGCGCTCTTTGAGCGGACCGGGCTCTAAGGGCGTGAGCTTGTTGAACAAGGGCACGATGACGATCGGGTATATCGTGATTGCGAAGAGCTGCACTGCGAGCGTGAAGAGCCAGATGTAGAGGAAGAAGCCATCGCCCGTCTTCTGGATGATTTTGAGGAAAGCTGCACCGAGCGGGATCCCGAAAGCCAAGGAGAGGGCTTGGGATTTAAGCAGATCGGTGAGGTAGAGGGAGAGCGTTTGCTTGTTGAAGCCGAATTCCTCCTCGAGTACGAAGTGGTAATAGTAGCTGAAGGGCAGGCCGAGCAGGGTTTCGGCGAAGGAGTAGGTGAAGCCGAAGAGTAAGGAGTGTGTGATCTCTCCCTGGAAACGCGCAGGGAAGTACCGGGTTAGCCAGAGTCCTGTGAGGGCCCAGAGCTTGGGGTAGAAGTTGTATTGGATGGTCGCGTAGTTCTTGAGCTGTCCCCAGAGGCCTGAGACAAATCCGAACTTTGCTTTGGCGCGGCCATAGGCTTGCGATTTATCGAAGGTCTTCTGATCGATCTCTTGTTTGAGTTGGGCGGGGACTTGGGTGCGTTTGAGGACTTGGTATTGGCGGTAGGAGAGGTAGGTTTCCAGGGCGTATTCGCCGAGGGCGAAGGTGAGGATGAGGGATTTCCAGGGGATGCGGGAGTCGTCCAGGGTGGCGCTTATGCGCCCGAGGAAGCCCAGCATGACTGTGTATGGGCTGTAGGCCAGAGAGAGGGAAGTCTCCTGGCTGTTGGATGGTAGAGGGAAGTACAAGACACGAGACACGTTGCTTGCTCGCTTCGAAGTCTCAAAGGCTTACCTCATCATGCACCACCCCACGACGCTTGGACTTGCAGCGGTATCCCTACCAAGGAAGATGTGTTGCTCTTTTGGCCTACAACGACATGCAAGACATATTTCCAAACATTCACATACAGCTTCCATATTCGGTAATCTTGGTGTGAATGCATCCGTCCTATATTCATGTGACGATCGTTCTGTACTGACTTTGGCCAAAGGCGCTCGTGGCCCTCTGGTTCCTTGCTGCGGGACTCGGCGTGCTCGGCATCAGGCGCTGTCGCATTGCGGCGGCTAGCATGACCAATCACCACCCCTCATTCATGCCACTGCAAGCTGACGTCTCTTGCAGCAAGCTGCCTGCCGGCCACCTGAGCACGGCGCTTCGAGTATACCCACACGTTGGCCTGGCGCGGCCCAATATGCGGCCAAGATCAGGCAAGTAGATAGCCTGCTGTATCTCTTCGCTCCTCACATACCACCCTTATCTTCTCCGTGTCCCGTGACACCTGATCCCAAAGCAGTAGCGACGACGAGCTCCTCCGGCTGACCCTACCACCTCCACGTGTCGCTGATCTACAAGCAGCTGCGCCGTGTACGTGCAGCGGATCCATCAGACCCGGCAGCGCCTGCCTACAGCGAGCTCATATCGACGATATGGCAGACGAGCTTTTCCTCGACCCGGACGACAGGACCTCACACAACGAAACCGAGCCGACACCTAGACCGCTCCGGATCAACAAGACCGGCTCGCCGCAGCCTAGCGACCAGCCGGCTCAACAATGGGCAGCCTATAACGTACCTCCCTCGAGCAGCGCCGCAGCTTACGGCGCGCCGACCTCACCGCCGCCCAGTGGACCTTTGCCATACCCGGACGAGAGAAGCAGGAGGCAGGCAGCACCGGGAGCGGAGAAGAGGACGGCCACGCCGACCAACTCAGACGGAGGTCGAGTGGCAGCTTTCAGGCCTAGGAAAGCCAGTATGAGCTCAGATGCCTCGTCTGGGACTGGCAGTGCTGGAGGGAAGAGGAGACCGCATTTCGATGCCAACGACCCGAACAGGCCGACCATAGGCGGCTATGGATCTACCTCACCTGTGGGATCGTCTAGGCTGGCCGAGCGAAGAGGTACTCCTGCGAAGATGATCTTTCCGGAAAGTCCAGGTGGACCTGAGCCGCCAGACAAGGACGAAGATGACGGCCTCTTTCAGCGGGCACCGAAGAGGAAGGAGAGCGGGAGTGGGCCTAGTCAGCCAACACCGCAGCCACAGCTGTCGCAACAAGAGTACCAACAGCGGTTCTACCCGCCTCCGCTTGGATCAACAGTACCAGTGGCGACGCCGGCGACAGCACTCAACATACCGAACCCGGCTGGTGTGAACAGGTTGAGTAGCACAGCTTCCAATGCTACGACAAGAGCCTCGAGAGGCTCGCCTCCGCCGCCAGAGACACCCATCGATCCAAGCGGAGGTCCCTCAGGCTTGAGCGGGATTGAGGCGAGGTATGCCGCCTCAGGAATACCTGGGACGAACACGTTGAACGAAATGCAGGCGCAGAGTGCGGCAGCTGCAGCGAGGCGAGCACAGTATGCAAGCCCACAGCCACAGCGAGGCGTACCTGGGCCGTCATTACAACCTCAACCTGTAGCATCAGGCGGGCGATGGAGTCCAACTGAGCGGCCTAACTCTGCTCCTCACGGTCCGCCGGTCACATTCCAAGGAGTTGAGGAGGTTGAGTCGTCAGGCTCCGAAGTGCCAACATCAGCAAGACCACGACAGACAAGCTATCCTCGACCAGGCGCAAGCCCGGATCCGCACCTTGAAGCTGACATGAGCAGAATGAACGTTAACGAGGAGCCACCACCAGCATACTCGCCACCTATAGCTGGGACATCATCGTCGCAGTACCCAAACGAGAAAGGACGTTACGCGAACGCATCGCCATCAAGCGCAGCTCAGGCTGCGGCGACAAATGGCGGCGCGAGTACGACTCGCCAACACCCGGCATTCGCGAATGATCCGCAAATCATCACGAGTCCTACGCCCGGTTCCAGCGCACAGCCAAATGGCGCACCACAGGGCATGACACCGATAAACGTTCAGCAAGCAAACAAGTCTCCATCACCAGGTCCATCAGGCCAAGGACCCGCCAGCCCACCACCGCTTCCCGAAGGATGGATCGCACATTTGGATAGCAACTCTGGCCAGTACTACTACATCCATCTGCCGACGCAGAGCACACAGTGGGAGTTCCCCAAAGGTCCAACGCCGCTCAATCTGCAAGAACCGATGTCACCAACGGGCACTTTCCAGAACCCATTGACCTCGCCTTCCGCGTCTGTGTTCAAGCAGCCACTTGCGTCGCCTGGTTTTGGTCCTGTACCGCAGACTGCAACATTCGACCATCGAAACAGCATGATGAGCATGAACTCGATAGCATCACCTACAGCAGCTGGCTTTACCGGACCGCCTCCAACCGCGGGCGTTGACATGTACAAGATTGCGCCTACGAACGGTGTCTATTTCGGCCCCTATCTGCGGTATACGAACATGGACATCGAGCGCGGACTGTGGCTCGGCAGTATCATGATAGTGACGGATGCGCCTCAGCCGCCGACAATTCATGTACATCAGTCTCAGGACCTGAGCCCGAACCCGCGACAGCTCAAGGCGCACCCTATCTACTCGCACCAGCGATGGATCTTCTATAGGTATGACATTGATCTGCGCATGGACGATCATGGTCCGTCAAAGTGGACGTATGCCATTACATCGCACCTTGGCTGCACACGGTACGAGTTTTTGGTGGCAGGGCGTTACGAGACAAGCTGGAGGTTCATTGCGCACTCTGGCAACGACTTTGCGCTTAATGTGAGCGCAAATGACCGCACCAAGCTAGGTGGCGTCGGCCTAATGTGGAAGGATGTGCTGCTGAAGCATCAAGAATGCGGCGGCTTCCACACGCAGATCGGTCTTGGTGGACAGATCTATGCCGACAGGCTGTGGAAGGACATCCCAGCGCTGAAGCAATGGACACAAACGAGTGGCAAGGAGACCCGCAAGAACGCACCATGGTCGGCAAAGATGGACGAAGACACCACCCACGCTTTCTTCCACTACTATACTTCGCACTTCGATCAGCCTGCTGTACGAGAAGCCTTTGCTCAGATACCGCATGTCTGCTGTCTGGATGATCACGACATCTTCGACGGCTACGGCAGCTATCCGGAGTATATGCAGCAGAGCCATGTTTTCAAGAACATCGGCCGCATTGGCATCGAGATGTATCTCCTATTCCAGCATCATACCACCTTCGAGATCCTACGGAACGTCAGCAATGACATCGATCTCTTCACAATCACGGGTACTGGATGGCACTTCCTGAAGTACCTTGGCCCGAGCGTCGTGATAGTGGCGCCAGACACTCGCAGTGAACGGACACAAGCGCAAGTCATGGCGGGCCCGACGTACCAGGGCATCTTCCCGAAAGTCGCCGTGCTACCACCTTCGGTGCAGCACTGTATCTGGCTTTTGCCAGTACCACTCATCTACCCGCGTCTTGAGGCAGTAGAGCAGATGGCGAGTGCCGTTGGTACCGGCAAGAAGGTCGTCACTGGCAGCTTCAATGCCCTGGGCAAGCTCGCTGGTGGTGTGGCAGGGGTCGTGGGTGCCAAGGGCGTTGTGAACTCGGGCTTTGATGGAGTCAAACGCGCTGTTGGTAAGACGGGCTTGATGCAAGGTGTGCTGAGTCCATTCGGCGACATTGACGTTCTGGACGAGCTGAGGGATATGTGGACGCATGAAAGCAAGGTGAGCAGTGTCCGGTCGGAGCAGCTAGGGCTTCACTAACGTGGCGAATAGGATCTTGAGCGCACTTACACGCTCCGAACACTACAAGGCATCTCGCACAATAAGTCTCTGCGCATGACCTTCCTATCCGGCTCCGTCAACGCTTGCGGCGCTGGGCTGGTGCACGATCCCTCGCATCCAAGCGACCACAAGACGATGTACCAGCTCATCACGCCAGCTATCGTCAACGCACCGACATCGAACTACATCCTCCGCCTCCTCACATCAAACAGCCAGAACAAACCAATCTACATCCCACAAAACGGACACCGGAGCGTACACGGCCAAGTCAGCGACACAAAGGAAGACATGATGGAGATCTTTGCTGCGGACGTCGACGGCCGTCCGCGCGAGCAGCGCCGGTTGATGGGCCGTAGAGGCTACCTCGCAGTCGTCGCCTATGACCCGGAGGTCGTACAGGGCGCTTTTGGGCAGGCTATCGTTGGTGGAGGTAGCGGATGGGGTGGTGAGCAGAAGCAGAGAGGTAGTGGGAGGCTGAGTCTTGCGGCGGACTTTATGGTGCAGGGAGATGGAGGCGGGTTTGGTCAGGCGATGAAGTATGGGCCGGTCATCGTACCAAGTCTCGAGTATGGGCGATGATCACGGATGAATGGAACGAGGCCATGATAGGGCTGGTTGTTGCATAGCAGGCGAGGTTGTATTGAGTACAGAGAGGCTTGTATAGTCTTACGGTATCAGTGCCGCTATCAGGATCAGTGTCCCCTTGGTCGCTTCCAGGGCGGTCCGGAATGACGGTGACACGGGCTTTCGGGCGTCCACGCTTGCAGATATCCGGCGCTCGGGTTGACTACATCTCCAGTTCTCCATGCCCATTGTGTTGCACAGCGCAACCTTGGTCAGCTTCGCGCTATGATTCCGTTGTGGCTTTGATATCCAACATCTCGCTTCGCCAAAATAGGCATGGCGCCGGCTAAAAGCGACGCCGGCCTTCCATCACTTGGGAGTCACGAGTCGTTTGATCCATCTAGACCGACATGATCGCGACGACACGGCATGAGGCCGTAGGCGCCAGCCTCGCTCTAGTAGACAAGCGTGCACGTCTCGGGTCTTTCTGAGACTGGACCACCGAAGTGGTAGGAGTATAAGTACTGTAGGTCTTGAAGCTCATAACAAAGGAATACAGCTCAGCAGCTCGACAGTATAACATGCAGGAGCCAACAGCATTATCGAGCGACCATACCAGACACGATGGAGACATTCCGCGCAGCATATAAGAAGGATGACTTTGGCAACGACATCGTTGCACGAGTGAACTGGTCAAAGGACGCCGGAGACTATCCACGACCCATTGGTAGGTTGCGTCGCTCTCTGGGACGGAGCCATATAGCTGATGACTGACCGCAGCTCTCATCTACCACGGCGGCGGCCTCCTAGTTGGCAGCTCAGAGATCGTCCCCAAACCTCAAGTCGAATGGCTCGCGTCGCAAGGCTTTGTCGTGGTCATCCCAAACTACCGCCTGGCTCCGCAGGTCGACGGCAAGACTGCCTATATGGATTGTGAGGAAGCCTATGACTGGGCTACCGGCCTTCTCGTGGACACTATTGCCACGCAGCATGGCGTCAAGCTAGACACCAGCCACGTCGTTGCAATGGGTCACTCGTCAGGCGGGAGCATCGCGCTGCACATCGGAGCTACGAAGGCAGTGAAAGCCGTCACGGCGTTCTACCCATCGCTCTACTTTACAGACCCGTCTACAAGCGCCCATCAGCCGTGCACTGCTCCGCCGTTTGGGCAGATGCCAGATTTCGAGCCGAGCGAGGACGACTGGAAGCTCATCAAGCCGGAGGGAAAGCAGCTCGCAGAAGCAGGGATGGCCGCGCCGGGCACGATTTCTCCGCCTCGCAACAAGTGGCAAATGAGCATTCTCAAGAGAGGCGAGTGGATGAAAGCAATCTGTCCAGACGGTGACTTCGCGGCGATAGACCCACTTGCTACACTCAGCTCAGGCCGGCCGCCAGTAATGTTTGTTCAGGGTGATCTGGACAATGTGCCTGGTTCTAGCCTGGAGCTTGTGCAGCGCGCGGAGAAGGAGATGACTAACGCTGGCGTCAAGGAGGTTGTGATCAAGGTCGTGTCGGGAGGGACACATATGTTCGATCTTCCGCCGATGGTAGGCACAAGTGACCTCGGTCCGAAGTGGCAAGCAGTGTTGGAAGGGCTAAGCTTTCTGAAGTCGCACGTGTGAGCAGAGAGATGGCGTAAATTGGAATGCTAGGGCCTATACCTCGCGAGAAAGATATACTAAAGTCGATTTTGCGCTACAGCCTACCGTCTCTGCACGCCCTCCTCACTGTGGCTTCTTTCCACCACCGAGAGTCACCAGCACCCCATCCTTCCCGTAGATCGAATTCGGCTCGAAAGACCCAAGCGGATACTGGATAATGACATCCGCATCACTCCTGCCCTCGACCAAGAACGTTTGACACCCACCTTGTCCATACTGCCTCGTATTCCAGCCTCTAGGATCATTTGTATTTGCGCAGAGATCCCACGACAGAAGCCGCGCCACGTTGTCAACAAAGCAGCATTGTGCTGATCAACAAGGAACGCCATTTTATCGAACCTACAGTCCAGATCTGAGAGGTCGAGAAGGAGCTTCTTGGCGCCAGAAGCTCAATATCGTCCTTGACCAGATGTGGTGTCCTTGACAGTCACTCCATATTCTGTTCTCCGCGGTAATTTCTCTAGCCGGTGAAGCTCTGCATGGATTCGTTTACTGTTGGACCAGCCCTCATTGCTTGGTCGGCCGAAAGACCAGAGACGAGCAGGCCATCCAGAGTCTTCACTCTCGACATTGCAACATAGACTTGCGCTTGTTCCCATGCACCATCTACGTATACGACTGCGTTGTCGATAGTCATGCCTTGAGACTTGTGTATGGTAATGGCCCATGCAGCGATCAGCGACAGCTGAGTACGCGACATCAAGCTGTATGGTGCCGTTGAGCCAAGTTCTGTGATGGAGCAATGGGCGTAGATAGTCTGCTGTTGACCGGTCTCAAGACTTACTATCGGCCATCCGTCATGCGTCTTAGGTATTGACTGCGCGAATTTGCGGATCTCGTCTTCTTGATACTCTGGATAGTCGCCACCGATGCTGAGTGTAATCGAGCTTGCCACGCTTGTGGCTCGGAAGGTTGGCCAAGTTGACAGGCGCAAAGCCAACGACATGTCCGTGTGAGCCGTTCACGAGACCAGCGGAGAAGTCCATGTTGCGCAACAGAATCACAGGCATGCCTTGCTTCACAGCAAAGCTCTTCCGAGTACCGATGGCGATCTCTGTCGAAGCCGGAAAACGGCGAGTTAGCATCGCCCTCTATTAAGCGCTGGAAGTGGTCTTTCAGTTCCGGATGCTGTTCCTCCAGCCAGACCTAGCTGTCCACACACGCGAATATCTGCTGAGAAGCTGGCAACGTCTGCAGTTTCGTCTCGTTGAAAGCATCGACTTTCTTTCGAAACGGGTGTATTCTCAAGGCGGTCTGGGGATCGAAGGACAGTGGATGGCCCAATGAGAGTCTCCCTCGTTCTGCGTCAAGGGTTCGCCGACGCGAAGCTTGTTCAGAAGCTTCACGAAGGTCTCGTCGGACTGTCGGTGGATCTTGGTGAGGCCAATGGGTCGCAAGCTTGATCCGCTCCACCTGCAAAGGATCAGTCGGTACACAGTGAAGACAACTGGTTTCAAAATGACTTACGCATCACTGCGGAACGCACATTTTTCAGCATCTTCCCATGTGCCATGGCGTAGGCACGTATGAGCCAACGGCCCTCGCTTCAATTTGTCCTCGCTTTGCAGTCGCTGACCACATTCGAAGCAGTTCTTGAAAGGCTTCACAGGGCTGAGCTAATAGAAGTCTCCCGTGACGATGAGCTGCACACCGTCAAAAGGCTGATCCGACCCTCTCGCTGCCTTCATCAGGCAATCTAGTCGCTCAAATGTGAAGTTTTCGACCATGGAGATCTCATCGATAATCAATACATCGGTCTGTTGTGCCAGGCGATCCCAGATCTTCTTGCCACGGCCAGAACGCTCAAGCTCGGAACGAGACATGAAGGTCTCACGTATTGCCGTCCAGCCTGCGTAGACGTGAATTGTTGTTCCGCCCAAGAGATGCGCAGCCAGACCAGCTGGCGCAACGGGTCGTATACGCTTGCCGAGACTGCGAAGATACTCCATTGCAGCTCTCACGACAGTCGATTTGCCGACACCAGCGGGACCAGTGAAGAAGACATTATGGCCTTCAGCGATCATATCCATGACCTCTCGTTGCTCGAGGAACCGGGCAAATGGACGGTGCAGCTTTGTACAACGCGTGCAGAGTGGTGATATTCGACTTCGGGCGTTGGCTCGGGCGACTCGTACACCAGCTGTAACTCAAGCTGGTCGAGCAACGAGACGCCGCGATACTCTGCTCTCTTCTTGCATTGCATTAGTTCCTCTGGGCTGAGGCTTTCGAGTGCCGCGAGGACGGCGCCGTTAACCGGGATTGAGGAGCGCGAATGCGACATAGCGGTGGCAGGGACTGTGATAAGCGAGCGCTCACTCATGCCCATGTGGGCAATGCGTTTGACGCAAAGACGTTTGGATGGAAGTCTGGTTGAAGGGCGAAGACGCGTCTTGGCGTTTCGGATCGGAAAATCCCGAAGCCTAGTGGGCCACTTCACAAAACACGGACTACGTCACGACACAGCAACGGCGATTGCGTAGAAAGCTGCTTCGTAGATATTCAACACTCGATTCACCTGTCTATCTTTCTCCCCAGAAGTACAATTACTCGACCGGGAGTGCGCGGGCTGCCGAACACTGCTCACCGTGCCGCGAGCGCTGCCCAACCATCTTGCCTGTTATTGCAGAAGCGAGGTCCTGGATCCTCCGCAGATGATTTTAGGACATCCGGTCGTGTATACGTTCGGTCTGATCCGGAGACTATCGGATTCTGCACAAGCGAGCAAGCAAGCTTCACGCTCGACGCTCTCGTCTGAGTCTTAGCCGATCGGAGGGCGTTGCAGAGGCTTGCTGGCGTTTGTTGCGACCTGACTGTGAAGTGGATGGCACGGAACAGCAGGGGAAGATGTACCACGCGAGGCTCTCTGTGGCTGGCCACCATGACTGCCCAAGAATTCCATTTGTTGCCCATCCGAGAGTATTGACTCTGAGATCCAAAACTGCTGATCAAGTGTGCTCATAGATCTCAGTATGGTCCTCCAAGTCCGCAGCTGCCTTTGGTCGTGAGGGAAGTGTCATAGTCGATGAGTCAGCGCGCGCTGGTGCTTCTGGCGAGTCTGTCTTAGCCGCTCGGAGCAGCTCGTGATGTAGCTGCCTACTAGCCTCGCGGTCGGCGTGTTCGCTCCCAGTCATCAGCCGATCAAGCTCAGCAGGATCCATCGTACCATGCGATTCAGGAGCTGTCGTCGCATGCTGAGTGAGTGCGGATGCAATGGCGTTCTCAGAGGCAATTGAAGAAGGGACAATTGCAGACGGAAGAGCGAGAGGTGACTGTTGATCTTTGGGAGATGCAAGCGGTAACCGTTCGAGTTCGTTATGGGCGCGATTCGGATCACCTCCATCAGGGATCCCAGCTACCTTGCCTCTTCGTCTCCTCGCTTTTCGTATTCCATGTGGTTTCTGGTCCAGGAAAGTTCGCACTGCTTTGAAGTAGACTTTCCCATCCTTGCGGTATGACTTGAGCTTGACGTTTGGTCCTAATGCGTCGCCTGTCAACGTCCTGTCTGTGATGATTGTAGCCATCCTGTGTATCCTCTTCGCAAATTGTCTCCTCTCGTGAAGTGGCGGACAAGGTTCAAGTGGAAATGCGACCTGGTCGAGCGGATGACGAACGGTTTGACACCATTATATGTAGTACCTCTGGATACAGCCTGTGGACGACCTGTGCGCGGCGTGAAGGTCCTCTCTGATCGTTGTTTGTGGATGTCGGGAGCCGTTTGTTTCAGCGGACGCAGTACTCTCATACAGTCACACGGGACAAGTCTCCACGGCTGGTTTCTTCGTGACACAGCGGTATTGATGTGTACGGCTGTTGCAAGTCTCTCCGTGGCACAAAGCCTTCGCTAGAGCTGCTCGTGTCATCCACGCAGAAGACCTGGCTGTCGTGTCCACTGAGAGACCTCGATATCTTGGGTTGCTTGCGATATGCTGGCGGTGACTTCTCCGCTAGTACTGTAAGACAAGACGTGAAGTCACGCCGAGGCTCACGCACAGACGCGCGTTGTCACGCGTTGCCGCCTTCACGTGAAGCGAACGCGAATCATATTGAGGCACTCATATACAACTACACTACGATTCAAGGCCACGTTCACAAGCCTTGACCATGCACCGATTACATTCTCTAATAAGCATGGCGCCTCGCCAGGGTTTCTTGCTCCAGCGCCGCTCGCAGTCCAGCTATCAGCCACCAGATACCAAGCCCAAACCTACCAACATGCACGTAAGGCTTGCCCATCCGGATCTTGTTCAACATTGCCCTTACTGACTGATGTCAGCGTGAGTTCTACAAGCATCGCGGTCGGCCGGTCTTCAAGTCGCTCCTCATCGCCATCTGCACATACCAAGTCTTGTATTGGGGATGGGCCAAACTGGAGAGTCTCGAGGTCAAACATGAGACAGAGGGTACGCCATAGATCAAGTGAGGCCTACACGCCACCGAGCTGGAGCTGATTCACGGGAAGGCGAGATGAAGTCACTGGAGACGGAGATCCGAAGGCTCACTCGGGACAAGCCCAGGCAATCTACATGAAATACGCCCATAACCTGTCCGGAGACCTAGTCATGGGTTACTGGTCACTCACAGACATTTGAAATCTGTCTGGTACTGGAGACACTGCTTGCCACTTGCTGTGCTCATGCTTCGCTGCCCTCGAGTAAGCGTAGTCTTTCGCGGATTCAGACGCGCACAACCACCATCAGGGCGCTCCACTCCGATGCCTTCGACATTGAGGAGAGCCGCAGAGTGCTGCTTTCTCCAAGAATTCGTCCGACAGAGCCTATCTTGGATGCACGCCACGAGTGCAAGCAGGAGACGAAAGAGCAAGGAGGAGGTCGTAAATGATATGTTCTGTACACTATGCTTTAATTCAAGGCCAACGATGTTCGATAAATCGACTGGGTTGCATGCTGGCTTGATCGAGCTTACATATGGCGATTTTGCCCTTCTTCACCTTATAAGCGGTGAGATGGCCGAGCGGTCTAAGGCGCTAGCTTAAGGTACAATTCCTGATTTCGCTAGTCCGAAAGGGCATGGGTTCGAATCCCATTCTCATCAATATCATTTTGCTCTTTTGCGCAATGTCTAGGTGTTGCAATGCGCGGTGTTTTGCTCTGCGGCAGCTGAAGTGACGGAGGGCTTTTTCCTCCGTGCCAACGACATCCAGCAGCCCAAACATCGCTTTCAACACCTTGCCCTCTTTCGACAGATCCCCGGTCACCTCACTACCCCCGACAGGCCTTAGCGACGGTGCTGACCCATTCGTTATCAACTACCCTGGCGCTACTTTTGATGGTCCGCAGCAGTATCATTAGCACCGGAAGCATGGAGTCTTCATCCTGAGCATGGCGGCGGCCTAGCAGCGAGCTGACATGCGTCGGACGTAGTTCGATCCTCGTTTCTTCGTCCATTCCGAGAATGTTCAGCTTAGTAGCGGCTTGCTCCAGGCGCTGCAGTGGATCCGGCATCGGCACACCGCCACATGTCCCATCGACCTCGTCGTTGCGAGCCGCGGGGCTGACCTCATTTACGAGGAGTGCAGCGTCAAGAGAGGAGTTGGCTCTGTCCGCTACGAGAGCACGGGGAGTATCCGCCAGGTGCTCGCCGTCTACTAGCTCGAAGAGATGCTCGATAGGAAAGACTGTAGCCGCGAATTAGGACGGAGAAAGCTTCGTTAGTACAGTGCCCAGATGGTAAGCGTCCAGCGCTACACGATTGGTGTACTAGGAGATACGTAGGGCCTGTCCAGTGTACATGGAAGTGCTAGCTAATCAAGTTCGTCTGACGACATGGCAGCGATCCGGACTTCTCTGCCGACTTCCATTCAGGAAGAGTAGCGCTGGCATAGAGATGGAGAAGGAGAGTGGCGCCTTCTAGATATCTGAGCAGATCACCAGCTTCTTAGTCGCTGTCCTCCTATGATCGGAGAGCCAGTATCGCTCAGCTATACCATGGACAAGCGCTGCTCTTGGCCCACAACGATCGAGCCGATACGAGTAAGGGCAATATCCTTGCGCTGGGCGAGATCAAACGCAAGGATAAAGCCTAGTACTAGTCGAATCTTACTAAGCGTAAGCCGGATGATGTAGCTTCAATCTCAATAGCGGAGATCGAGAAGAGTATGGGTGACCAGCCTTAGCAGAAAGAGAACAAGACAGGCTAGAGGATGTCTACGATAGACGGGATATTAGAGAACTCTAGCAGGAACTATCAAGAGCGCATGTAAGTCGTTTTGATCTTCTAAGATCCATCGCATCAGATCCACTGACAGCCACGCAGAAAAGATAGAGCGGGAAGGCAAGCTAAGGAAAACGCTGCAAGGAAGAGGGCTGAAGAACAGGGCGCAGAATATGTACCGCCGAAGAAGGGAGGCAGCAAAAGGAAGTTAACTCCCACGAAATCGGCGTCGAAGATAAGCGCAACTGCAACTACAACGGACGGCGGACATGATGACTTTGGCAACTGGGTGTCTAGCAGCCCAAACTTTGCC
>Ga0058704_10000788_pt1 | contig 15509 bp, 15 predicted proteins | sample AgamicMgSfe_FD_71363 | JGI IMG/M metagenome (GOLD analysis project Ga0058704, IMG submission 71363) | Agave microbial communities from Guanajuato, Mexico - Mg.Sf.e | ecosystem: Host-associated > Plants > Phyllosphere > Phylloplane/Leaf | place: Guanajuato, Mexico | collected 2012-05-30
GTTTTCAATTCGAAAGCTGCAGGGTCTATCTATCTGTGACTGGAGAATACGACAAGATGTTTTGAGTTCACGTGCTTGTGCTTGTTTATGGTCCCGTACACGTGCTTGTTCGGGCATGATGCCTAAAGCCTTTTGGTCCACAAACGTTGCAGCGTGGAGATCGGAATGCAGAAGACCTCATCGAGGTTCTGTCCTGTGTAGTACTCCAGCAGTGTACAGTCCCTTGCAAAAAGAATGGACCCTCCTTTACGATTTTACTAGCAAATTATGCAAATTTGGGCGGGAAAATGCTCTAGGGGGGTCCATTCTTTTTGCAAAGGGAATGTAGGAATACTAGTTCGGAATGGAGTGACACGATCGGTCGAGTACAATGTCAGTGGACAAAAAAATCGTGTATGGTATTTCTGCCCCATTTGACACTGCGTTCTCGACAAAGTACAGAGATGGTCGGGTATCATGTTGACTGTCCATCGCTTTTAGTATCACTGCTTGTCGCTGAAATGTGAAAAGATCAAGATACCATACGAGGCTTGGCTAAGACGACCCGTCGAGTCTCATATGAGCCGCATATCATGTGCAGTATCATCAAGAACTACCATCCACTGCTTGATCGCCATAGATCGCTAGACCTCATGTCAGTCGTCAACGCAGTGTGGTATCACTGGATAATACCGCTCACGATCTAGGGGCTGCAGCTCGTCGGATCTCATGTCAGTCGTCCATGCGGTGTGGTATCACTGGATAACACTACTCACGATCTAGAGACCATAGCTCGCCCGATCTCATGTCAGTCCACCATCACCTATAAATATGGGCGATATCACACGGATTACGGAATCTTTTGAGATATGAAAATCCTTGATGGTGATTTTACATGATGGTCAACTCCCTATCCACTCCACATTGGCTGAGCCAGTTGCATACCATCTCAGATGATACTAAAGATCACGAGAACCAATAGACCAACGAACAGCGACTGGTAGTATTTACCGAGACCAGCCAAGACCTTGTGACCTGCGCCTTTGGCTGCGGAGCCGGTGAGATTGAAGACGTTGTACCCAGGATTGTTGGTCGTGGCGACAGGAGCCATGACACTGGTAGTGGAAGTAGAGATTGGCGTGACGTAAACAGCAATAGAACTGTTCAAGGTCGGGAGTGGCGGAAGCGGAGCGATTGTGACTGGAAGGTTGGTGGTATTGGCTGCAGTCAAGGTTGGGGCCACGAAAGAACTTGAGGTGGAAGCGTTACTGGCTGAAGGAGCCAAAGTCGAGACATTGCCGCTCCTGGTGGTGTTGGCCTGAACTAGGGTGACAGTGAATATCGATGGTGGAAGAGTTGTAGTGGTGGTGCGAGTGGTGTAGTTCGTGGTCATAAGATTGGTAGTATCGGTGCAAGGGGTGCTTGCAGTGACGGCCTGAACCAGTCAGTACAATGTCTTTGTCAAACGTTGAATATAGACTTACGCGTCCAGCAATCTCGGCGCTTTCTGGATAGGCATTACCAATGGCAGCTGGGCCTGGAAGACCTTGCAGAGCTGATGAGGCGACTGTTGTCAATATCACGAATTCCAATACGAGATCTGTCTGAAAAGTGCCTGGCGAGGACACTTCCCAGACACGTCGCTGAAGTAGGAGATCTGCTAGGCTCACCTTGTGCAAAGCTGCTGGCAACCATGACCAGAGCGAAAGAGACTTTGATGAGCATCATATTGATAGCTTGAAGTTGGTAGGCTGTTAAAGAAGATTGTTGCTGTGTGAAATTGGCTGGAAAGTACGGACGTAAAGAGTTTTGATGTAGTGAGGTGGTGTTGTGGGAAAAGCAAACGATCAAGAGCAGGAAAGTTGTAAACCGTGTTATTGTATTGTTACCCCAAAGCTATTCGCGAGATACATGGTTGTCATGGTGCGTTTGCAGCGTCATGTGATGGCGCCATAGCGCGTCATTGTTGACCTTCACTTGCACACGTACTGGATCCGAGAACGCCGCATCGACAGTATGATCCTACCGCAAAAACTGTGCGTGCTGTCTATACCAAGGTCATCACTTGATCAATCCTTGTACATGTCTTCCAAGTGACAGATCATGCGTCTTTGAAGTTCTCGAAGGGCTTCTGGGGTGACAAGCGGCGACCACTTTGGGCGCGCCTCTACCGCTTGCTCATCTGACGTCGACTTGATGCATTCAACGCGAGTTCCGAAGAAAGGTACACCCAAAGATTTCAGCTCGGCGGTCATTGCATCGTTCATCTGCACCTGTGCTCGGTAGATCTTGGTGTCGAATTCACAGAGCTCGGCGTCCTTTTCTTCCTGAGTCTGTGCTGCGTGACCATTGCTGGATACTGAGCCTCCTATGGACTTTCTGCAAAATGTGAGCTACTTCTTGGTGTATCCTGCAAGTGACATACAAGATGCTGTTGAGCTCCCCAGCACCGGTACCTCGAGTCGCCTGGTCTTGCTTAAGTTTCTGGCGGCTGGAATACCACTGCATTTCATGCTTCCGTTGTTCCTTAATCATCTATCTGGCTTAGCTAAACGTCATTCGAGGGCATCTCCAATAGTACAAACCCGGTTGATGATCTCTGGAAAATGCGAATTCTGGGCAGCAATCTTTGTCACGCAGCGTAGTCCGGTAGACCAGTCTGTTATCAGAGCGGTATCGATGACAGGCTGTTGTGGCTGTGGTGATTTTTTCTGAATTGCCGTCTTTGGATCCGATGGCGGAGCGAGGTTCGAGACATCGTTTGCGTGTATCACATTCCGGTGGTTGTCGTTTGCTTGCACGGGAGGAGCAAACTGGGATAAAGTCGCCAAAATGGATGCAAGATCGGGAGGAACAGTGGAGTTATTGTCGGCCATATCAGACCTCGTCAAGATTTGAATGATGTGTGTTTATTAGCATGTCTGCGATCAGACAGCAATTAGGCGTGAAGATGCATTTGTACTTGTGTGACACTGGAGTGCACATATGATGTGGAGTGAGGTGAGGTGAAGTCGTCGGCGTGCTCGGACGGTGGACGACAAACTCCCGAAGTCGGGTCGGCCGAATCAGCATCATCGATTTGAAAAGTTCTAGAGCTTCATGCATCCAGCTCTTGAATAATCGATGATGTACAGCTTGTCATAACGACAATATTCTGAAAGACTCGAAAAGAACCGACCGATAACGCACTTCAATACAAGGCATAAGAAACACTCGCCATGCCACGATCAGCGTCAGATGCGACGCGTTTCACTGCTACTGGACCATATATTGCAGCAAAACCTTCTGGATCGCAATTGCAATTCGGTGGGACAGCTCCGACAGATGAGACCCCTCAGCAGAAGATTGCGAGGTTAAGGGCTGCCGCTGCACAAGCCAGGTCAGGACAAGAGTCAGGATTCGACAAGGTGGTCATAGCAGGAAGAAGATGGGCGGACAGAGCACACAGAGTGACCACATGGTCCTTGATAGGACTCACGGGTACGTCAAAGATCAACTCTGCTTCATGAGCTTTCAGACTGACCGCCTTATTAGTGTTCTGCTTCATTGGTGCGAGTTTTGCAACAGGAGACATGATCATGCACAATCGGAGGAAACGAGGCGAGTGGCTAGCAGAGCAACAAGCGAAGAGCGCTAGGGAGCTAGAGGAGGCTCGTCAGGCGACCGCAACTGGTATTGCTACACCTCAGCAAGTATTACTTCTCAACCGTGAAAGGGCAGCCATGGAGGCAGATGAGGCCAGAAAATCAGCAAAAGGAATGTTCGCCAGGGCGAAAGAAACACTTTTCGGTGGCATGGCCGAGGAGGAACAGAAAGGTGGTAAGATTGGAGCTGCTGCAAGGGCTGCTCAAGAGAAGGCGCAAGAGGTTATGCCGCAATCAAACAAGGGTTCTGGAGTGGTCCAGGCTGTGGAACAAAAAGTTCAAGAGTACAAACAGTCAGGCGCGGGGGCTGTCGAGGGTGTCGTACATCCTTTCGGAGGTCCTCTGGACAGACAGGCGCAGGCATCTGTCGATGCTGTACGGGATCAGACAAGGAGTTGGGTTGGCTGGATGACCCGTCGATGATTGCACATATTCCCCTCTGATATGATACCACATCAATGTTGTCTTTCATGCATAGCGACGGATGAAGGAGCGGCAAGCAAGGGTCCTGTAAAAATAAATGTACAAATCTGGGTATCTAGGCTTTCCAAGGCCGCCTATGTCTATTCAACTCCGATCGTTTAATTCGTTACTGGTTGTTCTCACCCGGCACTGGTGCATAAGATGGCCTGCGTCGTGACTGTTGTCGTTCAAGTCAGTATGATGCTTTAGAACGCATAATAACAGCCCTACCTCAATCCATTGTCCTATCCAGGGTCTAACAGCAGCCCACATCAGCAAACCGACTGTCGCAAAGATGAAGATGAATACGACAGCTTCGTCCTTGGCCGAGTCTCGTTGAAAGCAGGTCGTAAACACATCTTCTTCTTCTGCCCCTTTACATATCGCCAACTCCTGCTTCATACAAAATTGACGGTTGCAATCATCGCAAGTTCCGGCTTTGACCATTCGCCCATTTTCCGTCTTCTCTTTGGTGCCAGATTCTCCAGACTTGTGACCGGTAAGTTGAATCAGGGTACTGTTCGAGAAACAAGTGCATTTGCAGAAGGAGGTGGGCGCTGAGACGGAGATTAGCTCTGGACCAGGGCAATGTAGAATCAGGTCTTACAAGCGGCATATGCAACTGTGATCAGCGCCAACAGTATCAGCAAGAGCTGTGCCAGCCGATGCGATCGCGCCATAATGTTCCAGTGTCCTGTTGATCTTCAATCCCCAGACGGGAACGGAGTGAGGTGAAGGCGCGCGGCTATAATTAGGAGGATCACCGCTCGCTTTGGCCCACCGTCGGTCGTAGATCTGCAACTGTCAGCCGCTTTGCTTCTCCAATAAGCAAATTCAGGCATCCTTATCGACGAGAGAAAGAATATCGGGAACAACCCGCAACAACCAAACCAAATGACAGCAGAAGATCGCATAAGGCTACACATATCGCCGTTTAACGCTTCACTCCTGGATGCTGTTGTACCGAAAACAATTCAATCAGTCGCATCAGGCATCTCGTACCACGCTACTCAGACCGACCCCGACAAAGGTTTCGGCTACGTCGAATTACCCAAGGCAGAGGCCGACAAATTGAAGAAGAAATTGCATGGTTTGGTTTTGCGAGGTTCAAAGATGAGCATTGAAAAAGCAAAGCCGGAGAAGAAGAGGTCCTATTCTGCGGCGGGACCCGAGATCTCGGAAAGGAAGTCAAAAAAGGTCAAAAAGGTCAAGACAGCCAAGGCAGATCTCACTGGATATGAGCTGCCGGAGGGAAGAAGCGTGAAGCGAGGCTGGACGGGCACCGACAAGGACAACAAATCAGAGAAGAAGCAAAAGCGCGAAAAGTCAAAGTACAACACCAAGGATGAGAAAGAAATGCTCTTCAAGCTTGGTAAGAAGGGGAAAACCTCGAAAAAATCCTCTAGCCTCTCCAAAGACGGCGACACGAAAAAGCGCGCGACCAAGGATCCAGACGTCGTCCACGAATTTGAAAATAACACCAAGACTCCTTCTTTCTTACGCGATGTCAAGGCTGGCCGGAGTGGAGCGGACTTGACTTTTGTGGACGGACAGGGGTGGGTGGATGACGAGGGGAACGTGGTCGAGGCGGTCAAGGTGCGATCAAGGGCGGTACCGGTGGAGCATGCCGTCGAGGCAGCAGTAGCTTCAAAAGTACCCAAGGTCGAGAAGAAGAAGAAGCAAGCGCCAGAACCGTCAGTCCCTGTGGAAGCTTCTGATGATGAGTCTGCAGAGGAAGACTCCTCGGAATCGGAAGACGAGAGCCCGGAATCGGAAGACAGCGAAGACATTTCTGAAGAAGCAGATGAAGATGACGAAGAAGAAAAGGTCGATGCCACATCAGCCAGTCCAGAACGTCCGGACAAGCAAGCGACCACTGTACCGGATCCTATATCATCCACAGATCAAGACATGGACGTCGACGTCTCTCCAGAACCAAGGACAGTGCATCCTCTTGAAGCACTTTACAAACGCCGTGTCGAAGAAACGCCCAAACTTGCGCCCATCAATACATCTTTCAGCTTCTTCGACGTCGAGGGAAACGAAGTCGAGGACTTGGGCGCTGACGATACGCTGCCACAGACGCCGTTCACCAAACAGGATCGCCAAGTGCGTGGCCTTCGCAGCGCAGCGCCGACACCTGATACTGCGGCAATTGGAAGGAAGTTCTCCTTTGCTTTCGGAGCTGCAGCAGACGAGAATGAGGACGAAGACGAAGACGACGATCGCAGACCTTCAGACTCACCGCTCGACGTCAAAGGAGACAGTGCTATACCCGGCTTGACTACCGTCGATGAGGAACCCAAAGAACAGAGTACATTCGTGAAAGAATTTTACGAAAGGCGCGCCGACATGAACCGCAGCTGGAAGCAGAGACGCAGAGAAGCTATGAAACAACAGCGACAACGCGAGAATCGTCGTCTCAGTAGGAGACCACTCTAATTAATTCATGACTGATGCAGTACTTTGAGCATACAGCAGCCTTAATCACGCTACACATTCGCTTCATTTCACTTCACTTCACTTCACCTCGCATAGACTTGCCGTGTCATCGCCTATTTTGTCATACATGGGTTAACCAAACATTTCTGCTCTCATACGGTAACAATCCCACCTTTTCTTGTCGCATCCACCACAAAATTCTTCCTCTTCTTGGTAAAACTTGGTCACGATGCGCATACTACCGCACGCTTCGCCTCTCGTTGGCCTCCCTGGCAGCGTCATTCCTGCCTTTTCACCTACCTTTCCCACCGTTTCCAAAAGACCTCCTCAAAACGGCATTTTGGATAAGACACACGAGCAGAGTATTAACCCGACCCCGTTATTGGCAGAAGCAGGTGCAAATCGGTCGCAGCGGACAGGATGGCGCAGGAAGCCATGGTATCTGCAAAGCAACATCCTCAATCTTTTGACAGTCGCCTCGGTCGGTGACACAGTCGCTGCTATTGCTGTGTTCTGCGTTGGAAGTCGACACAACACAAACACGGCCGGATACGTTGTATGGCTCACTGTCGCAGTTGGCATTACATCAGTCTTGTTGTCCTTTGTCGTTTGTCTCAAGATATCTCGTCGTGGAGCAACACAATTTGACATTCAAGATATTGATCTGGAGTGTACACTTCCAGCCCATCAGAAAGAAGCGATGATCAAGAGCCACACATGTCTTTGCACTATTCCCAACGACGAAGATGGCCCCAAGAATTCTCGAGAAAACTGCACGCAAGAACAACAGCGTATCATTGAGAGGAAACCGGTTGCAAATTCATTCGACCACTTCTACTTTGAACATCCAGACTTTGAATTTGCGGAGTGGCACAGAAGTAACCAGAGTTCTCCGGCCTCTCAATCAGGTCCATTTGCGAGAAGCGGACTCAGTCGTTCATTTTCGCCCTACAAGGTGCAACAATCGAGAGCAACTCCACAGAAGCCAGAAGAATACTCTCCTCAACGTCCAGAATCGAAACTTCTCCCACCTGAGCCTCTCGTCATTCGTCCTTCAAAGGCACGTCTTGGTCCTGAGCGCAGATACTCCTCACCTCTGTACAGCTATCCAACATCCAATGTTAGAGGACCCTCTCCGGCCGAAGACACCCTGCGTAAAATTAAGGAGACTCCGAACAAGCTTCAGAAGAGGCAGTCTATAAAAGCGCTTGCATCTCCTCCCAAGGATGCGGACAAGGTGGTCACCGCGTCTGATCTCTCTTCGTTGGTCAGACATATGGCTCGCGCGACCGAGTTGAATGCCTATCGCAACAGACCTTCTGGATCGAAGCCAGACATTCGTCAAGGAGTCCAGCACACCGCTCACGTCGCCACATTTCACTGTGCTTCCCCAGAACTTGAGAGCACAATCAGACAAGTCGAGCCAAGCTCACCGACAACAACGAAGTCCGTGTCCTCTACAAGCCTACCGTTGAGAACTGAAGAACCTATCAACAACGACGATGGTATGATCCAATCTGCCGAAAAGGGCAGCGAAAACCAGAGAAAGCACAACCTCACCCGCGCTGCCTCCTGGGAAACAGTCCAGACAACAGCAACATCTCTCTACCGCGCGCCCTCCAGCCCATCAAACCCACACTTCAACAACAGCATTCCCAGCATCCCAACTCTAGCACGAGACTACACCCTCTCCGACCGTCCAGAGAAGATAAACACTCACCTACGCCCACCAATTCCAGGATCCTATCCCCTATCATCCCCCGCTCGTCCAAATTCCGACAAGAAAAACCCCACCACCATCGCTCCCAACTCACAAATCAAGACACCGACCCAAGAAGTCGGAAACAAGAGCCCCGCCCAGGCCGTCAGAAAAACAAGCATCAAACGCCTGCAATCCGCCACATCCGCGCGCCTACGAAAAACCGTACGCAAAATCGACATCTACCACGATCCCGTCGGTACTTCTACATCTACAACCACACCCGCCACGCAGTCCGAAGCAGTAGGTCTAGGTCTGGGAATCAACCTCCAATCCGGCACCAGTCACTCGAGAACTAATTCTCTGTCTCCGAGATCAAACGCTGCGATCCCCCGGTCGCCAGCTGAGAAGGAGAATCTGAGTGATTATGCGGGTGCGTATGCTGGTAGTGCGGAGTTGATTTTCTCGGACCATCTACGGAGGGATGATGATGGTAGGTATACGCCTGAGATCTGGGAGGATGAGGGGATGGTAGTTGGTGAGGGGTTTGAGGGGGTTGAGGTCTATGAGGGGACTTGAGGAATTCTGCGGGCCTTTTCGGGGCAAGATTATCTGGATTCGTGGTGGGGTCTGTGGAATCTATGACGGAGATCTCTGGATCTGTGACAAAGGATCTCTGGACAGGCGCTCAGCATTGAGGTTGAATTAGTTGTATACTAGCGTTGGGCACGTGGACCTGATGGACAAAATTGCAAGATCAGAGAAAGAGGATAGTGTTTTCGTATGCATTCGATCATTCTATCGTAAGGATATATATGTGGGAGCTGGACTATGTGCCTCATGCTCTTCCCTTTCCCTTGCCTTCGTACTTTGGTTCGTTATCTTTTGATTCTGGCTGCTCCGATCGAGGTTCCTTACGTCCTTCCAAAGCCGTTTCATATTGCTCTGATTGGTGTTGCTGATGGCCATGATTAATCGCCACCCATGGTCCAGCAGCATAATCAGCAGCAGCGGCGTTTTCGACCACCCCAGTCTCGGCAACAGATCGATGAGCAGCGGTCGACGAAGCTTCCCCCGAGTTCCCAGCAGCAACAGATTCAGGCTGTTCTGTTGCTTCCAGCTTCATCTTCTGGAAGTTTTTCTTGGTACGATAGCCCTTCCAACGAGGTATCCGGCCCTCAAGCTGATATAAACGTCCCAGCCTAACCTGAAGTGCGTGCTTGCTGCGGAGCTGGTTGGGAAATCGCGCTGCGAAAAGTACGGTGATCTCACTCCAATCCACAGCTTGCCCATCTAGCTCTCTCAGATACTGAAGTTGTTCTTTACTCCAGCGGACCTTTGGTTTGGGTGGGATTTCAGCCTTCACTTCCTCCGTTCCATCAACGTCAGCCTGAGTTTTTTCTTTCTTGGCTCGCTTCGGTTTGCTGGAGGATGCTTGACTTGTACGCTTGCGGGCTTTTGAGTCGTCTGGTGAAGAAGCGGGCACATCGGATATGTTCAGCGAGCGTTCTCCAATAGAGGAGGAGGCAGCAACAACGGGCTGAAGAGGAGACTGCCGGACCGCTCCCGTGTGGGTAGTGGTCGCAGCATTGGCGGCAGGCTCAGGCTCAGGGCTGAGACTTGCAGCTGCTCGCAGCAGAAGGTCCACTTTGTCCCAGAACGAGGGTATATAGTTGCTCTGGGTCTGTCGCGTTGTTCCGGACTCAGTCGGAATAGTTGTATCTGCTGACTCGACAGCAGTATGTGAGAAAGACGATTCTTCTTCGACGGTTTCGACCAGGAAACTGATCGTCATCCTTCGCTTCGTTGATGGTCCTGCTTCATCCGTAGCTTGTCTCTTCGTCATGTTGGAAGACTGGCTGTTGAGCGAACCTGAACGAATTTGAAAGACCCAAATGTCAATGACGATTGAATAGAGATCGTCGTGTATCTTCACAGAGGTATATAGAAGAGAAGAGAAAGGTATGAAGAGTCTGGATGAGGTAATATAGCATACTGCCTGGCGTCACATGTTAACACAGCCTCTGGCATATGCCTTCACGAGCCCTGTCGAGTGTTGCAACACGTGATGCTGCAGCCAGTGATCGCGGCCGTTGTTGATAACAATAAGCGGTCGTACTACTGAGTTCCTTGTTGAGCTTGCCAGCCTCTGTGTAGCAGTACACACCGGGGACATTGCCGGTCTCGCCTTCTCGCTTGAGAATGGGGTCTTTTGTGCCGATTAAACGTAGCAGCTGTGCAACCGAGAAGACTGTCGCATGGTCTCGCCATCCCGCTTAAGAACGAAGCATCTCGTGCCAGTTGAACGTAGCAGCTACGAAAAGGAGAAGACTGTGGGATTGATTGCTCGCAAAGTCGTGGCAATGTGGATTGTGAGACTACAGGCCGATGCGCGTGTACCGTTTGCTGCGACGAGCTGGGAGGTTGTAATACTCGAGCCTGGGGTTGTCGTGGCTAGCGCCTTGTTGCACGTTGGACAAGTGCTCTACCAGACTGTCGATCTCGGGAACTGATAGCCACTTCTCTGTGCCATCCAAGCTCGTGATATCATGCTCCATCCGAGAATAGCGTGTTCTGAATCTTGCGGCATGACGGTGGAGGTCCGCAAATTGAGCATGAGTGACCGAATCAACGCTTAAGTACCGACAAATCTTCGTCCATGCTGTCGGTCTTAGCACCGCATCACAACAGTAGGACTTCGTATTGCTTGGAGGAACCATGTACTACCCTCGCCGGTAACATCAATCCTTCAGCAATACAAGGACATCGATTAGTCCAGCCCATACAATACATTGCTACTGCTTATGCAGGACACAAGGTTCGTGGACACAGTCGATTGTCGTAATTATTGGTACAGAATGGTTGGGCACAGGGTAAGACTTTGCAGTCGTGATAGAGGTGCATAACGTGAGAACTGCCAATTGAAGACTTCATTGAAACAGATGAGAGTTCGAGATTTCAGAAACAATGGAAGAAACTGTGATGTAGACAGAAAACGAAACAATTTGGACGGTACGAGGTAGGGCAGACTACGTGCTTGCTGCAGATTGACAATGTTTGCTTGATTCGGTTATGAACACTGTTTTGTCCGTTGGAATGGCTGCTCGTCGGTGAATGATACGAACATCACTTACATTTACCCGTAAATCACTTCTTTCGGAGACTGTCCAAAGCTTCCGGTTCGCCTTGAACGTGGCTCTTGTAAGGTGTCGAATGCGCATGATAAATGTATGTAGGAAAGTGGTATATACCGATCAAGCCGCCGAGTCCATCGATTAGTCAGCAGCATCCAAACGCGGGAAGAACATCATAGGTATATATTTAGCACGTGACAGCCATGAACCACGACAGGATCGTGAAAAAGTGATCGAAATCAAAAATTCAAATGGATGCTATGTATTTGCCTATTCATACCACTCCCGCTATGCAATGCAGGTTGAGCCCATGCAGTTGAACAACCATGTGAAAAGCAGCTCCATTGCTTCCACACATGGCAGCACTCGACTCGTATGCAATTCTCCCAAAGACCATTCATGATGGTCAAAAAGTATGTGGTCGAAGTGAATTTTCCCTTATGCAGGCTGTGTGTCGTCACACTATTCCTGCTCCCTATCCAAGCGGTCTTGCTCTTGCAACCATTCGAGAACAGATTCGTAACAGAGCACAAATTGTCGCAAGCTTTGTACCATGCTCAATCTCTGAAGTCTGAAGTCCTCAACGGTCCTCTCGACAAGATCTTGATCTTCTCTATCGACCCACCGGCCGTCGGCCATGGCGCCCATTGAGTCTGATGCGAAAGCAGATGAAGTAGCGAAGAAAGGACTGTCGTCTTGCCCCTTGGAGCTATCGACATCCATAGGCGTACCCTGTCGGTTGCGGCGTGCAAATCGTTGACGCTTGAGCATGTCAATAACAGAGTCGACAGTGCAGAAGGTTCCCGTCCTGCCGCAGCCGGCACTGCAGTGGACAAGTACGGGCCGTGCCTCCGGCGGATCAGGTTCCATTGATCGAGTGCCGGTAGTGGACCTCACAACAGCGTCGCACTGCTCCACAAGACCTAGCAGATGTGCAGGATGAGCTGGAGCGCCAAAGTCAGGCCAACTTGAGTATTGGAGTTGTGTAATCTCCCGCATTCGTTCAAAGGGGGAACCCGAGTGCGAAAGCGTCAGCTTCCGGACAATGACATATGGTTCGTCCCCATCCTTTGCGTCGATTTTTGTGAGGTTGTCGAGCGTTGCAGACGCTTTGCGGCTGCCAGTGGAGGGTCTTTGCCGATGTTTGTATATTTTGACCGGGTCGACAGAAGCCTTGCGCTCAGAAAGAAGATCCAGAGCGAACGGTCCATGTCGCTTGTCCGACCAGTAGTCATGTGCTTTTACCTGACCGCCTTCTTTCTCGGCAGTCAACATAACGATGACGCGGATGTCTTGTTGCCAAACAACGTTCCAAAAGTCCTGCAAAAGTGTCAGAGATCAATTCAAGATGAGACGGCGACAAGACTCACTGCAAAAGTCGACGGTATTGGTCCTTGGGTGGCAATATACCGCTTGTTCGACAGAGTTGACTTGACGTGATTCGCATTGACATAATCACAGCCATGGTCTGGCACATCCTGAAGCTTGACTCTGGTGTGCTCAAAGGGCCAGATGTTGTTGTATCTGTTCTTGCTGCCCTTTTCGATACCAGCAATCTGGACTGACTTTGAAGCATCCGAAGTTTCGTTTCCATAGCTCACGCTACCGGACAAAGCATCTTGCATACGCCTCTGCTCTCGCTTCTCGATATGCAGGAACTTGTCGGATACTTTTGCACCGGCGTCTTGCGCTTCGGATGCTTCGCGCAGCCACTTTGGAAGGTCTTGGACGGCTTCCCTGTTCATTGAAGGCAGCTTGATAGGCATTTGACCGACACCACCAATGAGATCCATGTTCTGGCGAATGTTTCCGAAAAATGGATTTGCCGCATTTTGAGTGGCGGGCATCGGACATCCACCAATAACAGGTGGTATCGAGTCCGAACCTGCGGCACCGGGCAGAGTGAGCTTTGGTGGACCGCTACTGCTGCCAGGCATAGTCGGGCCCTTGTTCACATATTTCGGGAAGGAGCGAGAAAATTCTGCGAAACCACCCTTGATGATGTATGATGTGCCTTCGTAACCCTCCTTTTCAAACTTCTGGATGGTGTTTAAACATATCTGGGCGTCTTTCATTTGCGACGCTGCAGCATCATAGACGACAATGTATGTGCTACTCCTCCAGTTTTCGAACCTTTTCCGCTGCGCATCGTCTTTGAACGTTTCGGCCAGTTTTTGTACGTTGAAAGAAGGACGTTTGATGAGAGTGGTTGGTATGCATAGATTCAATGAGCCAGTGATCCTGGATCTAGCGTAAAGAGTGGACACTCTGAGGTCGAGAATCAGAATCGACTCTGGAGCGGACTCGAGTAAGTTGACCACATGAGATGGCGGTACGAGCATCGACTCGGAGTTGGTGGGTGGCAGTGTTTCTGCTCGAGCTTTGTTCGATATCATGGGAGGCAGCTTCAAAGGAGGAGCAGACATGCGTGCGTGGCGGTCTGGCGAACCAGTGTCACTACCATTCTGTTGCTCGCTTTTAGAAGTGAAGCTAGCTGGAGATGCTTTGCGGATGGCTGGAGCTGGTAAAGAGCCGCCTTCGGAGGATAGGTGTCGTTTAGGCGATCGTCCAAGATTCGCAGAGTCAGGATCCAAGCTGTTAGATGTCGAAAACTTCGGGGGAGGAGGCATAGATCTCGCTTCTGTGGTCTGGATAGGAGACTGGAGCACTGGGGTCTGTTTTTCGTCTATCGCAGATGGGCTCGACGAGAAGTCATGTAATGTGCCGAGACTGAATGTCCTTCCCACTCCTTCTGACTGCCGCCGAAAGGCAGCAAAATCCGGGTTCTGATCCACAGGAATGATGGACGGTGTGAAGGCGGCGGTCGACCTGACCGTTGAGGAAGGCGGACTCCAGTTTTGGCGGGTATGGTGTTGTTGTTGTCCATCAAGAGGATATGACGATTCCGATACGTGGAATCCAAAGTAGTTTGGACTGGGTGATCGAGCACCGTTGTTTTGCTGTGCTTGTTGTGATGGTGTTCGAGCGTGTTGTGGAGAGAGCAAGGGCGGCATGTTTTTAGCTACCGAGGTCGGTCCTCTTGCGGAGGGAGTAGCTGGAGGTCGAGAAGAATGTGAAGAGTTTGGGGGTATAGGATATCTCGCCGAGTTGGTCGTTTGAACAGACATGGTGGCTAAAGAGCAAACTTGTATTGCGCACGTGGTGTATTTCGATTGTAGTCGTCAAGTCTGACGGATAGCTAGTGTATGACCCTAAAAAGTAGATACAGTGCCAGATATCGTTCTTAGGTCTGACGACCGAGCTTTGAAGTCGAGTTGGGGGACATTGCGCGAGAACAGACGTGGATTGAGGGTATTGTAAAGGTCGCGAAAGTGGTTGACAATCCGAGCTGAATGATTGCGATGAGTAAGGGTTTCTTGGTTGCAGTTCTACCGAGTGGATACGGGGGTGACGGGCAAACGACGAGTGTGGAAAGATGGAGGGAATCCGAACGTTCTGTCAGGGTCGGGGCCTCGCTCGGTCTTGGACGATCGATATGACGTATGCAGTCGCAGGGAAGGTAGCCTGTCACGAGTGATCGTCAAAGAGCGACACAGCCTCCGAACAAGCCAAGGTCACGCAGGCGAATCGTAGGTCAAATCTCTGAGGTCAAGAGAGCACTTTGACAGCGAGAGTGCAGATGAAGAATTCAGTAGGGGTGAAGCGTAGCTGAAGTAAGATGGTTCAATTCGGACAGTTTGACGGCTGTGCGGGTACCACACGCTCTGGGCCTTTTGGCAATGGGAAGGTGCGCGCACTCACGCAGGTGGCTTTTCCCTGGCACACGGCTTGCCCTTTCCTGCAGGGTCCGATCGCGTATCTGCCGCCATTATTATTTACTTTCCGAACAAAGCAGGATCACCGCTCGCGTGCGTGCCTAGACTGACATTGCCGTATCAGAGGTAGATCCGGCCTTCTTTTTGTTCCTTCTGGAATATAATCTGCTGTATCACTGTACGTGTACCTTAGCTGTCATGAACGGTCCAGCTTCGAGATATGTGCGAGACAGAAGCTGAAAATATCCTTACCGCTTACCTACTCGCAGTCAATTGCCACAGCATACCGTATTTCTGGATGAAGCCGTCGCAGCTCTTGTGGCATGACGAATACCTGTCTTTATCAGGCAATGAATGGTGGTGTCATTGATGG
>Ga0058704_10000789_pt1 | contig 15508 bp, 24 predicted proteins | sample AgamicMgSfe_FD_71363 | JGI IMG/M metagenome (GOLD analysis project Ga0058704, IMG submission 71363) | Agave microbial communities from Guanajuato, Mexico - Mg.Sf.e | ecosystem: Host-associated > Plants > Phyllosphere > Phylloplane/Leaf | place: Guanajuato, Mexico | collected 2012-05-30
GAGGAGGGATGAATTGTAAGGGGTTTGGGATGGGAGGGAAGAATGAGTATCTCCTAGCACTGTGCGTGATGTTGTAAGAGGTTCTTTCACGGGTATGCGAGATTGTCGTGAGAAGCAGAGACGAGATGCTTGGTCCAGACAGCTTGTCTTTCTGGCCTGGATGATACGCACACAGCTTGTGAGGTGAAGAGTCAGTCGGTCCTGGAAACTGCACGCCTTCTCGCACAGTGGCAATGCTCGGGAACGCTACCTGAGCACTCATTCCCACAGTGTACCAAGGATGATGGCCGTATTTGTTCTCTGTCACACATGCAAGGTGAACATAGACTAGAGATGTTACGACACCACGAACAAGCGCTTTGGCAACGAGGTGGATCTTCATGATTCTGTTCAGAGCATACAATTTCGAATCATGACTTCATACGTAGTTACATTGAACGAGACTGAACAGAGCAACTTCCTCTTTCTTCCAACCACAGAATCGATCAACAGAGTGTCACATCCGTCTCTGGACCCTGGATCCGGAAGAGAGTGAAAGCTCGGTGAATGATCAGCCCGAGGAAGAGCGGGGTTATGTCGCTTAACCGAAGAGGGCGTCTCCGAGTCTGATCGAGACGGTCTTGGTCCTGTTGAATAGAAAGATTAGCATACCCATCTTCAACCGTTTGATAGAAGAAGATGAAGAACGTACTGAGTGTAGTTGTCCAACGCGGCCTCACCCAACTCACGCCCGATCCCGGACTCTTTGTACCCGCCAAACGGCATCTGGTGGTGCAGGGTGTTGTACGTGTTGACCCAGACGGTGCCGGCCTTGAGGGCGTTGGAGACCTCGATGGCGGTGTTGAGGTTCTTGGTGTGGACGGCGGCGGCGAGGCCGTAGGTGGTGGCGTTGCCGACCTTGATGGCCTCCTCTTTCGTCGAGAACTTGGAGATGGAGCACACGGGGCCGAAGATCTCCTCCTGCACGATCTTCATGTCCTCGGTGACGTTGGAGAAGATGGTGGGCTCGATGAAGTAGCCCTTGTCGCCCTTGCGGTTGCCGCCGATCTCGACCGTGGCGCCGGCGTCTTTGCCTTCTTTGATGTAGCTGTGTCGGAATCGTTAGCAGATGGTTGGGAAGAAAATCTGTGATCGATGCTCACTTCATAATGCGGTCGAACTGCACCTGCGACACCTGAGGACCCTGGAAGGTGTCCTTGGCGAAAGGGTCGCCGACGACGTTCTTCTGCGCGCGCTCCTTGAACCGCTGGACGAACTTGTCGTAGATGGTGTCCTGGACGTAGATGCGCGAGCCGGCGCAGCAGCACTGGCCGTGGTTGAAGAAGATGCCGAAGTTGACCCACGAGATGGCGTTGTCGATGTCGGCGTCCTCGAACACGATGTTGGGCGACTTGCCGCCGAGCTCGAGCGTGACCTTCTTGAGGTTGGAGCCGGCGGCGGCCTTCATGATCTGGCGGCCGACGACGGTGGAGCCCGTGAAGGCGACCTTGTCGACGTCCATGTGCGCGGCCAGGGCGGCACCGGCCGTCTTGCCGAAGCCAGAGACAATGTTGATGACACCCGGTGGGAAGCCGGCCTCCTTGACGAGGGACGCGGCGACGAGGGCGCCCAGGGGCGTCTGCTCGGCCGACTTGAGCACGACCGTGTTCCCGCACGCAATGGCCGGGCCGATCTTCCACGCCCACATGAGCAAGGGGAAGTTCCAGGGGATGATCTGGCCGCAGACGCCGACGGGCTCCTTGCGGATGTAGTTGAAGGTGTCCGGGGTGGTGTCGATGACCTTACCGGTGATCTTGTCGGCCCAGCCGCCGTAGTAGCGCAGGCAGCCGGCGCACATGCCGATGTCGACCTTGGCCATGGACAGGGCCTTGCCGTTGTCGAGCGACTCGACCGAGGCGAGCAGGTCGAGGTTCTTCTCGAACAGGTCCGCGAGCTTGACGAGCAGCTTGCCCCGGTTCTCCGGCGTCTCCTGCCGCCATGAGCCCTCGAAGGCCTTGCGGGCCGCCGAGACGGCGATGTCGATGTCCTTCTCGTTGCCCTCCTGCACGGAGCAGATGACCTTCTCGTCGCTGGGGTTGATGACCTCGAAGGTCTTGCCGTCGACGCCCTTTACGAATTCATTGTTGATGAAACTTTGGTGGGACCGTCAGTCTCCCGACTTGGATCGCCACTTTCAGATGAGGAACAACCTACAGGCCGGTGGGCTGAGTGTACTTGCCCGTGGTCGGGGTCTCGAGCTCGATGGAAAGGTCGGACATGGTTGTGGGAAGAAGATAGGATGACTGGGTATCAAAGAAGAGGGTTCAATCAAATGTGACGGAAAAAGGACTCGAAGGGAATTGGAGAAGGGGGGGGGCGAGCGAGAAGGTGGGGGTTATATACGAAGAGAGGCAACCCTTTTCCCATGTCTCCATTTGTCTGTGAGGGATGAGCGGGGTCCGGGCCAGACATGGCTAACCCTCCATCCCCACTAATCTCGTCTCTCTTGGTGTGTTTTTGATGATCAAAAGGTGGTGATGATGGCCATCCACGCGCCAATGTTGCATGGGGCGTTTGTATGGCCCCTCGGCGACATGGAAAAGATGGCTGCGGGGAAAGCTCCTCGATAGTCGATACCTAGGTACGAATACTGGTGAGGTTAACCGCGGAGTCGTTCCAGCTATTCGTCTCACACACACACACACACACACCAATCCCATCCAGACCACCGAGTGGCGTTCATCTCTCTGTCTGTTGCTAAGCTGGTATGGCCGAACGCGGCAGCGAGAGCTGAATTGCTGATACATTCAATTCCTGAAGTCCTGGGCCCCACCAGATGAAGCTCGGTAACAGCCAGGTCGGCCCATATTCGCGCGAGGCTCGGGGGCACTTTTCGTTATTCGGCCGTCCCGTTGCTTGTACGGTGCTGTACATGTATACTGTACTGTAGGTATGCATGTCGTTGCCCATGATGGAATCGTGCTGTAGCATGTAGACAGCATATCCTAACACGATCGATTAAATCCGACGAAGACTCAATGTACTGTACGGCTTTAAGATGACGTTGGGTCGCTGGCAAGGCGTGTGAGTGTCCGCTCGTGCTCTAACATCGAAGCAGGACACTTCTCATAAAGAATATCAGTCAGGACAACAACATCGACCACGAGAGCGAAAGCCTTGAATTATCATTCTGTGGTGAAAGGATAGTATGTGTTACTGTCATCAAAGCGAATAGCAAGCAAACGCAATCGATCGTTCACCAGCTCCACTCGATCTGATCTGAAGATTCACCCTGGGACAGCAATCCCTGCCCATTGATCCAGCCGTATCAACATCTTTCCGGTGAAGTAAGAGATATCTTTCGTGCTCTGCAATCTGCCCGTAATAACCCGTAATACTGATACACACCCCTGGGGAAACGAGCAAAGTGCCACAAAGTGAACGTGTGACCGGTTCAAAAGTCCAGCCACGCACCAGGTAGTCGTGGTCGCTTGGTCCGCGGTTCCAGCATTCACGACACCTCGTCCATGCCCGTGTCGCCGCCGTTGGTCGCAGGCGCCGGAGCTGGAGCCGCGCCGTTGGTGGGTGCAGCACCGTTAGGAGCGGCACCACTCGGCCCGTCACCACCGAAGTAGTCCGCCATCTCGGCGTCGAGCTCGTCCGCCGTCTTCGCCTTCGGCCGGCCAGCCCGTCCCGACTGCTTCTTGGCGTTGCGGGCGCCGCCCTTGCCGGCCCCTTCTGTCGCCGGCTTACCAGCGGTCTTGGTCGCGCCAGCTTTGTCCTTCTTCTCGGCCGCGCTCTTCGGCTTGCTACGACGAGTGTCAGCCATGAGCACACCGTCGGGATGGACATCGATACTCACGCCATGCGATCCTGGAGGGATTTCTTGGCCGCTGCAGCCGCGGGTGCGGAGGCGCCTACGATCTCGATCTAGATCAACATCAGCTTGCTTGTTCTCAGAGGCGATGGTAGGTTGGCCAGCGTACCCTCATCGGTCTGTTGTCGACTTTGACGGAGTTGTACTCCTTGAAAGCTTTGGTAGCGCTCTCAGGCTTGCTGAAGATGACCGAGGCCTCGCCACGGCTGTTCCCATTCGGGCCGTAGGAAAGGAGGACCTTTTTGACGTGACCGACGGCCTTGTTGAAGAAGTCCTGAACACAGTCGAATGTTAGTCCGCTTCTGGTGGGTAAAAGTTGAAGATCGCGCTTGGCATGAATGAAGGCTCGGTCCAGCAGATCGATCGCAATGGGTACGGTAGCATGCACACGTCCGGTGAGCAAGCAGCAGCAGCAGCAACAGTAGCAGTAGCGCCAAGACCAACAATCAGCGGCGTTTCGCGATGGCGGCAACAGTAAGGCCAGAAGACCGGTATGAATTGCGCATAGAGCGATCTCTCCTCGGTTGTAGTGACTGGAGTACAGATGCCAATAAGCTGTAGGGCTGGTCCGAGTGGTAATGAACGCGAGGACCGAAGCACCGCGATGTTGACGTCGCTCTCTGACGGAAGTCCCTCTCGAATGCATTGATAGCGACAGCGGTGTTCGGTGTGTTTCAGCTGTCGATTTAGGCCTGGCGCCAACGTGATCGCTCCAGAGTGCGCCGCGCCAGGGTCGAGGCCGTTTCGGACCGCACCAGTTCACCTCTGTCGCTGCTCTCCCCTGCCATATGGATGCTGCTCGTGCAAGTGCTGCTGCGCTGCTGTGCTCACCGAAATCATGCTCAATGCGTAAAGACGTCCGCGTCCAATATTACGCTTCTGCTTGCCAGGCAGGCGTTTAGATGGGACTTATGCAAGACATAGATTGTGCCCACGCTCTTTGCCATGGAGCTCGAACTTCCGGGGAAGCGAGCTTTTGCTGGAGCGGATCCACCCTCGTGTGAGCCCAGCCAGCCGTCTCTGGCTGTACAAGCTACGTCTCCCTCCATCCAAGAGAAGTGATGGACACAAGCAACAAATGGTACAATCGAAAGAGTGCCGGCCGAAATCGCGCGCCGGGGATCCTATCCAGTCAACGTACCTTGAGCAGCGTCTCCGTCACATCCAGAGGCAGGTTGCTGACGATGATTTTGCTGTCACCGGTGGCCGGCTTGGTGACAGGGGTCGCCTGGGTCGTAGCTCTGGCGGCTCTGGGGTTCTTCTGAACGCCGCCGGCGGGTGCAATGGCAGCCTTGGCCTTGGCGGCCGCACGACGTTGCGGACGTTGCGCAGACTTGGGGCCGCGTCCGGCTGATCTTGCGCCCTTGCTTTCGCCCATGATGGTGTCAAGCGACTGGTCGAGCTTGGAAGACATGTTTTCCGGCGACTAGACTGTGGTGATGGGCTTTTCTGAAAATGGTCCCTTCGAATGTGCTTTGGCGGTCCTTGGATGCCGAGGAACTGGTAACGGACACGGGATCGCGTTGGCTGGTGTAAGCAGGTTCGAAGTCAGGTATGATGATGCGCGGTTGGTAGACACGAGTGATATTGATGGTGGAGCTTCCTTGTGACTGTAGGAGACCGGAGCAGGCTGGCAGATGCTTGTCCGGTGCGCCGACGGTGAGGCTCGCGCGTGTAAAGGCGTGAGAGGCGTGTAGTTGATGGCGGCAGAGCTGGCGATGGCAGCGCAGTAGATGGTGTGGTAGATGTTGATAGTGGCAGAGATGTTGGATGGGGTTGAGCGACGTGGTGGATGAGTTTGTGTTGGAAGGTTGGAGGAGAAGACAGAAAGGAGCGCGTCGGGCACGCACGGACCACAAATATCCGCAGCACTTGCCAATGTGTGTTGTTGTTCACTTCTATTGTCGCGCAAACAATCCCTCTACTTCACCATCCGACCAAGTTCACTCGTATGAGCCGCATCACTTACCGCGCGAGACACGTAAACGGAATATGCGCTGCAAGTTCACACTGAGACTTTGGGCGTGAGACAGCGCCCCCCCCCTTCCCCCCCATTCAAGAGAATGGATGCCTTCACGAAGCCTTTTCGTGCCTCTTCGGCGGGCATAACTACCGCTCTTGGCTCTACATTCGCGCCATGGCCGGACGACGGAATGTGTGTGCATTACAAGTACGGCTGCACATACGAGGAGCGCGAGACCCTGGTTCCACAAAGCAGCATTGACGTGTAGCTAGCTGACCCTTGAGCTCACAGGAGTAGCCATCAGAGCTATCCAATAATGGCGCCGGGCGTGGCCTCGCTCTGCAGGCGGCACGAAACATCTGCCAGGCATGCAGCGAACCGTGAGCCTGTTCTCCGAGTGTAGAGCGGGCGCGAGGTTGATGTCAGGGTTGCCTGAAGGCAGGCCGCGAAGGACACAAACTTGAAGTCGTCACGTGCTTTCCCTAAAAAGCCTGAGCGAGCGATTGGGCGCTCTGCGAGACTGCCAGTGCATTTCAGCCTGTCACTACGATGCCTGCTTGGATGCAAGTCTACGGACGTTGATACCCAGCCCAAGGCCCGATGACTTTCCTTATCCCTCAGAGGCAGTCTGCCTTGCAGTCTTTCAGACCCTTGGCACACACCGCAGCGTGGATGTCATACCAGAATCCATCGCTGGGGCCCTGCTCCACGATATACGCGAGCAGCCGCCGAACGATTTCCTCGGCCAACTCCTCGAACGCATCTCACTCCACGATGTCACTAGGCAGAGCGTGCCGGACAAAAGATCCACAGCAGTTAGCAGCATCTCCAAGGTGAGTTCCGCGGCAGAGCAGCTGGTAAGTGTTGTCGACGATCTCCTCTCCGCGCTGTGGGTGGAATGCCGGTGCCAGGATCGGTGAGGTTTCGCAGCCTAGCCCGGCTATCCTCACCGTAGGTTTGCTCGACGCTCGATAGGTATCTTGCTTTCCCGAATCGGCGAAAACGTTCTGGGTGATATCGGCCAGCATGCTGCTTATCTCTCGTTGCTTCGTTGCAACGTCGTATTCATATCCGTCGAATTACGAGATGAAACAATCACTGCCACTGGCGTCGGGTATCCTTGATCGCATCGATGGTCCGAAGGCTGTTGACCGTTGGTATACCGGAAGTGACCATGACATTGCATTTACCGTCATCAATATCGCATGGGTGGTACTCACGATCAAACTTGCCCGTGTGTGATCTTGATCGTCAAAAGTTGCGCATCCTCCATACAGGTATGCAAAGAAACATGGCAACAACGTCGTGACATGCAGGGCGGTCGGGTCGTACTGCATCCACCATCCATCATCAAGGCTTCAACGAAGTGGGGCTGATGGTGGATCAATCTCGACCTCCTTGTGTTGGACTCTGCAGTCTCTGCAACCCATGGATGTACTGCGCCTCCAGCTTGGGAAAAACAGACACGATGCCGCAAAAGACCTTCACCGGCACCTGGCTGCCCGCCTGGGTGCCAGAATCAAGCCGAATTCTGTCGGTCCTGCTCATCGTCTGCGCGGCCGTTCAGTCAGCCGTGAGTAACTTCTCACCACCTACCGGACTACCAATGCTCGAACGACGAATGAATGATTGACTGTCCTCAGACGGTCGGATACGACGGCTCGTTGCTGAACGGCCTCAATATCCTCCCATCCTACACTGACTACTTTCGCTTGAACGCCGCCACAACTGGTCTCAACACCGCCTCACTGTTCATCGGAGGCATATTTGGCCCGATGATTTCAGGTTCGTTGGAAGGGCAGCTTGTTCCTCACATGGGGTCGTGTACGGCTTACTCGCTACCTAGGGATCGCCGCCGATCGCCTTGGCCGTCGTCCAGCGATCTTGTGGGGCGCACTGCTTACCATAATTGGGGTCATGCTGCAGACTGCTGCTCAGAATGTTGCGATGTTCGGTGAGTGCTAGGGAGAATACGTCGATCGACGTAGCAGCCTATACGAGACTGCATCTGTGGTCTGCACCCGAAGATGACCGTACCTGTCCGAGGCGATATGACCAATTCACATGAACTAATGATGTCTGACTGTCGTTGGCGTCTATACTAACATCTTGGCAGTAAGTCTTGTATTCCGACACGTTGAGGTGACCAGACATGGAATTTACTTTATCTGAACAGGTCATCGCCCGGATCATCCTGGGTTTCGGCACCGCTTTATCTGGCGTCGCCGCAAGCGTGTACCTCTCGGAAACCTTTTCCAGTCCATACCGAGCCTGGGGCGTGGGTTTGCTCAACGACTTTTACTAGTGAGTGTCGAGATGTCCTCGATCTTCGGCCGCACTGATTTCATGCCAGTGTGGGCGCTCTGATCGCGGCAGGAATCACTTTCGGTACAGGCGAGTGGCAATCGACGTGGGCGTGGCGAGCACCGTCGCTCTTCCAAGGCATCTTCTCGGTACTCTGCATCGCCATCTTACCCTTTATCCCCGAATCGCCTCGATGGCTCGTTTTCCAAGGTCATCTCGATGAGGCACGCTTAGTCGTGGCCCGAACGAACGCCAACGGCGACCAGTCTGATCCCGTCGTGCTGGCTGTCTCCAAGGAGATCGTGGACACTCTGGAACGGGAAAAGGAACACGCGATGACGGCCGTGCAGATTGTGAAGAACCCGGTTTCCAGAAAGCGACTCCTCATTGGCGTGTCTGCTGGGCCTTTCGCTTGCATAGCGGGCAACATCATTGCGTCTTACTACCTGGGTTCCGAACTCGACACGGCGGGCGTTACGGACAATCGCGCCCAGTTGAAAGCCAACATCGTGTTGAATGTTTGGTGCTTGCTGTGCAGTCTCCTTGGCACGCACTTGATTGCGCTATGGGGCCGCAAGCCGATGGCAATATTGGTCGAGATCCTGCTCGTGATCTGTCTTTGCGTCATTGGCGGTCTGTCGAAGATCTACGCCGACGATCCAGAGGGTGCGAGTAGCGGCGTGGTGTATGGAGACGTTGCACTCATGTTCTTCTTTCAAGGGTTCTACTCCATGGCATGGACACCCCTTATATACCTCTATCCTCCGGAAGTCATGCATTACTCAATTCGGGCCAACGGCCTTGCCTTTTTGCAGTTTGCGGTGAATGCTCTAGCGTGAGTCGTGAACACTTACGGATGCGGAACAACACCTAACGTTCTCCTAGGCTCGTCCTGGTGTTTGTAAGGACCTTAGATCTGGCCGGTTCGGATCCTGGATGCCAGCTGACGTTATTCTCCGATCACAGATTATGCCCATTGCCCTTGCCAATATCGGCTGGAGGACATACTTCATGAATGCATCTTGGGATGTCATCATCGTAGGCCTGATCGTAAGCTTTCGGTCCGCTTTCATCATCGCGGCTCCTCCAGTAATGACGTTTTGAGCAGGCCTATTACTGGGTGGAGACCAAGGGGAAGACGCTGGAAGAAATCGATGCCATTTTTGAGGGCGAGAAACACAGCTCCGTGCCGGACGTGGAAGCAGTACGGACAGGCAAGGAGGAAATCGATGGGGTCATTGGAAACGCAGCCAGAAACCGAGGTCGTTGGCGCCAAAGCCGAGCACAAGGGACCTGGTAGGCCTTCAGGTGTGGAAGAGCGAACATGACCGCGCACCAAACGAAGAACCGGCATTGATCAATAACGTCCGACTCGGCATTTTCTTCCGGTCAGCTATCGCTGGTCGGCTTCGCCATTGAAAGACTAATCTCCGAGTGTACGACCTCCAGTACTCGGCCGCTTGATTGCTGATGAGGTGAGGTGGCAAGACTTTGCGAGAAACGGTCATCGACGCCTGCGATTCAACGACCTCCCAGTCCGGAAGGGCAGTCTCCGATGCAACCGCGTACTGATCTCGACGAAATCGGGCTCATTCTCCGCCGTGAGGATACCGTGGATGATAAAGAAGTTGATCAGGACCGCGGCCGAGTCCGGCTTGAACTCTTCGCGAAGCAGCGCAGCCTGGACTTCTTCCACCTTCAGACACTCGAAGCTGCTCACCTCGTCATCGTGAGGCTTGGGTATAATGTCCGAAGGAAGCTCAATGTCGTAAACATAGATATAGTCAGGAACAACCAGACCCTGTTCACCAGGGAACCCTTTTCCCGTGACACCTATATGTGATATGACGCCGCGAGAGCGGGCGTGCCATCGAATCAAGTCTTCGGGCAGCGACGCCTCTTCGTCAGCTTCTTCGACGATAGTCTCGAATGGAGGGACACCGGACTTGACCCCTCCCGCCACCGTGACATCCAACATGTTCGGACAGCTGTACAACTGCGCCGACCGACGTGGGATCCAGATCTTCATGCCCTCGTCGGTGTTGACGTACGCGACGAGATGTGCGCCTCGGGTGGTGAGGCCGAAGAGCGAGGCGGCGAAGCGCTCGATGTGCACTGGAGCGGCGTACCGGGCGCCGACGATGGCAAAGGGTTCGCTGTGCCGACCGTCGAGCACGTGGAATAGGTCGCGGTCGATGCACGTGGACACGAGCGCGGCGAAGGCGGCGTTCACTGCAGTGGCTGTGTCTTTACCGTGGCTGGAGTCCAAGACTGACACTCGACGCGGATGTGTATGCTGGATGGAGAATTGAGGAGTCCATGGCATTCGATGGACGATTTCCGGGAGGAGGTAGCCGTGCGGTTGGTCATCCTCGGGCAAGTAGAGCTGATAGTATGTGTCCGCTGCAGGTCTGTACGGGAAGCTATGGTGGTGACAATGTCAGCGCAGTGCTGCAGCAAGTGGTGGGTGGTGTCCGATCACTCACTCATCGCATGACTCTACTAGTGAAAGGTACGTGACAGTGGCGGTGCTATCTGGTCGTTCCATAATGCACGATGTGTCTTGGACGCGGGAACGACTCACGTCGAGGTCTCTTGATCCTTTGTTGTGATGCCATAGACACGAGGGATGAAGGTGCGTGAGAAGATATGCAAGCTTTGCTGGTCCCGTAATATACAAACACGACATGCATATCAGTGCTACGATGCTAGCCAAGTCGCCGCATGTGGAAACTACACGCACTGCAGAATAGTATCGGCAGCAGCATGACCAACCTACATTAGGTACTGATGCCAGCAGTGGTAGGGCATGGTGGATCACGTTGATAGTACGAGCCAATCGCCACCGGACACCAGGTTCAGTATGATGAAGATTCACAGGCTACATTTACTCTAGACTAAGTATCGATCTACCTACATCCGAGGTCATGGCCACCAAAAGCGCCACACCACCCACACCACCATTTCCCCTCCAGCTCCCCCTCCAGCATCGACCTGGAGACTTACTTCTGACCGCCGCACTACCGTTTCCCATGCAGCTCCTCGTCCACCTCCTTCACCACAATCTCCCTCACGGCCTGCCAATCCGCCTTGCAGTCCGTCACCCGCCTCTCCTTCTCCTCGAGCCCAACAAACTGCTCCGGAAGCACAGTTTCGAACGAAAAGCCGGGCTCATCCTTCAGCGCCTGCTCCACGGCGTGAGAGAACTTCGCCGGATGTGCGGTAGCTAGCGAGACGAGGTGGACTTCTTTGCCGGTGTCGGAAGAAGCTTTTGCCGAGCGCAGTGAGGCGGCGATGCCGATGGCGGAATGCGGATCCAGGATGTAGTGGCCTTGATGTTCCGTGCCAGTCGTAGCAGGTGCACCATTCGTCGCGTGGCCGTTGACGTGTTTAGCAGCCGGCAACGTCTGACCGTACATCTCTCTGATTGTTTGCAGCGTCTGCTTGTCACTGACTCTTTCACTCTCGAAGTCTTCTTTGGCAGTGGCGAGGATCTCTTGGCTTACACCAAAGCCGCCCTCCCGTTTCAACTCCTCCAGCCATTCCTTGACCTTTGCGCCAGCTTCCATGCGTCGATGGTTCGTTTCTTCGACTTTACTCGTGCGGTAGGCCAGGTACCAAAGCAAGCGCTCGAAGTTGGACGAAACCAGGATGTCCATTGCAGGCGCTAGGGTCTCCTTTACGCCGCTTGGGTGCGCTTTCGCGCCATCCTCCTCAAAACCGCCCTCAGCTTCACGACCGTGGACGGGCTTCTTCTCGTAGTGGCCGGTCTTCCAGAAGCGGTGGAGAATGTCGTTCTCATTGGTCGCTACAACGAGCTTATCGGCCGGCAAGCCCATGCGGGTTGCGAAGTAGCCAGCCAAGATGTCACCAAAGTTACCTGTCGGAACGACAAAGCGAACTGCCGGATCTGAAGTGCCCGTCTGCCGAGCGAGCGAGAAGTAGGAATGGAAGTAGTATGTGATTTGCGCCAGGATGCGGGCCCAGTTGATACTGTTGACTGCAGCGAGACGGTGCGTGCGGTTAATCTCAGGGTCGGCGAAAAGCGCCTTCACAATGTCCTGGGCCAGTCAGTAGGAGCGTAGTTTTTCTCGGAGGAGAGTCTCTTACCTGACAGTCGTCAAACGTGCCTTCCACGGCCAAATTATGCACGTTCGCGTCCAAAACCGTCGTCATTTGCGCTTCCTGGATCGGACTGACTTTGCCCTTCGGGTGCATGATGAAGACGGAGACATCTTTCTTCCCCCTCAAGCCGTAGATCGCGGCGGAACCGGTGTCACCACTCGTTGCGCCAATGACCGTCAGGTGCTCGCGGCTCGTGCCCTCCTTGCCATGGTTCCTGCGCACCAGGAAATACTCGAACAGGTTTCCCAGAAACTGCAGCGCCACGTCTTTGAAGGCGAACGTCGGTCCGTGGAACAACTCCAGCAGATGCAGGTTCTTGCCCTGATCTAGCGTGACCAGCGGCGTGATGTTCTCGGCCCGGAATGTTGCATAGCTCTTCCTGATGATGTCTTTCAGATCACCAGAAGGTATCTCATCCTGTGAGATGTAGAGGGAAAAGATCTCGTAGGCCAGCTCTTGAAATGAGTAGTCCCTCCACTTCGACTGCCAGTCTGCGGGAAGCGAGGGCACCTCTTCGGGGATGAACAGACCGCCGTCGGAGGCAAGACCCTTCAGGACTACGTTTTCGAACGACAGCTATAGCGCTACGTCTCAGCGTAAGCTCGTGTGCTGAAAAAGACAACCCAAACGCAGCGACTGGAGGGTTCCGGCATTGGCGGTGGGAAGGCCCAGACACTTACGTCGTACGAACCGCCCCTTGTACTAAGGTAGCGCTGGGATGCGCTGTATGGTGCAGGTGCCATGGCCTCGATTGGTGTCACTTTTACGACCGCTGCGATGCTGCGCTGTCCTCAAATGTCATGAGGTTGAGTCGCTGTTGGAAAAGTTGCGAGTCGCGAGTCCGTGCGGTTTACATACTGTAGAGATGGGTGCCTAAGGCAGTAAACAGTACCCTACACCTCATGTATTGTATTCTCCACGAGAGCTCCTCCTCAGGTTCATCTGTTCCACGCATCGAAAAGGTAACGCCAAATGAAGAAGACAATCGCATATCAAAATTGGGCTTTACTAAACGAGCCTGTCGGAAGTTCAACTAACCACCGAGTATGGGCATTGACAGAACGATCGAGGAATGTGTACGTGAAAGCGACGTTCTTGTCGGGCATCATTGTCCTATCCGGCATCACATACTACATGCGATCAACGTGCAATCAACAAGCTTCACACCTGTCAGGAGCATCAATGGCACGCTTCGACACTTGACCGCTTTTCATGAACCGTATCATCGAGACCAAGCTGGTGACTTGATTGCATGGAGACGCGGAGGATGCAGTTACATATACCTTATCATGCCCGACCCATCAAGTCCCGTAAGCTGTTTTTGGTAGTCTTGTAAGCGGGATTCCTCCAACCGCGCCGACTTGCGCCGTGGTGCTGATGGAAGCTTACCCTTTCTTTGACCGGCTTGCTAACCATTAAAACGGTCTCGATCTTATTGTTCTTGTCGTTGACGAGCCTGCAAGAGCCGCCTCTCGTTTCGCAACTCAAGAAGCCTGAGGTCCAGTGAATAGAAGCGAAGCGCGTGGCCACCTTGTCCCTGTCCTTGACGTTCCAGCACTTGGCGCCCTTCGATTTGCGACTCGAGAAGCCTAATCTCCGATTCTAAGTCGTGAAGCTTCGACTGCGGTGCTCCCTCAGCGTTGCCATCAAGGGGTGTTGTGATCGGTTCCTTAGCCATGTCTTGTTGGGTTTTGCTTGTGTTGTCGAGACAAAGGGCAGTGGCGCGTTTGCAACACAATCTGCAGAAAGGGGCACGAAGAGTCGTGTCACTGAGGAAGAGGAAAATGGATCAGGATGGCGAGAGAACGGTGACAGTTTATTAAATGTATGCGTTTGCTGCGGGGTTTGTCCAACTCATCTGACAGTACCTAGGTACGTCGTGACAAGTACAGTGGCAGGCTACATCGCGTTGCAGAACGCAATTCCTTGATCGTCAGGAGATAGCTATGAATGACAGAAGAGATGGCTAAAAGACCTCCAGTTGTCAAAAGGCCGGGCGCATCTGAGGTGATCCATGTAGAAGCTACTGTACGACGTGGGCGTCGCGTGTGCAACCACTCAATGGGCACTGTGATCGTAATAACTTGTTCACTGGTGAACATAGGTAGGTAGAGACCCGATCCTCTTGACAGGTCGACGACATTTTATGTGCCAGTGTACAGTCGAAACTGCGTGCGCCAGGTAATGCCTTTGCGCAGCGTACGGGAATCGGGCAAAGAGGCCTGGGCAAGGTGCATGTGTCCTCCAGCGTGCGCTTGTCATGCCGTGATGGGTGACGCTGCTGTGGTCGTAGTATGACGGGGAGTTGTCGCTTCCAAATGTCTCATGTTCACAAGGTCGTGGAGACTCATCAAGGTGCTCTTCCCTCCCGAATGACTTGATACAAGTACGATCGGAGGACATCAGCACCATGGGCCAACGGACAGTAATTCGCTTCAGACGAGAGGGGATTGTGGATGTCCCGACCAGCATGCGTTATCTGACCCATCTAGCTCTGCAGTCGCCGCAGAGACACACTTCCAACTCGTTCGGGCTCGGTCCCACCTGTTTCTGCAGCTTACTCAGCACCTCTTCGACCGCACGTCCAGGCACATGTCACACTCACGACGAGCCGGCAGTCATAAGTGAGGTGGGAATCGAGCTCGTCCACCTGCCCGCCAACCTCGACGGCACATCCAGTGACTTCGCACGTGAAGTGCAGTCGGCGATATGGCCGAGCAGTCCTCCCCCCACCCCTCCGCCGCAGCGCCCTCCGACAGCGCACTGCCGGACTCGCAACTTACCCAGCCCGACTCCGTCACGGACGATCCCACATCACATCTCCCCGCCACGGCCGGTCCAGCCTCCTTCGACACAACCGGCGACCGCGATCTCGACGCCGAAATCGGTTCACACGCCGCCAGCACACTGCCCAGCGACATCACCATGACCAACACCCAACTCGACGGCTCCAACGACCTCCCTCTCCCGCCCACCGCCGAGCAAGAACCATCGGACAACCCCCTTCCCACAACAAACACCCAAGACCTCCAAACCGTCCTCGAACCCCGCATTCCACAAAAGAAGGACGCCAGCCTCCGCTCCTTCCTCTCCAAAATGGACGACTACACTCCGCTCATCCCAGACGCAGTGACAGACTACTACCTCACCCTCGCCGGTCTGCCCCCACCCCCGGAAACAGACCGACGCCTGGCGCGCTTACTGGCGCTCGCGACGCAGAAGTTCGTCGCGGACATCGCCGCCGACGCGTACCAGTACTC
>Ga0058704_10000791_pt1 | contig 15485 bp, 14 predicted proteins | sample AgamicMgSfe_FD_71363 | JGI IMG/M metagenome (GOLD analysis project Ga0058704, IMG submission 71363) | Agave microbial communities from Guanajuato, Mexico - Mg.Sf.e | ecosystem: Host-associated > Plants > Phyllosphere > Phylloplane/Leaf | place: Guanajuato, Mexico | collected 2012-05-30
CTGGAAGAGTACGCCAGGCGCATACTCTATAGCAGAAGGCCAAGCCACGAGCAGCATATGCCTGAGAACGCTAATGGGCTTACTGCGACTTCAGGTGAGGTCCAGCAATTCGTGTATCGTCATTACGTCACACTGAACGATCACTTGTGTCGCCTTCGGAAGCTAATGCATGCTTAGAGTTTCGTGCCTGTAACCTATTTCATACGCACCACGCACGTCGATCTGGTCTACATGATGCCCCAGTTGGATAGCACGCGTTTGACCGTGTCTCCTCTGCGCGAAAGACAGATCCACGAAACACGGTAGACGGTGTGCGGATCTGGCTTTGAATAGGGAGTGTTTTAGTAGCAAGTCTGTCGCGGTCCGAGAGATAAGTGGGGGAAGTGTTGCCTAACGTAAGCGTATACCGTTACCTACACACCCGTCCCCAACGCCCACCATGCAAACGTCGCCCAGGATATCACATAAGCATACCATACCATAGCATCCACATCGTCGTGACCCATCCATCCAAACGCTACCGCAACGCCTCCCAATGCCCTCATCATTACATACCACTCCTGCCGAGCTCCGTCAACACCATCTGCAAGGCAGCAAGCCTAAACTCCACTGCGATGAACCAACATCCCTCCTCTTCTAAACTGCACGCTCTCCCTCCGCACCAACACCTGCAGCGCCCGGTTAAGAGATTGCTCGCTATACCCCTTCCTCTCCACGAACTCCCGGCGCAGTGTCGCGAGCGAAGATGTGTAACCGATGGGTAACCTGCACACGCACAAACCGTCAGCATCCATCCATCAAACAACCCCAAACACCACACACATGACGAGGGGTGGACTTACCGTCTCCTAAGCTCCTCCTCGACTTTGTGCACTTCTTCGACAAGTTCACGATTACCGTTCATGCCCAACGCACTCGTGTCGCCGCCAGCGGACATCACAGCATCCATTGTAGAGCCTAGGAATAACCGGATTGCCTCGTCGACATGCTTTTCGGTCGCAATAGGCAATAACTCAATTTTCGCCAATGCCTCTGTGATCCTCACTAAGGACTCCAACTGCCGGACTGTGATCGGAATCGAAGACCGCTGATTCGCGTCCTGCTCCGCCCTCGCTACTTGCCTTCGTATAGACACGAAATGACTGCTCAGCTTTTCCGCCGCTTCGGCAGAGAGTCGAGGCGCGCAGCGTGATTTGGCGTAGGAGATGTACCGCTTCATCTTCTCCACAGGGATCTCAGCTTGGTGATGATCTTGCGACATACCCTGACCATTCATGTGAATACCCATAACATGCTTCGCGATCGTCTCGTCGCGATTCCTATCATGGTCGTCGCGGACGATGAAGATGAGGTCGAAACGCGAAAGGATAGTTGTCTGGAAATCGATATTCTCTCCAGGACTCTTCAGGTCGTCGTAGCGTCCAAAGATAGGATTTGCGGCTGCCAGGACAGATGTCCGGGCATTGAGGATAGTGGTTATACCTGCTTTAGCGATAGAGATGGTTTGCTGCTCCATAGCTTCGTGGATAGCTACGCGGTCTTCATCGCGCATCTTATCGAATTCGTCGATGCAGACTACGCCGCCGTCTGCCAGGACCATAGCGCCGCCTTCAAGGTAAAATTCGCGGGTCGAGGTATCGCGTTGGACGGAGGCGGTGAGACCGGCGGCTGAGGAGCCTTTGCCGGACGTGTAGATTGCAATGGGCGAGCACTTTTCGACGAATTTGAGGAGTTGGGATTTAGCAGTTCCTGGGTCTCCGAGAAGAAGGACGTTGATGTCGCCTCTTAGTCGCATGCCGTCGGGTAGAATCTTCTTGGCGCCGCCCATGAGGAGGCATGTGATGGCTTTCTTGATATCTGCGTTGCCGTAGATAGACGGTGCGATACAGGAAGCGAAGATGTTGTAAAGGTCCGGTCGCCGCGACATCTCGAGAAACTCCTGCTCCTCTTCTTCCGTGAACGTCATGCCTGAGCCGCCGGATGCGTTGTGCGACATGTCGGTCTGTATGCCCACGGCTCGCAGGTATGGGTTCCGAATAGCCACCGCGCCGCCGCCTTTACTGTTCTTTTGACTGGCGTAGATGCTGAAGACGCCCATGACTACGCATCTCGAGCCGGGCACTACCCTATTCGCTAGGTATCTGTCCGATGAGACGAGGATGTGACGAGGCATCTCACCGACTGGCACGTCGTCTGGCGCTTCTTGCAGCTTCAGCACTTGCTGGTCGATGAACTGGCTTTTCTCGTGCACCACGAAGTATGGGTCCAGAGGACATTTCTCGGAGCTCGCGTCTTCTGGTCCTTTTGGCCTGCCGCATGTCCGAGGTAGTGTGATGCCGGAGAAGCCGCTGGTGACCGCTAGGTTCTGGCTAAAGCCGCAATTTCTGCATTCAACGTGCAGACTGGTCGCTTTGCTGCTGAGTGTGCTCGCACCGATGACTATGCCTGGTATACGTACAAGGTGGCTGACATTGGTGGCAGTCAAGCCGCGTATTGAGGTGTGCGAGACAGAGGAGTGGATGAGGAGTTGGTGGTCTGGGAGCGCTTTGGCGGCTTCGAGGTCGGTGGTGCTGCGGGACGGGTAGAGGATCTTCTGGGTGCATTGCTTGAGCGCGCTTTCGAACTGTACGTCCAAGTCAGCATATTGTCATCCGGAGTTTGTAGAGAGAAATGTCCGTACGATCGGTATGATATCCGCTGGCTCATTGTTCAGTCTTTGCGCCAGGTGCTCGTTGTATGCGATCAGGTGCGCAATGTCGACGTCGCAGTAGTACTGCTTCGACAGCACGTTCTCTCTGATCTGATCTCGGTATATGAAGACGTTGTCGAGGTGGAACTCGAGGATGAAGTCGATCAACTCCTGCTGTATCTGTCTGTTCGTCTCCTGCCCGCCGGCCGCGCTGCGATCTTCGCCGAAGAGGCTGAGTGTGTACACTGACTGTCTGTCCATCTCTACAGTGACTGCTTACGCTGAGAGGGGTCAATGAGTGTGCGCTGCGCGAGTCGCTGAGCGATGAGGGGAGATGCAAGCGCAGATCAAGCGCCGAAAACGCGTGTCGACACGACACTGACACGACCGCGTAAAGTGCTCGATTGCCCCACGCAACCTCAAAACAAACGGCAAAACCATCGCGTTTGGGGCATCTCGACATTGATATACAGCAGCACAGAGACACAGCCGGACCCAATCGGCCTTCTCCATCTATCATACTTGCCAACTTGAAAACTCTATGATGCAGTCCAGCCCACCGACACGCGCCTGGGAGCGGCCACAGTCGCCCGCCGAGTCGCAATACTCGCTCGACTTCGGCGCATTAGGTTCGGTCCACAGCAATGAGTCGTCGCCAGTCGCAAAGCAGCGCATCGACAGAGTGCTGAGCGAGGACATTGAGGGACCGAGCGACTTTACAATCAACATGGACAAGTGGATGCGAGGCGGCACGCTTGGGAAAGGAACGGCGAGGAGCGCAAGAAGTGCACTGCAGACATTGAAGGAGCAGGAAGTCAATGCGCGGAGTAGTGTCCCAAGTCCGCGCCTGCAAGTACCGGACTCGCCGACGAAGACAGAGGGAGAGCAGACGGCTAGCCATCACACGCCTTCGAACAGTCCACCTAAGGAGTCGGTCTGGGATATCGAACATCAGGGATCGATTGATGAGCCGCGTGACGAGGGCGAGCACCAAGATAGCTCGGACTGGGACCCATATGATGGAACGCCACAACCGCCCGTGCATAAGGAGTTTCTGCAGCCTACGGTCGAAGACTACTACAGCGAGCTGACTCCCGCCCGCGTGCCATCTGCTCAAAGGCAGCAGTCACTTACACCCACCGGGTTGCCGCCTGCTCGAGCAGAAGAGTCTCCGGAGCAGCTGCAGTCTCCAACTGAAGCTCATGTGTCGCCGTCGAAAATGAGCAGATCGTCCACACCTGGCAGGCCATCGAGTCCAACGCTCTCACCAGTACGGTCGCCGGTCATCCAGCGTTCTGCTTCTGCGCACATGAGCTCTCGCATGAACCACGTGCGGAAGGACGAGGAGATGTATCGCCAGCTTCAGCAACTGCAAGCTCGCTGCCAGCAGCTTGGCCACCTCAACAGCGCACTTAAGCAGGCGCTAGACGAGGAACAGCGCATTCGCAGGCAGGAGAAGACCGCGCACGAGATGCACATGACTCACGCAACGCGCCGGGAGAATGATCTGACGGAGATGAAGGAGGAAGCTTACAAGCGCGCCGCAGACTTCAAAGAAGAGTATGCGGAGCAGAAGGTGCGCTTGCGGGAGACAGAGGTGCGGATCGCAAACCAACAGCAGGAACTAGAGCGATCGAACCAATACCATAAGGAGGAGGTTGAGATGCTGAGAGACGAGATGCAGACCCAACGGACTGCACACGATCGCGAGGTGGAGGCAGTCAAACAGAAAGTCGAGCAGGAAAAACGCAAGCGCAACGACGCCGAAGAGGCCGCGAAGATGAGCCACGAAGGACCAGAAGAGCACCGCGAAGCCCAGGACTCCGAACTTCAGCGCCTCAGGCTCCAGTTGCAGCAGGTCGAAGACGCCCACTCCAATATCAAGGAGCTCGAAAACCAGCTGAAGATCTCCCACTTACAGGTGGCGAGTGTGCGGGCCGCCAAATCAGCAGCGGACAACGAAACGGCTGCCGTGAGAGCAGAGCTAGATGATCTGAAGATGTCGCAGGATCAAGAGACTATGCGGGTCACGGGCGAGCATGAACGTGCTGTTGAGCTCGCTGAGGGTCTGCAGAAGAAGCTCGAGGAGCTGCAGCAACAGCTTCACGACGAGCAAACTTCTCACGATGCTGAGATTGAGCGGATGCAAGATTCTCACGACCAGGCCCAGACATCCACCACCTCAGAGCTCAACGACCTCCGCAATGAGCTCGAAGCCAACCAAAGCCTGCTCAACGACGCCATCCTCGAACGCGACGCTGCTCAAGACTCCCTTGCCTCTCTTCAAGAAAGCCACCAAGCATCCGAGCTTGATCTGCAAGCCCAGCTCGAGGCTGTCCAGGCACAGCTCGAAGCCTCGAAGGCAGAGCTCAAGGACTCAGAGACCGTTAACGCGGCGCTTGATGCTAGGATCTCGGAGGCTGTGCGGAAGCGGGAGGGTTACTGGAAGGGGAAATTGGAGGCTGGGGAGAAGGAGAGGGGGATTATGGCGAAAGCGTTGTTGCATCAGTGGGGAAGGGAGGAGGTGGGGGTAGAGGTGCCGCAGGGGTTTGAATATCGATATAGTTCGAGGAGGAGTCCGGGGAAGGGGGCGGCTACGTGATGCGTGCCATCTCCCTCGCGCGCTCAACCCTCCCTTCGCCACCTTTACCATCAGTAAGCCGTGATAGCTATAGAGTAGTGAATCGTAGTCGTATCGTAACTCATACCCTTTCCATCGTATCGTACATCGTCGTCACCCCAGCCATAGGTCACTTATAGTAGTCCCTTCCTAGCCAACTCAACCTTCCTCCCCGCCTCCCCTTGCGCCCACCCACCTTTACTCACGCAAGCCATACTCCCATCCGCGAATTCGATTTTGTCTTCCACCGCGGGGAAGGCGCAAGGGCAGTGGTGCGGGAAGTGCACGCAGGAGAGGGTGTGGGGGCAGAGGTATTTGTCGCAGTGGGCTATACATCCATGTCAGTACATAGAGGAAGAGAGTGATTGATTGGTTAATGTGGGAGAGAACTACCGTTCTCATATTGCTGCTGATACCAGACGGAGTCCGAGCCGGCGTTTTGGGGTGGTTGTTGTTGGTGCCCCGGTCCTCCTCCGCCGCCGCCGAACATTTGCTCGAAGAATTGGAATTGCGCGGACGCGGGGAGGATGAGGAGGAGGAAGGGTGTTAGGAGGGCGAGAAGCTGCATCGTGGCGACTATTTTTCGTTCGTGGACTCGTGTGGTATGGGTTGTGCTCGCGTGCTGTGCGATTGAGGTTTGAAGTGAATGTAGCCTGGTTAGCTGTCCACTTGCGGCCTGAGGCATGTGAAAGTCTTGGCTTTGCCGAACGACGTCCGCAATTTCTCTGCTCTGCGAGGTTTGGAGACTTCAGACGAACGCGACAAACTCAAGCCTTACAATCAGCCGAAAAGCGTACCACAACACAGTCCGGATTTGCGAAAACTTTGTTGCCCAGACAACGACTACCCACCGACCGCGATTATGCATCTCATGTACACCCTCGACGCGAACGGCAAGCGCCAATACACCTTGAAGAAGATCGTGGAGGGAGAGGTCACGAAGTCGGCACACCCTGCACGCTTCTCGCCCGATGACAAGTACTCGAGGTAAGAGCTGGCAGACTCTTGAGGGTCGTTGGTTGGAGGACTCAGGCTGACGCTTTGGCAACAGGCACAGGGTAACGCTGAAGAAGCGCTACGGGCTCCTCATTACACAGCAGCAGAGTACACATACCTAAACTCCGTCTTGTGAGTGAGTGGAACGGCTAACGAAGGTACAGAGGACAAGAAGGTACTGGGGCAATGAGTGAGAGGAAACAGTGGTTGCTGTTGAAATATTAGCGAGGAGTTTGGCGTTTTAGCCGACCGTTGGTGCAGTACATTAGAAGCGCACAATGCAAGTATGACATATTCCATGAGCGCATGAACAGTGAGCGCCGTCACCACTTATGCACTAAATCATGGTTTCCAATGTCAGGGTTCGGAGCACTGTCTGGTCTTGCATGTGCAAATGGTCTAAGCTTTCCCGCGCTTTCCTTGTTCTCAACTCTCCTCACACTCCGATGCTCCGTCACCGCACCCCGATACTCGCAAGACCATTAGGTACCTCGGCGCAAGAGCACCAGGGTAATTCCTTTCTCACAAGCTCACAACACCGGCTTCACTAGCTAACCAAAGCACATATCTATCATGGACAGCTCGCCGTTCGCAAAGCTCTCGCCAGAGCTGCGCAACCACATCTGGTTCTATGGTGTCGCTGCACACTCTAAGCCTGTCGACTCCCTCGTCCACCCTCAACACGACATCATCACCTACCAACGCGCTGCTGCTCCTCCTTCCATCTCGCAGACGTGCCGAAAGACTAGAGTCGAGAGTATGCTGATGTTCTTTGCGAATAACACCTTCAACATGTGCATTGTGTCCGGAGACGAGAACGGTGCCGAATTCAACAACACCGCCAATAACGAGTTCGCGAAGTCGGTTAAGCGAGCCCTCAGGTGGCTTGACGTCACGTCCGAGAGGAGCCACGCTGTGACCGCCAGCTTGCAGCTGCTCATCCGCATGAACCCTGAATACGTGGAAACCGACATGAATCGACACGGCAACGAGTGGCGGCGCTTAGTTGCGCGGCTGGACGTGTGCGGGTACAAGGGCGATCGCCTCGAAATAGTGGTTCCATACCCATCCGCTACCAGGCACACTGGCAGCAGCCGTCGGACAGTCGAAGAGAAATTCGCGGAGGTAGGGCTGAAGGTCAGGTTCGAAGAGCCGTAGTTGACGTCGGTGGGAAGGCGCGGTCTTTCGCAAGTGAGCCGGTATAGGGCGATGGGTATAGTGGGATGACGAATGAGCGCCGAATCTACGTGGATGGCACCGAAAGGGACGCCTTGAGACCAGAACGATCAGTCTTTCTTCCATAAATCCTTTTCTAGATCGCAGGATACTAGTATTTGATCTTCACAACGGAAGCCATTGTATTGACATGTGAGATGGCCAAAACTTCTCCCGTTACCAACACATGACGTAACCTTGCGATCCGGTTAGCATTCTCCATTCCGACATTCGTTTCTCAAATCATAGGCCACGACGCACGAGTACAGAGGTATCACTGCTTTTCTGACATTATATCTCAAGGCGTATGCTGATCTTCGATACAAGTGCACGATGGACAACTCTCCGCTCGCGAAGCTCTCGCCTGAACTACGCAACAAGTCTGGGAAGCAGTGATCACCTCAAACTCGCCACTTCCGATAGAGGACAGAGCTCTTGCAACACCACCCGCGATTACACGAGTATGCAAAAAGATGCGTAGCGAGTCACTGCTCACGTTCTATGCTATGAAGACTTTCCACATACTCATCCTCCTCCGGAGACGAGACACCCGGAATTGAAAGCATTGGGACGAAGGATAGGTGCTTCATTGATTCGGTCACTCGCGCGGAACGGTGGCTTAACATCACAACCCAAGACCGCCACGAAGTCATCCGTCGTCTTGAATTCCATGTCAATGTCACCTATGAGAGGCACTTTCCAATTGACATGATTCGGAGACAGCAGGTGTGAGTGCCTCTGACGGAGCTTCTGAATGCCAAAGGCTACACGCCTCGGCGTATGCGAGTGCTCTTCGCGGTGCATCCCAACGATGATGGGTTGAATGACAGAGGAGAGGAAAGGCTACTCAATGTGTTTCGTACTGTTGGGCTGACGGTGGACGGTGCAAAGATAGAGGGTGGATGCTACTCAAAGTAGCGTAGTTCAGCCGGAAGTGGCACGGCAGTATCGGAGTGAGAGCGAGGAGTTCATCTTGTAATGCTCTTACATTGGTGCTTTAGTGGGTTGGGTGATGGAGACGACCAATGAAGCCATAGTCGTGTGGAACTCGATCGATCAGTCGAGTACAATGAGCTAGGTTCGCCTCAGTTGCATCACATGCTTCCTCTATCCTACGTCTCACCCTGTTCTTTGATGTACGCACGTTTTCCAAGAGTTCTCAACTTTCTTCAGCACTCTTTTTGCATCTTCACTATGACGCGACCTACCAACACAGCTCGATCTCGAGTCACTGGTGCATCCGACGTCACCATACTTCCAACAACATCCACGACCGTCATGAACAACTCACCGTCCAGGAAATCTCTCGCCTAAGCTGCGAAACCGCATCTGGGAGTATGCCGTCACCAGAGAGCAGGCTGTCAATATCACGGCATGTTCCGACCAGACTCTCTCGGAGCGCGAAGAGCAGAAGCAGCCGGCCATCACCCGGGCATGCAGAGAGATTCGGTCCGAGACAGTGCTCATGTACTACAGCAGTATCAGTTTCTACATAGATATCGCAGACGAGGGTACCTGGAAGTGTAACCCGAAAGGTCTCGACCAACCGGCGGACGTTTGGGAGTGGCTCAACACACTCGGTCAGGAGAAGCACGATGCTATTGCGTCTCTAACGATCAATTCCTGCATGTCTCCTCCTGGGTCCAAGGTGAGGCTCGAAGGTGAGACGAACGGAGAGGAGGAAAGCGGAGGCGAAGGAGATGCGGAGGGAAACGCGGAGAGTGAGCATGACCGGGACGAGACCCAGGAGGACAACGAGGGTGGCGGCGAGGATGCAAGTGAAGAGGGAGAGGGATGCGACGATGAGGATGACGCTGAAGAGGATGAAGCAGACGACGAAGACGGCTGGGTTTTGAACGTTGGAAAGCTCAGAGAGCATGGTTACAGGCAGCCAAGAGCCAGGCTTGTTGCTTGCCACGCCCTTCTTGCGCAAAGGGAAGAGGAATGGTTCGCGGACGATTGAGCGGATGGGGCGAGAATGGAGGCCGAGATCGACAAACTGCGAGCGATGCTAAGTTAGGACAGCGGCAAAGAGCCGACGATGATGGCTGGAGCTTCCAGTCTCCCATTCATGCGCAGTCTAGTGGCCGTTCGAACGTTGGATTGTGGAGAGAGGCGAGGCTGGGTATTGAGCGTAGCAATCCTTTTATTCTTGGTGCCTGGAGCAAACTGAGGGCATACGGACATCATTGCTTCTTGCCTCACAAACGACTTCCTGGTGTAGTACCGATGATCCTTCTGTCTGTATCCTAATTGCCAAGCCAAGCCCTTCGACCACTCAGACCAGACTTCAGTCCCGTGTCTGTGATCAACGCCCGCTTGCGCCCGAACGTAATAAAGCATGTCTTCGACTTGATAGAGTGCGGATAAAGTCATGCCACAGAGGCGCCGTTTGGGTAACACGCACAGTGGTGAAACCGTATCATGCCACCCAATAGCTGCGTTGGCAAAAGCCTGAGAACCGTTCGTTAAAGGAAAGCCGTATCACGTAAGGTACCACCCAGTACTCATCGCTTCCGCGCATTCACATTCCTTCCAGCCCCAACCTTGACCCTGCCACCAACCTGCCCTCGGTCTCCGGTCAAGATACCAGGCAAGTAGTCTTCGTCCATCAAGCTCCTCTCCTTCTGCCTCCTCTCCACCCTTGCCGCCCTCTGATACTCTTTCTGATCCTCTGCCAAAACGAGGTCATTACCCCATCCACCTTTGCCACCGCCCTGAATCCTGCCATTCGCTGAGCCATGCACCGCTTTCGGTATGCTATACCGGTCGCCGCGAGTGTTCCATTGCATGTTCTTCTTCAGGTGCAACTTGAACTCGCCGTTTGCGTTGGTCGAGCAGGAGACGCGGGTTAAGCTGGGCTGTCCGCACTTCTGGCAGAACTGCTTGCTCATGTCCTTCGAGACGGTAAAGCATGCGTGGCATCTCAGCACAAAGGTCTTGAGATGCTTGACTCGTGTCATGGTTCGCGATAGCAAGTTCAGGTTCATCTGCAGAATGACATTCTGCATTGCAAAGTCCGTAGTGAGCACTCCGACCTGCATGGTCTTGGGTTCCGGAGTCTGTACAGTCGATGCGTCGGCATCCTGCGCTTGCCGCTTCTTAAGGTTAGATGGTGTAATCCAGCCTTCGGAATCGGAAGCTGAGTCCTCCTGGCTAGAGGCGGAGTTCTGCGCCGAGTCTACTTTGGGTTGCACGCCCTTAGCAATATCGTCAGAAGCATCGTCTAGTGTCGCGCCAACCATCGTGACACTCAAATTCTGCTCTACTTCCACCGCCTCGATGGGTTGCTCTGCGATTTGAGAAGTCGTCCTGCTGTCTGCTCCTGCATGGTCGGAAACGGATGTCTGTATGCCATCTACATCCTCCACCACCTGCGTCTCAGGGACGGTCTCCACCTGCGCTTCATCTTGCGCCGTGCTCTCAGTGTTCGCTTCCCTTGCAGGCACTTCCTCTGATGGAGTCTTCTCTGCCTCGCTAGCACTAGGCTTGCTAGGTGGCGCGCCGTTCAGACCCTTCTGACCTGGCACTCTCCGTAATCTCCAGTCGCCACCATTGCGTTCACACTCAATCTCATACGTCAAAGCTATGATCTGTATGTCGGGCTTACTGAGCACTGCAAGGTCCCCAGTTCTACGTGCAAAGTCTGTCACCAACTTAACACTAGCTGGGTTCGGCGATCTCAAGTTCAGGAATGGCAGCAATGTGGTTTCTACTCGTTGTCTTGTGGCCGCATCTCGGATCTCGGATATTATCGCTGGCACAGTCACAAGGTTCTCCGAATGCCCAATGAGTGTCGATACGGGAGGGTCGTTTTTGATGATTGCACCAGTATCTAGTACGAGTGTGTGCACAGGCTGTTGAGACTCCATTCTGCCAAGTTTCTCGAGGAGTCTCGTCGCCGGTTCGAAAATGTGCAGGCAAGCGGCAAATTCAGAAAATGATCGTCGAGAGCGCGAACGCGCTTACATAAGCATAATCGGAGGACTTGGCACGCTGAAAGGCAAAAGGTGATTGGCTGGGTTCCTAACATTTTCACATGCAAATATACGGCAATCGCCTCGACTTGATCACCGACAAGGAACGTGGGGAATAACGTGAGACCGTTGGTAGCAAGAAACGACAACTAAGGTCTACACTGCGAGGATGTCGCAAGCGCTTTTTCAAGATGATCCAATTGTCGCAGAGTGGCTCCCCAGCAGGTCAGGACAATGTCGCCAGACTCTAAGTAAGGTACCCACATGTGGTCTCTCTCCGCAGCCTGCATAACATACAAGAGGGACAAAGACATGACAGGGCAGCCTCCTGGGCTTTGAGCAACCGACTCTGTCTTCTCTAAATTCATATGGAGCACTTGGAAGGCCTGAATTGCTGATTGGTGTGCAGATTGCCCAAATTTATGTGCCAGCAAGCCATGCAGCTCCAGGGTCCCGACTCCTAGGACAATTGTAGCAAGCGTGCCGATCGTCGGACTCAGGTGCTCTTCAGAACGTTTTAGGGTGTGTAATGAGGGAGTGTTTTACGTATGCATTCTCACGCAGAGACACTGCTCCTAGAATCGCTGCTTTCCCCGGAGACGCCTTGGAAGAGCGTGATTCCCTGTCTAGGTGGAAGATAAATGGCACGATCAGTGTAGCGAGACCGAAAGCTACGCTTCCAAGATGCTGTCCGTAGACTCGACTGGCTGCATTCTGGAAGCCCTCCGTTCTTCACGATGCAGAGGTGTGCGCGAGTTTTGGTGTAGCAGTGATACAGTTATGTGATCTGATGTCTGATGGAGAGGAAAGAAGTGCAGATGATCTCGAAGTTGGCAACCTAAGGCGAGCCGGCCGCCCCGTAACCTAGGGTCTGATTGGGTACCACTTGCAGCCATCTCCGTGTGCGGCCTCAGTGCGGCCTCAGGCGATATTGACAACAATTTCCCGCATCATCACCCGCAATGGCTTGTTTCCCATTCGGAGTGGTGCTTGCCTGCGTGACTATATTGTACGTCTCATAGCAGGATCGATCCCGCAGTATGTCAAGTGGACCGCTTCGTCTTTCGACCATGACCCTGAGTCTTTCTGCTGGCTGGAGAGAAAGCAACGCATTGAGCTCGAATGAACAGTCTTCGCGATCCTACCTTCGAAGTCCGGGTGATGGAAGATCTCCTTGACATCTTAGTCAGTTGCTAACCGCGCAGTATCCGCATATGTACAGCCTCCCACTGCAGCCAGTAGAGCCTGCAACGTACGATCATCGACAGCAGCCTGTTGCGTGCCTCGCACCCTGTGTGACAAAAGCCCGCTCGACGACAATAGCTCTTTCAACATCGACGCCATCGCGAGGTGATGCGACGTTGCCGTACCACGGTCGCTTAATTTTGAAAGAGCATGGTTTTCTCGTCCGCAGCGCGGGCGCAGAGGTCTGACTAGCGAAAGTGGCTGTGACAATAGAACTCGACCTTTGTGCGTGCGAGAGCCCTCCGGCCGTCATTGCGGACATACGGAGCGCAGATGCTGGCGCAGCGGTCGGCCATAGGTCTCTCGCTGATACCGCTCGCCCAGAAAGACCTACACCTTTGACGGCGTCACACCCTAGTGTGCTCATTGGAGCTCTCGTCACATGACAGCCCGTGTTGCAACAGACGACGTGCGGACCTTTTCGCTCTGATCAGTTTGAGACCTCCAGTCTCTATCCTATAACGACCGGAATGCCAAGCCACAATCCTTCCGTGTCTGTGGGTTGAGCTTATCTTCCGTTTCTCCCGTTGAAAAGATTCATTACTCAATTTCCACGTCCATTTGAAAGTTTCAGCACGTCCCTCAACGCACTGCTATCATCTCGACTCTCTTTTTAATTCATCACTCCTGTTATAGGCGCTCTTCATCACGCATCGCCCTCCAGTGAGTTTTGGAGCCTTTGCATATCTGATGGTTGCCTCAGGCCAGCAAAGCTTGAGTACACAGTCGCATATACGTCACAATAGACAGATGTTCGGCCTGCCAGCCCGCCATCGACCTGCGAGCCGAGAGTCAGGCGCCACCACATACAACCTTACGTGGTACAGCATGGGTGTAGCTGCATGACGGAAGTCCTTCCATTCTCTCGGCCACTACGCAGTCGGCAAGCATGGGAGCTGCAACGGGTGCACATTTTAACCCATGGTGGTCCAGTAGGAGTCATGCTTGCTGGCCGCGAACTTCGGCATGTTGCGTCAACCTGGAACCAGCCAATGATAACCACTAGGAAGGTCGCCCGGAGCTGCATCAGCATCTGCATAGAGCAATACAGTCCTGCCTCCGGTGGTTCGCAGTGCATTGACGACTAAGAAGGCAATCAGGCGACAAGTGAGGCATACACGCTAGGCTCGAGGACAAACAACATTCGTCGCCCAAGGCGGCTGTGCAGCGGGCCGTCACCGCCCTGTGCAACTGGGGCGTAATAGGCGTGCATGGACCTATCTAAGTTCCGGTATAAAGGCTCGAGGCTTGTCTCTTTTCTGTTTCTTCCAACGTCAGCTCTTGTTGCGTTCAAACACGACGTGCTCACCGACTCTGCTGGTTCTAACCCAACAGTCTGGGCGCTAAAGATGTCCGCAGATGGCCCGCCCAAAGCTCGTTGGACCACTTAGCGAGCCAACCAGAAGACTGAAGATGCTTCGATACTGCAGCTAATATCGACACTCATGGAGCGATGTACAGACCTTTATAGACACTTCTCCGATGGCCGTCGATTTTCAGCCGCATCACGTGATGCTTATACGAAGGCCTGTGCGGCGGCAAGGACGCTTAGCTATATATCCTAAGAACGATACACCAAAGGTTGCGGTCCGTCGGCCGTGCCCTTGCGAGGGCCATCACGTATCTTGGCCCACGCATGGCAGAGGGCGAGGGGGCTGACCAGTAGTCTCCACCAGATTCTGGCCGACGAATTGTCGGAACCATCCGACAGCATCAATCTATCTAAGATCGTATCAAGCACTCCTTGGAGCCGACAATATGGCCGGACTGGAAGGTGTGGGTGCTTCGGTGCCGGGCATCCCAGGCCTGACGAGCTCTGCCGGCTTGGCGCGCAGTACGTACGGTGCTTGTCCACTCACATATAGAGATCCGGAATCATAGTTTGCCGGCCGCTGCTACTCGTGAGAGTCATGCGGACCAGATGACCACAAGCCGAACAGCCACTGACGACTGGCAGTGTGTAAGGTAAGGGTATACCGGGAATTGGGCATCGACGGTGGGCTTGACGTGCGGCAAAGCTGCGCTGTTGACCCTGTTTGGCACGCTAGGACTATAACGTGCGTTTCCCAGTGATCTCTGGTTGGAGCATTGCTTCACCGGTCGTTGGGCAGTCAGACGCTATCTCGCAATGCTTTTCCTGTCAAAGTACGGTAGTGAGCCGCTTGGGATGACCCATAAGTGGGCGAATTCCCTTCCCTTGGGGAGCTGCTGTGATAGACGAAAGACAGAGACGCAGCGGTTTGGGCAGGTAGACGAGGTTTGATCGCTTTGACCAGATCTTACAGAGGATGCAGCTGCACCATGGTGAGCTCGGTGCAACTCTCGACAGCTCTGCTTTACTGACTGCCGCAGCCTGTGTACTACTTCACGATACAGGTCATGGCGGCCCGCCAGGGTCAACGATCACGGTTTGGGCGCCATGGACGATGGAAGCCGCCTAAGGCGCTCGGCAACAACATCAAATATGTACCGCCAGGGCAGACAGCTCCCTTTACCCTCGTTTTCTTTCATAACGGCCAGACTACGACGCTTGTCAGGCGGATGCCAGCAAGTGCGCAGCACTTTAAAACGTATTCGATATACCACGATGAGGCCGTGTTTTGGACAGTGGACTATGATGCTTGCACGCAGCAGGTAGAAGATGGTCGCGAAGATAGTAGTGATCAAGATGGTTCCGACGGTAAATCGTGTGATGAGGGGACCGATGATGAAAGAGATACCTGGGCGCCATTGAAGTTTGCCT
>Ga0058704_10000792_pt1 | contig 15480 bp, 10 predicted proteins | sample AgamicMgSfe_FD_71363 | JGI IMG/M metagenome (GOLD analysis project Ga0058704, IMG submission 71363) | Agave microbial communities from Guanajuato, Mexico - Mg.Sf.e | ecosystem: Host-associated > Plants > Phyllosphere > Phylloplane/Leaf | place: Guanajuato, Mexico | collected 2012-05-30
TGCCTCAGAGCTATCTGGAGCACAGTGTCGAGACCAACGGTCACATCAAGTTGCCTACCGCGATCTGCCATCCGCCACGTCTTTGAGTTACGATATGGCTTCACTTGTTCAATCTTGCTCTGCCCCATGAGCCTTACCGGCAGATCAAGGGTTGTTGACTAGACGAGCATGCGCCGATGCGGGACTTCATCATATCCGGTGTGGTGGAAGAGACCCATCGGAGCCTCGAGTCGGGCAGCTCGGGCTCCATACATGCGCGCTCAGCCCTTTGCCTGCGTTTTGGGCGCACTGCCTGACTGCAGAGCAGTGACAATGCGATTTGTCTCAATAGCATGCTTACGGCAAGGACGCATCGTTTGCATTCGTCTCTTTCATCCGCTCGAGTAGACAAGCGTACCAGAGCTTGGTACCCCAGGATGGTTCCTAGATTTTCTTTTTGGGTAAGGTAAGGAGCAAACAATTTCTTTGTCTCAATGCACACTGATCACAGGCACAATGGCTTACCCATCCACGTGCTTGTTCGAGCGTAGAAGTGGATTCTAGGCACGTGCGACAGCATCAGTTGCGATTAAAGGACGTTGCAAGACTACGTTGCCCCCGAAAGCCCGAAAGAACGGCAGCAAACATGACATGGATATCATATTACTCCAGTTGGGAGCGCTCAATTTCTTCGTTCTCCACTCATCCTTCGTTTTCCTACCCATCTGGCAACCTCACTTGCCAGAACTCAACATTCGGTCTCGCCAAGCAACCGAAGCAACCTTGGTTCAAGATGACGGACAACACCACCCTATCGTGCTTTCAATCGGCCCCCAAGAAGCTTGTCACCAACCGCAAGCTATTCCTATCACTGCCGGCTGATAAGCCTACGAAGCTGTCAAGCAATGTCCGCAGACGTAGGACAGCAAATGACGCCATTCAGTCAAACAGCATCGAACAGCTCACCATCAACTCTGGTCTCACCACGTCTGGACCAATGCTTACTGCTGCATCACTGCAGCAGAAGATCCTGGATACCATCAAAGAGCGCGTTGAGAAGAGCGGTATGAGCTCTGCCGGTCTTAACTTCCAGTCTCTCGCGTGGTTCCTTCCACAGTCAACCAGCTACGCACAAACGTCAGTCGACCTGTTGGAAGACCCGTTGATAGTGACAGAAGCAGAAGTCCGGAGAGTCTTCCAGCTCAAAGAGTCTACAGCGTACTCCAGCATGCCCGACAGTGGTCAGACATTCTTCTACATGCGTACGTTCATGTTCTCTGTGCATGAGCTCAAAGAGATCTTGCAGACGATGCTGGACGAGGGCTACGAGTACTTCGACAAGCTCTATGTCTGGCTGGCGGAGTTGGAGGAACTGGACGACGACTATCTTGTCTTCATCCGGTACATTGGCCAGACACAAGGCCGTGCATTCGATCGACATTACGGCGACATCGTAAGGATCACCGGCTCCAGCTTTGCGAGGAGGTTCATACAGATTGCATTAGATCTCCACCCGGACGTCCTCGACAGCGCGGTCATTCAAGAGTTCACCTCTGCAACCATTCAATTTGCGGCCGACCAAAAGGTCCGTGACGAGCGCGAGCGCGTGCTGATTGCCTTGTTTGGCAACGGCACGCTTAACGTTGAAAAGGGCGGCTCCGGGCTCAACTGGGAGCCCAAAGCTGAAGATGAAGATCTTCTTCGGAAGTTGAAGCCAGTGACTGCGTCACTCATCACCAGCAAAACCAAGACCTGCAGTCAGGCGATGAAAAACGAGCTCAAGTCTCTGGCCGATGACATCCAACATATGCGAACGACCATCCAGCAACGACTGGCACTAACAAGTACCCGGTCACTGATGAGATGAAGGATGCTATCTACGCCGAAGGCATTCCTGCCTTGATGGCCAACGGCTACACGCCTATGGTCACTATCAGCTCCGACAAGCCAGTACAATGGGCAGCTGACTCGCACCCATTCTTTGAGGAGCCACTCAAATCATCTTTGCTCTCACAATGCGTGATCAATCACCTCGCTCAATGGGAGCTTGGAGCTAGGAAGGTCGACGAACGGTATGCCAAAATGCTCTCGCAAGCTCATCGACTCCCGTTCGCCGATCTGTTTCCGTGGTGTGGAAAAGGCAACTTTGATCTGCCGGTAGCGACCAAACTCTTGCGAAGATACCTACGTACAGTCAATCCGATTGTAGTTACCACAGACTCAGAGCTGGTCACTTCTGTGGCCTTCAGCGGCTTTGCTCATGCAGCTGGGCTCTCTTCAAGGACAGAGTTTGTGCAGCTCGTTGGCCGGCCGGTTCTGCTTAGCTACAACGAGCCTGGTCAGAAGGTGAAGGACAATGATTGGGTTGTCATCATTCCATCCTATCATCCTGGTTTCTTCGGCCACGGCGGCACGTCTGGCGAGCACGCAGGTCAGGTCTTTTACGACAGCAAGGCGGTTACCTGGTTCGCTGATTGTGAAGCTTTGAAGCTTTCCTACGACAACATGAGCAAGAAGGAGATGTGCGAACATGTGCTCAAGAGAGTCAACGAAGTCACTGGTCCTAGCACAGAGTTCGGCAAACAGCTGGTCTTGCACAAAACCTCTTTCCAGCGGTCGTGGAACCAGACACGCATGGCGATTATGTGGCCGGAAAAGCGAGACCTGGCGAAGCAGGCCAGGGCTGAGAGAATTCAGCGAAGAGAGAATATTCCGCAACTCAAGCACCTCCGCGATCCAGCAAGACGTCAGCAGCCAAGCGACGCATCGTCCGCGTACAACAGGAGTGCTGACCCCAACAAGATCGTCATCTATCACGGCCAGCAATCCACTCGCGTTCAGTCTCGGTATCGCAGCTGGCACAAGGCAAGAGAAGAGCTTAGCGTCATACTTCTCTCTGGTTTCGCTCATGGAGAGCCTAGCTCCTCGGAGAGGCTTCAGCAAGCACTGTCCATCTATGAGAAGTCGGTCGGGCCATTGATGGCCCTCAGCATTGCGGTTACTGAGGACGACTTCGTTGAGTGGGCCCACTCGGTTCCAATGGGTCGAAGCTACTATCTGGAAGCCAGCCAGATCGACGATCAGATTGCGGAGATTCCTAATCTACTGCGCTGCCACGTCACAGGCGTAGAAGACCCGGACAATCCGAAGTGGCAAGACGACCAATCCACCATGCAGAGAGCATCTCAGGACATTGGTAGTTGGATTCACAAGGCAGCGCAGAGCGCATCAAGAGATGACGAGGCAACCACCACAGTTAGTGCTGCCTGGTTCCAGCATCTGAAAGAGATCGATCCAAAAGTCTTTGAATCAGCCATCAAAGAGCAAGCACCGGCGAAAGGCAAAGCGCCTGTTATATTCGACAGTACACAGCCCATCAGCGGATCTGAGGTTGAGCTTGTGGCGCACAAGGAGCGTAACGCTCAACTGCGTTACGGCCTGCAATGGGCGGATGCATCGGGAAAGACGTTCAAGATCGAGGACTTCCTTCTGCCCTTGCAGAATGTCTTACCAGCAAAGGGAAGCCAGAAGCGTTTCATTTAATTCGTACGAGAGGGCATCGACATTCGTGACGAAAACGGCAGCTCTGTCTCAGCCAGACCGCCAGAGAAGAAGATTACCGCTCCTCTGGCAGCCATCTACGCGAACCTGCAGCGGAACCCGCAGCTTGAGGCCTTCAAGCAGCTGTGGGAGAGGCAGACGAATTGTAGCTTCGACGAAGAGCTCATGCGACCATCACTATTGGTCCCAGCAATCGTCCGCGAGGGTTTTGTGCCGTCGGTTTTCTTCGACACAAGGCAAGAGCCGCTGGACCTTGTCCCGAATAAGACGCAGAAGTACATGTCTACGCTCGAGAGTCTCAAGCCGCTGCAGCCTGGAGATGCTCATTGGCTGCTTCACATCTTCCTGAAAGAGCAATTCCCGAACGGCGGAGAAGTTGACACCGGCAATCCTATTCATTTTCCCGGCACGGTGTCAGTTTGGGACAAGCTGTCCGCGTTCTGCATAGGGTTGAAATACTCCAAGCACCCACACGCCAAACAGCTCCATGCTGTTGCAGTTTCTGCCGCCTTTGGCGGCGATGAGAAAAAGTACGCCACGACGACTTTCAAAGCAGTTCTCGAGTTCCTGCGCGGTCCGTTTACGACGGCGACCAAGAACGGCAGATACTCTACGCCAGGCCAAACAGGTACGCAGACTGCTCGCAAAGAGGTCTTCACCATCAAGGGCAGAATCCCACCAGGCATAGAGCAGGCTAGCGAGATCATTCCGGATCTTGTTGAGGAGGAGGATTTAGTCTTTGAGAATGAGGAGGCTGAGGCAAGCGACCCCTCCAGCGCGAGTGCTGGAGCTGCCACAGGAGCCAAGCGTGGCCGCGAGGAAGAAGAAAGTGGTGCCGGCTCTGAGTCCAAGAAGTCCAAAGCTTCGATTACGGGTGAGGCTGAGGCTGAGGTAATCGGGGAGGCGATAGACATAGGCTGACCGGAGTCAGTCAGAGGTGAGCGTTGTTGGTGGCGTTGTGCTTCATTCCCTTCTTGTCACTCCTTTGACCCTTTCTGGACCTAGTGGCGGGTGAAAGCCACAGTCCAGATCAACCTTGATCGCCTGGGCTTTTCTTGAGATGTACAATACACCAACTTGGGTGGCGATTGGGGCTCTAGCATAGTTAATCATAAACCGGTTCCATCCAAAACAATCACATCATCTTCAGAGCAGTCTCGCTTGAGGTTTCGAAGCAACTGCTTCAGTCTGTCGTATCGATGACTTCTTAGCGTTCTGAATCCATAGGCTTTCGCAAATCCTCTAGCTAGCTTCAAGATATGCTGTTCCCCAATGGAAATCATGATATGAATGTGTGCTGTAGCAGTAACCTTTGCCGGCTACGTCGCAACTGCCGGGTAGTGCCTTCACCGTCACCTATTACAACGTCTTCATCGAGAGCGGCAGGTGAAGCGTGAAGATGGGTCGACTACTGAAGAGCGAAGCATAGCAAAATATGGAAGATACCTGTTCATTAGCGAAAGCAGAGATACCGACTAATTTGAGCTTTACAAACCTCATTTTGCGGACATGCTACATGCAAAGACTGCAGTCACTAATGGTGACAATAAAACATGTGAGTTGCGAATAGTACGCAACGGAAAGGCGATCAAGGGATCGGCTTGACACCACTATCGAACAGCTGCGCTGTACTGCCCGTAAAGACCACAAGCAGCATGTATCTCTGCAAACACCACCAGCGCCACGCTAAATCCAAGGATATCTCTTTAACACTCATAAAGACACATCAACGCCACCATGCTCATGCCGCACTGATCGCGGTCCTTACTGCTCTTTCACACTCCGCAGCAGCCAGTACTCCCACCACCCACGCAGTGACAGCACAGACTCCCTCCCATCATCCCGCCTGTCCATGCCTGCAGGGTCACCGACCATCGCTGACGACAGCCAGTAAGCAGCCAACACCCATGCCACGAACACCATGCCAAAGCTGAGAAACGGTGACAGCAGGTGCACCATTACGAGCGTAAAGGCGTGATACGAGCTGTCTTCGTTCGCATGCGGCGCCAGAGGTGTGTAGATGCACCGAAGTTGAAGATTGAGTGCCGGTCCAAGCAACCCAGCCAGCTGCTGGCCGAAGGTTGGTCTTCTCGCGCACAGTCGGACAGGCTGCGAGAGCAGAGCGATGACCAGCGAGATACAGGCCCATACTGTGTTGAGAGCCGACAGCATAACGCATGGACCTGACAGGAAGAGCAGAATCCTGTGTGCCTTCATCTCCTGCATGTGTCTACCACCGTCCTCGCCATCATCCTCCGAGAATGTCATGCTGATAGCGTCGCCGATGTTGATCTGCTGGCGCGAGTCGTCATTTGCGCGGTACATAGCCTTTTCCGGATCTTGACGTGAACTTCTCAGCGCTTGCTCTTGCGCTATGCTGCTCTTCTCGAGGTCCATGGACGCTGTTGGTGTGACTAGAGAGCTGTCGCCGGTCGATGATATGGACGAAGACTTGTAGGCTTCGTAGGTCGCTGAATGTCGCGGGAATTCGTCGTACTGGTTGCCTGCCTGGCCGAATGCTGCAGCCTCTCGTGCAGACCGTAGACTGGGCGGCGCCTGAGCGCATGGCTTGGGAGGTTGTATAAGGTTCGAAGGCAATGTCGCAGACGGATCTCGTGCTAGGTTGTGTTGCTGCCGAGCATTATCATCTCTTGGTGCCAAGCCGGTCTGGGTCATGATGACAGCGCGTTGTGTAGCCTTGGTATCGTCTCCGCGCTTCGCGATGTCGCCGTTGGCGACATCAACAACAGACCGTGTAATACGCCAGCCTCATGCTCGCAGGGCGACGGAGAAGTCATATGTAGCAGAGTGTCTGCCTCACCACCGTCTTCGCCGCGCCCTTGGCGACTAGGCGGTGGTGGATGCCTTGGTCTTATCATGAGCATCGCCGGGTCATGCCAAGTGAACTTGCATCTTGGCAGCTAAAAAGTAGCCAATTAGACCCACCTGGTTCGATGTTTGGATCTGGTGCATACGCAGACACTGCGCGCGGGATGCTGCGGTGCCCAGCCTTGCTACGACATCTGTAGCACCTACACTGTCGTGTATTGTTTGCGCCGGAGGGGACGGCGTTGTTGGCAGGCTTGGACATCGACTTTGCGGGCTTCGCGAGGACAACGCCTAGCAAGCCCCAAGGTGTTTCACAAGCCGGTATTGCGGCATCCACGGCTACCGGCAAGAAGCCCTACGCTCGGCGGAGGTGGTGGAACGAAGGAACTTTCCGGCGTTGCGCAAGGGAGACCTCTGCTTCCGCACGACTCCTGTATCGTTGACCAGTCACCACTCTGCCGAACGCGCTGTCGCTAGTTACATTGTCACGACTGATATCGCCATGCTGACGCTTATGCCTTGGCGGTGATGGATGGGGCACTTGTCAGACTTTACAAAGAGTTTCTGGGCATACGCGAATGCTGGCTGACTTTTCGTAGTTGGCATCACTGATAGAGAGAAACCTGGTAGACCTCAGCTCAGATATCGCTTCTATGTGTATGATGGCTTCGTGCAACAGGAGCATCGTTGCGCGTCGTGCTAGCGGTCGCATTAGTGATGGACTGTGATATGGCAACTTCAATGAACATACACCAGGGCTTGGCAGTGGAAAAGTATGGTTATTCAGAGAATGATCGCATTGTACTCTTTGCGACGATGCCGTAATGCGCGAGACGTGCAGCATGGCATTCTGTAGGCTCGTGAAGGTAAGTCAGGAGGAAGGTGCGACCTGAGGCCGAACAACTCTCTTTTGACCTCACTCCATTCTGCTATCGAGGACCTCCGCATCGAGCTTTTCTCTTTCTCCGTCGATCTACGATACTTAGAGGAGCAACACAATTTCATTGAATGGAAGCCTGATAGCGATACATGGCGCCTCTCAAGCCTGTGAAGAAAGACGGAACCGACAAGCGCGTCCAACCAATCTTAGGTGAGCGGAGAAACATCCCCTTCACCGCTCGGAAACTCACGCACGCGGGCAGACTGCGCGAACAGGATCTATGCGCTGCTGAAAGACCGCACACCCATCCCGGCAAGTCTCGAACCTGAGCTCGAAGCCATCATCAAGCGTTCCTTCCCGCTGCCATCATCGACATCACTAGCCGGCAGGTCTACCACATTTGACACTTTAGGCAGCCAGTTATGGAACGCAGCAACGAACATCATCCGCGAAGAGGAGATCCCGCAACATCCGCGTGTCAAGCGAAAAGACACTGCGCGCCTGGTCGTCCTGCTCCGTACCTTCGCATTCCTGCTCGTGGACGCGTCACATCACACGTCTTCGCGCCGCTTGAAAGATCATGACCAGCGTATTCGAACTTTCAAGATCGCGAATAAGGCATGCCGTTTCTCCCTCGGCCGTGGGGAGCTTGAGCTGGCGCTGAAGGTGCTGGAGCGGTCTTCGGAATACGTGAGCAAAGCCGAAGAGAACACGCCGGTCGTTCAGCTCACAGACGAAGGTGATGGCAAACATAGTGAGTATCAGAATACCCTCCGGCAACTCGCCGCTGAGTACTATCTCCTGCGCATGACGCACGCCTGGAAGTCGGACCGGTTCGACGTAGCAGATCACTTCTACACCAAATTCAGCCAACGAGAGATGGCAAGCTCTGCAAACCTGGCGGAGAAGGCGGCCGATTTGTTCCACGAAGCGGGCAAGTCTCTCTCTGCGGTGAAGCAGCCAGAGGATGCGATCAAATGGTGCGAACGGGCGCTCAGTGCTCTTGACGCTTGTGAGTTCGAGGACCTGAGCCAAGATGCTCCTGAGCTACGCCTCGCAATAGCGTCGACGCTCGTAGACATGCATCTGGCTGCGAAGGGTGGAAATGCAGGCAACCGCACCCGTGCCTCCAACATCATTGACCAACTGGAATCCGCGTACGGCATGAGCAATCGTATCGCGGTCTCCTTGATGCGCTTCCAGATACTTACCAACAGTCAGCCCGTTGATGCGGACCAGCTTAGTGCTATTTTACAGCACCTCATCAGACTGGCAGTCATCACCGACAAAAGCTTCAAGACGTTAGTATGCATCTCCATCTCGAGCGAACGAGGCTGACATTCGATCTCTAGCATCATGCAGACCGTCTACAAGGCCAAGAGATACAACGTGGCCTGCGCGCTGTCAGCATTACAGGGGCTTGTTTGTTTTCGACTCCTACCTGACCTAGCACCCAATGCAGTACCAGACAACGTCACTTCGGAACGTTTGGAGAAGGCAGCAGTGACCTGCGTTCTCTTCGCGACCTCACAGAACGAGGTGCCACCCGCCGGTGTAGTATCCGGGCTGCAGACTTTACTCGATACTGTGTACAAGCGTAGTGGTTGTCCATTTTCGGCGAAGGCGACACATGCAGCGCAGACGTTGATCTGGAAGACCGCAGGTACGTCTAGCCCCGATGTCGCAGCAGACTGGCTGAAGCTCCTCCGCCACCCAATGTTCGACGGTGCCGGCCAGCTCAACAAGGCTAGAATAGGACGGAAGGCCATCGTGACTGCTCTGGCACGCAATGACTTCGACGCTGCCCGTGAGGCCTTTTACCAGATGCCGCAGGCTGCGCAGAAAGAAGGCATCTCGCGGTACCTAGCATTCAAGCTTGCGCTGCGCTCCTCCGACCACGGGCTTGCCGTCGAAAGTTTGCAAATCGTTGCGAAGCATGCTGATAGAGACCCTACATACCTCTACGCCTGTGTGCTCGACGCTCAACAATCAGACGTTCGGTATCTGGCGCTCGCCGCGCTGCAAGGCTTGTTGGACAGGCAGCCGCCGGGCATCCACCTCCCATCTCTACTGAGGTGCACTGCACGGCTGCTTATTGGTGAGCTGGAGACGCGCGAACGCAGCGTTGATGAAGTCATGCACGAGGTCGTAACACTTTTCGAGCGCGCTGGTGCCAATACGAAGATTTTCCGACAGGGTACAGACGATCAATGGCGAGCTGAGATCCAATGGTGGAGCAAGAACGCTTACAACCTGGCCGTACGCCTCTGCGCTGATGTCCACCCGGATTACCTGATCAGCCTGCTATCTGTTTGTACGAAGTTCCTCGAGTGCTACCCTAACGACGGCGGCACAATGCACCAAGACGATCTCATCCACCGCAAAGCGCTGTGTCACTTCCTGTCGACAAGCGCGCTTATTGTCCTTGCACGGTCAGCCGAAGAAGGCACAGAGTACAGTCTCCAATGCTACACGCAAGCTCGGCGACACATTACCATATTCATGGGCCTCGCCAGGAAGATGGAAACTGCGCACTCGGAAGGCTTCAAGGACGAAGAAGCCAAGGCTACTGCGGCCAGGGTTTTCGAGTTGCTAAAGTTCGATCTGGAGTGCATTCTGAGGCTTCAGCAATGGGATCAGCTCGACCATGCCGTGCAAGCTTTTATGAATTTCAATGACGCAGGACGATGGGATAGTTTGGCTGACCTGGCCCTCATCGTCCACGATCAAGCGAGTGCTGCGGAAGCCTCGACGACTGCTACCGCACGCATCCCTCAGCTTCTTGAACGGTGTATCAACGAGACTTGGAAGAAAGACAAGGATGTCACGAAAATGGCAAGGTGGCTACGGCTAACATTCACGATCCACCTGCAAGATAACGAAGGCGGCCTGGCCCTTAAGATCGTGCAGCAGGCTGCGGGCGTTGCTCAAAAGGGTTCTGAGGGTCAGGCTGATCTGTATCCGGGCGATGAGCTGGAGTGGCTTGTGATCATGGCTTTCAACAGGGCTGTCGATGCACTATCTTCCGGTGACAGAGGCGGTTCAAACGAGTGGATCAAAGCCGCGCTTGAGCTGGCCAGATATAACGGTGATAACGGCGCGCTGCATGCGAATTTGACGCAGAAGCAGCGGCAAGCTGAGGTACGCATGAAAGGAGGCAACCTGTGACCATATGTAGAGTGATCTGCGCTATGTGACGGGTGCCGAGTCTTTAAGGGTAGACAGTTGGCTTTGGGTGGCATGCATGTAGCTGTTAGCTTATGGCGAGATCTGTTGCGGATCTAGTATGCATCGAATGCGATATATGCGACCACAACGCACATACTAGATCATATAACCGATTTATGAACACACGCCACGTCGTAGAGCAAGTGCAAGGGGACAATGTGAGCAATGATCTTGGGTCGAGGAGCATTCAGAACGCATACGTGGGGTATCTTTCAATCACTTGGACTAGCCAATCCAGACACAGGGCTTCATAGCTTACGCCTGCACACTCTGCGCTTCGCTCGCCAGATCGGCTGCGCTTGTTGCGGAAACTTTTGCGCGCATGACCCTTGGCACAGAATTGGTGCCCTTCCTCACAACCTCCCTCTGCCAATGCTTTAAACCTTCCCACTCTTCCTTCCGCCTCTCAACGTTCCACCTCGGCGTCTCCTTAGCCGGCCGCCACGACAGCTTATTCTCCGGCATAGCAGTAAGATCCACGTTCTGTGTCCTTGTCGCCAAAAGCAGCAATTGTTGTAGCACATCCTTGCCCTCTTTCTGAACCGCATCAAGCCTCCTGCGCTTCTCACCTGCCGGTTTGATCAGCGGCTCATGCAACCAGTCGAGCGTCGCGCGGACGGAGAGCGGTGAGTCAGCCGGCGGCAGATGGAGACGGCTGTTCTCATCCTTCAGATACCGCACTGCGCCTTCTAAGCTAACGATCTTGTGCTCTTGGCGTTTCACAGTCAAGCGCGCGCCTGCACCCATGGCACTGTCATCCATATCCTCGCCATCGCCGCCCTTTCTGCGCTCTTCGGCTAAACGACCCATCTCCTCTCTCACACGCTCAACTTCCTTCTCAGCATCCTGTTTCGCCTTCGCCAGATCCGACTTACCTCTCTTCTCGCTGTCCTTAGCCTCATGTAGCGCCCTCTCCAACTCAGCAATCTTCGCAGACCGCTTACTCGCCTCCTTCATCCTCGCCTCCAGCATCTCTATCCTGACACTCTGCTCCTCGAGCTCCGTTTCCTTCTCTCTAACTAACCCATCCTTCACCCGCAGACTCTCGAGTGTACGCGCGAGCTCGGCTTCCGTGTCGATATTAGTGAGCTTCGTCCGCTTGAGCTCGTTCGCCCGCGCAACCCACGGAGCTGGCGCGCGCTCAAATTCAACGGTGTTGTCCAGATCAGTCGGCAGTTGCGCGAGGTCTGCTAGCTTGTCCGTAAGCGAGCGGAGTTGGGTGGCGAGTGCCGAGAAGGGTCCAGCCTCCGAGGCCGAAAGCTCGAACACGGTCGTTGCGGAACGTGAAAGAGCGCTTGAGGTCTCATCAGGCGTGAAAGCTTCATTGCGACCCTCTTCGCCATAGAGCATTTGCAGAGCTTCGCCCGCTTGGCGCGTATACGCTGAGATGCGCTCAGTGACCCTCTCAACACTTGAGAAGTGGTCGTTGTATGACATCTCCAGCGTCAGGGACCGCTGCTGCAAGTCTGCAAGCGACCGGTGCGTCTTGCCAGCCATGACCTTTGCGTTCCTAGCATGCGAGATCAGAGCCTCTGCTCTATTGAGTATGAGTGCCAGGTTCGACACACTACCAACCTCGTCTTCATCCTCCTCACTCGCTGCATTCGGTCTGACGTTGTCCCGGACCATGGTCCTCGCCAAGCCGAGCGCCATAGCGGCGGACTCAAGCTGGCTTTGCAGATACAGCGTCCGCATGAGCAACTCGTCGGCATGGCTCACCAGATCTTCGTGAATGTGATTGCCAGCCAGATGCTTCATCACCTCAATCGAGCGCTGCAGCTCCTCAGCCATTTTCTTCTCGTTCAGCTCCTCGCGCCTTAGCCCATCGATGTAGCTATTGAGTGCCCGCTCGACCGGCTCAAGCTCGTACAGCGCACCTTCGTACTGCGCGAACTCTGCAACACTGCATCCGCAGATGGCGTTGACGAATCGTTCAGACATACCCGCAATCCACGTAAGCTTGTCCAAGACATCGCAAGCAGCAAAGACGTCATCATCCTGCCTTGTCGTGCCAAAGGACGCGACTCGTTCTTTGATGAAGCCATGTACGAGGTTCGCTTTGAAGCTTATGCGCTTGAACCTCAACAGTGCCAAAACGCTATCGCGCTCAGCATGGAATGCTTCAGGCAGGAAGAGCTGCACAATAGCCAAGTGCTCAGACGCCTCCTGCGCCTCCAGCTTGCGAAGCTCGAGGTCGATAGTTTTCACTTGCGTCTTAGCCGCGCTCGTTTGTAGCTTCATGTTCAAGTCAAGCATAGCTCTACTCTTGTTGTTTAGCTCTGCTGCTTCGGTCTCAGACAGCTGCTTCGAAGCCTGCATGTCAGCAAGATCGCTCTGCATCTGGCTCACCAGCGCACGGTAGCGCGTGACGGTGTAGTCCGCCTCGTCTAGTGCTTCCTGCTGTTGCTTAGCTGTCCGTTCGCGGTCGAAGAGCAGACTGTCCTTGAAGTCGATCTCCTCTTGGAGTTGTTTCTCCTGCTCGATGTGATTAATTTCGAGTTCATCGTTCAGCTCTCGGAGGTCCTCGAGCTCTTCGATAGTGGTACGGAGCTGAGACAGCTGGTTCTCCAGCCTGCCATTCCGGTCTGTGAGCTCCTCAATCATCTCCTCCGACTCTAAGGCGACCTCCAACTGTTGTCGCAGATCATCGGTATCCGCCTGGCTGCGCAGCAGGTTCTCCTTCGTCTCGTCGTACTGTGTCTTCACTTCATCCAATTCCTTGACTTGATCGTCTAGCAGTTCAATCTGCTCCTTCAGTTCAGCCTCCTTGTCTTGCGTGATGTCGCGCAGTCTCAACAGCGCCTCCCTCAACCGCTCGTTGCTCTTCTCCATCTGCAGCCAGCCGGCACTCGTTCGCTCTTCCGGGCTCATCTCCTTACTCAGCTCACCGTTCTCATCTTGTAGTACCTCAAGTTCGAGCTCCATCTCTTCGTTCTTCGCTCGCAATGTCTCCAGCTCTGCCTGCAAGCCTTCCGCCTTCTCCTCCGCCATCTCACGGTCGAGTGTAGCCAACTCCATGACACTATCGTGCTCCGCTTGCATAGTCTCGACGTCCGCAAACCTCTTCTCGGACTCTCCCAGCGATTGCTTCAGTTCTCCAACCTCCTGCTGCAGAGGCCGGACTTTGTTCTGTAGCTTCTCGATAATGCCCTTGTACATGTCACGCTCCTTCTGTGCTTGCTCCAAGCTGTTCTTCACTTCGCGATCTTCCTGCCGCTTTCGTTCGAGCAACCGCACCTTCGCTTCCAGCTCTTCAATCTGTCGATTTGACGCTGTTGTGCTGCGTATATTTCGTTGTGAGTGTAGTGATGCTGCTGTCGGAGAAGAAGGTCGTCGTGACCGCATTGGCTGGGATGGAGGATCGGGAGGTATTGGAGGCGGTGCAAAGCTAGGTTTAGGAGGCTCTTCTTCACCACCTTGCTCCTCTTGCTGTTGGCTTAGGACCGAGCCTTCACTCTCCCTTGATGACAGCAGACTAGGTCGCTCACTGTCGCCATCGTCTGCAGTACTCTCGGTCGTTGAGCTGAGTCTCAGTCCAGCATCTGGACGTAATGCAGGCCCGCTCCGCGCAGGCGGACTTCTTCCCGTGACGCCCCGTCCAGACGCTGTCCTCGAGCCTAAAACGGGAGGCGCGAGTGAGGTCCGAGAGCTTCTTTGAGGAGCTGCTGAGCTTGTGGCAGGCAATGTCGACATCCTTCGGCTAGCAGTAGTCGTTGCCGGAGGCGCTATGCTTGGCCTGGGCTTTGGCGCCGCACCCGGAGCAGGCCGCTTCCCAGCAGGCGGAGTATTTGTCCTTGACGTAGACGTACTGGAAGCGCCATTGGTGCCCAACTGCTTGGTAGGTGACTTGGTAGGTGACCGTATCCCGCTGGCTAGTCTAGGCCCGGGCGTAGGGCTCCCAGCAAGCACGCTCGCTCTCCTCCCAGGCCCCTCTGCAGCACCCGCTCTCTTCAATCCATTGACTGCTGTATGTACACTGCTCGGCCTACTCTTTCCAGCCACACTTGGCCTAGCCTTGGGCTTTACATCCTCCACCACCTGCCGCACGCCCGCAGGCCTCAGGAACATGCCATACCCTTGCTCGCACTCAAAGTACCGCTCCCCCTTGACGGTGCCATCGTTCTTTCCCGTCGGCTCTTCAAGCTCTACCCCAACCCAGTCTCCAGGCTGAAAGTGTGTGTTGCCCACAAAGCGGATTATTGCTACTCGGCCGTCGTTCAATTCGATCTTTTGGCCAACTGCGAGAGAGGAAGCGTTCATTGTTGTCGTCGTAAACAGTCGTGAGCACTACAGAGCACTCGCATCGTCCAGTGTGTGTTCAAGCCACAACATTGAACAGCCCATGTGTTTGGCCAGTCTGTATATGTATTTCCTGATAGAGGTGCACTCTGACGCCGGACGCGCTGGCGCGCGTGGTCTTCGGGCCGAGAAGCCGAGCATGTGCCGACTGTCCCTCCTAACCTCCAGCACCTCCAGAGTCCATACCCAACTCTACGAACGATCTAATGCATGCTTATCATACCAACAGTCCGACAGTGCAAGCAAACCACGTGCCCGCTCTCTTTTCCGCAGTACTTCGCTTCGCGATACTGCGTACTTTCTCCAGATACTCTACCTTCGCAGCCTGACGTTATGTTTGCCTTTAGGCGATCTGAGCTGCATCTCAAATGACTCCATATTGCGTCGGACCAGAGCTATCTATGAGCTGCGCATCGGGCTCAATCTCGCGCCACCATCAACCGGGTGTGCACCACTAGAGGGCCAGACCTCTTCGCCATTCGATTGGAGTCCAGTCACCAGTCTGCGCAGCCACAACAACCCGAGGCTATGTGGACTCGATAACAGCGCATGCTGCTCACACGATTGGGGGGTTTAGCCATTGCCATCGATCCTTGCCACCACAATGTCGCTAAGCTTCGAAGCCCCGGCTCAAGCACAGCTTCAAATATCTACTTTGATGTATCATGCGTTGATAAGACCCGGTGAAGATCATGCCTTGCATC
>Ga0058704_10000793_pt1 | contig 15479 bp, 17 predicted proteins | sample AgamicMgSfe_FD_71363 | JGI IMG/M metagenome (GOLD analysis project Ga0058704, IMG submission 71363) | Agave microbial communities from Guanajuato, Mexico - Mg.Sf.e | ecosystem: Host-associated > Plants > Phyllosphere > Phylloplane/Leaf | place: Guanajuato, Mexico | collected 2012-05-30
CCACCCGTCCGCAACGAGTTCTTGTGCAGTGATTGTTGGGATAGGCGGCATCGGCCACGGCCATTTCCCAAGACGCATGATCTTGTGTATTTGTGTGCGAGGAGGAGGGAGTTGGATGTGTTGCTTGTTCGTCGGAAGTGGTATGAGGAGGGTGGATGGGTGTTCTATTCGAGGAATGTGTTTGGGTTTGAGGATAGTTATGTTGGTTTGTTATTCCTTGACAGTCTTGCACCCCAGTGGCGGGCAGTTGTGACGGGCGTGAGTCTGATGGCTATACCTTACGATCTCACCCGCGAAGGTTCCTCGCCGCGGTTTTCGATCTCAGAACGTAAACGGCAGATACGGATATGGTCACTCCTGCGAAGCTTGCCCAGACTGCGATACCTAGAGTTGCAGGAACACTACCTCACCAATCTAGCTAGCACTTTGCTCCCTCTGCTTCGACAAAGGCCGAAAACTCTGAAGTCGGTACGCATCGTCTCCACATCAAGACCAGAGAGTAAGATCATCACGGCGACGAACGTGGCATCACCCAGCTCCAACAGAACCTGTGGGACCGACACAGCCAAAGAGACAGCAAACACACAACCCCGATTCATTTGGCAGAGCCTGTCTCACCGCCGACTCATCCGTGGTGGATTGGCAGAAGTGGTGGGCCGCGCGCTCAAGGGACAGTCACTACCCTGGGGAGGACTGTCCAAGGTGGCGCAGGCAATCTGGTTACAGGGCTCCGTGGAGTGGCATAGGGCGCAAATGATGGAGAAGAGGACGGAGATTGGTGATTATGTTGTGGAAGTTCATAACGAGGAGGTGTGGGAGCAGTCGTGGTGGCTCGTCGGGTTGCAGTATGCCTTTTTGCCTGGACGATGAGGGGTAGGTGAGTATGCGGGTGTGAGGCCTGTGTGACTCGTGCTGCTCGTGAGGAGTTGGGGATTTTTCGATAATCTTCGCGCACCTTGGGAGAGTGGGCAGACAGTACCTCTACAGTGAGCGAGCCTTGGTATGCGTGCTGTACGAACTTAACAACCCTCTGTTCGCCTTCGCTGCGGCTTCGCTAGGTACTTTGGCTCGGCGTTCGTCAACATTGATAAGGAGTCACCCTGAGAGTCAGCCCCGTGATCCGCTCGGCGATATGCTGCTGCCATGTGTGGCTGATCGCACCTGCAAGGGCAAGCTTCTGTATGCAGTCAGCAAAGTTTTATCAGCCGGGGTGAGCGCCATACTTGGCTCCTTCGTCTCATTCTCCCGGCGACAATCTCACTATACACTCCAGACCTGAACCACTATCCTGCTACTCATGCTCGAACTTGTTCCTCCGGGTGTTTGCAGATACTCAAGTGTACGCAGGAAGGCTGTCTCGACTTGCAAGGATGACTCCCATGCTCACTAAGAAGGATCTTGAGAATATGGCAGGGTTGAGCATTGCGGAATCGGCCTGTCACGATGGGCAGAGCCAGCAGCAACATGAGCATCAGCAACTTTACTACGGCGCTAAGACACGTGAGAGTTTCCAGGCACTTCTTGCATCCGGACGGCAAGAGGATCCAATGTAGCCAATTCATTGGGAGATGCGCTTCGTCTGCGCTCAAAGCTCACCAGCTGGCACCAGAAAGTTGAGTTCGGTGTATATCTTTTTGGCACATCTGAGCATGCCGAAGCTGTACGACAGACGCGAAGAGAGCATTATGAGGCTTGCCGTACAACAGCACTTCCTCAGAGGCTTCCTCTAACACGCTTCAGGCAGCGAAGAAGTCCAGAACTTCGAGCTACTCGTCGACCTGCTATATGTAGGCATCATTGCTACTAATGGTAATGCCGCCTCCAAGAACCCTACCGGCATGGCGTTAGTGTATTTCATCATCACCTTCACACTCAGCTGGAAGATCTGGAGCAACACGGACGTCATCATCTCCTGGTTCGAGACGGACGAAGTATTCCAGCGTATCTCCATCCTCCTTCTGCTGACTAACTTGTTCGGATACAAATCCAACGTCACGCAAGCACTCGAGCATACCTACCCGACGTTAGTCGGCTTCTATCTCGCCTCGCGTCAGGTGTATGGCGCACTTGCCTTTCAGTATGGCTTTTGTGCTCGGCGGTGGTGCATTGTCGAGCCTGGTCGTGGCGACTGATACCAAGAGTTCGAGTTTGGAACGCAACCTATCCTAATGACCCAGTACTACCTGAGCTCAGTCGCTCTGCCGCCATCCCTCAAATACCTTCCGCTCCATCTCCACCAGCAGTTTGTCCTCGCCTCTCGCCCCCGAATCCCTTGTCTTCCGCAAGTGGTCCGCTGACCCCGCGCAATCACGCTCTTCCCACCAAGTCCAGTCCAGATCTCCCACAGTCACCACCATGACCGAGTACGCGCTCCCGGCGTACCTCTGGACTTGATGCATCGACACTTCGACACTGGGTCTGGCATCTGCGAGCATCGGAACGTGAAGCACATCAATCCTTTTGCCACCACGACAGCTGCGCGTGAGGGAGCATGCAACTGTGGCGTTGAGGTCCAGCATTATCTGGCCTACGTGCTCCAAGGCGACGCGGCATTTAAGGTGGAAGCCTGACTGTTGTCTTATGGAGTCGTTGGAGTCGTGGGAGGTCTCAATTCAATGCAATCAATAGGATGAGGTCGTCTCGTCGGGTGATGTTGTTGAAGGTAAATGCTCTTGTGTGGAGGCAAATTTGAAGATTCTGATACTGAGATGGGTCAGGAGTCGCTGCAAGTGTCTCGTGGAAGCGGCAGAGGTCCGATACATTGTCGAAGTAGAGCGTAAGCCGTGCTAAGTAGCGGCTCTTGAAGTACGGTCTCACCTCACTGAAGAGCTGTCGGCAGATGAGCAAAAGCGAGGTGTACGGTGAGAGCCTGATAGTCGGCCACTCTGATGGTAACACATAAGTGTCGAAGTGTTCAGGGCGCTGTATCAGAGGCTCGAACAGAGCGTCGTAAACCAGTAGCCTCAACTCCTTTGGTATTTGGAGCAATGGCGAAGATCAAGATGCCATCGCTGCTTGATGACTACTAGATGACTTGAAGCGGGTGCAACACAAAGGAGCAAGAACGAAGCTTATGTACTTAGCTTTTGCGCGCCTACTAGTGTTGTGTTGCGCTGAATCAGAGTGAATGCACATGATGGTCCGCGCCCAGGGAGTGTTTGCTTCCCAAGACGAGAACGGCTACTTGATACGTAACGGTGAGCAGAGTGAATGGGAGTCGCTAATACGAGCAATGAAGTGGCCATTTGAGCAACATAGAATGTCTCCACTTGCGTGACAGGCACGCCTTGGGCACCAGAAAAGCTGCAATTGTTCCGATTGTCTGAGCCTTACAGGTAGCCATCGCCAAGCGCATCACCTGTCCCGTCCGTGCCAACTTCCAGTCGCTCTCCTTCGGTAGCATCTATGCAAGCAATATGTCCTTGAGCCATATCGCCCTCGCCCTCCCTGCAAGCGTCGAATGCCAGGCGCTCCGCTTCGAGCGATAAGTGGTTCAGCTTCGTCCCGCTGTACTTCCGCATCTCGTCCAGATGCTTAGCAGCGAACCGATAATCCGACTCACGCCAATCGCTCCAGACCAGTTCACCTGCATGTGTGGCCATGACGACATATGCAGTGGCGACATGCTTGCATACTTGATGTGCTTGAAAGTGGCGAATGAGGCCAGGTCCATCGAATTGCGGGAACGGGAGCGTGTGGATCTCCCTGCCCTCGCGCATTTGGCCTCTGGACCGCTTGCCGTCGCGTATTACTTTGCCCGTGATCGAGGAGAACACGCCGGATCTGTCCCCCTTCCAGTAATTGCCGCACATATCTGCCGGCTCGCAAAAGCCGTGCAGCGCTGTCTTCCAGCGCTCGTCCAGGCTACCCTGATAGGCCATGAACTGGTGAATGTATCCGTTCGTGTCGAGGAGAGCGGTTCGAAGATGAGGTCGTAGAGGAGTAGTCGCACCTCCTTAGGCAAGCTGAGGAGCCTCGAGCCGGTCGTCGTAGCCACGACAGTGCCTTGACGACGGCGCGTCGAGATGTTGACGAAGACAGAAGTCAGTGTCGAGAGGAGCAGTCGTTACTTTTTGCGGATCAACGTGCAGAATTTCAGCATGGTCATAACTTGGTTGGCATGTGATTGTGGCGTTTGTATCGCCCCACGTTAAACTTGACGCAGCTGTGACGAAAGGAAAGACCGGGTTAGTATGTTGTAACCCGGCTGCAATCATCATCTTCGCCTTGCTCACAGCATCTCATGCTGCTAACGGATTGGCGTGCGTGTCCAAGGGCACGTGGGGCAGAAAAAGAAAGAGCGAGATGGGAGAGCTCCGCGCCGCTGTCAGCCGGTACCTCGCTTATTTAACACTATTCTCACAATTAAAAAGCAGATGCAGTGGTATATAGCGCTAAACGATTGAATACCAATCCGCACCTGTGACCTGAGCCTAAACCTCCTAACCCCTCACCACCGCAACCGCACAGCCACTGCCCACCTAAACTTCTCAAGAATAGCACTCAAGAACGCTCAGCTCCTACCTGATCGTCTCCTCGCTTCCAATCGCCGCCGGCGTCGCCTCCAGCGCCCCATCAGCACCCTGCTGGCCATCAAGCTGACCATTCGTCTGAGGAGTGAACGTCTCGACAGCAACCGGCTCCTCGTGCTTGGCTGTCTTTTCGAAGTTGCCGTGCGTCACAGGACCGTCGGCTGGTGGCTCAGCCTCCTTTGCGACTTCTTTGATCTCCTCGATCAGAGTGTCGTTGATAGATTCTTGTGAGCTATTTGTTTGTGTTCGCTCGGCTAGTGCTGCCAATGCTGGCTTTACGGTGTCAGACTTCGCCGTGCTTGGCCTTGAGCTAATCTTGGCCGGCGCAGTAGGCTTTTTGACGTGTCCGTTGGCGGTTGCTTTCCCTTTCGGTGGCGCAGTCGTCTTGTTCGACCTTGGCGGGCTCTTGACCTCAACCTTGTCATGTGTCTTGCTGGATGAAGCAGCCGTAGGCCTCATCATCCGCTCAAGGAAGCTGCCGTCAGCTGGTGGAGGTGCTGGTTTCCGAGCAGTGTGCGACGTGCGTGATTCGGGTCGATGGCTTGACTGGAGTGACGAGCGCGGTGTTGGTCTTGCCGACGGTGGCTGTGGTTTGGGTCTGGTGGTGGTTGACGCTCTGCCATTGACTGCGTTGCTGCTACTATGCGCGGGTGCGGGAGTAGAATCGTGCTTGGCTCTAGACGCAGCAGTAGGCGCTGTAAGACGTGAAGATAGATCGGCAGGTCTCGTAGTGTCTCTTGGTTTCGGTCTGGCGTTTGGCGAATGTTTGCTCGAAGTAGAAACTGTCCGATCGGAGCCCGCTGCTCTCGCGACAGATGCGGCGGTCGGAGCAGAGAGAGAGCTTCTACTTGCCTTCTTCACCGGCTCCTTACGCGGCTGTGCTTTCGGTGAATCGGCCTTTGTGCTGGATGGTACTTTGGCAGAGGTTGGAGTCTTGGGCTGACTCGGCGACTTCATGGAGCTTGGAGTGGGCTTCGTTGATGGCTTCGTCGAAATGGCAGATGGTTTGCTGATTGGTGTTGGCTTTGCGGGCGACTTCTTTGTCGCCTTAGACGAACTCCCAACCTCCTCCGTAGCCGGTGCTCCTTTGCTCTTGCTGCCGGCCTTGCTTGGAGTCTTCACTTCCGGCATTGCATTCTCGTGGTCACTATTGTGCCTCAGATCCTCTGCCACGGGCGGCAATGCCGCACCTCCGCTCACAGCCTCCTCATTCGATGGCTCGGCAGCTTTCATCGCACCCGGCTCCTCTTCCGTCGAGGTCGCAGGCTTATCCGGATTTGCTGGCTCTATATCTTCGCGCGCCAGCGGACTTTCGTTAATGCCATCTTCCGTCACACCATCGATTGCTTGCATCGAAGGTGTAGCGTCTGCCGAGGCAGGCGTAGACTCGATAGCAGTCTCAGGGATAGTTTCAGCAACCTTGGACTCTTCATCCCTCCTACGTGCTTCCTGCGACACTGTCTTCTTTAGCTCCAACTGACTCTCATCCGTGTTCTCAGTGAAGCTGCCTCGTCGAATGCCAGCACTGCTCTCCCTCTTCAGCCCAGGCATGCCTTGTCCGACGCCGTCTTCAATGGATGCAGCCATACCGCCAGATGGTTCCACTGATACGAAGCTCGCTCGAACCTTGCTCGTGGGTCTGCTGTTCTCTTTGTCACTCGTCAAGCCGTTTGTTGATCGTCCTCGCGCGTCGGGTGAGTTCTCGCCGCCTTTAATCTCGAAGATGGACCGGAGGTTGCGGACAGCGGAGGAGGATCGTTCGGTGGACATGGCTGTTTCCCAATACGTTGGTCAGTTTTAAGCTCGAGAGTTGCAGCTGCCTTGCATGTAGGCTCATGCACAATGCAACGGCCACCGTGGTTTATTTACGCTAAGGGTGTTGTTTGTATGAAACGCCGCGGTCGTTGCTTGGAGCTAAGTTCAGGGATGGGGACTGCAATAAAGATGGAAGCTCGAGTGATCTGAAGCTTGTGCATGAACGGTGAAGAAGATGCTGTACTCACAACTTGAAAGCCGTGTATTCGCTGACCGGACTCGTATCACCGTGTTGTATGCACTCCGCGAAGAGGCGTCGTGGTGATTGGCAGGGATAGCTCTCCAGCTAGACGAGCTACACGCGGTCGGAAAAGGGGGCCAACGCGATTGTAACGAGCAGACCACCTCCACTACTCGGACCGTCGGACCGAGCTCCCATTTCGTCTAAATAACATATCACCCGACTTTGCAGATAACACTCCGAGATCTGCTTGCCGTTCCTGGTAAATAACGACACTAAGTGTCTTCGAGACAGCATCCTGAAAAGAGTTGGCCCATGACAACGAAGTATTCCCTGCATCATGGCTCGGACAAACGACCCTCGCAGCGACTCCAGTTCAACAGCACACCAAGCCACCATGGATGGAGTGGTCTAAGGGTTCGAAAGGGGAGAGAAAGTCGTGGGTGGGCGTGATCTTTCGCGCTCCCCTCACCTTTCTGCGTACTATGGTTGCTCACCTCGCTTTGCAGCTCCAAGCGCCATGCCACGCCGCAAGGCCGCGCTCGACAATAATGAAGCCCACAGCTTGCCCCGCACCCACCGGATACAATCCTACGGGCTGCCGAGATGTAGCTTGGGTACCAACCCGCTCGGCATGATGATGGCAGATGCATCAGGACCGCAAAGCCTCCATATCCATAGCACCGGCCCCAAGTCTAAAATAGCATGGACGCTTGTGAGCAAACGTCTTCGTCTGCACGACCCGTTTCGCACTCGGTCAAGGCATCCGTAAGGTACCTTCACCGGCACGCTCGACCAAAGTCTTCCGGGCAGCAGGAATGACTCCTCTACTCTCCATAGCTCTTGCCCTCCTGGTAGTCGGTATAGTCTATATCTATCTTCACGTCGGATCTCGCGAGAAGAACCTACTTCCAGGTCCTCCTACAGTTCCAGTACTCGGGAACATTCACCAGATTCCAAAAAAAGGCGCCCACTTCCACTTCGCAAAATGGGCCCAAGAGTACGGCGGCATCTACACCCTGAAATTCGGCACCGGCACCGCAGCAGTTGTCACAGACCGCCGGCTCGTGAAGGAGTTGGTCGACAAGAAGAGCTCTAAGTACAGTGAGCGGCCTAAGTCTTACGTTGCTAAGCTGATATCTGGTGGCGACCATATCCTGTTGATGGACTATGGCTCACAGTGGCGTGATACTCGCAAGTTGTTGCACGGCACTTTTATGGAGAAAGTGTGTGAGGAGCAGCATCTAAAGGTCCAGGAAGCGGAGGCGAGACAGATGCTTCGAGACTATTTGGTGGACCCGGAGGACCATATGCTGCATCCGAAGAGGTATAGTAATAGCGTTACCATGAGCATTGTGTGGGGTATCAGGACGCCGACAGCGCAGACAAGGCATATGCATCGGTAAGTGCCTTTATCTGGCGCCTTTAGGAAGCACAACTCGCGCTGATATGCGTGCTAGCTTATACGACCTAATGGAGATATGGTCGAAGGTCATGGAGACAGGTGCAACGCCACCAGTCGACATTTACCCATTTCTGCATTGGGTACCGCAGTCCACCTTCCTCAACTGGGTCGACCGTGCTACACACGTCCAGAACGAGATGAACCACCTGTACTCTGACTTCCTTCACGACATCCGTGCTAGACGAGCGAAGTTGGGCAGTCGCGGCGCCTTCATGGATCGAGCGCTCGATCAAGCTGAAAGCGAGAAACATGCAGACGGCCTGACGTACAGCGACCATGAGCTGTACTTCATGGGCGGTACTCTCACAGAAGGCGGCAGTGATACCACTGCTTCGATCATCACGGCTTTCGTGCACGCCATGACAGCTTACCCAGACGTCCAGAAGAAGGCGCAAGCGCAGATCGACGAAGTTGTGGGTGAAGACAGAAGTCCAACATGGCAAGACTACGACCGCTTACCGTACGTAGCCCAATGCGTCAAGGAAACCATGCGCTGGCGTCCGGTCACTCCTCTCGCCTTCCCACACGCACTGGCGGAAGATGACTGGGTTGACGGCAAATTTTTGCCAAAAGGTACAACTATCATTGTGAACGCCTGGGGTCTGCAGCACGATCCCAAACTCTACTCGGACCCGGATGCCTTCGACCCAGACCACTTCGCAGGGAATACCATCCTGGCCACAGAGCTTGCAAACGGCAGTTGGGAGAAGCGAGATCATTATGGTTACGGTACCGGTCGAAGATTCTGTCCTGGTGCACATTTGGCCGAGCGAAGTCTGTTCTTGACGATGGCAAAGCTGTTGTGGGCCTATGAGATTGGGCCGGGACGAGATGAAGATGGGAGGGTGGTGAAGCCGGATTTAGATCCCGCGACTGGATATTGTGAAGGTTTCCTGGTATGTGCGAATGACTTCGGAGCGGAGTTCCAAGTCCGAGGAGACACAAGGAAGGAGACGATCCTGACGGAGTACGGTGAGGCGGAGAGATCGTTCGGCAAGTATGAGGCGGGCGGCGATGAGATCGCTTGAGGGGAGGCAAACTTGTACATGTCTTGGCAAGCTCAGCAGGACCTGAGTTTGTTCCGAAGTAGAGACCTCTCCGCACGTGGTCGACTGTGCAGGCGCAGCTTAAGACTCCCACGTTCTTCAATCAATAGACTGATTTCTAATAGTCACACGAAAAGATTGGGGATTGAGCTTCGGTTATGTGCATTGCACGACACATGACCAAGAGAGACAAAGATGTGGAGTGCACACATACGTGCATTCACGGGCTAGGAACGGAGATGTCTGATCAGTGACTGTTGTCAAGTGCAAACACCGGGCTTTAACACTGGGAAGCGCCATTTTTGCTAGAGCTTCTGAGCAGGTGAATTGACCAGAAATGTCTGCCGATTCTCGAATCCAAACATCTTCAGTCATCGTCCCACGAGTGCTCTGAAGTTCAACATGGCGACTCCTGCATCGGCGCGGCTCCTAATGCTGCCAGTCGAACTCCAGTTGTGCATCTTCGACATTATCTTTCAGCAGATCGTCGACCAGTCGAAAGCCACAAAGGACTCGCACGTTTACATGCTGCCGTTCGAGATGCCCAAACTTGGCACTGGTATCTATCGCGCGCTACTGCTCATCTGCAAACAAATCAAGGAAGAGGCCGAAAAACATTTCCATAAGCATTACATGCCTAAGGTCAAATTCAGTTTCGACAACACACCACAACTTTACGATCTTGCCCAGCATGTGGCAACAATCCCTGCACACCGAAGCCCTCGCTTCGCACTGTACTCCCGCCGACGATGTTACTACGATTTCGATGATGACGGCGCGAAACCACAGCTTGCAGGCAGAGGATTGCTGCGAGCCGCTTACAATGCACATCAAGACGTCAGGCACTGCATGCTCCAGCACTTCAAACGCGGCCATTACTACAGCTGGGCGACGGGGATGTTCCGTTCCGTTGGTCAAATCCGGCGGCAGGAGGAGCGTTTGGTCCCGGGCTCGCATTTCACCCAGCACAACCGAAACGATACCGCCGTCAATCATTCGCGCGCCCTCGAAGACGCCGTATGTGCTACGGGCATCACTATTGGTGAAGATCGTGATTCAGAATACACGTTGATGACCGGGCTAGTGAAATATGTAAGATGGACCGGCTACGATGCCGAGAAGGCACGGGGAAACTATGGCACCAATCGGGATCACTGTGCGAGCCACATCCGCAAAGGCTGCACGTTTGTAGATCGCTCGGCTGATATGGGTATACTTTTTGGGGAAGCACCGCGGAAGACTTTGCCGGCAAAGGAAGCGGAGTGACGATAAGTTCCGAAGTAGGGAAGGGTGGGAGAGACCAGTGACCTCAAGTTTTGTGTATCATTGTGGTCTTACAAAAGGCTACGACCGGGTACTGCATGCTAGTCGGTAGTGGCGGTCTTCGAGCTTTCGTTTGCCCATACAGCACATCATAGCTCCTGTGTAAGAGTCAGTTTCGAGATCCTGTCAACGTTGGTTCCAATTGAATTGACCATAGCCAATTGATGATCTTGGATATTGGAGACCAGGAAGAAGATATGCTATGCATACGATCATCCGTTGTGTACCTCTTGAATATCCAAGGCGGAGAGATTGGTATCCGCCACTCGCCCGCATTCCCGAGTCATTCCATCAAAGTCGTCCGTCTGACAAGTGATTGTTGGTTGCTCACGATACGGCGACAGTGCGCTTGGGTCATACGTTGCAATTGCGACATAGAGCAAAGCGACGAGGACAATGGGCAAGGTAAGGATGACTAAGAACACTGTCTCGCCAACGATGCATCCGGGCTGTACTTCCACGCAGATGGCGACTCTGCTTGCGTGGGAGGGGACGGGTGTGTGGGTTCTGGACCTTACTGAGGAGAACCACGAGACATACGAGTCCCTGCCGCCTACAGATGATGTGAGTGATGAGTGCAGATTCCGCCGTTGATCATGACGAGGTTGTTCTCGGTGACGCGATATACTTGCCCAGCTCGATCAGCACCTCCAAAACCTCAAAGACTTCGGCGCTGTTTGGTACGCAAACCCAAGAGACCATGTTGGCGCCGCAGGAGTACTCGAGAACGCTAAGTGAGAGTCGCGACATCGTTGGGTGGGCGAAGGTCGAAGCCAAAGTCTACTTCTGTGATGCTTCATCATATCAACTTGTACCTTTCGGATTTGACGACGATTTGAGCAAGCATCACTTCGGTCCGTGCAGTGTTGAAAGTAGATATTATTTCATTTTCACTCATGGGTATCGAAGTATCACCTTTTATGCCAGCCCGCCACCCAAGCCTAGGCCCTGCCTATAGACCGCCATAACTAGACGCCGGCGATTACAACATCCACGTCTCTATGCTCCTCGCTATCGCTTAGCCTGCTGTACAAAGCTAGCAAAGAATTTCCGGAACGCCACCTGATCATTCCCAGATATACTCACCATATAAGGCTGTATGCCTTCGTCACCGGCACCCAGATTCCGTAGCTCGTTCTGCAACTGGTCTCGATACGTTGTGCCGGTCTTACGCAGCATGGTGTACTGCAGACCTGCAGCTTCTTGCAGCACACTGCGCATCTGAGCGTCACCCGCGTTGAAACCTGGCGCCGACAGCAGACTCCACGGCAAGGGCGCGAAGTGTGATAGCATGAAGCCGTCGAAGCCAGGTAGCGCAGGTGCTGCGGTATTTGTAGATCCGACTGGGATATCTGGCCCGCCCCAGATGGCGGCCATGCGCCCAAGTGCAGAGAAGGCGAGCCGCGCCGATTGCGGGTCTGACGGGTCGCACGAGAACCGCGTGAGTGTGCTGAGGAAGGTGTCGAACGTGCCCTGATTCGCTGGACTTACCAGCACCGAGCCAAGGTCATTGTTTAAGATGACCAGAACGAAGTTGAGATATTGCTGCTTCAGTTCCTTGAGCTGTATCTCATCGTCCGTACCCGTTGTAGGCTGTGACAAACCAGTGAAGACTTGTTGTAGCAGCGGAGACAACAGCTGATCGAGAATGTCAATGATCTCGGTCTTGAAGCCGTATACAACCTGCCCGAGCGTTCGCAAAAACATGGCCATCTCATCGTTCGAGGATGCCGACGATAGCAGGCCGTCGATCCAGCGCGGTAGCTGAGGTAGCACCCGCGAAGCTAGAACACCAAGATAGCGCGAAAATGCAGTCCGCGCGGCGTTTCTGACATCGAAGGATTGCTTGAGTGCCTCCAAAGCAGTCACGGTGCACTCGCTGGCGCGAACAAACTCGGCAGAAACCTCGCTTGGTGGAGGCCCACCCGTCTTGACTCCAGGCGACCAGTCTGAGAAGCCGCCGGCGAGGTTGCCAAAAGCCATGATGATGTGATGCACCTGAAGTACCGCCCTAGCATCTCCGTTTCTCGCAGCTGGCAGATGCTGATGCAGATCGGTTGAGAGCGGGTCAATGACGGACTTGGCGATCGCCACTTTCGTGCCCAGCGCAACTCCAGTCGTAGAGGAGACTGTGCCAATCACTTCGAACAAGAAGAGCTGGCTCGTAAAGGTTGCATCAACTGACTGTCCGTTATCCTCCGATGATATGTCATCGTCGTCCTTGTCCTCCGGCAACTCCGCCTTGATGGTCAGCAGGTCCCCGACAGCCTGCACGACATTCTGCGCAACGTCTGTCAGCTGGCCCCGTAGATGGCGAACGAAACGCTGGAACAGATACCACGCCCGTAGCCGTATCTTTCCAGTTTCACTGTGTGCGAACCTAACAAAGCTCTCTAGCACCTTCGGCACGCTCGTCGGGTTGTGCTCGAAGAACTGCACATATCGCACGCAAATCTCCATGTACTGCAGCTGAATCGCCGGATGTGGGTGGTTTGCGAGTCCCGAATCGACCATCTTAGTCATCATCTCGAGTAAACGAGAAGACGCCATCGATGAAGGTGCGCTCTTCGCGTATAGCCCACTGTTCCTCATAGCCAGCTCGCCGAAGAGATACATCTCGTGCATCGCTAGATCCAAGTCTCGCCAAGTGAGCTTCTCGGTTTCCGAGTCGAGGCGCGTGAATGTGCTCGCTACTACGCGTGTGAGAGTGTCGACATACAGCTGCTCATCTACAGCTGCCACAGTCTGCTGCAAGACGTGCAGCCTTTTTCGTAGCTCCTGAAACTCCGCCTCGTCGGTCATGTCATCCTCATCACCCCAGGTAGCAGTTTCATCGTACTTCATCTTAGCAATGATTGCATCCAAGATTGGCTGCAGCATGCCGGAGTACGACGACGGAGATACGCCTTTGGATCTGACGTTCTTCCTGAACATCGTGAGGAGATCCGTGAGGGAAGATATCACGGCTGAGCAGATCTCGTCGTACTCGTCCGAGAAGAAGCGCAGAAGGAATGGCATGAAAGTCTGTAGTAGCTCGCTCGCCCTGCCTTGTGTGTCGGCATTCGCCGTATCGGTATCCATGACCCTGACAGTGTCGGACATAACGTTGTTCACCAGCTTGGCCACGGTCTCCGCTAGGTCGGTATCATACTCAGGCGTATTACGCATCTGCGATAGTGCTGGTGTGTCGATGAGTTTGCCTACAATGTTGTCGAGGTTGAGGTACCGTATCAGCTCCACCTTGTCGTTTGGTGGCATCTTCTTGGCCACGGTCTCCGTGAACGTGTCAATTGCGGCATCTCGTGCCTTTGCCTCCTTGCTCTCTGAACTGAAGTTGCCTTGCTGACCGGCCAGCTCGAGTAGCGCGTTCTGCACTGTGCCATCCAGAACCAGATTAATATCGATCCAGCTGACCCACTTGGCGATAGTTCTCAGGCACATCTCGATGATACTCAGGTCAATCTGCCGCCATCTTGAGAGTACCTCTTGCCATGTGACCGCGATCTTGCTGACGTCTCGAGCTCGAATCAAGTCCTTCAGCTCATTGCTGCGCTTCTGCTCCTCTGGTGTACGTGGAATCATCACGTCCGCAATCTCGTCGTGAACGGAGCTGACAATCCGCAGGTACATGGTCGTCGCCGCCGGGTTGCTCGTACCGATAGTCCCAGCATCTCCGGCTAGCGATCGGAAGTCATCGAAGAAGCTGCCCCATGCTGAGGCATACAGCGCCGTGAATAGGTACGTCACGGTCTGCGTGAGCTTGTTCTGAATGCTAGCACTGTCCAGATTCGTCGAGCCGGGAGTATACCACTGCCGTACGTAGCCCAGTAGGTTGTCCCTGACGTAGACCGAGCTTTGCTGATCCAGCCTTTGCGTCTGCACAGCATTGTTCACCACCTCCAGGCATACCAGCCGTACTACCTCCGACGGTGCCGGTGTTCGTGTGAAGAGGGAAAGGCAGACTTGCCATCCATTCGGATCTTCTCTTAATCGGTTGAGGAAGTCGTACGCTTGTGCTTTGAGACGTTGCTCGCTTCGTGGATCGAATGCGATTTCGATGGCCTGCTCTACCTGGCCGTCCATCCTCTATGACTGTTCCCGTATGAATATGCCTTGTTCTCTTTTCTCACAGCATGCGCACATGCTGTGCCTCTGTAACCAAGCTACTGGCTCATGTTCGCATATTCGGCGTAGTCGTACGGTTTTGTTCAGCGGTGAGTCAAGGTATGCAAGTTGTGGTTTTCCGTTCGAGGCAGCAGTCTGGCAGTGTACTGTTGGGAGTCGGTTGTCAAGAGAAGGTTCCAAGGTGACAACGATCGGCGAGGAAGGCTTTTTATGGTCGCGTGTGTTCGACGTTGTCTTTCTCGGTGCAGTTCTGCTGAGGTGAATTGGAGTGTCTCGTGCCAAATTTTGGGCTACGAGGTCATCAAAACATCTGCCCCACATCGTCACAAGATGGCAAAGACATGTGTAGGGAACCTCTTCACTCTGGAACAATGTCAAGCATCGAGTCACAAGAGAAACCAAATTTGTTCTATTGCATGATACTCCCGGATAACTAAGAATAACAGGGTATACCAAAGGAGATCGTCACAAGCGCCAAATGCCAACAGGCCGTCACTGCCACGCGAAAGATGCCCCTCATCTCCCATCCGGCACACCACTCTCGCCATACTGCTCCCTAAACTTCAACCCACCCACTGACCCCTTACCTGCCGTACTCGGCCCAGGTCCACCATTCAACTGCGTGAAGGCCACCGTCCTCGGTGTCATGGGGTTCTTCGCGCCAAAGCCCGGCGTCATTGGTGTCTTGGGCAGATTCAAAAAGATCTGCCTGTTACGCTCCCACCTCTCTTCTTGAGACTCCTCCGACTCTGGGCTGTAGTTCATGACTTTCTTCATCTCGATGTCGGACTCGCGATCTGCTTCGCGCTCGGCCTTTTCCTTCGCGGTTGGGAAGAGCGAATAGATGGAGACGATAAGGTAGGTGGAGAAGAGCGCACTGTTGAGACGGTCAGCTTGTATTCTTTGGAGAGCAGGTCTCGTAAGAGCTGGACCCACATCATAACGCAAGTCACCGCGAAAACAGCTCTCGCTTGCATGCAATACCCATAGTT
>Ga0058704_10000794_pt1 | contig 15477 bp, 12 predicted proteins | sample AgamicMgSfe_FD_71363 | JGI IMG/M metagenome (GOLD analysis project Ga0058704, IMG submission 71363) | Agave microbial communities from Guanajuato, Mexico - Mg.Sf.e | ecosystem: Host-associated > Plants > Phyllosphere > Phylloplane/Leaf | place: Guanajuato, Mexico | collected 2012-05-30
GGGGGGCAACGATCCGTTTGGCCGATTTAGTAGCGTCATCTCGAAGAGAAACATCATTGTCGATGTTCCCGCGAGTTGAGTGACGTGCCGGGATGTACTGCAATAAGTGTCAAGCTCACGTACCTCCGCCAGTCCGGTCAAGGCGCAACATTTTGTCAGCATTGACATCTCAGGCGTCGTTCGAGTCTGAGCGGAAGCTGATGAGACAGAGAGGCGTGCGCGCTCCCTGCGCTAGGCATTTGCGCCCACGGCTTCATGTTCGCAGTCGACTGTACAGAAGTATAGACATCTCGTGAAGTGGTGCTGCTTCACTCAATCTCACTGCTGCAGAATAGACAGCGGACCGACTCGGAGCGCTGCTCGCCCTGCCCGTCGGTGAAGACGATCTCCGTCCTCTCGGCCGGTTCGCTGTCGGTGCCTTGCGAAAGACCTTCGAGCAAGACTTCCGCCGTGAAGGCGTCCTTCTGCGCCACCGCTTGGGCTGATGAGTCGATGTCTCCCTTGGCCTTCGACTTTCGTTTCTCCTTCGCTTTCTTTTTCCCCGTCGGCGACTTTGTCAACCCCGGCTGCTCGCCTGACGCTGCTTCGGCGGCCCGCCGCACGGCGTCTTCTGCGATGCACTTCACGTGTAACCACTTCCGGCAGTCGGCGCTCGAGCATTGCAGGACCATCTCGTCTGGATTTTGCGGGGCGTCGTCCACGCAGATATGATGCAGTTTCTTGAGAAAGATGTTAGCTTAATGTCATGCGCATGCACGCACTCTGTCTGCCGCTGGGACGTACAGAAAAGGTCTTGGTGTTGGCAAAATCGTACGTCTGCCGCCAGAAGTAGGCATCTTCGTCCACGATCGTGCTCTCCTCGTCGGCATCATCCCAATGTTGGACGTCCAGTCGACCGTTGACCGTCATCGCGTCAATGATATCCATCTGATTCGAGGGAATGAGCTCGTTCTTGCCGTGGTAGGCTTTGCGGCCCGCGTCGAGGTCTTCCGGCCGATTCAGCCAGGCCACCCGGAGGTACACGTGCGAGGTGTCCAAGGCACGCACTTCCAGCACCTTGGCCTTCCACTGCTCTGCAGGGTCGATGTTCGGGTCCGAAGTGTCGCCGTGCTCGACCAAGACGCAGTCGCCGACCGAGGTGCTCTCCGACTCCAGCACTGTACCAGTCAGAGATGTGTGTTTTGACCTCCGTCTTGATGCGCGTTCTTACCCGTGAACTTCTTGTACTGCCTGAGACTCTCCCAGTTGGTGGCGGGTTTCACCTCGTAAGCTACACTCAGACGCTCGTCGAACAGGTCCCGCTGTACATGAAGGTGTGTGGCGCCGCGCTTTCTCTTCTTCGTCGCCGACACGGTCGCGACACTGAACGGCTTCTCATGCGTGTCGAGGAACTCGAGTAGCTTTGCCTCATCCTTCTCGGATAGTTTGGCTGGTTGGCGCGTGGGTGTCACCGTTGCCTCTGCTTCTGCTACCGCTGGTCAGGATGCGCTCGGTGTCTTCGTTTCCATTTTCGACACGGGCGTACCCGAGGGGCTACTGCGCTGACGCTTGTGCTTCGTCTTCATGATGGAGTGAGGTTCGGTGTTGGTGGAGGGTTGGAGGTATATTCGCAGCCCAGGTAGTGGGGCACTCGGACAGCGCGTGGTGATGCGTAGGGGGAGGTGACCGCCAAGACGACCGGATCACCTCGTTCTTAGATCTGCTGTCGTCGTCGGCGGTGGTGAGAAGGTGCAGTATCGCTGAGAAGATGTCTGGTCAGTACTCGTCACGGAGTCTGAATGTCGTGGTTATATGGTCGACTTCCAGTGTACGCGTGGACCTCGATCGCGTTCAGCACGGGCATGACTAAGCTTGACGCGTTATCACGTGCAGACGCCTCCAAAGTGGGATGGTAGGCTCTGACGACAGCTTCCATTGAAGGTCATTGTAACCACGTGAGGAGGTAAAAGGCATGCAGAGACATGCGATACACAACTGAAACCCATTCCACGGATCGTTCGCAGACTCCCTCGGTGAATGGAAAAACGTACTGTACATGCACACCTGTTGATGGGGTAGTCTTCCTTTTTATTTACCTCATGTAGCTTGTTGGTCGAGAGGAAACGTCCCTCTTGACTTGCCGCGGAGATCGAGCTCTGCTGAACCCAGACATTTCATAGACTTACCAGTGCTCGTGAGTCTTGAGCATGCGCGTACTTGACATGCACGTACTGGCTTATTACGCCACGGTACAGTACATATATATCGTATAGATCGCCGTCTTGTTATTATTGGCACATATACCTAGGTATGTACTTCCCATCCCATAATGTACACCATGCCGTCCCACGGATGCACACCGATGACCTGGGCTCGACAGGCCTCGTGCACGTGCATGTACATACATGTAATACACACAGTTGTCACTACCCTTGACTCTCCTTCGTCTTCCAGGAACATCTCTTAAGACTTGGCGATTCCAAAGGCAAACTCATCGTCTGACTGAGTTATCAGTACTTACTTACCTAGGTAGGTTACATACGTACGCGTTCATGTCCTCCACTTGATGAAGCGGGCGTCGGACGTCGGCATCGTCATACCCGTGCCCCATTCGGACAAGTCATCCTCTGCCCTGCCGTCGATCCGTCGTCCACCTTACCTTCGAAAGCAGCAAGTTGCGGTCGACCGCTATCTGTCGCCGTTTGCCGTTCTACTCCCACCTTCGACACTCGCCTCCCTCCCTTCGCATACTTGTCTCGCCGTCACCTTGGTCGCTTCATCCCATTACCCACCTCACACTGCTCTACTTTCCCACTCATGATGGCTGCTTGGCACTTCAGGTGGTGACGAGGAATCGCAAGTGCTCGCTCTCAGGCTGCATAGGTCCTTGCGAAACGTGGTGCTGCAGCTGAGTGGGCGTGCACGGCTAGAGAAAGACAAGAACAGGGTTGAGGGCCATATAGCTCGTGCAACATGCCTCGATCTCGTGGTATGTCGCCGTTCCTCAGCACAATCCCCCTTGCAGTGACTGCCGTTGCTGACGCTGGTTGAACTGCAGTCCTCTCCTTCATGTCCCAGTGGGGCGGGCCACCACGGTCTCCCACCACTGAGACCCTGCCATCGCCGACGACAAACAAGCCCCCGCCCGCCGGAACTGCATCGCCCGCGCGGAAACCGGCCGACATCGACACAGCAACTCCGCAAGCCTCCGCCCTCAAGCTGGACACCTATGCTCAAGCCTCGCCCAACTCTCCGTCCACGCCGTCAAGAGCAAGGGGGGACTCGAGGCTGGGCCCGCGGCCGAACAGCATGTTACAGACATATCAGCCGCCTCAGGTCGAGGTGGCACCGGACACACCACCCGAATTGCAGCCCATCTTCAGCTTTCTGAACAGTCACAGCAACAAGCTGTATCAAGAAGGCTACTTCTTGAAGCTGCACGACCTGGACTCAAGAGGGAGACCAAGCCCCGACAGAGCATGGACGGAGTGCTTCGCTCAGCTCGTGGGGACGGTCCTGTCGTTGTGGGATGCAGCCGCACTGGATGTGGCTGGCGAGGATGGCGAGGTGGTGCCCACGTTCATCAATCTTAGTGATGCTTCGATCAAGATGGTACACATACAATTCTTCTGGTCACGCTTCGTCTGCATCATTACTGACTTCCGATCGCAGATCGAATCCCTTCCTATGACTGGAGCAGAAGGCGGCAGTCTGCAAAATGTCCTGAGCATCTCCACAGCGGCGAACAACCGCTACCTCCTACATTTCAACTCCCTCAGCTCCCTCACACAATGGACGGCTGGGATCAGACTGGCGATGTTTGAGCACTCAACGCTTCAGGAAGCATACACTGGCTCGCTAATTGCAGGTAAAGGCCGGTTTTTGAACAACATCAAACCCATCATGGAGCGGTCCAAATTCGCACATGAAGATTGGGCCCGCGTGAGGTTCGGGGCCGGCACGCCGTGGAAGAGATGCTGGTGTGTGATCTCGCCACCCGACGAGAAGGAATACAAGAGCGCGCAGAAAACGCTCAAGAAGACATCCGCATATGAACGGGTCAAGGTGCCGAAGGGTGACATTAAATTCTACGACACAAGGAAGATTACGAAGAAGACCAGGCCGATTGCAACCGTGACGGATGCTTACGCTGCATACGCCATATACCCGCAGTCGAAACCTTTGATCGATCAGTCGACGTTGGTCAAGCTAGAGGGTCTGGTCACGGTGCACGGCTCGCAAGATGCAACATCCGAGGGCTTCGTCTTCGTCATGCCGGAGGTGCACCCGGCCGTGACAGGTTTCGAGATGATGCTGAGGTGGCTATTCCCCGTCTACGATACGTTCGGACTCTACGGCAGGCCCACCCGGCTCATTGCGGACACCTTGGATCAGCGAGGTCTCATGTTCGCCTTGCCCAGGGAGAGACGATACGGGTACTTGGACACTTTAGACGTCTCCGGCCTGATTCACACTCAGGGCAGTCAAGCTTGGAGTGAGAGACAGTGGAGACGCGAGATGAAGAAGCTCACATCAGAACGCATGATGACCCAAGCTGAGCGACCAGCCGATAATATCCGACAATTCGGCCAGCGCCGCAACACCATCGGCAGAGAATCTATGCAGCCGGGCAAGGGCAGCTTGCGCTTCGAGGATAAAGAGTCGATTCACTCCTCGCCGGGCTCGCTAACAGCCTCGCCGGTGCCGTTCGGCAGCTTGGAAAGTCTTGCGCCGCGACGTACCGATTCCGCGCCGCCTGGAGCACACATGAGCCCGCACAAGCGCTCGGTCTCTGATGCGCAAGGGTACAAGAAGTACGTGACCGAGTCGCCGTCGCGTCTGTCGTACTCAGAAAGTGGACCCATGGACGACGGTCCACCTGCACCGCCGAAGCACGGCGGCGCGCTTGGTGCTGCTCTTGGCCGCTCCCATGGCCCTGGCTCGCTCGAGCGGATCACGTCGGGTGACGAAGTCCCTACAATGGGTTCTTTCCACAACACCCCACCTCAAGCCGCGTCGCTGGGCTTGCCCCTACCGGAGTCCGTGGTGTCTCCCCCAGCATTCACCCACAACCCGAACAGTCGCCCCGCCAATCAACCGTATGCAGCCCCCGAACTCCGCCGCACTCACTCGAACGTCGATGCCGCCACGCTGTATCAGATGCAAGATGCCATCCGCACCAACGACATGCCAGAGGAGGAATGGAGCGGCGACGTCCAATTGCGCCCGCAGCAGAACTTGGTAGCTTCAAACACCCTTGCAAATCGCAGTCTCGGAGCGCCTGCTGATCGATCGCAAGGCTTGAACCACGCTGCGGCGAACTTCCAGCAGCAATATCCTAGACAGCGTCTCAGCACCATTGAGGGCTCGCCGTATGTAGGCGAGCCTACCGAAACCTTTCAACCTACCGAACAAGCATATCGAATTCCGCCACAACTGGATGGCGCTGCTGAGCAGCTGCCAGATACCCAGGATCAGTCCAGATTGTCATACTACGGAGCACCAGAGAGCACTCTACGATCCAGTCGTAGCATTTTGAGAAAGCCGGTACCCGTCCAGCCCGATGAGTCGGATCCTCGGACCGCCTCCAATCTAGACATTCAACAAGCTTTACAGACCGAGCAGGACCCGATGTCTCCAGACTCCCCCGTGGCCGAGGAGAGCTGGGAAGGTGCTCTGATAGATTCGGCAGCGCTGGAGCGGATCTTGGACAACTCGTCGGACCGCAACTCCGAGCGCAATAACACGATCCACAGCTCCCATAGCCATGCCTCCTCGATGACACCCGACTATGCCAGTACGATTGAGTCTGCCCACTCGCCCAAGAAGTCTATCGAGAAGAAACGGGCCGGACGGCTGAAGACAGTCGGAGACCCTGAGTACCAGTCACCGGACCAAGATGGTGGTGTCGGCAAGTTCGGCGTAGGAGGCCGTCACGCTGCGGACGTACCTACCGTCGACTTCGGTCCTACATTCATCTACAAGCCGAGCAGTCGGCCCGGTACGAGCGGAACCGTCACGTCCGACCCCTCACACCCGCAAAGCCAGTCCGGGTCCGATGACAGGCGTGTTGAAAGCTCCGTGACCGGGTCGAGAAGTCCGATGCCGCGCATCAGTCCCGGTGGCGAGGGCAATCGGCACTCGTACTTCGGCGGCAGGCCCACGCCGAGCTCGGCCGGCATGACCCCCACAGAAGGCGGAGCGGACGCGTCGCGCACACCTGGAAGTCGTCATAGCGTTGCCTGGCAACCCGCATCGTCTCCAGCCGGCGCGCAGCAGCAAGAAAAGCCAAGCCTGACACCCGAACAGTGGGTGCAGTATCGCGCCGCTATGGCCGCCCAACCTCAGCACATCCCGCTGCGGAAATCGGTTCCGGCTTTCGCTCACCAGCGCCAGAGCTCGGCGAATAGTATCCAGCAGTTGCGTAAGTCCGTCGCCAAGACGCCTCCGCCGTTGTCGAGGACGCCGTCGGGTGACTGGACTCAGCAAGGCCAGCAGCAGACTCCCCCGAGTCGGCCGCAGTCTCGTGGCGCTGGGACATATTTCAATCAGCAGTCGCGCATGTCCATGGCCAAGACGCCTCCACCGTTGTCGAGGACGCCGTCGGGTGACTGGACCCAGCAAGCGCGGCAGCAGACTCCTCCGAGCCGACCGCATTCTCGCGGCGCTGGCACATACCTCAACCCACCCAGTCCAGGCCGCACCCTGAGCAACGCGCAACCCACCAGCCTGACCGCCAAGGAACAAATGCACATCGCTCGCGCCACCGGCGCCCCGCTGGTCAGCTACACCTCCAAAGCCGACCAGAAGCAACAAGAGCAACAGCAGCCCGGTCTCTTTGGCGCCCTGGCCGCCCGCGAGCGCGAGAAGGAGGAGATCAAGAAAGCCAAGGGCCGGAACAGCACGCAGAACCCGGCCGTGCAGCAGGCCATCGCCGCCCGCCAGCACCAACTCGAGGCCGAGGCTCAGGCCCAGGCCCAGGCGCATTACCAGATGCAGATGCAGCAGGCGGCCCAGCAGGCCCAGCAGGCGACGCAGCTGCAGCAGATGCAACAGATGCAGTATCAGCAGATGATGCAGGCGCAGAGTCCCGCATTCGTGAATTATCCGACTTACCCCTTGCCGTCACCGCAGCAGCAGCAGCAGCAGCAGCAGCAACGACCGACTGTGCAGACACGAGACTCGTGGTTGCCGCGACAGCAACAGCAACCACCACAGTATGGGGGTTACGGCGGCGCTGTGTCTTCGCCCGGGACGCCGAACGCAGGTTTTGCGAGTCCCTTCGCGCTGCAGCAGGGCGGCCAGAGTCCTCTCCCCCAGCAGCAGCCGTCGAACCGGGCGAGCTTCTACGGGGCGCAGCAGGGCGCGCAGCAGTATCAGCAGCAGCAGCGGCGGGCCTGATTTGAGGCTTTGTTTTTTCCTTCCCTCCCTTTACGGAGACTAGCAGTTAGGAAGTTGCTCCGTGGTCTCATAGAAATCCGACAGTTAAATGGGGGGTACACATGATTTCTGTGGAGTTCATATGGGTGGCATTTCCGTTGGAATTTTGTTCAGTGAGTCCGGGGCGTAAGATGGTGTACATTTTGTCATCATCATTGTGTGTGGTGTAGTATGCTAGAGAGAGAAGATGGCAATCCAAGTCATCCGCCAAGTGGCCTGTTTTGACCTCGGCTCCCTTCCGCCTTTCTCGTCTGTTGTCTCTGCTGGAATACAAACACTCCAATCCGATGCACTTTTCCTAAGGAGTCAAGGACTGATGAGATTGCGACACCAGATCGAGATTTCAAGGTTGGGAAAGCTGCGTGGATAATGGCCGGAAACGGTCACTGCTTGATTCGAAATCTCTCCGCGCTCTAGTGGTAAGAAAGTAGACTTGAGTTACTATGTATTACAGTCGATTCGTATTGAATCACTTAATTGCAGTCGTTCTTCTGTACTATGTAGTGGGGTGAGGTTTTTTTTTTGACAGTGCTTTTGATTACACGTATCTTTCTGGTACAACAGACCCAAGTCGCTGCAACATACTTGTAGCTACACGTTCAGTCGTAACAACATTCGCACCATTCATCGCGCGATGGCGGCCTGATATATGGTACGTCCGTACAGTTGAACGCAAAGCGATGAGGCACGGTCGCAACACAACTCCATCCTGTTGTAGCGGACGACCTTTCTGATTGGGAACATCAAGAAGCAATCCTTAAGTGAAATAGAGAAGCAAAGCACAGGGTGTGGCGCACCGTACTCAATCACGCCGGAGCAGGCAAGGGGTGTGTCTATGCCGAGATGGCGGAAGGGGAGGAGGAAGACTACCTGTCCATGACGTTTGATGCTCCTACAACAGCGAACGTCAAGGAGACCTCACTTCAGCGCACTGCGCGTTTGAAACAGGAAGCAGCCGAGCGTGGTCGTGTGCTCTCGAAGAGAGATGCCGCCGAGAAGGAGAGAGCAGCCCGTGAGCTTGCTCTCGCCACCCAACTTGACGCCTCCAACAAAGGCGCGAAGATGATGGCGAAGATGGGCTTCAAAGGCGGCGCCCTGGGCAAAAGCGATGACGCCCGAACGGAACCCATCGAGGTACTCTTGAAGGAAGGTCGTGGCGGCATCGGTATGGACAGTGAGAAAAAGCGCAAAATTCGCGAAGCCGCTGCCGAGGTGGAAGGTCTCAAGAAGCGGCAAAAGGTTGATGAGAACGAGTACCGCGAGCGAACTCGGAGTGAGAGGGAGGAGCGTCGCGCCGAGGGTCAGATGTGGTCGGCCATGCGCACCTTGGAAGGGTTTGAGACGGGTGCTCACGCTAAGGACGAGTCGAAGGATGGTGTCGTTGAAGGCGAGGTTGAGGATGGTGCCACAGACGACACCAACGCTACTCTCAAAGAAGAGGGTCTCAAAAACAAGCCAAACAAGCCTCTGCGGTCTATCAACATTCTCTGGCGACCGCTCGTGAAGCAACGCCTCGAGAAGGAGCGCGAGCGCCGCATGCGCTACGACATGGACCAAAGTCTGTCCCGCAAAGCAGATTACGACGATCCCGACGCCGACGAAGACGACAAACTGGCCTTTGGCACTGAAGTCGAAGAATTTGACGACGACGACGAATATGTTGAGCAACTAGAGTTTGATGCTCTCCCCGCCGCAGAGAGGCTCGAGAGGATCGTCCACGAGCTTCGAGAGAAGTATCAGTATTGCTTCTGGTGCAAGTACCGATATCCAGATGCGTCTATGGACGGATGTCCTGGCTTGACGGAGGACGAGCACGGGTAAAGGGCTACTTGGGCTTTCGTTTGGGCGACCATGGTGTTTCAGCTATACATCAGCTTCGCCAAGTTTTTCACCCTGCACTATATCACGCTGAACATGGAAGCTTCAACGGCATCTGTGGCTGTCAACCCTGGATTACATGGCTTTGGGGACATCACCTAGTCGTACATACGTGCTAGTACATAGTCGCCGCACAGCCGTTCTGCAGGAGTGATGAAGAGGTTACCGAGTCCAATGACATGAGGGGGATAATGAGTGTCTTGATGTTTTTCGGCGGAGAGGGTGCACTCATCTGGGACCCGGGCGAAGCCAATATAGATCCTAGTGTGCGAGAACCGCAGGCTGATTGCAAAGACTTGACAACCTTTTACAGCCATTACCTCGAGAAACAGCATCGATGCCGGTTTTGTTTGATGTATGCTGTGCTGATAGCGGAGCCTGCACGTGACTGTTACGCTAGTGACGCTTAGCTCACCTTCTCCTAACCTTCCGGTTAAGTCCTTCGTGCAACTCATGCCACGAACCTTCATGCCTCACGTTGTCACGCCGTGTCAACCTCGCCAGACAGCAAATTGACAAGGCCTCGCCGGTATCAGACAACACAAACTTGCCTGCGGTGACCATGTCGGACGCCGACTTCGACCGCATGCGCCAGGCGCAGGCTGAGCGCAACGCAGCCGGCAAGAAAGGTGCCAACGGCTTGGATTCTGCAGGCCAGCGCACTAACAGCACCAAGGCTTCCCTGACGGAGACTTTCGACAAAGAGGTCTACGGCGATGAACCTCGCGACAAGTTCGCCGGCTACAACACCTCGATCGCCGCCGATGATGACGAGGTCATGGGGGATGGCGATGAGGAGGATGGTGGCGACGGGAGATTGGTTGGCCAGTACACCGCGACATCTGCACAGATGAACGAGTGGGCACAGGGTGGCACTGCCGAGGAGGACATTCTGCAGAGCAGGGAGAAGCAGGCGCAGATTGCGAGTCGAGAGACGGACTATCAGAAGCGACGCTTCAGGCGGAGCATCGATGGCGAAGCGGAAGGTGAGTCGTACAAGGAGAGCATGCAGAGGAGAGAGTTGGAGCGGGAGGAAGAGCGGGTAACGAGGATGATTGAGGAGCAGCAGAAGGAGAAGATTGCCAAGGGGGAGGATGAGGATGAGATGGATGGCGTCGAGCATCAGGCTGTATTGACGTATGAGAACGGTGAGGACGGTGCCCAGAAAGATAGTGTTGATGAATTCAGCGGGCGCGCTCAGGAGACGAAACCGAAGGCGAAAAAGAGGAGATGGGACACGGATACGTCGACCGAGGCGCCGGCAACCAACGGACAAGCTACAAGCAATGGCCACGCTGCCAACGGCGAGACTGCAGCCAAAAAGTCGCGTTGGGACTCAGCGGCTGTAGTCAACGGCGAAGCAGCAACGTCAAAGAAACGCTCGAAGTGGGATGCTGCACCAAGTGCCGGTGCTTCGTCGACGCCAGCGCCCACGGTCGGTATGGCGACTCCCGCACCGCCTGTGGCGGCGTTTGGCACTGATATCTCGAGCCGCAATGCACCACTTTCAGATGAAGAGCTGGACGAGATGCTTCCATCAGAAGGCTATAAGATCTTGCAGCCACCACCAGGTTTTGAGCCACTGCGTGCACCGGCTCGCAGAGTCGCGCCTGCAGCCACGCCTGTCAACACTGGTGGTTTCATGATGCAAGAGCCGGTCGACGCTCGATCCATGGGCAAGCAGCTTCCTTCGGACATCCCTGGTGTTGGTGATTTGCAGTTCTTCAAGGCAGAAGATATGACATACTTCGGGAAGCTTGTCGATGGTGCAGATGAAAACGAGCTGAGCGTGGACGAGCTGAAGCAACGCAAGATCATGCGCCTGCTTCTCAAGGTCAAGAACGGCACGCCCCCAATGAGAAAGACGGCGCTGCGCCAATTGACAGACAATGCACGACATTTCGGCGCCGGTCCACTGTTTGACCAGATCCTACCTCTGCTCATGGAGAAATCACTCGAGGACCAGGAGCGTCATTTGCTCGTCAAAGTGATTGACCGTGTGCTCTACAAATTGGATGACTTGGTTCGGCCTTATGTCCACAAGATCCTCGTCGTCATTGAGCCGCTACTCATCGACCAGGACTACTACGCTCGTGTCGAAGGTCGCGAGATCATTTCGAACCTTTCGAAGGCTGCCGGTTTGGCTCACATGATTAGCACGATGAGACCTGACATTGACCATGTCGACGAGTACGTCCGAAACACCACCGCCCGTGCCTTCGCTGTTGTGGCGAGCGCGCTGGGTATTCCGACGCTGCTACCTTTCCTCAAAGCCGTCTGCAAGAGTAAGAAGTCTTGGCAGGCTCGACACACGGGTGTGAAGATCATCCAGCAGATTCCGATTCTGATGGGTTGCGCTGTGCTACCACACCTCAAGGGCCTGGTCGAGTGCATTGGCGAGAACTTGAACGATGAGCAAGCCAAGGTTCGGACCGTCACTTCTCTCGCACTGGCTGCTCTCGCCGAGGCATCGAATCCGTTCGGTATCGAGTCTTTCGACGACATCCTCAACCCTCTCTGGACCGGTGCCCGTAAACAGCGCGGTAAGGGTCTTGCTGGATTTCTCAAGGCGGTCGGCTACGTCATCCCGCTCATGGACGAGGAGTACTCAAACTACTATACTGGCCAAATCATGGAAATCTTACTCCGTGAATTCGCATCACCGGACGAGGAAATGAAAAAGGTGGTGCTGAAAGTAGTCTCGCAGTGCGCTGGCACCAGTGGTGTCACAGCCGGGTACCTGAAGGATACAGTACTCGATGACTTCTTCAAGAGCTTCTGGGTGCGTCGTATGGCGCTCGACAAGCGCAACTACAAGCAAGTCGTCGAGACTACGGTGGATCTCGGCAACAAGGTTGGAGTGGGCGAGATCGTGGAGAGGATTGTCAACAATCTCAAGGATGAGAGCGAGGCGTACCGCAAGATGACAGTCGAGACTATCGAAAAGGTCATCTCTGCCATGGGTGCTGCTGACATCAATGAGCGACTCGAGGAGAGACTCGTGGACGGAATCCTCCACGCATTCCAAGAACAGAGTGTGGAGGACGTCGTACTTCTGAATGGGTTCGGCACGGTTGTCAATGCGCTGGGTACAAGGTGCAAGCCTTACCTCCCGCAGATCGTGTCGACGATTCTTTGGAGGCTGAATAACAAGTCGGCTACTGTGCGACAGCAGGCTGCGGACCTGGTCACCCGGATTGCCATCGTGATGAAGCAGTGCGGTGAAGATGGACTCATGGGCAAGCTAGGCACCGTGCTGTACGAGTACCTGGGCGAGGAATATCCGGAAGTGCTTGGGTCGATCCTCGGTGCCATGCGTTCCATCGTCACCGTCGTGGGTATCTCTAGTATGCAACCACCGATCAGGGACTTGCTGCCGCGCCTGACGCCGATTCTGCGCAACAGGCACGAGAAGGTGCAGGAGAACACCATCGACCTGGTAGGCCGTATTGCGGATCGCGGACCGGAAAGCGTCAACGCGCGGGAGTGGATGCGCATCTGCTTCGAGCTACTGGATATGCTCAAAGCGCACAAGAAGGGCATTCGTCGTGCTGCGAATAATACGTTTGGCTTTATCGCCAAGGCCATTGGCCCGCAGGACGTTCTCGCCACTTTGCTCAACAACTTGCGCGTGCAGGAGCGCCAGAGTAGAGTCTGCACGGCCGTCGCCATCGGCATCGTTGCCGAGACCTGCGCGCCATTCACCGTGCTCCCGGCGCTCATGAACGAGTATCGCGTACCGGAGCTGAACGTGCAAAATGGTGTCCTCAAATCCTTGAGCTTCCTCTTCGAGTACATCGGTGAAATGGCCAAGGACTACGTCTACGCCGTCACCCCGCTCCTCGAGGACGCCCTCGTCGACCGCGACCAAGTCCACCGCCAAACAGCGGCGAGCGTCGTCAAACACGTCGCTCTCGGCGTCGTCGGCCTGGGCTGCGAGGACGCCATGCTCCACTTGCTCAACCTGCTCTACCCGAACTTGTTCGAGACATCACCGCACGTCATCGACCGGGTGATCGAGGCCATCGACGCGGTCAGATTGGCCGTCGGCACGGGTGCCGTGATGAACTACGTTTGGGCTGGTTTGTTCCACCCGGCGCGCAAGGTCCGCACGCCTTATTGGCGCTTGTACAATGATGCGTACGTGCAGAGTGCGGACGCCATGGTGCCTTACTATCCCCCGTTGGAAGAGGACAAGCTGAGGCGGAATGAGCTCATGGTTGTTCTGTAAGATCTTGATGGGTTGGTGTTGTGCTAAGCAGCACTCAGGGACGAGGGTGGCTGTCGATTTCGGCGTTACGTGAGGAATAGGGAGGTACGAGCGCGAATGCAGAACTGTTTCCACTGATCGGAATGATTGTGCTTCGGATTATGTATATAGCTGACAGAGCCGTAGCAACGGATGCGTTATGGTTTTCCAATCTCCGTGGTGCAATCGCCCTGCTGTTTATCGGACGCTAAGGGTTGAATTGGCCCCGTCTTCAGGCACTGTGTCTGGCACAACTTCATCTGATGCCTATATCAGGTTCACGGTCTCTACGAGCGCGTGGCGACTCTTGCAAGACTTCAACCTGGCATCTATGCTTATGAGAAGCGAAGGCCTCAGCTCCGATATCGGTCCCGCTTTCTCTACCAGCAATGAGTCGGAAGTCATACCTAACAACCATGTCTCGAGAATGCCATGAAAACCACGACTGGTGGCAACACTGGCTAACCCGCGTCTGTACATCAAGTCGGAAGGTCGTCACAAAACCACGCATTCGCCCATCTCAACAACTACAATCAGCCCAAATTGCCCCATCAGCAGCAAAATGCCAACCTTCACAATCACCCCGGCGGAAACACCAAAGGACCTCACCGAAACCACCACTCTCTTTAAATCCTATGGCCAAGCCCTCAACATCGACCTGACCTTCCAGGACTTCGCCACCGAACTCGCCACCCTCCTGGGAAAATACTCACCTCCAACTGGCGCCCTTCTCCTAGCCCGAACGACCACTTCAGCAGCAGTCGGCTGCGTGGCTCTCCGGCCCCTTTTACCCCCTTTAGGAGTCTGCGAAATGAAACGTCTCTACGTCTCGCCCTCGGCTCGCGGGATGGGAGTCGGTTGCGCGCTGGCGGAGGCTGTGGTATTAGAGGCGAGACGGTGGGGTTATGCGGCTGTAAGGCTGGATACGCTGCCTGAGATGGGGGCCGCGAGGGAGGTGTATGCTCGACTTGGGTTTGTGGAGGTGGAGGCGTATTATGAGACGCCGGTCGAGGGGACGGTGTTTTTGGAACTGAGGCTGTGACACAGTGGGGGAGGGGATGGTGGGGGTGAGGGAGGTGTTGCTTGTTATCGGATGGGCTCCGTTAGCATCATCTTCTAGTTTGCATTTGGTCACTAGCGAGCGACGTTCACGCGCGTGTTATAGCTAGATGTGTACTATACGAACGAAGAAGCTGTACGAAACGAGGAGTAAATCCACACCCTTACATACCTTACGACGATATCTGCCTAGCAAAGGGGACGATCCCCTCCGACCAAAACCGATTCGATGAAACCGGCGATATAAATCGTGGAGAGAAGAGGCCATGAATTGGTCTGGAAAGACTAAGGAGGCTTCTTGAATGATGACTCTCTCACTAAACGAACAACTACGCTCGTCAACCACGACTAACCAACGCCGGCATGTTGCTCTAGGAACCCGCCCGTCTAGCTGCCTACCAGTATGCAAGACACCCAACCCAACGCCTATGGATGCCAAGACAAAATACCTATCTCGCCTCCTCGCCATCATCGTCATGATCCCGATACCTCTTCCCACCCTTCTCCTCCCGTGCCCCCTCCTCCTCGTCCTCCTCATCATCCTCCAAACCAAACACCTCTCCCTCATCCTCACTCCCCTCAGCAAAAGCATCATACAATTCCCCCGCCCTCTTCCTCCCCTTCCCACCACCATTAAGCCCACGTCTACCGTCGTCCCGATCGTCCAGCTCGTCCTCCCGATCCACCATCTCGAACCCGTAATCGTCCCTGCTCATCCAGCGTTTCTTGCGTCGCATATAATACCACCAGGACCCCAGCGCGGCGAGGAAGGCGACGATGAGGGTGAGGGAGCCGTAGATCCAGACTTGGGTTTTCTTAGAGGCGCCGAAGGTCGGGAAGGGGCGGGGGAGGAAGGGGGAGGAGGATTTGTC
>Ga0058704_10000795_pt1 | contig 15473 bp, 14 predicted proteins | sample AgamicMgSfe_FD_71363 | JGI IMG/M metagenome (GOLD analysis project Ga0058704, IMG submission 71363) | Agave microbial communities from Guanajuato, Mexico - Mg.Sf.e | ecosystem: Host-associated > Plants > Phyllosphere > Phylloplane/Leaf | place: Guanajuato, Mexico | collected 2012-05-30
GCCAAGTTGAAGGAGCGCGCGGAAGGTGAGGCACTCAAACGACCGCAAGCGCTACAGGAAGAGAAAGACGAACGGGGCGAGGTGAAGTTGGATGCGAGGTCTCGGAACGTCGACGTTCCGCGCAGCGGAGATACCGACGGCCAAGACGATGGCGATGATGGAGTAGGCACTCTCCTCCGCGGTAGTCTGGACGATGATCGGGAAAACGTGAGCCGAAAGAAGGAGAAGAAAAAGCGATCGGAAGAAGAGCGCAAGGAGCGGCAGGAGAAGCGGAAGCGAAGGGCGGAGGAGAGTGGGACGGTCCCTGTTGAGCTGAAGCCGGGAGACGGACCAGATCTCACAGTGGACGCCTTGCAAACACTCGAGTCAACGCTGCACACTTCACCACACGGCGGCGGAGGCACCGAGCCCTCCACGGCGGCCCTACCGTCTCCAAATCCTTCCATGAAGCAGGACAGACCTACTACAGATCCCGTTCGAATATACAGACGATGTTGTCAGCTCCGAGAAACGCCCATCCTGAAACGAATCACTGAGCAGCTCATGGCCCCGGACTGTTGCGCTCTGTTTGAGCCTGGTGTTGTCAGGTGCCTCGACCTGAGTAGGTCGCGCCTGCAGCTGGCAGATGTCGTTACACTCGGCGACTGGCTTGCCGTGGTACCGGTCAAACAATTACGATTAGAGGATGCGGATATCAACGACGAAGGAGTCCGGCACATTCTCGCCGGTCTGATCGCAGCTAAGAAGCCCCAGCCGAGCAGGCGCAAGAATGTCGAGCCCCGACACCGCGAGCGCATTCGACGTCAACCTTGTCAGGAGCGCTCTGGCGTGGTGGAGAAAATCACACTCAAGAATAACCCACGGATCACCCGGTTGGGTTGGAAGCACATCAACTTGTTCATCTACATGTGCAGATCGCTCCGAACAATCGACATCTCCATGAACCAGTTCCCGGAGACTCTCCCGGCCGCGACGCAGGCGAACCAGGTGAAGAATCCGCAGAACGCGCCCAGAGGGGAAGGTCGAGACACCGACGCCGGAGAGACGCTGCGTAAATGTTTGAGCGAAAGGCCTGGCGGCTCACGACTCGAGGAGCTGATCCTGTCCGAGTGCGGGCTGACCACGACGCAGATCGGGCATGTTGTGGGCGGAGTCGAGGCGTGTGGCATCAGCCGGCTTGGCCTGGCTGGCAATCATCTCGTCGATGAGGGCTTGACGCACGTCATGCGCTATCTGCGATCGGGAGTCTGCCAAGGTCTGGATATTGGCGGAAATGATTTGCGTGGTAAGACGAGCGTGATCGCGGAAGCGATCCTCCATCAGCAGCATGTGCCGTGCTGGGGATTAAGCGTCGCCGGCTGCAATCTGGACACGGCCGACCTGAAAACCCTCTTCCCGGCTCTTGTCAAGCTGCCTGACTTCCGCTTCATCGATCTCTCTCACAATCACGACCTCTGCACACAGGATAATGGCTTGATCTCACTCTTCAGACGTTACATGAGCCACTTTAAGAATCTGAAGCGCCTACACCTCGCGGATGTGGGCATGAGCCCGAAGCAGGCGATTGCCCTCGCCGATTGCTTGCCCGACGGACCCAGGCTGGCCCACCTGAACTTGTTGGACAACCCTCAGCTGTCTGCGCTTGCGAATGCGAGTAATGAGACCGATCAGGAGGAGGCGTGTGCTTTGTACGCGAGCTTGATGGCCGCTGTGAGGGTGTCGAGTACGCTGATCTGCATTGACATCGATGTGAGTGCCCGTCAACAAGAGGGATGTTGTATGTGATTAAGTCGCTGACAACGGACAGGTGCCCAGCGCGGAAAATAGCGAAGTCGTCAAAGCCCTGGCGAAGCAAGTCGTCGCTTACTCCCTGCGCAACATGGAGCAGTTCGCCATCGCAGAAGCGACTGGAACCGACCCGAAAGCCACTGCCACTGCCAAACTGACGGAGCCGCACGGTGGTGAGAAGCAGGTCAAGGAGATCACGGTCCCGGATGTACTCATGCATCTCGTTGGTCATGTCGACGGCTCGTCTGAACATCATGCTCGTCACAGCCTAGCGCCTGACGATGATTACATCGTTGGAGGTACCGGTGTGGTCAAGGCTCTGCAGTATGTCTTGGGCGAGAAAGCGAACGATCTCCGGCGGACCAGCGTGACTTCAACGCCCATCTCCGGCAGCATGACCCCCCGTGAGCGGCCGGGCTCTTCCGCCGGCCTCACCACCGAAGAATACCGAGGCAAAGCCAAGAAGATGTCCAAAAACCTACTCGACAGCGCGCGAACGATCCGCGTCAAACTCCAACCCGCGCTCGTCCAGCAGGCGACCGCCGGCGACGAGCTGGCCTACCGCCGCCTGCTCTTCCTCGACCAAACCCTGCAAAACATGATCCAGCGCTTCGAGGAAGAATACCCGGAAACCCGCCTCGCGCCCTCCTCGCCCCGGCAACCCGCCTCGGTCGCGTCCTCGCGGACCGAACGTTCCTCGAACCCGCCCACCGACCTCTCCCTCACCACGCAAGCGACCGAAGCCACGAGCACCGTCTCGGACGACGACGACCCGGACGACGACGGCGCCTTCCGCCCCGGCCCCGTCAAACGCCACAACAGCAACATCTCCCTCAACGGCCGCGCCCTCTCCATGGAAGAAGGCCGCCTGCACCGCCTGGGCCAGCACCTCCGCCGCTCCGTCATCGAGTCGCCTACGAGCCCCGACGCCGCCTCTTCCTCCTCCGCGACCTTGCACTCCGCCGACACCGACGACGACGAGCGCCTCAAAGAGCTCGGCGCCAAGTTGGAGGCCATCTCCGGGCCTCAGCTGAGGACGATGGTCGAGAATGAAGGTTGGGCGAACGTGCTGAAGAAGGTTGGGGGCAATTATGATGATTTGCGCCGGTTGCAGGAGCAGGATCCGGAGGGGTATGAGCAGTTTCGCGAGTCGCAGATGAAGGCCAGGATGAATCTTAGGAGGGACCGGGTGGTGAGTTGAGGCATCCGGGGGGAGTCTGATGAAAACGATAAGGGGTTATGAGCTTTTCTTGTATGTACGGACATTTGAAGGGAGGAGATTGTATCAAATATTTTGCTATGTACATTGCTTGTTATGTCACGGCCTCTATCAAGGCAGATCTTGTCGATCCATCGCTGTGTTAGCAGTCTCAGTGGCTAAAGGTGAGCAAATTTGTTTCTCCACACTTCTATCACAGCCGATCCAGGTGGTTGAGAGTGACGTATCAGAACGTCGTTACGCCTGCACCCCAAGGACGCAAATCCTCCCACCCGTCTGACCGTCGTCGCCGACCCAGCCAAACAGCATAGTGACCCGGCAGAAGAGCAGGCGATCGGAGAGATACTGAATCTCGTCCGGGCCCATCTCGAGGAGATCTTCCGGCTCACGACCCAGCAGCTCCCGCCACGCGCGGTCGCTGAAGAGGAGCTTGCCGGCACCGATCGCCGCGCTCTCGTCCATCACTTGTCCGACTACACGCGGGTTTAGCCGCAGGTGCATCTCCGCATCGCAGCCCCTGCATTTCGTCGTCACGGCGTTGGCGTACGTCGGGATGTTGCAGCAGTCGCCGGAGAACAGGGTGCGGCGTTTGTAGTTTTCGTACAATTTGATGTCGGTGAGCAGGAGGCTGAGGTAGCCTTGGAAGATCTCGGTGGGAGCGGCGCGGACGAACTCGTCCAGTTCGCCGATGGTGTAGAGGCAGCGCAGCGGGCCGGACTGGAGGGCCTCAAGGTCGAAGGTGTTTTCTGGGAAGGGAGGGTTGATGGCTTCTCGGCTTTTTTGCCGCATGGACCAGCGGCGGAGCCAGTCTGCGTCGGGGATGCTGGGGTCGACGTCGATGAGGGTGGCGGATGTCAGGTTGAGGTACGTCTGTTTGGTCCGGCGGTTAGCATGGTCAGTTGTCAAGACTTATGTCCAGGGACTTGCCGTTCGCCCGATTTTCGATCCCGGTGTCTGCAGCAAGAGAACTGTTTCGCCGGCTTTCCAGCCAGAACGGGTAGGTACAGTATCTGAACCGACAGCGTGTTCATTGGTGGCGGAGTGACCAAACGGAGAGCTTGCTGCTGTACCCCAGAGACCCAGTGTCGCTCCTGCGGTATCGTCATGCACGCACAGGTTGACATTCTCCGTCGTACTCTCATCCTTACGTGTGACTGAAGCACTGTCAGTGCGAACGTTGACAGCGACGAACGCAACCTACTTCGCTTCTTAGCCCCAATGCTCTTCACCACCACAAGTATCTTGGCGTCCAGAACGTCACATCCCCCGTCGATGAAATTTTGCAGCGTCATCAGACCGTTCAGTTGCTGCCCGCTTCGATAGTCGAGAGGCCGCTTACACAACGTACCATCGTCGCTGTTCTCGTGAATCATCAGGTGGCAGCTGCGATCGCGTTCGGGGAAGAGCGAAACGAACAACGGCGCGCTGACACTGGAGAGCGTGCCATTCTCGCCATTGCTAACTAGGGAGTGTTAGCTTCTAGTGTGGTATGCAAGCTGACGTTCACTCACCATGGGTGGCCCAAATCGAGACCAGCGATCCGAGGATCAGATTTGGGAAACGATTTGCGTACCACAACCGGACCTGCGACAAGTGATGAGCTCAGCCAATACGCGTGCAATCAAGCGCAAGTGGGTCGGGCTCACAGTGACGGCACCGGTGTCGTCCTTCACGCAAAGCTTGACACATCCTTTGGCGGAGCGGGGTGTCTTGGGCGTGTTGGTGACATCGAATACGTTAGAGATCCGGCCCATGAAGCTGACGGCGCGTGGGCCTGGGTATAAGTCACGGATCTCGCAGTCAGCATACTCGACAGCCGGATGCCATGGCTCTGCCGGTCTGGGCTTCAGAGCTTCCCGGACTTCTTCAGCAGTGAAGCCGTCTCCGGTGGAAGGGTCTGAGGGAGCACTCGCGGTTGACTTGGTGGGCGAAGGATTCGGCGTTGGTGGGAAGTAAGCTTGAATGGACGTGTTCCCTTTCATTGTTGAACTTCCCACGATGATATACTGGGACAGTGACCGCTGTTTGAAGGAGTATTTGAGAGAATAAGTAAAGGAGATGGGGTGAGGTGCAATGACATGAAGTCCAGATAGACTGAGGTTAGAAATTACCCGATTCGGCCATTGCTGCCTCAGGCGTCAGCCCGTCTGCTGTTCTATCGACCGTTCTCGCAGCAGCAACACCTGTGCCTTGCAATGTTGATCTGTCCGTCCATCGTACAATAATAACGCTGATGATATCGCGTGGTCATGTCGCTTTCAGTCCTCTCTCTCCCAAGGGTTCACCATGAAGGCGACATTCGCTCGTACACGCCTTTAATGTTGCACCCACGGTACGAGATCGTAGTGTGCGAGTCGGATAGCATGATCCATCACTTTGTCCATAGCAGTGCTCGATCACACGGATGGCGAAACGAAGGCCTGATGCCCGACTTACGCTGGGCTCATGGCCACATCCTCCGAACTTCTGAATCTCTTGATTAGACCTGCCATGTCATCCCAGCATCCAGCACTCTTGCTGAGGCGAAGAAAACCTCACTCTGCCCACCATCTGCACTTCAAACTGCTTCGCGCCATGCGACAGCCTCCTGGGCTCGGCTCTCCAGCTCTGTCCTAAGCCACGACTCCACCTCGACATTCCCATTGCCCATCTCCGCATCCTCCCCTGACGATGCCATCGATGCCAAACATATCTTCTGTGTCTTCTCGGCCACCTTCTCCCAAACGTCTAGGTCGACCTGTCCGGAAGATTCGTCCAGCAGTAGTTCGCCCTGTTGATTGTACGCCAATGCATGTATGCTCCTGCATGCGCCAAGGATGTCTTCCGTCGGGTCTGCGTTGACGTCGCCGGAGGAGGAGACTGTCGCAAGTGTAGCGGCGATGGTGGTCTGCAAAGGCAATCCAGCATCAACGAGACCCAAGAAGGCGGCGTTCAGAAGCGTTGGTAGTATGGCCACGTCCTTGATCGCGCCTTTGAGCTTCAGCGTGGGTTCCTTCGTGATCTGCAGAGTCGCCTGGACGAGTGTCCGTGGGTGTAAGTGCACCAGTAGGATGCTTCTCAGCACAGCTCCAATGACACCCTCAAGCCATCGTTCTTTTGGACCTCCAACGCCAGAGGACGGTCGGACGTTCACTTCGATCGCGGCCTCCTCGGGGAGCTCATCGCGACGTTGAACTTCTACCGGGCCATTGACTGCTGCTAGGACGGTGTAAAGTGGTGACGAGATGGTCGTCGAACCGTCGGCCCGTCGCAGAGGATGATGTGTGATATCCGGGCCCATGATGTCGATGGTACGATGCTGTGTTGTTTACATTCCCGTCTCCGAAGTCCGGATCACCTCCGGCTTGCGCGGCGAACCAAAACAAGCGATATTTTGAAAATGATGAGATTATTCAGTGTTTCGAAAGCTGTTGTGGCCGAGTGGTTCAAGGCGGTAGATTTAAGTGCGAAACTCTACTGGGGAGACCCGCGCGAGTTCGAACCTCGTCGACAGCAACATGAAGTTTTGCTTTTGGTCAGGGTGTGCGTAGGACGGCGGCAATCGTTCCTACAGCTTTCTATGTATCCATTCACGGCACCAGCAGGCGTTGCACGCAACGTACCTTTCATGAAGGTCGTTGATGATCATCCTGAGCGGCCATGCTTATCAAAAGACACATTTGATCTGCTCAGCCGGCAGAGCCTCGTCGTACCCTTCTGACGGTGACACCGACTCCATGGATGTCCAAACGATTCATCCTCCATTGCGTACAGTCGAGGGTACACGAGCGACGGACTACGCCCCGCCCTCCTCATTCCGCCACCCACCACGTCTAGCATCCTCAGCACTCAAATACGCCCACGGCGCCTCTCCGCCTCCGCTCTTGCTCAAACCCCGATAGATATTCGGCATGCTGGATCCGCGATAGATGTTCGCGACGCTGCCCAGACTCACGGCAGAGTACTCCTGCGGCATGCTCGGCGGGACCTGACGGATCGTTCGCGGCACGCTCGATGGTGGTTCGACACCGTAGTTGGAGGGGGTGTACGGGACGAAGGTCTTGGTTGCGGGCGTCATTGGGCTTACGGGTCCGTTGGCGCAGGCTGGCGGTGTAGCAGAGCCGGAGTGGGGTGGTGAGACGGGAGAATGATAGTCGAGGGTCGGTTCACTGCTGTGTTCTGGGAGCTGTGGCGCGTGGTCCGTTACTGATGTAGGAGATGGGTCGGGGTTTGTCGGTGCGTACCGCCTTGAGCTCATCCCTCCAATCCCCAATCCGTTATGAACATTGCTGGGTACATTCGCGCCGACCTCACGACTGTCAAGCTCAGGGTGTCGCGAAAAGTGGTCGGGTGAGAAGGGTGTATGTGATCGACGCGGCGTGCTGCCCTCTGCTTCCACGAGTGCCTTTTCGCCACTGGAAGATGGTGGACTGGACTCATCCGAAGCGTGCTTTTGTTCGGCTAGGTGACTGACGTCGGTCCGAGAAGAGCAGCACTTGCGACGCCAGTACTTCCTCGTGAACCAGATCGCCGCACAGATGAGTGCTCCCGCCGCCACTGCAGCGCAGACAATCCCTGCAAGGGTGCCGCCCGACAGTCTGTTGTTCCTTTCGTTCACCTGATGGCCTCCCGAAGTACTGGCGCTCGCGTTGCCACCCGTCGGGCAAACGCCCACGGGCGAAGTCATTGGACCTGCGCTTCCACGCTCACATTCGCCAGGCATGCAAGGACCACTGAAATTTCCGCTGGCACTAACACTGGCAGCTGATGTCGAAGACTGTACTGTACTGCTTGACGTGAATGTTGTCGAAGGCTTTACCTGCATGCCAGGTACCGGGGTGGAGTTCGGCGAGCTGCTCGAGGTAGTACTCGCGTCATCTACGTGTGAGCCATGGGTGATGGTATTGCTGTAGCTGATCGTTTCGGTGCTAGAGTATGAGTCGCAATACTGAATCCACTGATTGGCGCCGGCATTCGTGAGCGTCATGCACACCGGAAGCGCTTGGTCGGCGCAGTACAGGCAGCCACCGGTATTGATGTCGCATGCGGAGGTGATCCCGGACGTGTATGGTATGCATGTTGTTCTCGGGGCGCAAGACGATACCGTGCAGCACCCGACGAGTTCTCCGAAACTGTTGTTGTCATCCGTGAAGCAGGTGCCGGTGGGACAGAAGACTGCAGACAATCAGCTAAAGACCTTCGATCGGCGCAATTACGGACTCACAGTTTCCACTCTGGTCGCAGTTCACCCTCCTCTTGAAGAGCTGGTGGCCCGGCACGCGACCGAAGAGTTCGTCCAGTCCCACGCCGACTCCAGGGTATGCTGTTGGTTCGACACGAGGCAGACGCGCAGACGAGGTGATTAGATGAGCTGCAACGGCGTGGATCAGCAAGAACAAGACACCGACTCGCCGGGCCATGTTGATGCAGCGCATTGTCACCCCGAGCAATCGCAGATGTCAAATGTCGCAGCTGTTCATGGACCGTCGTGGCCAGTCATGGTAAGTCGCACAAGGTGAAAAGCTTGTGTGCTCGAGTGAGGTTTGGGAGACGTATGAGTCGTGTGCCGTGGACGAGTAGACGGGACATGAATTGATGTTAGCTCAGCGCATGTGACCGAGGGAAGTTGATGTATTGACGTTAGAACTGAAGCTTTGAAATTTGTTTGCCTTAGCGACCAGCAAACACAAACCTGCCCCACCACTCGCATTCACATGTCTTTAGTGACCATCCAATGTCACATCACGTAAGTCCTCGGTTCAGCTCCTCCAATGGCTATTCTATCTCGACAGGAGTCGCTGCCGGACCACATCTTCGGTCGGCTACGTTCGTGTCTTCCCCTCGTCGAGCCTTTAAGCTCTGTCTGAAAACGAAGCCTGGCACATCTATATCGAGCTGACCAGTTCGCTTGGTACTCGTACAGGACAGTTATCTTACGTCATTCGAAAGGGTGCTCGCATACTCGCCATACTCATTGACCACCAATTCACAGAAGACCTCCCAGTCCCTCGCAAAAACCTCCATTGCTTGGTTTCGCTGACCGTCGTCGAGACAGCTGTGCTCGATGCTCCGTTCAGCGAGCTGCTCCCATTCTTGAATGATCATTCTTGTATGGCCCACCATGGCTTGATGGAATTCGTGTTGGAGTGGCAAGCTGTCCAATGTAGAGACCCTGTCAGCGAGGTACTCTCAGCTTCACTCCGCTATTGCAGAAAACAGTACAGTCACGATGCAAGTCCTTGAACGCTTGCAGAACTGGACGTCACGTACATATACAGCGACGGATTGTCCGCGTTAAGCGTACAGTGTAATCCGGCAGCCAGTAATCGTAGGAAAGGGTGCTCGCTTGAATTGCCGCACAAGTGCAGGAGTTCGTTCGAGAGCAGACACAATCCCAAAGCAAAGTTTGGCTCCTCGTACTTCTCCACCAGCAGCGGATGCTTGAGCAGTAGATACCAACGAGTAATGCGTTGTGAACGTTGCTGTTATCCGGATCGGGAGAACCGCGAGTTGTCAAGCAAAAGAAGCAGCTATGCGGGACGAGCTTCATACCCGGTCGGTCCTCCAGTGGAACGCACATCCTCAAGCAGCGCGACTTTGGCGTCAACGTGACCGCTCATGCTCTATATCTGATGCGATTCTTGGCTTGGGTGTTGCTGGATCTTACTGTGTGGAGTTTTCTTGCATGGGAGCGGTACAAATCTTCTCGCTTGATTCACACCTCAGTCCGTCCTGTCAGTATACTCCTGCTTCAGGTGCCGTCGTTTGGACTAGGTTGGAGGTCGTGTGACTGTATCTGCATCGGTACACCGTCTCTTTCCGGCACCGCTCCCAGGCGCAGGAGGCTCATGCGCATAGAAGAGACGTTTACAGGAGTACTCCGCTGTGCGCCATGTGGGTGCCGTCGCATCTTGAGCGCAAGGGTGATATTCTCTGGCACATGATAAGTGGTGGTAGCTTGACTTGTTTGCGGCACGTCTTAGGATGACGATATGAGATGACCAGCGTATACGTACTTTCGTCAATAAAGTAACACCTACATACAGCGCTTACGATCGCAAGGCTACCGTGAGTGACAGCTACCCAGTATGACCCGAGGGGAAGGCGGTACTGATGGTAGCCCAGAAGTGAGTGAGCGTTCAACATCAACGGACATGCCCCACGCATTCGACTTGTTCGTGAGTCACCATCTCGACTTGTCGGTTGTTATAGATGTCCTTGCTGTGCTGCTGGTCTTGACGAGAACCCTCGATTGGGTCAACAGATGGCCGCCCCTCAGCCTGCCTTGCGTGCTGCGCCTCGTTTGTAGCACGGCACAAGAGACCAGGCGGCAAGTTGAGCTGCCCTCAGTGTACAGTCTGATAGGACTGTCCAGAGTACTGCAGGCAAATATGTCCGGTGAGTAACGGCGCAGCTCTTGACAGCCTGAAGTGGTCACAGTCAGGGTCTGGACAATGTGAAATCAGATGCCCCAGGGCCCAGGGTGGACACCTCAGGCCGCAACGTACCTCCATTCTCTCTCTTCCCGTGACGACAATACCAACTTCCGCCAGCAAGCCGTGGTCTCGTCAAAGCGGATCGTTGGTGATAATGGCTAGAAACACGGCATCGTGCCCACCCGCATCTGATGAGGTGTTGTTCTAGACGCTCAACGCTACATACAGCAGATGCAGACGTCGTAAGGGCTGAGACTTCACTCGTCCTTCTGGCCGTCCGGCAGGCCTCATGCCTCGCATCCGGTACATACACCATACCGAGGATCGTGACATCTCTCGTGTGCTACGTGTACTGCAAATGATGCTCTCATTTGAGCCGACCCATCGTCGGGCCTCCTTCTCCTACACCGATCTACTGACTCCTCATCCACCCGACAGCAGCATCGAGCGGCGGAGACAACAACGCTACCATCTCGTATCCGGGTCTTGACCGGGTGGCGCTATGGCCTTACGGATTTGACAGTTTTCAACTGGACATAGTCGGGTTCTCCGCCGTGCCAGGAGAGGCTTCGGTGCTCGCAAACGCTCAAGTTTCCGCACTCGACCGTCTCTTCTACCTGCCTCGACGTGTTCCCGCACCTCAGGCTCTACTGCCATCGAAGAGACCGACGACTTTGCCGTCCACTGCCTCGAGCGTCACAGGGCTGTACCGGGGAACGTCAAGGACCCCGTCCACCACGTGGGCCATGACCTACTGTGCGGATTGCCCACCCAGATGGCTGTGTCCATATACTGAGCATATCAGTGGTGACAAGACGCCGGCCTTGATTGTTCGGTGCGCCGAGGTCACGAAAAGGGTGCGAGCACGAAAGACAGCATCGCAGCACAATCGAGGCCCATCACTAAGAGCAGCGACACAGTCCCCTACCTTTGGTCCGCCGTTGGTCAAGGCGAAAGCTGAAAGCTTCCGGACCCCTGTCCTGGGTGCCGGTTCTGGGCTCGTGGTTGTCAGGCATACTTTTCGTCCTATCCTTGATGTTTGGAGATGGTATGTCTATGATCGTTACAGTGCTACTGTTACTTTGGTCGACTCTCATCGGTATTGTCAGCAAGTGGAGTCTAAGACTGCCAACTCGACCACAGGGTGCCGAGCCTCTCGAAGGAGATGTGGTCATTCGTCATCCCAAGGGATTTTTTCCTTGTCGTCCGTTGCGACGACAAGGAAAATGCTCTGGGCTTGTCGTGCCTCTTCTTCCACCACGACGTGCCGCACGCCCGTAGAAGCAAGGTTGTGGAGCTACGAGACCTGGTAGATTGTGAGCTGTATCTATGGGTGCAGGAAGCGCCGTTGAGTTTGCAGCGTTTTAGCGAGGAGCACCTTTGGGACATGGCCCTCTTTATGGCAAAGTCTGTACTCAGTTCTTCGATTGCAACAATTGGACGTCAAGACTGGAGAAAGTGATGGGGCCACTTGTCACCTCAGTCCATGCAATGGGTGATGTTCTCATGCTGTTTATGTTATTTCACGCTCCGTGTGTTAGCATCAACTACCACTTGCGTGACACGTTCGTCCCCGCACGTTCTGTTCCCAAACATCCGAGCTCATACCGTACTGACTGTCGATCGTCTGCATGCATTAGGGCAGCACGCAATCTCGCCCACCTTCTCACCGCACCTGTGACTGTTGCTAGTCCTCGCTACTCGCTAGAGGTAGCAACACCCGGCAATAATAAACCCACTCTCCACCAGCGCCAACATGTCCCTGCAGACGCCGCGGCACGATAGCTACTCGTGGTACCGCTTCGACACCATACATCTGAACGCTGATGAAAGGATAATAAAGCTCGGCTGGTGAGCTTGTCTCACCCTACCCTCTCGTTTCACTTGGGTTGCTCGCGTGGTCAGTGAACGTCAAAAGCAGCCTGGGAGACCTGCTCGTCGACCGAACGAGATTCTCGGTTCCTCTGCCGAGCACGACATCGTCTTATTATCCCCCCTCCCGGACCGAGTGTGTCGAGTAAGCTTTACTAGCCCCCATCGGCACCATGGCGCCTCTGCCTTGCTCTCCCGTCTCCAATTCGACCGCCTCCGAGTCTCAATCGCTCCCTCACTCGGAGGACTCGGACGGCTCGCTCACGACGCCCCGACCTGGCCCAGCCGATCCCGCACAGCGGACAATCGCGAACCTCAGCAGGCCTTCCATCCCGCCCTTCTCGTCTTCACCCGATTCGCCACGATCGCTTATCAAGGCGAGTCCACCCGCCGCTTGGAAGAAGGATAGCCAATTCGAGACGCAGACGGAAGGGCATCCACGAAACCCGTATACGTACGGCACGTTGCCGAAGAGTACTCCAGGAGGGGTAGACATCGCCCGGCCGCAGCCTGAACGAAAACGCAGCGTGAGCTTCTCGCCCTTTGCCTCGGAGCCCAAGCGGCAGGGTAGCTACAGCGGCTACGTGATGGGTAGGCGCCGGTCGCCGAATGTGAGTCCACACGCAGAGATCCGGAGTCGGTTGAGCGAACCGGAGCACGGCGGGGAGAGCAGCGCGGATGAGAGTACGGCCATATTTCCTCGCGACCGGATCACAGGCCCTGGGCGGCGAGACTATGGTGCCGTTGCGGGTGGGAATGGAGGGGACGAACCCGCGATTGGCGCTACGGCTTATGACGGTGGGGAGGAGCAGCCCACGGCGGTGAAGAAGCGCAAGACGAGCTTGAGTCGGAGCAGAGGGGGTAGGAGTACGAGCAGCACTACGCGTGGACAGGAGCAGATACAAGCGGACGATCGCGAGGGTGCCGAGTCTGAGAGCTGGTTCAAAGCGCTGGTGGAGAAGTATGGCAGCGTCGAGTTGGAGAATAAAGGAAGCGTGGCTCGTGACCACCTTGCTCTGGGTATGCTCTGCCCTTTCCGCTGCATTTTCGAGGGTGTCTTTCTCTTGCCTCCACCCAAAGCTAACACAGTGCTGCAGAGCGCACCTTCTTGGCCTGGCTTCGTACCTCACTTTCCTTCGCCAGCATCGGGATTGCCGTCACCCAGCTTTTCCGACTGAACACCTCGCTCTCCGGCTCGGGCTCGGAGACATCGTCATCATCTCCAGTAACACCTCTCGCTGATACCCACAAGCTGCGCCAGGTCGGGAAACCACTCGGTGCTACATTCTTAGGGATATGTATGTATTCAGAGGAGCGCCCTTTGACGGACCTGATGTACTGACTATACGCATCAGCAATACTAATCCTTCTTATCGGCTTCCATCGCTACTTCGAGAGCCAACACTACGTGATCCGCGGAAAGTTCCCGGCTTCCAGAGGCAGCATCATACTGGTCTCGTTGGTTGCTTGCGCGCTCATCGTCACGTCTCTTATCGTTGTCATTGCTATCGCTCCCTCCGCGTTCGAGAAGAGGTGACACAAGACTCAAGAGGATATCGCGAGATGGCAGACGTCATGAGTCCAGAGTCGCCACATACTCCTGACGGACGTCGCTCGACGCACCCCAGGTCTAGATTCCTACAGCCACCATACACCGGACTCCGGCCTATGCGATCACTTACAGGCCTCAACGCCAACGCGGCGCGTTCGCCGAACAGATTCCGGCAGGTCGCGCGTGGGCTTGGTGTCACACCCTTGACAACGAACCTACCGTCTTCGACTCATCATGCGCAACCTGTCCGCCAGGGAGGCGCACCGATCACGCGCCTGCCTCACGCGCATCCCACACACCGCGTCTCGCCCTTGATACCTGCAGCGGCTAGAGCGCAGAGTGCGGGTGGGTTCGTCTCTTCTACGTCTGGGTAGTACCGAGAAGGCGACGAAGCAGAGGGTTGGTACGATGAGAATTACGGCGGGTTTTGGGGGCATGGTTATAGGAATGCCGAGGGTTGTCTGCCTTTGCTATGGACGCCGTCTCCGGTCGTTATCACGCCGCCGGTCTCTCGCCTTCAGTACCAAGTTGGGAGACATTATCGACCTACGCCCGTCCACTCGACTCATTCCCGCTCACTTCTGCCTCGGCCAACAGCTGCTCAGATGCAGTATCAAACGAGTGATCCGGAAGAGATACCACATAGTCCGGATAGCGCACCTTCGGCAACTGCCTTGAGCAGCATGGACTCCTCTGTGCGATCTGCGGAGAGAAACCTGAGACATCTGAACTTGTTCACAGATGACGACGCATCGATAGAACACGACAGAGCACCCTCACGCATGAGTATACGGCAAGAATCTCCAGCCGCTGGGACTGATACTACGGGGTCGTTAACACCAACCTCGCTGATGTACCAAGCTGGTCTCTTTCAGTACGAGGAACATCGCCTCCAATATCCTGTCCGCGAGCTCCTCAGTCTACGTTCGGGTCAGGACGGCACACCAACAGTCCACGGACATCGCATACCCGTCACACCGCCACTAGTGGGCTCTTCACGTCCAACACGGGGGGCAGACGTACCCGGTTTGAGTCCTGCATCTACGCTCTCCTCGCCGTCAACCCCAGCAACGCCCTTTACAAGAAGACTACGAACCCAAAGCATGCCCACCCTCAGGCCTAGTGCTCTACAACCTCACTCGCCCCAAGCACACGCATTCAGTCAAATAGCCCTCGCAAACGCCATCCACATCCCCCTCGAGCCCCGAACGCCACAATACAGCACCCTCCGCCCCACGGCCCGAGCCTTCCTCCCCGCCTCATCACCCCCGGACTCCCTCACCGCCTCGGAGCGCGAAGACCGCCGCGCCTTCACCCAACGCATTCGCGAACGCCTCGCCCCGACCTGGCTCGAACCCTCCGTGCGCCTCTCCCGCGGCGTCAGCCCCGTCGACCGGCACCGGCACATCACATACAACCTCATCGCCAACGAAGGCGACTCGGAGCTCCTCGCCGTCTTCGACTGGCGCGTCGACCCGCCCCCACAACAGCAAAGGCGCATGCCCGGCCGCCGCCGCGCCGATCTGTGCCACATGATCACTGTCGACGTCAACGTCGGCGCCGTGCTGGGGATCGAGCGCGTGGACGTTTTGGTCGGGGTGGAGATTGCGCGGGCGGTTGGGGAGGG
>Ga0058704_10000796_pt1 | contig 15465 bp, 20 predicted proteins | sample AgamicMgSfe_FD_71363 | JGI IMG/M metagenome (GOLD analysis project Ga0058704, IMG submission 71363) | Agave microbial communities from Guanajuato, Mexico - Mg.Sf.e | ecosystem: Host-associated > Plants > Phyllosphere > Phylloplane/Leaf | place: Guanajuato, Mexico | collected 2012-05-30
TTCCCATCCAACGCCCAACTCAACGGATCGAAAACCGCGTTCCCGCCGAAATTGTCCCAAGTCAAAGGGTCGTCCGCCAGCATCCCCTCGCCTCCCAATCCACCCAACCCACCACCCATGCCCGCGGACGGCTGCGGCGTGTTGCGCGCAGCCGTGTCGACGCCCGCGATGATGGTGGTCGGGTGCTCGACGGCGTCCTTCAGCTGGTCGCGTCCGGCCTGGCCGACCTGTTGTCGCCAGCGCCAGATGGCGTCGTAGAGGACGGAGAGGGAGGAGCGGCAGCGGACGCGGAGTTGGAGGCCTTCGTCCGGTTGCTTGGCAGGCGTGCTATCGTCGGTGATGCTGTCGGCGGTGAGTGGGGGAAAGAGTTTTTGCTCGCTGGCGCCACTGGATTGCCAGAGCTGGGCGGTGACTTCGGCCAGGCGCTGGGGGAGGTCGTTGGAGCGGACGCTGAGGCGCCGGAGGGTGGAGACGGTGCGGGAGAAGAGGGTGCGGCCGCTGGGGATGTCGACGTGGCGGGCGTAGAAGGAGTTGAGGAGTTTGAGGAGGGTGACGGCGCCGGCGAGCATCATTTGCTCGATGTAGCGGGGTACGTACAGGAGGTGCTGGGCGGGGAGCTCGACGATGATGGTGAGAAGGGAGGAAGCGGCGATGTAGACGTTGCGGAGGTCGGTGAGGTAGTTGGGTTGAGTGGGTTTGTCGAAGAAGGCGGCGAGGCGGAGGTGGAGGGCTGCTGCTTTGAGGTAGAGGGTCTCGATGGCTGGGAAGTGTCAGTCCGAGTTCACGCGAGCTTGATTATGTGATGTGATCTTACGACTGGCCCTTGTCGACATGATCGTCAACTCCATCTCGTTGAGCTCTCGGGCGTACATGTCGATCTGCAACCCGCGTTGCGCTTCATCTACTTCCACGATGTGATCCCGCTGCATCGTGAACAGCGTCCTCGTGACCATATCGCAAAATTTTTCAATCTGACAGCGAGTATGCAATTCGCTCTTCATGCGATCAAGATGTAGGCCATAAGTATACCACGCCCATCTAGACAGCGGTGGCTGACCTTGGCCAGTGGATACCATCTGCGCAACAATGTTAACTGTAGCCCACGTGTTGAGCCGGTCAGCTATGTCCTCCTCTCGCAGGTCTATACGGAAACGGCTGAAATCTTGTGCGTGACTGGGCCTATGAAGACCGTATTGCAACGCCAATTGGAACATACAGCCCGTGAGCATCATCGTGGGTTCGGCGCTGGTGCTCGAAGTCGGAAGAGGCCAAGTACATAGCAGGGCCAACGCTTTACACACATGATAGACCTGGGGAACTTGCGAAAGCGTCGTCCACACCATCTCCTCCAGAGGAGTCTGGATCTCGACCAGTAGACTCGGCTTGGCGTCGTACCGCCGCGCAGCAACCGCGACGATCGTCCAATGCAGTAAAGGATGCAAGCTGTAATACTGGTTGTACGTCCAGATCGGGTTCAAGACTGGCAGAAAGGGATGAAAGGAGCCGAAATAGATGCCGTACAGATCACTGAGCTGCTCGTCCGAGAGGGTGACGTTTCTCAGATTCCGCGGCGTGGCTCCGGGTGTGACGGATGGTAAGGAGGTCGGGGGCAGCTCACGGTACCCTTGGCTGAGGTCCAGTAAACTCCTTGACGCCGCAGCCTCGCTCGGTCCTAGAAATGGCTGGCTGGGGATCTGCGCGACGGGTGCTGCGCCGGCCGACGACGTGCCGTATGTAGAGCTGGTGTAGGTGGAGGTGGCGCCAGTGGCGTCGCTGGGCAGAATGACACCCAGCGCCTCATACTCTGCCAACCTCGCCCGACACTGCTCGAGCTCCTTGACCATCTCCTCGTGTGCGGCACGTTTCCCGAGGCGCTTAAAGTCGTTGTCGATGGAGCACTTGAGGTTATGCTTGATGCAGCGATCGCAAGCCTTGTACTGCTCGCCCGGACCGGCGATGACATTGCACCGAAGCTGGATCACTGATCAGTTTGGCCCCGTCAACTCATGCAATTCCACTGTCAACATCCCGTAGGTCCAGCCAGTTTGATGAGACGAACCCACCTTCTGCTGCCGACAGTCGTTACACGCCCTCTTCACCCCGGGCTGGTGTCGCGGCCTATTCGCACTGCCCGGACTCCCCTCATCTATGCTGCCTCTCCCAACAACACTGCCGTACTCATGTTCGCCATTCTCCGCGCCGGTCGAGCTCCGCTTCCTTTTCCGCCCACTCAGACTCCCATCTTCGCCATCACCCGGCGACGCAGCTGTAGGCGAGGTTCGTGGTGGTGATTGGTCAAGGGTGGTGGCTTCGTTGGCGTCGAAGGAAGTGCCGGCCTGCCAACTCATGTTGCTCGGGGACGTTCAATGTTACTTTATGGTGGGCGGGCAAAGTCGCAGCGATATCGGGAGGGGTGAGGTGGGACGGTCCAGCGTTGTAGGTTGCCTTATGTAAGCAGCTGTGGATTATGCAGGTGTGAATATGTACATGTACATGTAAGCGGTCACGTGTACGTGTGTACATTCATGGATAAATCCTCGACTCCTATCCCCTTCACTCCTGAGGGTTTCGATTCTCAAGTCCCAGTAAAGAGTCTGACAATCGGAAGACATCGAGCTAGGCGTACGAAGTTCAGCAAGTCATCTGCCATGCGTGGTGATGAAGCCACACTTACCGAATGTACTGTAGTACTACTGCCGCGACGACTTGATCAAAGCCGCCGAGCAATAGGTTCTCGCGTTTAGAACTCGTACATGCAGTACTGCCTATGAGCCTCAGGTCAGACATAGTGACCGCTTCGTCCAAGAAGGTCAAGTCCACCGAATCCCGAACATCGCATCCAGGACCCCAGTAGACAAGACCATGCATTCTATTCCAACGTGAAAAAAACAGTCTAAACGTCCTCAGGACTCGCCCTCTTGACCCCAAACCTCCTCCCCAGAACCACCCACTCAGCCACGACGAGCGCCAACCTCAACGCCCTCGGCTCCCCCTTCTCCCCAAAAGCCGCATCAACCAGTCCTCGCACCTTCTCCCACGACACAAACCCCAGCTCCTTCACCGTCTCCTCACTGATCAAGCCTCCGATCAACTTGTGCAAGGGTCCGTCGCGGGGGTACTTCGTCGGCGCCGAGTACGGGTGCTTCTTCCTCGCGTACAGCTCGGGCGTGATGAAAGGCTTCGACGCCTCGCGCAGGATCCACTTCTCCACGAACCTCCGCTCCTGCGGCGCCCAGCGCAACTTGGTCGAAGGCGGCAGGCCATTGACGTATTCGGTCAGGTGATGATCCAGGAACGGCGTCCGCGCTTCGATCGAGTGCGCCATTTCCGTCCGGTCCCCAAGACACGTCAGGAAGATGTTCGGCAGATGGCCTTTGGACCAGACGTACAGCGCCGAGTGCAGCGGGTGCCAATCCTGCTGGATGTGCTGACGGGCGATGCCGTCTGCATTGTTCGCGATCGTCATGTCCGGGGAGCAGTCGCCGTACACGTCGTCGGTCCAGGCGGCGAAAACGTCGGGTTGGAAAGCCGTCATGCTATTGACGGTGGAGATGCTGTTCAACATTCGCCTGGGCACGCTGAGAGAGCCGTTGCCGCCGTCGGCTCCTATGCTTCGGTAGTGCTCCCGCGCCGCTTCTTCCGCCAAGTGTAAATGCTGCTGTCGCTCGGACTCCGGTAAGCTGTTGTGCTGCGCCCAGCTGAGATCCGGTTCCCGCAAGTAATCCGGAAGATACAGAGGGTAGCCGGCAAAGATCTCGTCCGCGCCTTCACCCGTCAAAACGACCTTGTACCCGTTTTCCCTCGGCACTTCCGAGAGCGCATACTTACCGACGAAGTTGAAGTCCGGATTGGTCTGCTCGCAAAACCATACGGCATCCTCGAACCTCTTGGCCACTTCTTCCTCGTTCATGAGCTTCTTGATGTACTTCACGCCCAGCCACTCGGCTGTTCGATTGGCAATCTTGGACTCGTCGAAGCCAGAGTCCTCATCGAACGCTATGCTAAAGCAGGTCACACGATCCGAAGGCGATGCAGAACCCATGTGGATCTTCTGTTCGTTGACCAAGTGAGCCACCATGCCGGCGACAACCGATGAGTCGATACCGCCGGACAAGTACACGCCGACGGGGACATCGGCTCGTAAGCGGAGACGGATAGATTCCAGCATCTGTTGGCGAACACCTTCGATGAGTTCTTCCGGTGTCCGCGGGTCGAGGCTGTGCTGCAGGAGAGTCAGTACAGTATTGAAGCATTCTTCTGAATATATACGCACCTTCTCAGGAAACGAGGCATCCCAATAAGCCCTCTCTTCGATACGACCAAAAGATTGGCACGTCAGATAATGCCCAGGACGAATCTGCCAAACGACATGTCAGCAAAGCCAAGTCAACTCCAGGAAACTCAATTGATTTCAGTCTTCAACACGCACCTTTTGCACATCCTCAAACACCGTTCGCGTATCATGTCCCCATCCAGCATCCTTCAAGCTCCTGACGTCCCACTCGGGCTCCCACCCCAACGGCAAGAAAGCCTTCATCTCCGCCGCCACCAGCAACCTCCCCTTCTGCACCGTCCAAAACAACGGTTTGATCCCATACCGATCCCGCACCGCGATAAACACGCGCCTGCGCTCATCGTAGATCATGCACGAGAATTCGCCACGGAGAAATTGAACGAAATTCATGCCGTAATGCAGGTACAGCGCGACGACGATCTCGGAGTCGGTGTGCGAGACGAACGGGTAGTGGAACTGCGTCTCGAGATCGGCGCGGATGCGTTCGTAGTCGTAGAACTCGCCGTTGACGACGGCGTGGATGTCGTGGGTTGGGGAGTGGAAGGGCTGCGCGCCTTCGGGGGAGAGATCGTTAATGCTCAGGCGGACGTGGCCCATTGCTGGCGAAGGACGTTAGCCAGCGTCCTTCATCGTGGAAATGGGGGGCAACATTTGGGGGAATGAGGAGATGCCAGAGTACCTACTCGACAATCGTCGGAGATCCATTTCCCACGTGCGTCCGGCCCTCGGTGCTTGATCTGGTCCATGGAGGCATTGAGCTCTCGGGCGAGGTCTTCACGGCCCTCGTTCTTGGAGGTTGATGTTGTGCCATTGGGCTGACCGTTTGGGTGGTGGCGGTGTTGCGAGGAGAGTGATAGGATACACGTGATACCGCACATGATTGGGATGTTCTTGCGCGGCGATAGCGATGGATAGATATGGAGATGGACGTTACGAATGTGCGGTGCGTGTAGTAGGATGTCAGGATGGAGAACGAATGAACGAGCGTGTAAACAAGTAAGGTAAACAGGACAACAATGCAGGTGGGAGGTGTTGGTTACGATAATGAAAGGAAGAGCGTAAGACGCAAACACTGATATATACTCCTCGACATAAACGGCAAAGGCAGGCGTGAAGCCAATCAAGACGAGCAATCGTTATCTCTCCATTGACACTTCAGGCGCGGGTGGCTGTGAAAGGAAGAAAGTGCTTTTGCTCCGGTGAAATGTTCGAAACAAGCTGGGAGATAGCGATTGGGAACATCAGGTGATGTCAACAAAGACGAATCGACTTTCAACCAGCGGAAACGTGACGTCGTAAAGGGGGCGCCGATTGCGGGTTGGTCAGGCTGGTACATGTATCGGGTAGAGCTTGAGGTTAGGATGAACGGGGACGCAGATGTAAAACAAAACAACAATCGCATCACTAGCACATCCTGGTACAACGAGGCTGATGTACAGGAAACCCCTAGTCGCAACAAGAGTGCTGTCTTTCAATGAGCTGAGAGCATGTCCACGACCAGCAAGCGGCTGTGGTTCAAGGACCTATCGAATCACTCAAGATCATGCTATCTTCCGAACAACGCCATCATCCCATGTCGCTAAATACCAGCCTGCTTCTCATCGTACACTTCACATTGGAGTACTGCCCCAATCATCGTCTACTTTCTCCTGCCTTGCTGCATGGCCAGAATCTGCACCATGCGCACAAAGATGTTGATGAAGTCAAGCTCCAGGGAGAGCGACTCATTGACAGCATCACGCTTCATAAGCCCACGTTGAGCCATGCGAGCGTGAGCAAGGATCTTCTGGACGTCGTAGAGGGTGAAGCCGCCGAACACGGCCAATCCACCGTAAAGCCACAAGTTCTCGGTGAACAGAAGCGCCCTCGTCGCAGTGGCGGGAAGAACGAGCGGAGCGAGACCGGACAAGGCGACGATGGCTACACCCGCCAACAGCGGGCCGCCGAGGTACAGGTACTTCTCCTGCTTGGCCGTCGCCCCCACGAACGCGATCGAGCCCATCAGGCCCACCGTGTACAGACCCGCTCGTGCCAAGATCGCCGGGCTGAAGAACAGCATAGGGCTCAGCAGCGCGGCTTGCGTCAGGTTGAAGCCAACCCACAGTCCGTACTTCAGCATGTAGTTTTCTGGTGGCGTGGCATGGCAGCCCATCATCGTGCCGATGGAGCCCACGAGGCCGATACCGAGGACGAGCCATGGGTTCGCAGACATGAGACGGATGGACCAGCCGCTGGTGTGCAGGGCACGAGCAGCGATGCCGATGATGCCGATGCCGAGGCCAGTGTGCAAGAAGGTGTCGTTAAGATAGCTGCGTTCGAACGGTGGCATGCCGCCATCTTCTCGGGTTTCGCGGTTGAAAAGGAGGTTGATCGCGAGGAGCGTGCCACCGAAAATTGCTGTGAAGAAAGCCAATCAGTATCCATATCGCCACCTCAAGGGATAATTTCATCTCCAACTTACCACCGCCGTAGACGAGTCTTTGCGTCAAGTTCCCTTGCGCGAGTGGATTCTGCGGGGCGCTCGTCTGGTATCCTCTCTTGCTCTGCCTGAAAGTCTGTCGGAACAGATTCTGCCTTGCACTGGCGAAGGCCTGTAGGGGTGTCGCTGGCTTCGTGTGGCTGAACGCTTGTTTGATGGGAGCTTGCTGCGCCTGTGTTTGGAAGCTTCGGAAGGTTGCTTGGGATGCCTTTGGCGCTTGCTTGAGCGCGTTCGCGATGGCGAACGGTCGCCGGAGTATGAACGCCATGCTCTGAGATCGTAGGAGATGTCGATGGGTATGGGAGTAAGTGGTACAGAAGAGGACGAAGTGGCATGTGCGGAGGCAAGCTGCTTAGATGTATTGTGCGTCACTCAGCGCTAACTCAATACGGCCAGCGCTGGTGGCGCTGCGATGTTTTCGAGAACTGCGTGAAGATCACGTGCACTGAACATCAACCACCCTGTCCGTTCGATCCAAGGCAAAGGTGTACAGTAGACATGCTAAACGTTCCAAGACCTATCTAGCTCACTGCAGCTCACCATTAACGCCATGCTAAATGACACAGTAAATCCCTGACCCTGATCCAATAGACAAACAACGCATCTCTTGTATATCCTCGTCCATCGCATTACGCAGTTCCATACGTCTCATGCCCATGAGGTCGATCGACCTGTGCCTCATCAGCACCAGGAATCAACACCTCACGCGCCTCCTCCGCTTCCTGCTCCAGATTGTCGCGATGCATGGTGTAACTCCTCCTGGTAACATAACCCACGAGCGCCGCGCCGACCACGAGAATCACAATTAGCAAAGCCACATTGACGGGGACAGGATCGTTATTAAACGATCGATGCGTGAGCGCGTCGAGGCCGGCTTGCGAGAAATTGAACAACCCCGCCAGGCAGATGATCAGGCCGTACACTTTGCCGAACGTGTCGAACCCGAACACTTTGGCCGCGTAATCCGATACAGCCGTGTAGAAGAACGGGCGGTAGATGACGAACAGACACACGTTGGCATAAGCTGCCCACGTCTCTGGGATGACACCCAATACCCCGATGGCAGTGGCGATCGCCACCAGCAGTCCGAGAACGAAAGGGGTGCTTGTGTAATCTAGCACAAGGCCAATCAAGGGTACAGCGACAACGCCGCCGAGGGGGAGAGCCACGTCGAAGAAGTCGTTGATCTGAACGGCTTGATGGTGAGAGTGCAGCATCTCGGTGTATTGAGTGCGAATGGTAGCGACGAGGTAGTTGATCCTGGTCATCTGCAGGAGGGTGAACAGCGTGATCAGCAGAAACCATGGGCTCATGATCTGCTGTGTAGCGGTCCTGCCATGTAGCGCTCCCCATACGCCAGATTTCCTGGCTTTCTCCTCTTCTTGCTGGGCTTGCTTGTCGTTCGCCTCTGATCCCAGAAGGGTCGTGTTTTCGGACGGGTCAGAGGTCGAGTGCTGATGCGGCAAAGCCTGCGCGTCGGTTGACTGCATTGGGGCATCCCTCGAGTTATCTGACTCCCCTCTCTGCCTGACGAGCTCGCCGACAGTTTTGTAGGATTGCCCAGGCATGACGAAAACCTGCGCTATCAGAACGAAAGCAGGTACAGCCAAATAAACCAGGAAGAACTTCCTTAGCGTGAAGGAGCCTCGGCTGGCTTGGTAAATCAAACGATAGACTAGGAAAACAGCACTGCTGGTATCGAAAGCACCCGTGAGCAGCGCGAGAATGAGGCCTGAGCGCTTGGGAAAGGTGTTGCTGAGCTGAAAGCTCGAGATGAAGACGAAAGGTCCACCCAAGGCAAGGAACAGATAGCCAGGGATGTAAGCGTCGAACGGCAGGTCCGCGGCGAAAGCCATAGACAGGGCACCGAACGCTAAGAACACCACCCCGATGATGCTCGCTACCCGTGGGCCGTAGCGATCCAATATAGTGCCGACCGGCAGCGCGCAAACGTTGGTCGAAACGGCAGCGACGGTGAACATGAGGTTCAGTCTCAGCTCCTGCTCATAGCAAACCCATACACCCTCTTCCACCTCTCTCGCCGTGCACCCGTCTCGGTAGACTCCCTCCTCGACCAATACCGGCTTGAGCGCCGCGAAGCCGAAGATCACGCCCGCCGCCAGCAGGCAGTAGAGCACCGCGATGCATATTTGCAATATCCTCTTCACGTCGGAGACCTCGGAAGCTCCTCCGGTAGACTCCTCGTGCGCAACGGGAGTCGTCCACTCGTCGGTCGGATGGAAGGAGAGCTTGCGTCGTGTTGGGCCGGTAGGTGACTGGCCGCGCTCTTGCCAATGTTCAATGGAATCCACGGAGGGTTGCTGATCGGAGGTGGACATCGTATGTTGAGCTCTTGAAGGTCATGAAACAAGTTTTGACCTTGACGGAGCCGCTCAGCTATCCGCACTCAACGGTATACTGAAAGCAGACAGCATGGTAGACATCGAGACGACAATGCCTTGTTGAGGAGGAGTAACGACGCGGATTTGTTGAACGAAAGGTTCAACAAGATAAGAGACCACAAGCTTCCCCGAGGCCTCAGAAAACTGCCAGAAAGCAGTGGCTCACCTCCAGCGTGCCACGATAGGTAACATCCAGGATGGCAAGAGACGGTATTGGTTGCTTCACTGCAAGAACAATATATCATATGATCGATGGGCCAATGGCACGGATGTGTTGTCGACCTAATGGTGATGTTGGGCGATCTTCGTGATGACAGTTGAAGTCGCAGCCTGCCTCTCCGGCAGAGATGAGAACGATTACCAACGTCTCTCTAGGGCTACAGTATGTACATACATGGCACCGAGCACGTAACAGTAATGTACAACCATTCTATCCTACAAAGTGGAAAGAGGTCGATTGGAGCAAACAGCCGCACATCGCGCCGATCCCTTGCAGAGAAACTACAGCTGTTCGTGAATCTCATGCGCCTGAATATAAGCACGGAAAGCATCTTGCTCTGTTGGTCATTGTCCAATCCGAAAGATATGCTGAATCTGCCATATACAGTCTGTACAGTCTGGGCCGAGCCATGTACAATTCCCAAGTAGCGACCCCTCGACCATCACGCACTGAACGATGGACGACTTCAATGTCGAGGAGAGTGCGCAGTGCCATACAGTACCATTGCCGATCACTGCAGAGAGCAAGGGAGGGTGGCAAAGGTCAGACCGACAGTGTACATCCGACATCCCCACCCTCATTCAATCATTCATATCATTCAAAACAGATCCGTCATCTACCAGTAACGTTAGCAAGCCATTCCCACTATCCCCAAAAAAGGGGAAACTCGACTTACCGCTCCATGCGAAGCATCGCCCACCAACCGCGCGTACTTGGCCAACACGCCTCTGGTCACGGGCATCCGCGGTGCTTTCCACTCCCCCAATCTCCTCTGCAACTCCTTCTCATCCACATCCATATCGATGCGATGCTTATTCGCATCGATAGTGATGACGTCCCCATCCTGCACCACCGCGATAGGTCCGCCCACGGCAGCTTCGGGACAGATATGGCCTACAATAAAGCCGTGCGAAGCACCACTATACCGACCATCGGTGATGAGGGCGACGTTCTTCAACCCGGCGCCCATGATGGCCGCACTGGCCTTGAGTTGTTCCGGCATACCCGGCCCGCCTTTGGGACCCTCGTACCTGACAATCAGCACCAAGTTTTCCGTCTTCGGGATCTCGCCCTTGTTCAGCGCGTCGTCGAGTTCGTGCTCCTTGTTGAAGATACGCGCCTTGCCGGTGAAGGTCATGCCTTCTTTGCCGGTGATCTTGGCGACGGCACCTTCGGGCGCGAGGTTGCCGTAGAGGATCTCGATGTGGCCCGTCGGCTTGATGGGGTTGTCCAACGAGCGGATGATTTCTTGTCCTTGCTTCAGTGACGGCCAGCTCTCAACGTTTTCCGCAAGCGTTCTGCCGGTCACGGTGATGGTGCTACCATCGAGCAGACCGGCGGCGATCAACATTTTCTGCACCGATGGGACACCGCCGATGTCGTACAGGTCGGCCATCAGATGCTTGCCAGAAGGCGCAAGATCGGCGATGAAGGGAATGCGATCGCTGACCTTCTGGAAATCGTCCAGGGTCAGTTCGATATCTGCCGTACCCGCCATAGCCAGCAGATGAAGCACACCATTTGTGCTGCCCCCGAGCGCCATCATCATGACTAATGCGTTCTCGAAGGACTTCTTGGTAAGACAGTGTTTCGGCAGAATCTCCTTCTCCATGCACACCCTGATCGCTTCGGCGACTTTGTGGCACTCGCGCATCTTCGCAGGACTGCTGGCAGGCGTTGACGACGATCCGGGGAGCGAAAGGCCGAGTGTCTCTATGGCAGTTGCCATTGTATTTGCCGTGAACATGCCACCACAGGCGCCCTGGCCGGGACAGGCGTTCTTTTCGAGATCGGAGAGGATGTCGTCCTTGGACTGACTGGGGTCGTTCGGGTTCTTGAGGTTGTCGTAGATGTAAGCACCGTGCGCTTCCAGCGCGGTCGTGATGTTGATCGGTTTCTTCAATAGTTGAGAGTAGCCCGGAGCAATGGAGCCACCGTAGACCATGATGGATGGCCGGTTATGCCGCGCCATGCCCATCACGCATCCTGGCATGTTCTTGTCGCAACCGGGGATCGTGATGCATGCGTCGTGGAACTGCGCGCAGGTCACAGTCTCAATGCTGTCCGCGATGAGCTCGCGCGTCTGCAGACTGAATCGCATGCCGTCACCACCCATCGTGATCCCATCGGATACACCGACGGTGTTGTACTGCCAGGCCAGCATATCCTGCGCTTGTATCGCTTTCTTACACTCCTTGCCCAGGTCCAATAAGTGCGTGTTGCACGGGTTGCCTTCCCACCACACCGATGCGATTCCAACCTGCGGGAAGGTCTTCATGGTCTTCTCGTCGGGCACCCCGGCCGCATATAACATGGCTTGCGCCGCGGGGAAGTCATGTTCGCGAGTGAGGGTCGAGGAGAACTTATTCAAGCCTGAGCCTGGCTTGGAGTTCTGGAAGGAGAGGTAACGGTTGTCTTCCGGGGGGCGCTCGTTGAACTGTTTCTCGAGGTTCTTATGCTCCATCTTGGGGATTCAGATCGATGAGTTAAGCTGATAAATCTTGAGAAGAGCAAAGAGAAGAGGGAATAATGTAGATACTAGGGAACAAACGACGGCGAGAGGGAAGACGAACGCACACGAATGGCAGGCGATCTTTTGCGGATGACTGTGAGTTGGAGCCCACAACCTTGGAATAAAACTGGAGACTGGAGGGACCTTTCCTCCCATCCCCGCCATGGAGTGGTAACCCCGCAGAATGATCGCCGCCTCAAAAAGCCGAGAGAGGGAGAGCACGTGATCAGAGAAAGATTCAAAGAGAAGACAGCAAGGCGACAAGGGGAACCTCTCCAGGTGCGTTTCCGGGTTGCTGAATTAGTTGCCTTGTTTCTCACGTTCTGCACGAACAAGAGTCAGCGAGGACATCGTCCAGGGTTATCGTACAACATCGTCAAACGCATGAAGAAGTACGCACGCTGTAAACAACTTCGCTCTTATCTCGCCCCAGTGTTCTCCTGCCATTCCTCAGCGCTGCTTTCGACAACCTCAGCCGCTGGATCGGCGGCTTCTGTCGGTGACGCAGGGTCGTTGCGCGGCTGGTAGCCATCATCTTTGGCTGGCGGTGGAGGTGCGTCCGCTTCATCGGCATCATCCTCGAAATGCGCCGGATCGATCATGTGCGCGTCCTGAGCTGAAGCTCGATCCGAGTAACCCCCATCTGCTTGCCTCGGATTGCTCTGACGCTCCGGTAATGGATCATCAGCGGACACCGAAATGCCCCTCGCTCCCCAGCTGCGCCCGTCGCGTGGTGCTGGAGATCTACCGCCGATCGTGCCGTCCTCTTGTGCTGCCAGCGCCGCTGCATCCTCGTCCACCACCTCGTCGTCGTTATCGCTGTTGCCGCGCTGTCCGATGAAGCGCCGCATGAGGAAGCTCTTGCTCAGATCGTCCGAATCGACCACACCACCGCCTCGTAGTTTGACTCTTTGCCTGGTCCAGTACACCCAAGCGAAATCCACGTACAGCGCTGTCTGCGCAATGCCGAACAGCACACTGATGGGGTCAAACCAGCTCTCGACTATGCCGCGCACTACCCAGTTCAGCAGATAGAAAAAGCGATAGCTGCCGAGCGTGACGAGGTAGAAGCTGTCCAGGACGGTGGGTACGGATGTCTGACGTAGCAGGAGAAGCTGTGGTAGGACACAGACGGACTCGAGCTCGATCGAGAAGGTCCAAAGCACCTACACACCCTAAAGTCAGAGTCTCTCTTCCCGTCGACCATGGGCAACCAGGGTCACAACATACCTCAGTGAATCTCGTCCAATGCCATCCCCTGAATATCAAGCACACCACCGGCGCGCTCACGAGACAGCTCGCCAAACTCCACGTCGCCAACCTCCACCCATACTCCTTCTCCCTCGTGCGCGCATACACCCGCATCATGAGCCAGACGATATAGGCGCTGCTGGCGATGTAGAAGATCTTGAGCACGAAGTTCCACACCGACCACCAAGGCGGCACCCAGAAGAGATCGAGGTAGCGCGTGAGAAAGACGAGGGTGTAGAGGAGCTGCGTGAGGAGCGAGACTCCTTCGGCGGATCGGTTGCTGTGGATGGCCCAGATGAGGATGCACACCGATGCCGTGTGAGAGACGTCGCCGAGGATGCGGAACACGTTCATATTGAACGGCATGGTGTTGTCGTTGGTGGTCGGGTCAGCGAACGGGCGGAGGAGAGAGATGGAAACGGGGTCCTTATGGGAGGCGTTCGCTCATTGCCGCCGTCCCCCATGCGCCGTCAAGCGTGTAGTACGGCCGAGACTGTATGTGGAAGAGAAGTGAATGTTACTGCCAGCTCGAGGTTATACTGTTGAAATGACAGCTGGTAGGAGACGCGGTAGGTGATGACGTGGCTCAAGTGATATCGCGCAAGGCTGCAAGTTTCAGGACGTTAGGGTTTGAGATCTCGAGCCCCTGCGAAACAACGTAAAGACCAAACATCACAACGACATTATCACTTCCTCCCCCAATGAACAAGTTGTACCATTCTGTTCACATCGAAGCATGTGTCCACAACCAATACACAAGCGATGGTGTAATCTCAGAAAAGGCAAAAAAGTCGCGGTGGATCGGATGTACAACATTGCACTTCTCGTTCCTTATACGAAGTGGAAATCTGTTCATATAGCTCTATTGCAACAGCGACTCGTCTTGGTCCTTAACTGCTGTCACTGGCCTCCGTAGGAGAGCACACGATCTTCTGTCCAAGGGAAGGCGTCACAAGATGCGTTCAATTGAGGTTGTCCGTGACTGAGCTCATCGCGTTGGTGACTACTAGACCTGCTTTAATGTCAGAACAGCCACTTTATTATGGCATGTTCGCATGCGAAGATATCAATGCCGGTGCCGGTTGCGGAATATGTCTCTGCGGGCTCGAAGAAGATCTTGGGGATGACGGCCAGCAGGAACAGAGGGGCGCGTGCGGAACACCTGGCGCTCAAGGATGCTTTGGTAGACTGGGTTGGCGGACAGAGCATTACATACTCAGATTGACTGTCATTCGTGTCGGAAGCTGGACTCAAATGCAGTGACCGGTCGCTTGGCACGCCAATGAAACGACGCGTACAACGCCACGCCAACGCCAGAAGGACACACGCAAAGCGACGCCATGCTCTACTCCTCGTCCTCATCCTCCTCCTCCTCCTCGGCCTCCATGGTCGTCTGCGCGATACGGTCCAGGTCACGCTGGCCGCTCTGTGTGATGCGCCTGCCGCCCTTCTCCTCATCCTGCTCGAGCACGCCGATCTTCTCCAACGCCTGCATGACCTTACGGTCGACCGAGCCGGAGGCGTCCACGTGGTGAGATGGGGCAACACCACGGTTCTTGACGCTACCGTGGACCTTTCGGAGCCGGCCGACACCGACCGTCTTGCGCATGTAGACGTGGCGTGCGATGGCGGCGGAACGGATGTAGAACCTGAAATCGATCAGGATAATGCTGACAGAGAACTCGGCCTCATGGGTATACTCACCAGTCAATGCTCTGCGGCGGCAGCTCCTTGGCGTGGCTCGTCTTGACAGTGTCACTCCAACCTGTAGACCCAATGTCAGCGTATATGCGCCGACACCAAGTCCCCCGTCCCGCACGGGTTTCAGGCTTCTCGATCTCCTTTCATTGTAGCCCATTCACGTCCTGCGACCAGCTCTTTTTGCGGGCGGGTGTGTGGTGCTCACGAACCTGGAATCGGCAGCTTGCCCTGGCGCTTCAGGAAGGCGGCGTAGGCGTTGATGAACTTGTCCGCGGGGACATCGCGGACGGAGACACCAGTCATGACGGCGGTATTGAGTGTGTATGTGTGTGTGTGAGGGTGTGGCAGAGGGGTGGTCGTGAAAGTCGTCGTGGTGCAGGCTTTACGGTATTTGCGAAATCTGAGTGTCGTGAATTTGCGAAGCTGAGGTTGCGCTAGGCGAAATATTGATCCGGTCGTGCTTGGCGTTTTGGTCTCGTCCCATCCCATGCTGTCCAACGACACGGACCGAAGTACACATGTGTGCAGTCGACGATCTCATTGAGCGTCCGGAATACCTTGTCGTTTCGCTCACCGCCATCGCTGTTTGCATGAAATATTGGACTG
>Ga0058704_10000797_pt1 | contig 15464 bp, 12 predicted proteins | sample AgamicMgSfe_FD_71363 | JGI IMG/M metagenome (GOLD analysis project Ga0058704, IMG submission 71363) | Agave microbial communities from Guanajuato, Mexico - Mg.Sf.e | ecosystem: Host-associated > Plants > Phyllosphere > Phylloplane/Leaf | place: Guanajuato, Mexico | collected 2012-05-30
TCCCGCTGCCTCTCCCTCTCGCGCTCCATCTCCCGTTCGAGTAGCGACTTGGACGCCCAACCGCTCGCTTTCGTCTTTTGTTGCGACGCGAGGCGGCGGTCGCGGTCCCGGGATTGCTCGAGCGAGGTATCACCCGCTTCTCGCGCCGCGGATACGCGAGGCTGAGTGACTGGGGATGGTGGGTTGGACGTCAAGAACCGGTCGGTGCGGTTCGGTTTGGGTTTACTTTGGTCCGGGCTGTAGGGTTCGTAGACTTTCTCGGGCGTCGGGAGCGGTCGGTTGGTACTGCCGAGGGGCGAGGAGGTAGGCGCGGAGTCTGGGTTGAGTTGGGGGATGGATGAGGCGGAGGTCGAGGGTTGCATGGAGTGAGGCCGGGAGGGAAGAGGTAACGCGCCAGCTTCTTCGCCTTCATCATCTTCTTGCTCAGGTTCCTCGATCGATGGTTGTGGTAAAGGTCGAGAAGTCAAACCGGGTGGCTGCAAGGGTAGAGGCCTTCGCTGCGGTGGTGGTGGAGTCACTGACTGTATCGACATAGCGCCAGATGACGCTTCGACAGGCGATTGATCTGCAAGCGCTGGGACAGGAGCAGCCTTGACCGGCGTCATGTTCCGATTGCCCTGCAACTGCGCCCGTGAGTACTCCCTCTCATCTGGCACCCAACTAGCCTCACTCTCAGTCTGCGCTGTGCCGGGTCGCGACCGGGACTCCTTGTCGTCCTCTGCCCGACTCCAGCGCCCATCTCCCCCCACCATCCCCGGCCTTGGCGTCTCCGTCTGCGCCGTGCTCGGCCGCGACCGCGGTCCCTCCTTCTCCTGCTTTGATCGCTCCTCGCGCTCGGCCTGGTACTGTCTCTCCCGCTCCCGCGCCTCTTCGAGCTGCTTTTCCAGCTCCTTGACACGTCTCTGCTCAGGCGTTTCCGTGTCTTCGGAAGAACCATCTGTACCATGTGACAACGCAGCTTGCTGATCCCGCTGGTACTGCGAGAGAGACTGCCCGCGTAAGATGGAACTACTACTCACCCTCGGTTTCTCCGGCGCCTTCTTTGGCATAAGTTTGGACTGCACATCCGCCGCTTCTTTCCGTCTCGCCTCCTCCTCGACGAGCCACCTCCGCTCCTGCTCCTCCCACTGCCGTTTTTGTTCCTCGACTCTCTTGCGTTCCTCTTCCCGTACTCGCTTCGTCTCATCCTCCCATCTGCGCTCCTCGTCTACCCTGTCCCTCTCCTCTTCCGCCTCACGCTCCACTCGCCGCCTATACTCCGCCTCCTCAGCCTGCAGTCTCAAACGCTCGTCCTCTTCCGCTTTCTCCTTCCGCTGCCGCTCCTTCTCGGCTACGCCGGGCACAGCAGGAGCCTGACTAGTAATCTGCCTCCTCGCCCCGAAACTGATGCCTTGGTTTCCTTGAGACGCACCACCCATGTAGCCGTACTGATGGATGTTCCACGCCGGGCTCGTGATACCTTCGTCTCTCCGACTACTCCAGCTGCTAACGGGTCCGGGCGACTTAGTGCTCGTTTGCGAACCGGTAGATCCTCCGGTCAGAGATGGACTCATGGCGCTCGCGCTCGACGGCAGGGCTGCGGAAGGTTTGGTTGGGCTCTTGGGTCGGCCGTATATGCTGCCTCGCAGACTTCCGGCGCCATTGACGCCTCCCGTATTTGTCGGGCTAATCACACCGCCTGATTTCTTGGGACCGATCGTCGTCCGGAAGCGATTGGGAGCAGCAGCGTGCGCCTGTCGGCTGAACGCGCCCAGACACTGCAGTACCTGCGCGGGGTCCTTGCTCTCGTACAGATCCACCGTCAAGAACCGGTCGTGGGCGGGCATATTGAGCGGGGGCATCTCGCACGCTTTCAGGAAATGGGAGATGTTCTCCATTTGGATGAAGGGCATAGCGCTGCTCTTGTACTTCACGCCCGGTGGGGGCAAGGCGAGATTGGCGAGTTTGCAGAGTGTGACGCCATCTTTCAACGCGTCGAGGAGGTCGCCGGGAGGTAGACGTTCGCCCAATGTCTGATCAATCCAAGAGCGCACTTCATTGGCGGCCTGGGGGGTGTAGCGCGAGAGGCGCAGGTTGCGCATATCTTGATCGAGGGAGGATACGGAGGCCATGATGGTTGTATGTGGCCGTTCAACATTTGGAGCGGTATCTGCGATAGTCGGTCTTGTCGGGTCGAATGTGCCCCTTGAAACCAGTGCGCATGTGCATGTGGTGTTTTGTGGATGACGTTTCCTTGCAGCCCAATGCGCTCGACTGCAGGCGATGAATGTGCTTACCTCACCCACCACGCGCACGTGCCAGGGCCTCGGTGACCGAGAACAGAAAGTGGGATGTCGGCCTTGGCGTTGCCTGAGATAAAGAATGTCTCGCCAACAGTAAAACAACAAACCCGCCCTGTCGCAGACAAAGTCAGGCGACCACCGCCATAGCAGTACAAAGACCATTCGTCAGGCTGTTCTTCGTTCTTTGCCGGGAAATTACATTTACATCCATTGTCCGACTAGCACTTCCGCAGAAAGCATACCGAACCTCATCTGTCCGCTCGGAATCCTGCCATACTCTTGGCTTTGTTGGGAGGCGAATCGCTCATTACTAGGACATTTCATAATACGCCGTCGCCATGGAATCGATGCGTCACCTCTCGACCTCTCTCCCACCTGCATCAGGCCGGCGACGAAACGAACAGCCGCAGGATCTGCTCTCGGATTTCAGAGCCGCCGCTTTGTCCGTCACCAACCTCTACAAAACTGCCGCAGTAGCGCAGACGCAGTCACGAGCGGCAGGCTATCAGGATGCGTTGGATGACTTGCTCGGTTTCCTTGATAAGGAGAATCTGGGGTTGATGGACGGAGAAGGGTGGAGAGTAAGACGGTGGGCGACGGAGCGCTTGGATCAGAGTAGAACGCAGAGACAGGCGGGCAGCAGCGATGACGACGAAGAGGCAGCGAAGGATGATGAGGTGAGGGCGCCGGACACGCGGAGCTCGTCACCGGAAACGCAGAAGAGACCTACCGCCTTGCCGACGGCGTCCAGTGAAATGATCGAGTCGAGTTCGTCGCCCAACAGGAGAGTCCCTTCCGAGCCTCCGCTGCAACACCCACCTCAGCAACATCATACAGCGCCGACAACGATCGCAGTACCCACACTCAGTGACTTCACCTTTCGCTCAAACCAGACATATCCAACCAATCACGACAGAGAAGCGGGCACCAACATGGAACTGGACGCCAGTAACTCGACAGTCCCCAGCACCGCCGAGACCGTTCGCATCTTGCCTCGCGCAGCACGCAACCGCTACAACCGGCAGCGTGGCGAAAACCGCTCCATCAACTTTAATTTGGGCACCGGCGCCGGGAACAAAAGGAAGATACCCTACCCCGAATTCTTCGACATATCTGGGATCAACTTCGACGGGCAGGACAGGAAGGACGGGGCAGGCAGGGGTGGCAAGAGAGGAAGGCATGTCTAGCCGAGCAGTCTTTGCTTCTGTTCCTAGTGTGAGGGCTGCGACATGCATGGCGGGTATCGCGAGCAGCGTACTTGAGTACGCCGGGGGATCTTGATTTGGTTCTCTCCAGCGGGGAGTCTGTTAGCGAGCATTGCATTGCTTTTGGACGGTCTGGATTCTGGGTGTATTTGGGTGGATCATTACGGCTGCTGCAGTGGAGTTGGACGAACGAGCCCAACTGCCGGCCAGTCACTGCTGGAACGTGGCGCTTCCGTGACGATGATTCTGTATGAAGACACATGCACCTTCTCTGATGGTGGTGCTCCTGCGCATCAGAAGGTCCAGACTGTTAGCACTGTCCAACGTGTGACAGACACGGGCGTTGGAGTGACGAAGACGGAAGGACTCAAGCTGACGAGTCAATGGCGGATTAATTGTCGACCGAGGCTGGCCATTTTTAATCGAATGGTGGCAGCTGCGGGTGAATGATGGATGGGAAGATCACTACTGTACACTATATATTTATTAGTAGTGTACACTACAGCGGCAGTGCCATGGGATCATGATATTTCACGGAGGTACATTATATCATAACTTGGAAGTAACACCTAGTCCTACTGTAACCGAGAGCGCCTCGAATTTCCGGTATGTAACACTCTATCAGTTAGCGGCCTGGTGGCGGTTTCAGAAAGGTGTATGCGAGGTCTCGTCCGGTCTCGAGTCGCACGCCGCACTCTCAAACTGATATTATTACTTCGATCAATCCACCGCATGGTGATCTGAGGCTTCTCGACCCGTCAAGCAACCGATGCGGCCATGCCCACATGTCATCTATCTCAAACTCGTTGTGAGAGGTCGCGTAGATGAGCAGGCACAGCCTACGACCGTTGAAGAGAGGGTATAGTACCGTATATCATCTGTTTCATCTCTCTTCATTCCCTCCGTTTGGCTCATTCATCAGTCTCCTCCATTCCTACCTTCGCTTTCCGTAGCCTTGTCTGCCTTTCAGCAGCCTCGAAGTCTCCTCCGTCTGCGTAACCGGTCAAGATGGTCGCCATTACCACCCTGCTAGCTGGTCTAGCCACCGTCCTCGCACCCGCCCTCGCCGCCTTCTCCGACCCTCTCGCCTGCAGCGGCGTCTGTACCGACACCCACGACCCTTCCTTGATCCGCCGCTCGTCCGACGGCAAGTACTTCCGCTTCGCCACCGGCCTCAGCATCCACACCGCGCCCGCCTTGACCGGCCCGTGGACGAACGCCGGCAACGTCTTGAGCGGCGGAAGCAAGATTAACAACCCGGGCTCGAAGGGACCTTGGGCGCCCGACGTCAGCCTGGTGGGCAACACCTACTACCTGTACTACGCCGTCAGCTCCTTCGGCACGCAGAACAGCGCCATCGGCCTCGCGACCTCCACCACCATGGAAGCCGGCTCCTGGACCGACCACGGCAGCACCGGCCTCCAGTCCAAGACCGGCGACCCATACAACGCCATCGACCCCAACCTGATCCAGGTCAACGGCGCCAACTTCCTCACCTTCGGCTCCTTCTGGGGCGACATCTACCAGACTCAGCTTTCCTCCGACGCCCTGACCTGGACCAAGGCGGCCCCGTACAACGTCGAGCTCAACAAGACCGCCTCCCGCTCGAGCGAGGGCTCCTACGTCTTCGCGCACGGAGGGTACTACTACCTCTTCTGGAGCAGTAAGTGTCGCAAACAACCCCAGCCAGCGAGAGCTACTGGGTATACCCTCAGATTGAAATTGAAGTTGCTCGATACTGACCCGTCACCACTTCTGCAGGCGGTCAATGCTGCGGCTACGATTCTTCCAAGCCGGCGCCAGGCGAGGAGTACAAGGTCATGGTCTGCCGCAGCAAGAGCTACAAGGGACCCTTCGTATGGCCCCCTCTCTCCCTTGATCCACAACGAAACCTTTTACTAACTAGCAACTCCAGGTTGACCAGAAGGGCGCCGCGTGCACGTCGAACGGCGGCACGCTCGTCCTCGGCTCGCACGGCAAGATCTACGGCCCCGGTGGTCAGGGCATCTACAACGACCCCAGCAAAGGCCCCGTCATCTACTACCACTACGTCGACACCACGATCGGGTACGCTGACGGCGACAAGCGCCTGGGTGTCAATGTGCTCAAGTGGAGCAGCGATGGGTGGCCGTCGGTTTAAGTGGAGAGCCTGGGCAGCTGTAAGACAAACGCCCTTGGCGTTTTGACGTCGCTGTGTCACCGAGAGTTTGTACGCGCGAAGTGTCAGTCGATAGGAGGTTTTACTTTCGGAAGTGGAGACCAGTTCCATGTTGCACATATTATCTAAAAAAAAATTAAGGGAAAAAGTCGTTCCTCCCTCGTGGCTGTTATGGCTTCTTGATTCATCAATCTCATGAAATCGTAGTCGTAACCATCAATGCATCCACTCCTCGATATCAATCCTCCTCGACCATCACCGGCAAGCTGTCGAAAACGACTTGATTGAACTCATAGTGCACCAGAAACCCCCCTTGCAACACCCGCTTGAGCCCGTTTAACCTGTGCAATTTCCACCACGCGTCGATGATCATCCTCGCGCCACCGTGGATCGCCACCTTCATCCGCGAACCCATCTCCCTGCCCTCCTCGTCCAGCGCGGTGCTGTACCGCGGTCCGCGCGTCGGCTTCTCGACCGTGTTAAGGATATCATTAAAGGCGAGATGCAGCTGCTTCCGGTCTTTCTTCGAGAGACGTTTCGACGACGCTTTGGCGAGCTCCTCGAGCGTTTGTTGGAGGAGGTGCTGCTGACGGTAGACCGTGTAGCGCTTGATCATGCGTGGTCCGGCGTGATGGCCGTCGACCTCGCCGGCTTCATCCTCCGCCTCCGGCTCGTCGTCCGATTCGGCTTCCGTGTGGCTTTTCTCGAACAGCAGCGCGATGTTCTCGCCCGCGGCGATCTGCACGTCCACGTCGCTGCTCTCGAGCTGGTCGACGAACGTCTCCATCGCGACCTCGGCGCTCTCTTCCATGTCGTCGAGCTGGGTGGCGAGGAAGCCCCACTCTTCCAGTGCCGCCGTCACGATCTCGGCATTGTCGGGTTCTTCGACCACTGCGCCGTCTGAGGTGGCCACGTCCAGGTAGAAATCCATCACGTCCTCAGTCTCTTCAATCGTGGCTCCGCCATAGAACGTCGCTACACCAAGAGCATGAATCGCCGCGATCTTGGCCGCAGGGTGTTGTGCGTCGGTGATGGTGTTCTTGATCGGACCCGCGACCATGTCGTATACCGTGTCCGAAGGATCCGTGATCAACAGCAGCGCGATCGCTTTGAGCGCCAAGACCGTCTCGCGCTCCGTCTGTCCAGCCTTCACGCTCTTAAGCAGCGCAGGCAGGAGCTCGTTCACCTTGACCTTGACCTCCTGTTGCGCGAAATGCCGCGTCAGGTACGAGATGAATGCGATAAGCGACTCCTCCCTCCCTTGCACCGAGCTCCTCTTGCGATCACATATCTCATCGATGCGCTCGTTGAACCCCGAGATCCATGCTTCCGGCGCCTCGTCCACGTCTTCCGGCGCGATCATGTCGTCGGTGCTGTTAGTGCCCCACTGCATCGCGTCGCCGGACTCATCCTCGTCGTCGTCGGAGGCATTCCGACTCGGGACCCTCGAGCCGCCACGCGAGGGTCCCATAGAGTTGCCGCGACTGGTCGACGGCGTGCCCTGTTTCGAACGGGCTTTGCGAGATACGGTCTTGCCGCTCTCCAGACCGAGTGCCTGCTTCCTCAGATCGCGCGTCATCTCGTGATCACTCTTTGGTCTGCGACTCCTGAGCGGAGGGTTTTGCGTCGCTTGATGTCGTGGCTATTGACAGCGTGTCGTGTATAGATACATGTCCTCAGGTCAGTGTATAGGCGGGCGTGATCGGTTTGTAGAGGATTGATGGGTCTTCGTATGGTCTCGTGATTCCATGAGGTCGACGGCCAGCGACGGAGCCTGGTATACCAGGCAGGCTGTTCTCGGTGGTGGTGTTGGGTGCGGGCAAGTGCGGTGTCTGGTACGAAGCGCTCGCTCAATGCGCGAGCGCGACAATCACGAGATCGCCGACTTCAGCCTTCAGGTCACGGGAGACCCGACTCTCCCCGCAATCTGACTCAGCGATACGTTCGGAGCAGCCTTGAGGCCGGAAAAGGACTACATGTACTTCACCACGTTCAGATAATCCCTAACATGCATCGAGTATCTCCTCGTCCGTTCTCCAACTCATGTGCCACTGTCACCAACGCTCGATACATCGCAACCCCACTGATCAGGCATAGTGACATGCCCTACGCTGACTACTCGCTACACTGACTACTCGACCTGATAGCTCTTGAACTCTTTCGTCTTCAGGCCCTGTGAAAACATGATGTCGAGCTCCTCGTACGTTCGGCCTTTAGTTTCCGGAACCCGGAAGTAGGCCCAGATCAAAGCCAACACAGAGAGCCCGCCGAAAAAGAAACCAATCTTTCCACGAAGGTTCGCTTGATCTGGGTTGATCATGTATCTGTGACTCTGTCAGCGATTCAAACGTCCTGGGGCTCGCCAGCGACGGACTTACGGGATTGCGACGGTCATGATGATCCCAAGAAGAGCTTGCACGGCAGTTGCTATAGCGATGGTCTTGCTGCGCACCTTGGTCGCGGAGACTTCACACAGGATGACGAAACACACTGGACCCACTGAGAAGTCGTAGCAGAAGTTCCAAATCACCATCACGGACGACTGGGCCCAGATGACGGAATCTTTGTCGGCGTAGCCCGGTACACAGTCCAGAATGGCGATGATGAGTAACAAGACAACGAGCAGTGCAAGGCCGGTGTTGTAGACCGTTCGACGGCCGAAGCGGATAAGTAGCGCCCACGACAGGCAAGTGCCAACAAAGCCAAGGGCGAGAAAGCCGACCCCCATGTCGAAAGCCTTGGTTGTTGGCAAGCCAGCTTGTTCGAACCAGTAGGTAGCATAGCCGACAAGGTAGATGCCCGAGATGACTTGGATGGCATACACTCCCACGGCAATCTCCGTCCGCCGAAGATTAATCTTCTTGAAACAGTCACGGTATGACGACCCAGCCTCCATTTCCTGCTCCAAGCGGTCGGTCTCAATGATCATGGCCAACGTCGGCTTCACGTCGACCTTTATAGATGCGAGACGACGGAGAGACTGCTCTGCATCTTCCAAACGGCCCATGCGGCAGAGCCACCACGGGCTCTCGGGAGCGAAAGGCCAGCCGATCAAAATCACGAGCGGCCACACCCATTGCATCGCGAACGGCGCACTGTACGCCCAATGTGTATCGAGCTGAGACGTGCCGGCGAGGATGCCGTTGGCGATGAGCTGCCCAATCACGAAGCACATGTTGATGTAGCTGGTCAGCACACCACGGAGGGCGACAGGGCAGACCTCCGAGGCATAGGCGGGCGCGATGACTGCATACGTTCCCAGAACTAAGCCACCGAGCAGCTCGCCAACGAGCAAGACTGGCAAGGAACGAGCGAAGAACTGGATGAAGATGAAGCCTGCAGTGCAGATGACGCATGCTCCGAAAGTTTTTTTCCGACCAAACCTTTCCATAGGGAATGCGGCGAAGAAGGCGCCGACGACCTGTCCGATAGGATTGCCCATCGAGAGGCCAGTCTGCCATGGTGCGGAGACGATATAGCTGCCTTCGTAGAGGTACCCAAAGTCGCGCTGGAACGCTGGCGTGGCGTAGAGGTTCCCAAGTAGCTGTGGGTCGAAGGCGGTCATGATGATGCCTGTTCCACCACTCAGCACATTGCTCGTCAGGTCTTGCAATCGGCACGCGCGTGGACACGACCATGATTACAGTTTTGGCGTCGAATGAGTTGCTTCTACCACTCTGGCAATGAACAGCATCTCGAAAGGGGTATATGTACCTAAGCTGAAGAAGACGGACCATCCTACCGCGGTCGGGTACAGCTTCAGCGCTTCGACGAAACCGAGGTTGTGTTCGATCTCTGCGGCCTGTCGTGCTTCGTCACCAACGAAGGCACCGATAACAACATCGCCTTTGAGGATGTCATGGTCGAAGCTGGAGCTGTCCGCCTTGTGGTGATGGGCCGCCATTCTGCTGATATGAGTGAAAGATCTAGGTGACTTCTGAGCGTGTACCGAGCTCGTAAACGACAAGAGAAGTCCGCTGACCGTGACTTGACACTGCGGGTGAATGTCCCATTTAAGACCAGCCTCCTCGATTCAATCACGCGACCTTATCATAGTGATAACAAGGTAGCACCTGCATGTGCCCTAGCCACTGGCCGTTCGTACAAAGTTCTAGACGCGACGTCCAGAGACAAATGCGACTCATGTCTATCCTCTGTCTACCGTGCCCTCCGCGCAATCTACTGCCCGGAGAGATATGCGGATGTAACGTGGTGTACGATCGCGTGGTCCAACCCCCGCTTTGAGGGGTGTTTGAGGGGCGTTTGAGGGGAATCGCTGCCGACGACAACCTTCACTTTACGGATCAATCTCCGTGGTTTCTTCCTGTTGGTCACAGACTCGCAGTAAACTGTCGTGTCGGCGCTCGCAGAAAACATCTTGGTCCTGTGGCTTTGTCATTGACATGTGGAAGCCTGGGTTTGCATGGCTACAACCCACTTTGGCAGGCATCAGCACATCTCTGTACCCCTTCCAGATATCAACATTCATCCATGTCTACATCGTCCTTCTACGACACCGTAAGACTAAGTAGAATCGCCAACACAAGCAATGGCCTACACGGCCAACAAGTCCATACCATCAAGATCCCCGCTCAGATCCGAGAAGCCGGAACAGCAACGCCAGAGATCATCGCGGAGGCCGTAACATACCTACATCGAGACGGTGTCTTGATCCTCGAAGATGCCATCGAGCCCGCCCATCTCGACGAGCTCGACGCGATGCTCGGTCCGGAAGCAGAACAAATCGCACTGGACCCCGACCACCACTTCAACTTCGGGAAACACACTCGCAACATGGACCAAGCCCCTCCCCTCATCCCAGACCTGATGTTCCAAGATGTGTGGAGCAATCCGATCGCGGTGGCGATATGCACAGCAATCTTCGGCCCGAGCCCGACGTGCCACTACGCAAACGGCAACACCGCCCTCAAGTCCACGGGAAGACAGCCGGTCCACGCCGACATCGACAAGCCGCACCCGTTATACCCATTCGCGTACGCGATCAACATCCCGCTGTGCGACACTCGGCCCGAGAACGGCAGCACGGAGCTCTGGCTGGGGAGCCATCGCGACAGCCACATCGACCAACACGTCCGATCCGGCCCCGACAACCACGAATACGAAAACACGATCCAACCGCACCTGGTCGCCGCCCGCAGACCCCACTCTCCTCCCGTCCAGCCATCGACCAAGAAGGGCAGCCTCATCATTCGAGACCTTCGACTCTGGCACGCCGGTATGCCTAACCGAACGGACCGGCCGCGCGTGATGCTCGCGTTCGTGGTCCAACCGAAGTGGTTCCAAGCGCCGTCTAAAGTCTTGCTGCCGCTGAAAACTAAGCCGTTGGTCGAGCGGTGGAAAGCAGAGACGGGGTTGGAGTTCGCCGCGAGGTGGGTCGATGGGGAGGTCGATCATCGGAAGATCAATTCCGAGGAGGCGGACTTTACTAGTGCTAATAAGTGGTTGCGGGAGATGGAGGGTTTGATGCATTTGCCTCCGCGTTGAAGCCGGGGCTTTGTAGAGCGATTGTCGGGCGGAGAATGTAGACTTCTAGGCTATCACCACGGCCAGGATTGGGATGCCAGCGTCACAGTGCCGGGACACTGAACCCGACCGGCGGCCTTGGTTGACAGAGCTCACGACACGTTACAAGCGACATCCAGGAAAAAGCCTTCAAGCTGGTATATGTTCCCTGAAAGTCAGGAGCATCGACATCGATTCGTGTCCGTGGGAGATATCTTGTCCGAAGTGGCCAGATGAGTCGTTGATACGGCTATAAGCTAGCTCTACAACCTAAAAGCCTCGCCCAAGAAGCATATCGCCCACCCTCTCACCGAGTCTTCCAGTATCAATCATCGCTCAACCCGCGCTAGAGACTCTAGCAGAGGGAGGCCGCTGCACTCGGGGCGCCCTTGCAGGCCTTCTTCGCCTTGCCACCAGTGATGCTGACCCCGCTCACCGTCCAGTCAGAGCAGGAAGCGCAGAGGATGTCTGTATGAAGAAGGAAGGATCAGTAAAACATTCCACGTGACAGTGTTTCGTTGCCGCTCCGGAAAACTCACAGGCGTTCTGGCCACCGCTGACGGTACCCTTGATGTTCTCCAGCGTGACATCCGAGATCGGGACACCAGCGGTCGGTTTACCGGTCGGGCTGCCGTTCTCGTAGTCCTGCTCGATGACGATACCGTACTTGGCGATTCCGGAGAGAGTGATGCCGCTGTAGGTGATGTTCTTGACCGAGCCGGTTGCGCCGGAGATGGTCTTGATGCGGGCGCCGTTGTCCGAGTTCGAGACGGTCGAGTCGGAGAAGACGACGTTGGAGACGTCGTTGTCGCTGCGGCCGCCAACGGAGCCGATCGACAGACCGTGTCCGCCGGAGCAGGAGCCACGGGTGAAGCTGATGTCCGAGCCGGAGTTGATCGCCACACAGTCGTCCTGGTTCTTGACGTTGGCGCCGGTGATGTGCACACCCGTCGACGAGCCGATGTCGAAAGCGTCGGTGTTGTGGCCGCCCTTCTCGCCATTGCCCGCGGTGTTGTCGATCGTAACGTCGTTCACTTGGAGGTCCGTCGCACCGTTGATGGAGAAGCACTGGACGGGGGTGTTCTTGATGTTGAGTCCCTTGATGACGGAGTTCTTGAGGTCGTGCGCGTAGAAACCCTTCGGCTTGGTCTTGCCTCCGTTTGAGCCTTCGCCGTCCCACCACTGGTCGCCACCCATGTTGATCAGATGTCCGGCAGCACCCGTGACCGTGATATCGGAACCAGAGACGGAGATCAGTGGACCCTTCCACTCCTTGTACGCGAAGGTCGTCGTGCCCTCGAAGGTGACTGTCGTGCCGTCGGCGAGGTCGGTCATGTCGAGGGTGGTACCAGCTGGCACCTTGATGCCGTTGAGGGTAATGGCCTTGCACCCCTTTTTGCCGGCGATGGCGCTTGCTGCGTCTGTGAAGCTGCAGCCTTGCTCGATGTGTTAGCGTGAGAGAATGGATTGGGGCGTTCGTCTATAGGGTGTGCATACCACCTGCCGCCTTGACGGCAACAGCGCGCGCACCAGCCGCACCGCTGGGGGCGGCGTAGCCCGTGGGGAGGGCTGCAATGCCAGAGCCAGTCGGAGCGGCAATACCACTGCCGCTTGCCGCGGCAAACCCAGTCGGAGCGGCGATACCACTTCCGCTTGCGAGCATCGAGAGCGAAGGGAAAGCGCTGAAGGCCGCGGAATGGTGGCCGTGGTGGCCGTGGTGATGGGAAGAGTGGTCATCCTTGGCGAACCACGCGAGATCACCTGGGTGAGCTACAGCGAGCCCGGCGCCCGCGCCAAGCAGGAGAGAGGTCAGGGTTGTTTGGTACATGTCGGATGACTTGATAGGATGTTCGGATGTAAGGAATGTGTTGGTTGGGTGGAAGAAACGGGGATAAACGAACGAATGAAGGCAGACAGCACAGCTGGTATCGAAGCGGAAAGTGAGGATGTCTTTGGAAGATGCAAAGGTGAATGCTCGGGATGCTTGGTTCTAATAGTAAAATGGAAGACGCTTGACCTGGCCTTGCGCCAATCTCAGGGAGGACTCCAGGAACCTCAAGTTCAATCTACCTGACTAGGTTGTATGAAGCAGGCCTTCTGTCATTAGGGCTGGCATGGCCGAAGACGAGAGATGCCACCGACTCGCTGAAGGGTGCAGAGAGCTCGTCAATGTGTTTTCGGCTAAGCAGCAAGAAGCAATCGCATTGCGCAAGCGATGTGTTTCGAGACGGCGTCCGTATTGCGGGTCGATGTACTCGAAACCGGAGAAGAAGTGCCCGAGTCGCAGACAGATGGGATGTCGGAACGGGTATTGAGGGAGCGGGCGTCAGCGGGCCGTCCGGGCTTCGGCTCTTTGCGCGACAATTCTCCGAAACCCTCGTCTCATCTCGAGGTCATCCGCGAGTGGTGGAGAAGACAGGAATAACCAATGTTGGCCAGTCTTGTCGTCGCCCTGTTGTGCAGTAAACACATGGCCTTCGTCGCTGTCCCGCACCGTTGACACCACGGCAGCCTGACATCCCCAGACCTTCCGTTTGCAAGTTGCTGCTCCATCGTCTTGACCATCGAGACATACCAACGTAAGATCGAAACGACGCTTATTGTTGCAGCCACGACTGTTCAACACCAAGATCGAGAACGAGGACGCCAGCGCTTCAGCGTCCACTTCGTATCACGAAGTCATAGCGAGCAGAAGTCGACCGTACCGCGGGCATCTCGATCTGGTGCTGTGTTGTTACGCGCGATGATGCTGGCTGTAAACGGGTGACACACCAGTCCTCTTCCGACGCCTGGATGCTCGTCCGGCCTCAACAGCACTATTGGCGCAGCTAATAATCAACATCATGCCGCGTAACTCCACGCGCTCGGATCTCACCTGGTGACATATTCCGTCGTAGCTTACCATGATGTCTCCCTAACATGTAGTACATCCCCGGATCCAAACGAGAGGGCGGCTTTACAGTTCCCATTCTGCCTCAAAGTGTCAGGATGGTCGACGGTGATCGCTTCACTGATGGCTCTCGTCAAAGACCAGTGCGATGGTACCGAACTCGTAATTCCCTACCCGATGCAGGTGAGAGTGAATGTCTTGTTCAGCTGACGAAGATGGGCTTTAGTCAGTCAAACTTGGAAAATCGCCGTAACAAATCCAGCGTGCACATGCCAGATTGGTATAGCAAAACCCCAGTACCGCGGCCAGGACTTCAAACATCTTCCGCGATTGCGCTGTTGGTCGTAGAGACCCCGACAGACCCAGACGCTTGCTCAATCCTTCCACAGTTCCCATGGACGAGTGCCTTGATTGTGCCTGGACTGTGGCGCAGGCCATATCACAAGCATGGTATACTGTTTTGCTCTCGCATGACACGACCTCGACTACACGCATTCCGTTGTAGTGACATCACCTGATTCGAAGGCTTGACTTGAATGATCTCCTGATCGGTTTGTCATTCGAAGTCGAGAAGAGCGTATCCATCCGACTTTGGCATGCACATGACCATGTGCAAGGCACCTAGTCGCAGTCTGTACCATCGGATTGTGGACATGAGCATCATAGACCGCGATGCCAGATTAGCAAAGTGTACCAAGACCATCGGGGACGACCTGCGTCTGCAGTAAAAGAGTCGCCACTGAAAGCTGTCTGTATAGGCCTTTTTGTCACACCAACAGACAGAGTGCTGAGCGGCAGCTTCCTCGGTAACGCTCCGTGTTCAATAGATATGTCGGTCTGTGGTGGATCAATGTTTCGGTGTTTGCCCGGTATGGCATCGTAGTGGGTAGGTCCTCCACGCCCAAATGAGTGGGCGCGAACGACTGCAGAATAGCCGTCGTGCGTCGTCTTGGTGGATGACGGTCATGCTTGAAACGAGAGCTTTTGGACTGCTATACGCTGATTGTGGATGTGTGATACTTGCTGAGGAGCATGGAGCTGCTCTCTTGGGGTTTACGTATCCGTATAGGCCCGGGGCAAGGAGAGAGGGAGCGGTCCAGCTCAATTACCTCTCGCATCCTGGCCAAAACGCGTAGAGACTCTTTCTTATGTAGAGACGGGCGAGCAATATCGAGAATGGAAAAATCAAACCAGGAGGATGTAATGTACTTGTACTAGGTATGTACCTTATGTGTGATGTGAATGTCGTCCAGAGCAACGGGCCGAGATCGGCGTCTGGCCAGAGCTCCCGCCAGGGACACACACACATTGGAGCTTTGCGGAGAAGGACAAAAATCTCGACTCACAGAACGCCCACCCCATACCACAACCTCACCCCTTACCACCCCATCACACACACCCCACCC
>Ga0058704_10000798_pt1 | contig 15456 bp, 14 predicted proteins | sample AgamicMgSfe_FD_71363 | JGI IMG/M metagenome (GOLD analysis project Ga0058704, IMG submission 71363) | Agave microbial communities from Guanajuato, Mexico - Mg.Sf.e | ecosystem: Host-associated > Plants > Phyllosphere > Phylloplane/Leaf | place: Guanajuato, Mexico | collected 2012-05-30
GATTAGATTAGGGGCCATTTTCAACGAATACAAGTCAACCAACCATCAACTAACCAACCGGTTGAGCAATCTTGGAGCTCAACTCTGCTTGCTTCTCTGCGGTAGAAGGGGGTCCTTTCTTGACGTCTTGCTCAGCCTTGAACGGCTTGGAGAAAGCTGCCATGAGGTCCTTGACCTGCTTGGTATCTTCCTTGGTGAGTTGCTTATAGTCATCGTTCTTGACTTTAAGCGGTCTGCGGCGGTACTCCTCATCAACCGCGGAAGCTCGTGTGTAGCGCATGCCATCAGCGGGCTCGCCTGTGGCAGTCTTGGGCGTTGCGGCATTGGTTTCTTTGTTTGCGTCGGTCATGCCGCGAGGCATAGCAGGTGTGTGGAGCCGCGAGGAAGCGGAGGGGTCTGAGCTTGGGTCCTTCTGTGGTGCAAGTGGAGTTGATGGACCTCTATGCTCACCGGACGAGTTGGATGGCGAGGAAGCGTCACCATGTGCGTCGTCCGATTGTTCGATGGAAGGATATCTCGGTGGAGCCACCTGAGCTTGCTGAAGTCTGCGTGTGACTGGTGGTGAAGGTGAGGGCTGGAGTGGAGAAGGTGAAAGGAAAGTGGTATCCTTGTCGACTTGCTGGGGGTTGAACATCGATGAAGTTGTTGGCTCGTCCATGGAGCGCTGCGTATCGTGATCGAAGAAAGTATTTGGACCGTTGAAGTAGTTGTTCGGTGGCATCCGGGTCACAGCGCGATCTGTCGGCCTCTGGGCTAACAGTTTAGCATCCGGTGTGGTGTCCACGCCTGTAGTCTGCGGATCTTCGGCCATGCCTCTTGCAGTGTCACCTGGTGACACTCCCTGCGCTCTCACACCTGCAGAGCGCTGCATACTATCGTGACTATACTGGTGTTTGACCGGAAGTGGAGGTGAGCTCGATCTTGGCTGGGACAGATGATTGAATTCGTGGAGAAGCTCGAAGCCGGTATTTGACATGGGAAGGTCGCCATAGCTGCTTTGGTCGAAAGTAGACGGAATCAGCTAGTGTTGAGAGTATTGGAACCGCGCCGCTTGCCTAGCAGTCATCTGATTGTGTGCCTGCGGAGCATCCATGGCCGCATTGTATCCCCTTCTTCCATCGTACGTTTGACCACTGCCCGGCTCACCGTAGTCGCCGCTGTACGCATTGTGCATTAACCTGAGGTCGTTGTTGTTGCTGTAGTCCCCGAAGCCATACACATTCAGGTTATCTACCTGCTCGACTTCGTCGAGAGTGATATTGTTCTGGAAACTCTCGGCATCGCGATTCGCGTTGCCACCGTTGTGGAAGCTGATCGATCTAGGGGGCAACGATCTGAAGTCGTAGAGGTTGTGCCGGGTGTGTGACATGATTGTTGTGCCAGCTGAAACTGTGCTGATCAGACAGACAAGTTGGCTCGGACGGAGCAGCGAGGTCACAGAGAGGTGAGGTTGATGAGATTGTCTGTGATTAGCCGGAGGCACAGTCACTCTGCCCACAGAGGATGTTCGATGTTGTTGTCAACGGGCAGTCGCGCTCATCTGCGGTGTACAAGTCAGCTTTCCGGAAGAAAAGACCCGGGTCTCAGCGCGGCCCGCCGTGAGTGCCAACGCTGGTTATGACGTCAGCGGCAAGAGAACCGGACCTCACCAATCTCGGATCTTCTGACATTGGGCAGTTTGCAAATTTTGCTTATGATACTATTGGCTGTCTTGTGAAACAGAACGTCGCTCGAGGAATGACATGGCGCTGCGTAACGCTGGCGCGACCAGCTTCTGCCTTAAGTGAACAGCTTCTATGGTCAAAGTGTGTGGTTACTGATCACCAAAATCACCAATAGAATGCGTGAATGAGTATGGGAGAAGTCTTATGAGTGACATAGTACTCATTTGGAATACATTGCAAAGGCTCCCACAATGAGATACTGCGCAGCATAAGGCAGGATCTCGTGCTATCGCTGTCTATAGGTTATTACTAGTCGGTCCCACTTCTCCCAACCCGTGTCAATCTCGTCCCTAATGCCTCACTCGAACGACGCTCCATCTTCCTATACAAAACTATAGTCAAACCTCCGAGCTAGCCATCTCCTCCACCCGAGCTAAGCGCCCTATAACCTCACCTGCATGTGCGTCAATGTCCTGACAAGTCTCAACAACTGTGGCCGCAGTATAATTCCGGTGGAGCCCTTTGCGGCTCCTCAGCTTCTTGGGGCTGCCGCTCTGACCACCCTCCGCATCTTCGTTGGCAACCACGTCGCTCGCCATATCCTGCTTACGCTTATCACGAGGCGTTTTGATCAACTTCGGAAAATCCGCTCTAACCAGCATATTGGCGTTCTTAGCCCTCGTACGGTTGCTGTCTTCGTTGCGCTTCTTCGATTCGAGCACCCAATGCGGTGCGTTGACGGTCTTTATCGAGCCGTCTCTGCCGAGGCAGGTTGTTACCACGAGCTTCCACCCCATTGCCACAATCAATGCTTCCGCGCGCTCCGAGCACTTCATGCCTGAGTCGGCGACATACTTGAGCCCGTTGTCCTCGTATGGATGCAGCATGCAGCCGTGCTCGTGAAGGCGTAAGAGCTCCTCAAGGATGGCTTCCGCTTTCTCGTCAAGAAGCTGGAAGGTGACCTTGTCGCTCTTCAGTGTGTCCATGAAGATGAGCCACTGCTTCTTCTGGAGATCGTCTGCATCTCGGGGTAGAGTGGCCATAGCGTGGAAGATGCGCAGCTTGTAGTGCTCCTTGTTCGCCTGCACTTGGCGGAGATCATCGTGCTGTGGAGCGACTTTACGCTTCGGACGGTTCATGTAAGCACTCGCAACGCCATTGCTGTAGGATTGCGCGGTGTATGCCTCTGAGCCTGGCAAGGTGGCAAGTGGAATAGCAAGAGCATTGATACCCGTAAGCCCAACATTCTGTTGCTGTGAGGTCTTGATGTTGAAGATGTTCGGCTGGATCCAAGTGTCATGCTCCTCGCAGAACGCCTCGAGCATATTGCTGCTAGCCTCGAAGTCGCGCAATGGCCACAACATCTTTGACAGTGATCGCAACCTGAGCTTGTGCGCGTAGCCGATCCTTGCGCCAAGCAACACATCGATCTTGTCGAGTGTGTTCTTGCGGCGGTGATTTGTGTACATCCCGGTGCAGACGGGATGCCGAACAGAGTGGGCTTCCGTGAGTGCGCCGACTTCGCCAGAACGTCTGCGATCGGCATACGTACTGCCTGGCCGTTGCACCGCATCGTCTCAGCAACCGGCGCCTCGATGACTAGGCCGTTGGCTGTAGTGCATCTGATCATATGATTAGAATTTAGTTTGATAACCTCTTCTTCGAAGTTCGGAGTATGAGTCGAGGGTACTGGCGGGAACGAAGATTGCATCTCGTTATAGATATTGCCAGAAGGAGCTAGTACCAGACCGCTGTTCATCGGAGTAGCTGGGTTTTGGCGCGTTGTATACGGAGCTTGTTGACTATACAATGGAGTCGGAATGGAGTCGGCAGTTGACACATCGTGAAACGGTCCAGATAGCAGTGTCCCGAACGGCGGAGTGTATAGTGTGTGACCGTTTCCCGTGAACTCGTGCGCCAACGGGCAACCCAACCTCTTCGCAATCTCCCGACGTTTCTGTGGTGGATTCTCGGCGAAATCGCGCACGCCCATTGTCTCGCCGCCTGCGAAAAGGATGTGACGATCTAAGTTTCGGTGCATAAGGTCGCCTTCGATCGACTCTAGCTCAACCGTCTGAGGCCGCGGAGCAACTGAATGGAATGCCTGATTGCCGTTTCGATCTGCTTGGAACGCCGCGTTAGGTTGTGCTGCTGTGTGTGAGGCGATACCCAAATGCTGGAGTGGCGCCACATGCTCCCACGATTGAGGTTGATTAGAAAGTCCTGGCTGTCCCGGAAACGTTACGTTGTCACAGGCTTGCGCGTGCAGAGCGTGCATTGCCACAGGAAATTCCATGATGTTGAAGTGATCGTGCGCCGTCTGCAGGTCTGGGAGCTCGGGATCCGAACCCGATGAATCTGGCGTGAAAAAGTCGATTCCAGCGCTGTCCATCAGATCGAGGTCCAGGCCCATACCTTGGACGCTGTGGTTCTGAGTATCTCCGTACATGGCCGCGGTAGTACTAGAATACGTTGCGTTTGTCGGGTGGTCTAAAAGCGATCGAGTGAGGTAACAACTCGATGACGTGTCAGTGCTGGGTGTCACTGCTGGCGCAAGAAATTTGAACGCCTCCGGAAGAAGGTATATATTTATGTTCACAAAGACGCCTGTGCTTAATCACTGGTGGCTCAAACGCTAAGAGGCGGGGGTCAATGCCTGACGTTAGGTCGCGCAGGGCAACCATCTCACATGTGAAAATCTCGGACCATTGGACGTCATGAAGTTCCTGGCCATTCTTCGCAAAGTTTGATGCAGTTGACGTACCTTGTCTTGCTCCAATCCAGTAGCGCGCCGGCGCTTGTCCGGCGAAGATTGTTTGACTCGCTGGGAGTGGCAGGACTTGATAGCTACTGATATAAGGCCGGTACCGTCTGTATCTCAAGCGCCTGGTAAGAAAACGTTCAAGGCAATGAAAACTTGCACCGATCGATCTTTGCGGTGATATGATGCAGTGGATAGCTTGTCCGCACAATCTTGCATTTGGTTGTGCAGCAGAATCGAAAGTATCAGATAATGCTAACACAGGGGAAGACTGTGTTTCGGCGGAGTGCCCTGCTGTTTTGTGTCCCAAGCCCTAACCCGCCAATGGGCTCAAGGCTGCAAGACGCTCTTCCCGAAACGGGGACTCGGGTATGCATGAGCTTGATTTTAACGTGAAAAGCTGGTACAATGTTGGTGTAGCTGGGATCGCAAGCCTTATACCGCATTGCTGCTACATTTTGCGCGCTAAATGCCAAAGACGAAGACCGATGACAAGTCAAGTGCAGATTTTGTACTCGGAAACGCTAGACCTGAGTTCATTGACTCCGTTCGTTCCGCTTGGGAAAAGCGCTCGGCTAAGAGGGTCTGATGCTTGTTGGTATAGCCGCTATAGCGTGATATACATGAAAGTCTTGTATCCAGGATATGTAGTTCAGGAGGTAACGTATGTCGGTGATTTTCGTTTGGCGATGTGTTCCATATCGCAAGGGCAGCGCTGGGTGAAGTAGCACGGCATAACGGTTTGCTGGAAGCCAAGCTGTAGGACATTGTAGGAGTTTCTGCCGGTACCCGTTCAGGCGTCATCAAACGATCCATCAGCAGCAGATATGCGGGAGTGTAGCGTGTAGGGACTTCGCACGAAGATAAGCGTACGCTCTGTGCTAGCGGCAAATCCAGCTAGAGATAGAAAGGAGTAGGGTGTGAGTGTTTTGAGATGTCTGAGACTATCGCATGAGTGATAGCAAGATACTGTGATAGTCCTTGATTGGGAGTGTCAAGAGATAAGCACATAGCACCATGAGGAATGAAAGGTACATGGAATCAGAGTCTAGATTGGTGGAATCGCGACGACAAGTACGTAACAGTAGGCAGGGAATCTCTACGAAGCAATGCTAGTATTAAGTGCACGCTTTAATGGCAGAGAACTAGCATAGCGGTCGATTCCTGCACTCCCCTTCGTCTGTCTTGGGTCATACCGAACGTTCAAGCCTTCGCCTTCGCCTTCCTAGGCTTGATCACGTTCGCCCCGTCACCACCATCGCACTCATCCCGATCCTTGCGCTTAGTCTTCCTTCTACGCTCGATCTTCGTATTTTCGCCAATAGGCATCACCTCGTTGGTGGTAAGCTTTGGGCCAGTGCACCCCGTAGTCTCTGCGGCATCGCGCGAAGTAGCAGGACTTGGGCGAGCGTCTGCCGGATCGGTGCTCCCTGGCTCGTCGCTGAGCTGTGGCTTGGTACCGATCGAAGCTGTGCCATCCAGAGAGTTGACTGCGGTACCCATGTCGTCCCTGACTGCGTCCTCTTGCACCGTCTTCTTCTGAGCTTCCCTCAACGCCTTGTTGTAAGCGCGGCGCTCCTCGTCCGTCATACGAAACTTTTGCGCTTTGCCATTGAGCTCAGCAGCACGATTGCGATCACCTCTACCTAAATTCTTCTTCTCCCCATCCTTGCCTCCGTTCTGCTGCTTCCCCAGCCTTTTGGCTTGATTGACCCACAAGTTGACGATCTTGTCATGCACCATGCCATCCGGGTCTGCCGCTAGTTGGAGGAGGCGCAAGCCATTACCATTGAGGACGTCGAGTTAAATGAGAGGGTAATCCACCAACACCTACACATTCAGCTTGATGCGCTCACTGAGTTTGAGGTCCAGTCTCTGGTTGCCGCCCGTGAGCGCGCAGCCGTGCTTATGAGCATCTCGTAGCCGATTATAGAGAGCCCAGCATCGCTTCTCCAGCTCAGGCTTCATTGCGGGATGATTGCAGTCGATGATGCTCCTGACCTTGATCTGGTGGTCCTCCTGAAAGCGGGTCCACTCCTTTTGTTCTTGATTCGAAATTGTCTTGCCTCCTTGTACATCTGGCTCGCGCTTGTAGTCTTCCCTGAAGGCCGACATGAGAGACCTAACGTGCTTGTAGTCTTCCTGGTCAACGGCCTGCCAATCATCGTCGACCACCTTGAAGTTAATGCGACGAGACTCAGAGACTCGAGCAGATTCTGCCGTGATGTACATGCCGTCGACCGGTATCATTGATGATGGGAGCAACGGTGGTAGTGCAGCTGCGGCCAACTCCACCGTCTCTGTTGAAAGTAGTGCACTCACAGGAGGCTGTGGAGCCAAGCCGTGAGACTCGATGCCTGGCGTAGAATGTGCCTTAGGTAGCGCGCAGATCTGCTCGTTGTGTGGAGAAGTGGTTGTTTTTGCCTCACTTGTCTTTGACATGACGGCTTCCGTTGTTGTGTGCGAGTCCTCGTTACGCACTGTGCGTGAAGCCTGCAGCGAGGTCTCTGGTGCTAGATTCTCTTCATCAAGCAGAGGAGTGGTATCGTGACTCTGCATTCGAAAAGTGAGGCCGGCAGGTGAGAAGGAAGGCCCGTCACGTTCGTCAAATTGCTCGTCATGGCCCAAATAGGGATATGTCGGTCCTCCAGTACTAGCAAAAACGGTGGTGTCATTGTGGAAAGAGTCTGGGTAGCCTGTCGAGTACTCTCGTCTCCACTGGTGTCGTTCGCCATAGTGAGGTGCGACAGTCGTCATGGTCCCCTGGACACCAAACTCCTCAGTGTCGTTAACGTGCGCATCGTCAATGTCCGCTGTGTTGGCGTGATGCAAATAGTTGTGCGGAACATCCGTGTCACCAGCAATCGTCTCACCGCCAGCCTAAGGTGATGAGACGTCGCCGTGAACCATAGATGGAAAGGTTGATGTGGACTGCATCTGGTCGTAGTGGAGCTGCTGTGGGTTCAAAGTCCCACCACGCACGAGGCCGGGATTTCATGCTGCTGAGGTAATCAGCGGAAATAGAGAACGGTGTATCGCGCTCCGGTCTCCCATTCATCTGAGCAACCGGCAGGTTGGGGCCAAGTGGTGGCGCATCATCGCTCTTCGAGCGTCCACGGAACATGGCGTTTTCGTTCTGCAAGATCGTTGTCTCTCGGATTGCCGCCGGTGCATGCGCGTGCTGAAGGTGGATGTGAGACTGGTAGCCGGACTTCAGGGTTTCCTTTCCGGGTAACTCTTGTTGCGGGAAGACAGTGTTGTTCAAAGGACGGTGGAGCGGAATAATCATGCCAACTTCCTGTAGTTCCGTCACCAGACCTTGAGCCATCCACCGAGCGTTGCCAGCCTGGTCAGAGGTCACACGCATCAACTCACCATCGATGGCGCGGTTGTAGTCACGGCGCGCCAAATCTGCCTCATACTTCGCTGGAATCTGCATGGTGGAGTTGTCTACTGGTGGTGTCACATGAACACGAAAGAATTTAGCGCGTTTGATGCTATCGATCATGCTCTGCTCGAGGTCTAGAGACATGCTGACGTTGGCGTTACCCGTGTTGTTGGCGCTATCGCTCTGCTGTGGTGACTGGCTACTGAACATGGCCTGTGCGGGTCGTGACAGAGGCTGACCAGAAAGACTGTCGATAACCTCACTGTCGCGCCTACAAGTTTCGAAGGAAGTGGCAGGGGCGACTAGCCCTGAATGGAGATTGTTCTCGGGTTGGAAGCTGTGGTTCGTTCGAAGGTCAGAGAGAAGACTCCTGATTTGGACCTTCTTAATACTGTTCAGTCGAGGTCGTGAAGCTGCATCGGACTCCTCGAGCTGCATGATGTCTTTATGTATCCCTCAGCGAGTGGAAGTAATAACTGCAGAGCGAAACATGCGTCTGGAACGCCAAAAGATGGAAGCAGGGTCCGCTATGAAGTGGCGCAGATGACTCTTTGACGTGCGTGGCGCTCCGACCTCCGGCTTTCGTTAACCTCATAGGCTAAGCCTGGCGTAGTGTACTAGCTATCGCCGATGAATCACGGTTTAGGAAGTTTGCAAGGTGCACATACCCCTACCGCAAACCAAGCTTACAATATGTTCGCTCCCATTCGACACTTTCAGGCTGTATCAAATGAGCAAGGGCGCGAAAGATCGAAGCACAAGGGAGGGCGTTGTGTTGCTTTGTTCGTAGCAGATGGCACTCGGTCTACGAGTGGGATGGTCGCTATGCAGGTCTTTGTTGTGTTTTTGGAACGTAGAGCCGTTTTGTATCTGGCTGTAGCGTAGTTTCGGTACAAGCCCAAGATCAGAGGGAATTTGGATGGAACGAGGTATTCCGGCGTGATAAGCCTTACTGCAATATGTTCCAAGCCGAAGTAAGCCAATGAGTACACCAAGAACGTCATCTTCGCACGATAGGAGCTCGGGTATGTATAGGCGCAGCGCTAGCGTCGTTCATGTTTTATGCATACGCTTTACGGAGCAAGCATGCCGATCGGCCGAAGACTTACGTATGCTTACCTGACTTTGCTGGTTGGGAGCTTGCACGTGCCATTGATAGTGACCTAGGGTGCGTGCGTGCTTGGGCGAGTCTGCTGTACGAAAAGTTGGGGCCGGGTCTGGGTATCGTGATCTGCTACAAATGCCAGCCGTTCGACACCGGAATATATCGGTATATAGGAACGATGTTCTCGATCGTCACGAGTTCAATAATGCCAACTACAGCTATCGCAGTGAGCCGATGTGTTCGATACGTCCGTTTAGAAGTTGCTCTCAACACATAAATGAGGCCAGGCAGTTTGTTTGCTGTAACGATGCTACAAGCATTAGCAAGCTAAGCTCGCTCGCCGATACCAATGGAGCAGCATCTTGCTGACAGCTTGCAATACTCAATGCGAATGTTGATGTTGTTCATACTAATGGCGAAAACGGCAGTGCCGTCCGAGTTTACATATTCCCGCCGATGTACTAGTAGCAAAGCTGTTTTGTCACTAGTAGTGGTTGGAATGTGGGGCCTTTCGAGGCCTGTAAACTCGTAATTCTACCATTGACAGTGAGACAATACTGCAACCCCTTACAACATCGAGACTCTAATGGATTGACTTGGGCGGGCAGAAGCACCAAAGACGTAAGGTGTGAAATGTCATCTCGCTGCTTCCGGTCTAGTCTCAACATTGTTGGAACAGGTGGGCAGGCCTTTGTGTGAACCTTAAGACGAAATCCCATATCCGTGACCCTATAAATTATCGTTCTAAGGCGCAATGCTACGGTGAGCTAACTACAATGCATCTTCTCGATTCTAGTATCATCGTTTTCCCGCCCTTAACTTCTGCACCTTGCAACCAACTTCTTGCAGCGGGGAAGTGTTTCAGCCTCGCTCTCTAAGAGGGATTCATCCTCACTATCTTCATCTTCGAACTCCTTCCCGTCCACTTGTGAGCTGGGCTGCTCTTTCTTATCATCCGAGCTCTCTGTTTCTCCGTCTGTCTCGGGATCCTTGCTGGCGGTCTGTTCCTTCGGTCTGGCAGTCTTTGTCCATCTGGACTCTCGGTGTGGTCTTCGTCCTCGGTAGTCCAGTGGAAGTCCATTGTTGTCTCAAAGTAGAGCTGCTCGGAGCCACCTCTACCTCATCTGTCAGTGCAGCTGGACAATCCGGCTCCAATATTCGGCTCGCGATAGGAATGAGTACCTCTTCGCGCCGATATACGGGCAGGTAAGACCACGCCAGAGCTCTCTTCGTGGCTAGCCACAAGAGAAGAGTGGCCAGGAGGTAGTAGTCCATGTGATGTTCGCTCTTCGACGCAATACCCCACAGCTCTTCCGTTCTTCTTCGCAGTGGCTCAGCGGCTCTGTAGCTGGCAGGGTCGAACCAGTCATTCGGGCTGCTGCCGAGTCGCCCTGATCGTGCTTTGTCATTTCCGTGGATATCTTTATCAATCGAGTCTCTGATACTGATCACGCCGTCACATCGAGCATCTGTGATGGAAGGGATCGCTTATTTGTCTCCCGCCATGTAGGAATTTCTATCGCGAATGTCACGCACCCTTGCTGCGAGGGTAACAAGCCAGCTCTATCCCCGAGACGTATACGTGGGAATCGATTTGCCAGCTGCAGTCTATCAGGCCTGTCAGTATCGTGTTGTACTGCTCCGATCAGAACGTTCATTCTATATTGACAACATTCGATTCCCAATGTTGTGTGAATTCGCGCGAACAACACGTCGCGGCCAGATGTCGTCAACCTTCACGTTCTACCACACGCGGAGCCAACCTCCAGTGGATTGCATTATTCGACCGCGTTGTTGGCTGTCGCCTCGGGGCCCAGGCGCCTTCAATCACTGCAAAGAGCGGTCCCCGTCACCAACTTCAACTCTGCGACAACAAATAGTAGCTCTACAAGACATCCGCGCTAGAGTTTGTGCACGAACAAACGAACGCTGTTTCTGAATGCAGGTTCATTCGGTCCGTAGTAAAAGAGCCATCGTCACAATTTATTCTCTATCGCTCACCCTCACAGCCAATCGATCAACGACACAAATATCTATATAAACAGTTCAAGTCGAATTATCGTTCAAAAAGGCGACAGCTTGAGTTCCCTCGTAGCCTGGTCTAAACAGTTCAGCACCAAGGCATCGACCGGTGAGTGACTTTTTCCTGTGTTTGGTGCAGGCAGGGCAGCTCTACACCCTCTCAGCATTGTATTGCACTTATTAATGCGTCTTCGTCCGGTCTTACTGGTGACTGACATGATATTCACGCAGAACCTTCATCATCACCTCATTAATTAGGTACATACTCGAGAAGATGGAGCACGCGCAGAATCGTACCCCAACAAAAAGATACTATATTACGAATCCTCTACGCAACGACGTGGTAGGTTTCCCATAACGTCTTCTGCCACAAGTGCTGAGCCTGGGCTATAATCCGGGCAGAGAGAGCAGCCTACAACGCGAGCCTAACACGATAGACGGAAGAACACTGTGGAGCGCATCTGCGGCAGTACAAGCGGCGGGTTTTCCTTCAAACCAAAGTGGACAGCCGGCCTTTTCGCAGTTCGGGGCGTTCGCCATCTTCGCGCCTTATCAGCACCACAACATGAACCACCCATCTATACAGCAAGCGCTGAACTCTCGTAATAGGAGTGGGCACGGAGGTAACGCAGATCTTTCCAAGAGTTCGGCTCAGAATCCATTCTTACAGGGGTGGCAATTGATGAACGCATCGCCTATGCCGATGCAGATGCCGGGAACCTACATTCAGACGCCCGTGCCATACAAAAGCTACGGTGACAAAGTCAGCTCACCAGGTGGCCCGATGGCTAAGGCCCAGCAACATGATCGCTTGTTCGATCCGACAGCCGTGTCTGATGGTTCTAACACCCATCAATATATCCTCACTCCTTCGCACCATACCTCCACCAGTGCCCCAGGCACACAGGCGAACAGATTCCATTCAACTATACCTACTCTGGCAGTGACCAGGTCCGACGCCAATAGTTTGCCTACCACGAGCAACAGGACTGTACGCCATGCCTCCCGCAAGCGACCCTCCATACTCCGCACCTGAGCGAGTCACGGACTTTCGCGCTGCTATTACCGCCGTTCGCGATCAAGGTACAAATATGGATGACGATCAAGAAGCTGCCTTCAGCTGTGCAACACGTCTGAAGCTCACCGCCACGCTCGGGAGGGCATATTTCACGCACAGCCGTCCCGGTGTTCGTGACTACTGCCTTGCTGGAGCTGAAGCGATCGCGGCAAACCGTGACTGTCCGCCTGCAGCTTCACAGTCGATCCGACAGAGTGTTCGAGTCCTGCAGACCCATCAGCCAGTAAAAGTCGATTTCTCGGCTTGTGACGAGGACGTCAGAGACCACACGAATAACGTGAGTGATATGGTTAAAGACATCATGGACACTTTGTTGGATATGCTGTTCGACGGTCGAACATTCGCAGAAGACAGCGGACCAGCCGAAGCTCTGTATGGTCAGGTTCGTAGGATGCTCAATGCGCGTATCTCCTTCGAGCTCAAACTTGAGCTTGCTGCTGTGGCAATCATTCTGTGGCCGCACAAAGACTTCGCCCTGGAGTCAGCGGCCTTCGGACGGTTCCATGCCGATCACAGACAGCACCTTCGCACTTGCGGCTTGTACGGTGTCGCTAGACACGCCAACAGTACCGAAGATGTACCAAGGGCAGCGCACGAGTATGCTGAGGAGGCTTACGCGAGTGCTGACGTGCCTGCTTCGGTGAGTGGTATCAGGCGTGAATTAACCAGCATCATGTCTGATCATGGAACTCAGAATCTCACTGGCAACGTCGTCGCTCCCGAAGCTATGCGTTACCCTCAGCCTCCGAGTTTTCCACAGCCGAGACCTTCCGCCCTCCATGGCCAAGATGTCCAGGGTAGCACGATGAACCAGCCACCAGCCAGCGCTGATATCTTCGGGGCGTATCTTCCACCACCTGCGATGACAAGCATGCAAAATAGACCTAGTGCGTCTAGCACGAGACCTAGAGCTGCTTCCACGTCAGCCAGGGCTTTGCACAGTCAAAACGATGCTGGAGACGACGATGGCACTCCAGCATCGAGAGTGAGAGCTTGCGAAAAGAGGCAGAAGCCTGCGCGTTACCGACAGTGACGAAGCATACGTCGTGGCAGGCGCGTGGACCTCCGGCTCGCATCGGAATATTAATGCTCGGTCTGTACCAACTGATGGTGGGAAGGGAGCAGACGCATAGATAGCAATTCGACTTTTTTTGAGGCTTCGAAGGATGCAGGCTTGGATACATGGGGCACATCAAAAGCGTTTCAATGGTTGTTTTCTTGGCGTATAGACATTCTTTGGCGGAGGCGTTCCTTATGGCAGCCTCCAAGCTTGCATTCATCGCTCACAGTCTAATTGAAGAGGCAAGGGGGGCGGCAGCGTATATAGAAAAATGCGACAGTATTCTGAAATCCTTTAACAACTTTTCGGGAAAGTGACTAATCACTACTATCAGCCAATACCAGCCTCACCCTAGTGCTGGCAAGAACCCGCCGGCTTCAGCGGTGCCTCGCTCCCGTACGCCCTGGTTTGTCCATTCTCATCATCATTCCCACTTGCCCATTGCAATGCTATTATCGCGCTGATAGCGCTGATCCCAATGCTGTACGTTCCCGCTCTCGCATACCCCAAGATAACACTCCTAGTCATCGTTAAGCCCAGCCTTGCTCCCAGTCGTCTGAGAGTCCTTCGCCGCGTTCGTTGAGCAAGTAGATGCTCGGCCTTTGCGCTTCGGCCTAGCCTGAGCACGACTCGATGAAGCTGTTGCGGCATCACCGATCTGCTGCGTAAGCATATCCCCGTGGGCACTCTCCTCGTCGCCGCTCTCCTGCGGGATCTCGACACTCGGGTTTAGCTTCTTACGGCCACGAGTCTTCTTGACTGGTGACTCCACCATGGACTCGTCCGCAGTCTGACCGACAGACCACTTCTTCTTCTGGTGGCTCATAGGAGTTTTCGAGCTTGCAACCTTACGCTTCCTACCCTTCTTCTGCGACAACACAGTCCACTCCTGCTGCTCATCGTCCTCGCCATCCTCCGTCTGCATCGGCGTCGCACTCTTCACGCGCTTTCTCTTGTGTGTCCCCGCCCTAGTGGCGGTGTTCTTACCTGTAGTCAACTTCGTCCTCAGGACCTCGTTCGGCGCAGCGATAAGACGCAGAAGGAATTGCCGGTTTAGACAGTCTTTCGCCACATACTTGTGTGCGAGTAGTGCCTTGATGATGACCTCGAGGCGCTCGGAGCACATCAAGTTTTGGTCACCGAGGTGCTTCAGGCACCAGTCATCGAGACCATACAAGATGCAGCCCTCGCGGTGCAGCCTAAGGGCTTCGTGCCAGATCTCGTAGGAGGTGGCGTCAAGTTTCTCGTGGTTGTATTTGCCACCTTCGTAGTACTCGAGCCACGTCTGCCATTGCTTCTTCTGGAAGTCGTCGAGGTCGTGAGGAACAGAGATCAAGGCCTCGAGGATACGGTTCTTGAAGTAGATCAGGTTATCCTCAACAAACTTCACGTCATCGATGGCTGGAGCGACCTGGCGATGTGGAGTGTTCAGCACCGTAAGTGCTGTCTTGTGGTCGTAGATGTGAGGCGTGTAGCCTTCGAGGTTAGGTAGAGTGGAAAGCGGAGCACCATCGTCCTCACCATCCTGATCCACCGCAACATCGCTCAGAGACGCAAGATGGGCGTCATGAGCAGCCAGGAACCCGTTCAGAGCCTCCGAGTCGGTGGTGAAGTCATAGTTCGGCCAGATGATAGCAGCATGAGCGGCAGTGTGCACCTTCTGTTCAAAAGGGATCCGAGCGCTCAAGATCGTCTGCACGTCGCGGAGAAGCTGGCGGTGGCGGTGGATGTAGTGAGTGACGCCCGACAGCGTCAAGTCAACCAAGATGTCGTTGGTCGTCTTCATAAGTTTCACAATGTCGGACCCCTCGATGAACTCGGTGACGTCTTGGTCACCTTCATCGAGCTCTACCTCCACGGCCTCTAGCGCCAGAAGCTGTGCGACACTCGTTTTGATAGACCATTGTAACGCTGGCGGGCACTCATGACCCTTGGTGACTTCGAGTGCATTCTCGATCTCCTCCGTCCGGGTCTCTGCGCTCATATACTGCCACATGGTCGGAGTTAATGTTGCGACGCTCATCAGACGTGCGTCCACAAATGAAGCGTTGCTTTCATCCGCCTGATACTTGCCATAAGCGGCAGCGACCACTGCGCGCTGATCAGGAAAGTCATCCGCTTCTGCTGAGCCGCTTGATCCAGCTTTGCTCTTCGCAGAAGGCTGCGTGGGATTGCTACCGAAGCTCACTTTAAGCGTGGTCAGAAGGCTGCCTCCAGGCCGACCAATGCCCCTGTTCTTCGCGGGTACAGGCAAGTCATAGCCCTTGATCTCCGACCAGCCGCCGGTGCCAAGATCGAAGTTTCTTGGGCCCCTGCCCGTTGATGAAGGGCCGGAGCTCGAAACGCCCGAGTCGCCATCCTCGACGTTCGTAGCTAAC
>Ga0058704_10000799_pt1 | contig 15440 bp, 18 predicted proteins | sample AgamicMgSfe_FD_71363 | JGI IMG/M metagenome (GOLD analysis project Ga0058704, IMG submission 71363) | Agave microbial communities from Guanajuato, Mexico - Mg.Sf.e | ecosystem: Host-associated > Plants > Phyllosphere > Phylloplane/Leaf | place: Guanajuato, Mexico | collected 2012-05-30
GGCTATGGTAAACCCCGAGTGCAAGAGTGTCTGAGACAAGATTGGGAATCTGAAGAGATTTGTACGATGTTGGAAGATACCGAGGGCATGTTCGAGACGGGAAAGGCTCTCCAGAGTTGAGAATGAGCACTGTACTGCCGGCTTTTCTTTCTCTTCTCTGTAATGAATAGGATACGATTGATAGATACCCACAAACGATGAGAAAGGTTTAAAGTTGATGGTTGTTATCAACCACTCTGTATTGAGAAGTCTATTAACCTATGCCCTTGATCACCTGCACTGGTGGGCCGCTGAGGTGGTGGCCGAAGGACGTGGTCAGGGAGGTGCTACCGCCGAAGAGATGTATAGCCGCCAGTGGGGAAAGCCGGAGAGGAAGGCGGATGAGGCGGGCGGATAACGGGGGCGTATGTGAGACATACGCCTCGAAAGATTACGGCGAGGTAGTCGAGGCAGTAATTGTGCACCTAATCTAATCTGCTTACACCTTCGATGACTTGTATCCCGTGAACCTTTGGTCCTGGATAATGCCGCAGCCCATTCCCAAGCCACCATGCGAGCGTCAACAGGACACATCCTGCTAATATCACACTGTTGTAATTCATCGTCCCTGTCTGCACGGGCATTGCGTATGCTGTTATTGTGTTAGTAAATCTTATCAGTCAAAATTTACAGAGTCCTTTGAGATTTGTCCTCTGACGGACGAGACTAGCGCTCAAAAGGAAAAGGAGTAGACTTACGAAAGCAGAACATGATGTTGAAGAAGACAATGAGCAGACATGCCAGAGCATTGACAACGTAGCCGGCTTTGCCCATCCAGAAAGGACCCGGTCTGATACTTTTCCGGCCGGTCAGTAGATGTGGTAGGATTGCTAATAAGTAACTCGTCCCCGTCAATACAATGAACGAGCCGACTAGGTCTTGGAACGCCGTCTTCGATCCTAATGAGATGGCGCCTAGGCCAGAACATAATATCGCAGAGATTATTGTCGCCGGTACAGGACATGACAATGTCTCATTGACGCGACCGAGTGTTTTCGGAAATGGGACGGCGTTGTCGCGGGCCAGTGACCAGAGGATGCGGGAGATGGTAAGAAAGGTGCCGACGACGCAGATCAGGACAGAAAGGAAGACTATCAGGAGGAGGCCGAAGGTGCCGCCTTTGTTGCCGGTAGCTTGGGCGTACACTTCAGCCAGGGGAAAGGAGCCAGAGTAATTGAGAACGGAATCGAGGTCGTTAATGCCGTAGAGGATCGCGACGGCGTAGACAAAGGCGGCTAGGGACGTGTTGCATTAGTCATGCTGCGTTCCTGCGAGAGAACGAAAGTAGCAGGCCTCGAAAACGCGACTTACTAATAGTCCCAAGCACAATCTGCGCTGCAACCGCCTTAGGCAGATCCACGCTCGGATTCGGCAATTCCTCCGCCATATGCGTGACCGCATCCGGTGTGCCAATCGTAAACGCACCATTTAGCACGCCCGTCAAAAACGCCACGCCGCCACTCCATCCCGTCGCATTCTCCCAGTCCCGCCACACAAACGCACTGCTCGCATGCTGTGCCGGCATCACTGCGACCACAATGATCGTCACCAGCCCGCCCCCCAGTATCAGAAACAATCCGGCCTGCTGCATCCGCGGGATGATATGATTTCCAAACACGCACACGCCCGCCCCCGCCCACGTAATGCCCAGGAATGCCACATAGGTATGCCACGGCCTGACCTCAAACCCCGGATTGAACACAACGTAGAACTGCACGGCAATATTCGCTGGAATGCTGACGATCGAGGCCAAGTCGAAGATCCAGCCGAAGAAGTTGAGCCAGCCAGTAAAAAAGCCGAGTGTGCGGCCCCAGCGGGCGGAGCCGGGGGTTAGGGAGGCCCAGTGGTAGACGCCGCCGGCGGAGGGGACGGCGGAGGCGAGTTCGGCGATGGAGGCGGCGATGAGGGCGTAGTAGAAGCAGGCAGTGAGGAATTCGTAGAGAACGCCGGGGGGGCCGCCGTTTACTGGGAGATGCGGTGAGGTGTTAGTGGGTGTGAATTCGGGCATAGTCATGACAGGATAGTGTGGAGGGCTTGGTTGGCAGGATGAACCAAGGAGGAGTGATCTTACGTATAGAGACAGTAAGTGAGCCGCCCAGCGCAACCCAGGCATTGTCGATGGTCAAGGCAAGACCGCATATTGAAAGAAGACCGTACTGTCTTTGGAGCTGATCACGATGACCAGATGCGTTGACATCGAGACCGTCGGAGGTCACTATCGAGGTCAGGTTTTGCGTCTTCTCGGTTTCGAGCTCTGTTGGACGTGGATCATTTTCAAGTAGCTTCTTCTCTTGCGTCGTGCTTTGTGAGAACGACATGACGTCGAGAGTGGTCCAGCAAGGCTCTGGATGGCCAATTTATTTGCAATGGTGTTGCAGCGGTTGGACAGCACTCTGGGTTGATCCGTCGTGTTTATTCGAGTATGCACGGCCAGGTGAGAGGCGCAAGTGAGAAAGCAGAGAAAACAATCTTTCTCCCAACATCGAAAGATGCTTCGATTGGACGACGTGCAGCAAAACTGCATGAGCATATCGATAGCATACATAATCACAAAGTGACGTCCTACATATTGACCGCGGTAGCGTTATCTCTCGCAAGGAATTGATCCTGCCGGACGACGGGCGATGGGCTGTTTCACCTCCAGCTTGCCAGCCTCACTAGGCTTATCTTTCCTCTGAGGAGATCCGGCCAAGATACCGTGTAGTCCTGTCAGCACAATTATACTTCGTCACGCATCATTGGTCGATATCAGCAAGGTGCTGAGTAGGCAAGGCTCGCCAGATCATGCCTGTAAGCCCACTTTCGCATCGAGTGTCATTGGAGCTAGCTTATCGATCTTCTGATTGATAGAATGGAACTCGGGAGCAAGCCAGTCTTGACTATCAGCTTAGTGTGGACTCTGCGAAGATGTCACGTCCACACTGCATTTGGAGACTGATGACTGATCACGCCCACACACACAGCGGTTCTTTTGCCGGCTTGATAGCCGCAGACGACAGATGACTGAACATGATAGGACGTCAGGGAAGAGACTAGCTCAGCTTCCCGTCGGGTATGATTGCAGTTGCAAGGGTGTAGGATATGGAAAAGATAAGAGAAGTACAGTCGAGGTTGTACCCTGTGGAACATGACTCGTGCAGACCTCATATCTTCACTACTAACCCCCTTCACCCGACAATCATGCAACTCATCCTTGGATCATGCCATGCACGCCTGCACATCTCATGCTTCATGGTGGGCTGAGCGTGTGGGACGCCTGCCTACTGATGTCCGCATGATGAAGGAGAAGCGAAACTATGACGAGCCTCTTGCTGTGGAATGACCGAGATATTTCCTGTGATCCTTGCTGACCTGGCCATGGAGACCGTCATCATGCCCAGGAACGGACTTATCTGTGACTTTGTTTGCCCGTCAGAAAAAGCGTTCTCTCGTGACTTTGATCGTGGAAAAAGTCTGCCATTTTCAGTCCAACATGTCCAACCCTCAAGACGATACATCGGGCACTCAATCATGGCTTCCAACCTTCTTGAGCAAGCCCAACGAGAGCAAGAGCTCGAAGTCACAACCACCGCACGAACGATCCTCGCTCCTGCGTAAGCCCTCATCCGACCAGGAAGCAGGCAGCGTCGAAACCATCCACAATGGCAAGTCCACTCCCACCCAGCTCGTCCTCGCCGAATTCTGGGTCCTGCTCAAGAGCTCCATCCCAGTCATCCTCGCCTACACGCTCCAGAACTCTCTTCAAACAGTCTCCGTCCTCGTAGTAGGCCGCCTATCACCCGAAGCCCTCGCCACAGCAGCATTTTCCTACATGTTCGCCATGGCGACAGCCTGGCTCATTGCATTGGGAGGCACGACTGCTATCGATACTCTTGCAAGTGCGAGTTTCACGGGAAGCAAGAATAAGCACGATCTCGGCGTTATTCTGCAGAGAGCGTTTGTGGTGCTGGGGCTGTTGTATGTGCCATTTGCGATCTTGTGGCTGTGCTCGGAGCCGGTGTTTCTTGCACTGGGGCAGGAGGCGTATCTTGCGCACGATGCAAGTCGCTTTCTTAGTATCCTCATTCCGGGCGGACTTGGCTATATTCTGTTTGAATGCATGAAGAAATACCTGCAAGCGCAAGGGATCATGCGGCCGGGCACCTACGTCCTGCTCATCACATCACCGCTGAATGCAGCATTAAACTACCTCTTCGTATACACCTTCGACTTCGGTCTTCTCGGCGCGCCCGCCGCCACAGGAATATCGTATTGGCTCTCCTTCCTCCTCCTCGTCGCCTACACCCGCTTCGTAGCTGGCTCTGAATGCTGGGGCGGCTGGTCCCGAGTATGTCTTTCCAACATCTGGACATTCGCACGTCTCGCACTCCTGGGCTTCGTGCACGTCGGCACCGAATGGTGGGCCTTTGAGATCGTTGCCCTCGCAGCCGGGAAGCTGGGCACGATCCCTCTTGCTGCACAGAGTGTCATCATGACGACTGATCAGGTGATGAACACGATTCCGTTTGGCGTCGGTGTGGCTACATCTGCACGCCTGGGCAATCTCCTCGGGTCGAAAGATGCAAAAGGTGCGGCGAGGGCGGCGAATACGGCGGCGGTGCTGAGTATGTTGCTTGGTGCGCTGGTGTTGGCGGTCTTGATGGGCGTGAAAGATGTGTATGCGAAGATATTCAATGACGATGTGCAGGTCATTCGGCTTACTGCAGAAGTGATGCCATATGTCGCGCTATTTCAGATTGCGGACGGTCTGAATGGGTCATGCGGTGGTGCGCTGAGGGGGATGGGCAGACAGTGGGTGGGTGCTGTTGTCAACATCGTGAGCTATTATTGCGGAGCTCTTCCATTGGGCATATATCTGGCATTTCACGGCTGGGGGCTTGCGGGATTGTGGCTGGGTCAATGCATTGCGCTCTACTTGGTAGGAGTGATTGAGTGGGCTATTGTTGCTTGGAGTGATTGGGAGAAGGAGGTGGAAAGAGCGTTTGGACGTATGGATGATGGTAATGGACACTGAACATGCGTTGATATAGCACTAGCTGGTGAGCAGTACGTATCACTTCAGCAACATGTTAGTAAAGCAGAAGACTACCAGGTAGTAAGCAGTGGGCAGCGGTGGAGTTGTCCTTTTCCAGGTATAAATTAGTAATCAGCTTGTGAAAGTAGTCACAGGCTTCTCACTTCCACAGAGGCTGTGTTAGCTTCTCCCACTAGATTGTCTGGGTCTCGTAGCATGTTATTATGACCTAAGCGCGAGCACGATCGATTATGCAGCAAGACTAGGCTCGCCGGGCTGAGGGCGGCCCGGGTATCTGAAACGCTGATAAGGAAACCAAGTACCTCTATACACAGGATGATTACCCGACTTCGACCACGCATCTGCCATGCAGCCATATCAGTCCCTACTGCGTACACACTCGGAAGTGCCCGTTTCAGCCTGGGGCTTGCTAGAGTGGTCGTCAGTAATGATTTCTTGTATCTCTCGCCGAGTGTCATCCGAACTCAAACTCAAACGATCAGATTAACCTGCATGTTGACAACCATGGACACAATTCCAGGCCTGCCTGTTCGAGCTTGGCTCTTGGTAGATTGTTCGTCAATAGCTTCCCGTAATCTCTCGGCGAGGTCCATCCGGACTTGATCTTGTGTCTGCCACGCAACGACATCAGCCTGCATGCTGACACCCATGAGCACGCTTTGGAACTGCCTGTTCAAGCCTGGCTCTTGTTAGTTCGGTCGTTAATGGCTCGATATATCCCTCGATGATGGTCATGCTGAAAGCAGCGATCCTGATCATTAGGTAACAGCTTGTTGAGTCTCGATCTCACTACGTAGTAGGATGAGCGATCAGGCAGCTAGCCAACCTGATGCTCGTGAGGAGGGGCACGAGGGGCAGGCAGAAGGCTCAACGTCATGCGGGGCATGTATTGTTGCTGTCTGCTTATCTAGCTCGACCTCCCATAAGCATAAGGGCACGACTACCTCTTATCATCTTTCGCAACCAATCAGCATTCGACTCTTTCAGACTGTCTCAAGATGTCAAAGCTACTCGCTCTTGCTGCGTTGCTCGTGGCAACATTCGCCCATGAAGGGCATGATCATGACCAGAGTCCCATCTCTGGACCTCATCCAGGCTTGTGGTTCAATGGCATGAGCCTGCCAGGAGACGGTGAAACGCAGGTAAGCAGCATTAGTTCCCAGATCACAAGGCAACGAGCTGACAAACACTCCAGGCTGACTCCGTCTTCTCCGGCATCTCGACTTTCGGTCGTCTGCAGTACCATCCATGTCTTACCAGCGATGCTGTAAAGTACGACATCGCATTCATCGGTGAGTGAAAGAATTCAGGTGCATCACGAGCCTCAGCTTAGTACATCACAGGCGCACCCTTCGACACAGGCACTTCCTACCGTCCCGGCGCTCGCTTTGGTCCCTCTGGAATCAGGCAAGGAAGTCGCCGACTCAATTTGTACGGAGGGTACAACGTCCCACTAGCCGCGAACCCTTTCAACAGCTGGGCGACAGTTTTGGACTGTGGAGACATTCCCGTGACGTCCTACGACAACGCCTTCGCCATCAAGCAAATCGAGAACGGCCACAATAGCATCCTCATGCGCGAACCAGCCACGGATGCTAAGGTGAAGGGCATGAGCAAGCACGGAAAGACACTTCCGCGCGTGATCACGCTCGGTGGCGATCATACCATCACGTTGCCGCTGTTGAGAAGCATGAACAAGGCATACGGTCCCATCACCGTCATTCGTGAGCCATGACCATGTGTACCCATCAGCATAATTGATAAGAGTTCAACTAACAGCTATCCCAGACTTCGACTCCCACCTCGACACCTGGAAGCCCAAAGTGTTCGGTGGCTCTCCCTCCCTCCAAGCCTCCATCAACCACGGCACCTACTTCTACCACGCCTCCCACGAAGGCCTGCTCCGCAACGACACCAACATCCACGCCGGCATTCGCACCACCCTGTCCGGCCTGTCAGACTACGACAATGACGGCTACGTCGGCTTTTCCATCATTGAAGCCCGTGAAATCGATACGCTTGGCACGGAAGGCATCATAAAGCGGATCCATGACCGCGTGGGACACGAGAATCCGGTGTATCTCAGCATTGATATTGATACGCTCGATCCGGCGTATGCTCCTGCTACAGGTACGCCGGAGACTGGAGGTTGGACGACAAGGGAACTGAGAACGATTATGAGGGGATTGGAGGGCATTAATCTCGTTGCTGCGGATATTGTGGAGGTCGCGCCTGCGTATGATACTAATGCGGAGTTGACGACTATGGCGGCCGCGGATGTGCTGTATGAAGTTATGACGCTGATGGTCAAGAATGGTAAGTCATGCGGAGAATCTGTGAGAGAACTCAGCTGATCATCTGCAGGACCATTGAGTGAGAACGGCCTTTTCAAACTCAGGAACGAGACAGAGTCGTCATGATAGAGGCGAAGACATCGTGCATTGCTCTTCACAACGCGATGAACGTGCGTCTTGTAGAAGGACTCCAGAGGAAGTCTTTTGTATCTTGTCGTATTTCATTGCAAGCATGAAGTTGATACGTAGCATAACAAGAATAACGCGGAAAAGATACCTTAGTATGATGATAATAATATAGGTAGTAGTACGTCTTTTCGGCAAAGAGGCAGTCGTCATGGTGGGCACGTGACTTGTGTTCCGCTCCCTGCCTCAATGACATAAACCTCAAACAATAGATGCCATAAACCACCACAGATACCTTGCCAGGAGAACATACGTCCGAGTGTTGATCAGTCTTGAGGCCCATCGAGCCACTGCTGTTCGGATACTATGTAATGTCTCCTTCAGCGAATGCAGCTACGAACTGCTTGACCTATATGATGAGGTTCTTTCCATCAGTTCGGTATCTCTAGTTCCCGCGTCTGAATATCTATCTGCACCGGCCAAGACATTGTAAATTGTCACAATTATGACACTGATTTGAATGGCTGCGACAGACACGAGCGCCCAAGCTAGCCATTCAAGTGCTACTGCTATTGGGCTCACATGAGTCGTGAGAGCTGGACTTGTAAAACGAGGCATCATGGCTGCTACTATGACTGCAGCAGAGTGCTGCCATAATGTGGCAACAAACAAAACGAAGGATGATCCAATGAGAAGGACACAAACAAGCTGAGATATAGGCTTGCTCGGAAACGGCTTGACGTCGACATCAGATCCAGAACTATTGACTTCAACATGCCAGCCTGGAAATGTGGCCAGTAGTAGACTTGCGAGGATCATTAGGACTATCGCAATAACGCTGCGGTTTGTTAGTCCAAGAAGTTGTGCCGTCATCATTCCACACCACGAACAGGCTAGCAATGGCGAAAACTTACATGAACTCAGGCACGATTATCCGCGTCCTGAAGCTCACCAGGAGATCGATGATTCCAAGCGGGTCAGAGTGCATCCCCACATATTCCAACAAGGTGAGCTTTCTGTTGCTGCAGAGCCAAGGGAGTTCTTGAGTACGGACGCAAATGCCAAAATAGCCGACCCTGCCTTCGAAGTATGAACCTGAAGCTGCCACTTCTCGAAGGCAGCTTGTTACATTCGATGTAGCGTCTACTATTACTGCGCTCGGCTCATAGATGGTTCGCAACAAGTATATGTTCTCGAAGACTGTCGTGGTTGTGCATCCACCGAGTACAAGGGCTAAGCAGATATCAGTCTTGAGACTGATCAATCATAAACAATGCAAACTTGACCTAGGGCTACTATAGCAGCACAATTGATGAAGATGAGGAAATGTTCAGTCGTGAGAGGTAGGTGGCGAAGAGTCCAGCGCATACGCATAGTATTGTTCTACACTACAGAAGTAGGTGAGATTGTCACAACATGGAAGATAAGCTGCAAGTGCGCCAAGGTACCTATGCTGACGAGTTGCGGCCTAACCTCGGTCGCCGTACGCCCATCTATTTGTGGGACCATCAAAGGCCTGGTACTTCGAAGTACGAGGCATATGGCTCTAATCAGCAACAGTGTGAAGTGGAAGAGTATGGCATTGGCATCATGACACAAAAAAAGCATCATCGTAAAGCTGAAGTCGTGAAAATCTACCGGACTAGAATGAAGCATCATTTCTGCGCCGAATGAACGATCCAGAAACCTTCATCTTCATCATCCTCTGGTGTTTCCCTCCCCGACTCCGCATCTTGTTGACTCAGCCACATCTCGGGGGCGGAGACATTACTAGTAACATCGCGCTTCCACCAGAGCCTCCTATTTTCCCATCTCATGGTAATCCTGACGCTGAACACAAGGAAGATCAGCGCGAACGCCATATACAAGAAGCCCATTATGCCCTTTAGCCCTTCGATTGTGGACGACAGCCATAAAAGAATGGCCGGAACTATTAAAGCGGAGCAGACAACAAATAGCACAAGAACTTGAATCGAGAATCCAAGATAGGTTAGCTCCTGTAATGTCCATTTGAGCAACATGAAGGTCGTGTGAAGCATCCAGGATATGAATTGAGCTGTACTCAACTTCTTCATAGGCTCTACTCCAGCAAGCTTCCGGGCATCCGCTAGACTCCATGACTTGAACTTGATGAGACTGTTGCTGCGGACAGAAAGCCGAGCACCATAGGCTACCGAAAGTGTGATGACGCAGGTAATCACAAAGGATGAAAGTGGGACACCGCCCTGAAGCTGGTCGACCTGAATGCTGAAAAGGCTTGCAGCGAAAGTCAGGGGAATGAAGATAAAGGCGAGTTCTGTCAATTTCGACACTGATTCGGCTTCTGCAATACTCCGTCGACTGTCGAGAAGTGAGATTTCGGTTCGTAAAGACGTCTCAGTTCTTTCGCATCGCTGAATCATCTCCTGGAGCTGCCCCAATAAGCTACCGATAGCGCGATCAGCATAATCTGGCAGAGATACCCTGGAAGATGCATGAATGCCAGTATCTCCCCCATCCTTGGCAGGGTCAAAGTACAAGGTATTTGCAAAGTCCTGCAATTGCTGATGAATCCGAGGTAAGTGAGTCTTACACTGCTTGACGAACATACGCCAGTCTTGAAGAGAGTCCCGAAGACGATGTTCGATTATAGACTCCCATTCGATTTCTGCTAGTTTCGTTTCGATGTCTTCCATAAACAGCACTAGATCTGCTTGCAGCATTTCTAGTATTGCATATAATGGGTCCGGTCGATGGAGATGTACGATGGGTCTGGTCGACCATTCTAGAATACTCTCAAGCATTGAGTAGGTCGGTATATCGAACGCGTTTGCCACCGCCGGCTCCTTGGTCAGTAGTATAGTATCGATGTCTACTGGCCCAGGCGACCTAGTAGACCGTGTCTGGTAAAGTAGACCATCATCTACTGTTTCTTTAGAAGATGTCATCCCACTCTTCAATCTAGACGAAGTCGTTCTTTTCCTACGTACGATTGGCAAAGGATCTGTCAACAGAATAACTATATCAGACTATCAGTACTGCTAAACGACATCGGAAACAGTAAAGAACAACGCACCGATCTCATAGCCATTGTGACGGGTGACATACACTGTCATTCTTTCTTCCCAGTTTGCGGCCATGGAGCCCTTCTTCGTTTCCGACTGATCATTTTTCATCAATGACGACCACCAGTCGAATCGCCATTCGGATCTGAAAATATGGCTCAACATGTCCAATTTGTCGACGATACTCGTACGAACGAGGCGATTCTGGGACCCTTTAACATTCTTCGACGTTTGCGAAGTAGCTGTGCCATTAGAGACAAATTCATCGCGTTGCTCTACATCTACCAGCATCCTGTTCGAGCGCCAAACTGGTCGAAACCAGCTCACAGATGTAAAACTGCTTTGCGTGACTCGTAAGTACCGTGGTAAGGAGCTAGCAGCTGAGGCAGTAACTGGTGATTCCTCAAGGTGCTTGGTGAAAACAGTCAACGGAAGCCAGAACACCGACCCAAGAAGTCGGATCACATCATCACTAAGACCTTCTACAACAACAAGGCGTAGATACGTATCGTCAGAAGGTTGTTTTTTGAGGATATTGTTGAAATCATTCCAATCAATTCTATTTGTGTCGGCCGTATCAACGCCCAGATGGTCCACAGGAGACGTACTGTCGCGAAAGTCGAGACAGGTACCGCGTGGCTGGATCCCCAGTGGCGTGCATACTTTGCGGTACAAGCTGCGATTCTGGCGTACTATAGCATCGTACTGTCTTTCCCTTTTATCGAAGTCGATAGGTAGGGTTTGGCTAACCCAGCGCTGACCATCAGGTCCTCCGTAGAAACTTAAGCAAGTGGCAGCTGTCTTGCCACTGGGTAGTGCTTGGCTTGTCTTTCGATCGATGCGGGGTTTATTGAGGTTGTCGTCCGACATTATACCCTTTCGTGGTTGTCAGGGACAAAATGTTACAAAGAAGTGTATGAAATGGTAGTGCCGGATTCGGAACATCAGCTCCATACGTAGTCTCGAATTGCTTATATCATGCAGACGTAGCAACGATCGGATCATGTATGATCGTACTTCTTATCATCTGGCCGTAGATGGGCGCTAATGTCAGCAGGTGGGCACGTGCTTACCTTAGGATATGATGTAGGTATCGATGTACCTGGTACATACATGAAGCGTGGTGAAACGCCACACTCCGTCACACTCAAGTGCATGTATATGTAATAATGGTGCTGGGGATTCAATCGATGTGGAGACCGCCGACTTTATTAGTATACGAACCAGTCTACTAAAACTAAGTATGTCACAATACTCTCACTTCAAGGAGTTTCTCTGATGACTTTATACAAGAGCCATGATGTAATCGAGAGTCCTTTCGTGAACCACTAAGTAACACGAATAAATAGCTCGCTCGACCCCAACATTAAGTGTTCCTACGGCGTCACGAAACGATCCTCGCGGACAGGACCGATGTCTACCTCCATTGTATAACATTCCGGCGATCCTCTTCTTGCTCCCGGTGATTGCCAGGATCGTAGCTTTCCCATCGCACAGCTCTCACGAGGTGACCCAGCACCTCCTCGATTGTAACGCCATCTAACGTACTGCAGATACACGTTTTGTTGTGCCGCTCCGCCGGCTTTGAGTCGACTTCGGCGGCGTCCCTGTTGCTCGGAACAGGGATGATAAAATAACACTTTGTGCTGCGCAACAGACCCTTTGTGCAGGTAAGAGGCTTGGCACATCCATCGATGTACCTGCGGAACGTCACTCGGCCTGTTCGGGCAAGAGCCACAGTAGAAGGGCTTCCGACGGTCTTAAGTGGCGCCACCATACGTCTCCTCCAACCTCATCATCAAGTGTTCCTTCGCCGTCAACACCCGCTCCCTCGAATCCACCTCTCCGTCGAACCCGTTCTTGTCGCGGGCCCCGCGTTTATCAGCCGCCTCCCGCACGATCGAGCTAGGCACCGCTTCCAATTTCGCCTCGTCCAGTGGATGGCAGAAATATGCTATGCTATATCTCTCCTTCGACGTTGAGCCAGCTCCTGCTGCGTCACTGCTCGGGACAGGGAAGATGACTCGATGTTTCGTGCTGCGCAGGAGGCCATTCGTCCAGTAGGAGAGGAGGTCGCCTATGTTGACGAGTATCGGCAGGTGAGGCTTTGGTGGCTTCGAATCTGAGCCAGACAGAGGTGAGGGTGAAGTGCTGGCTTCCGGATCGACAGGCACTGCTACCCAGTCGCCGTTGGGAGCCTCAACTTCGAGGCCAGGCTGCCCTGGGAGACGAAAGAGGAGGGTTATGCTGCCGTAGTCTGTGTGTGCGCCGGCGCGGATGTCGGTGGTTGGTAAGTGAGACTTGGATGTGGAGGCGGGGAGTGCGGGATACTGGTAATTTGTAAGTTGAAGACTTATGTGTATTCCCCACGGAGAGTGGGATTGCGTAGAAGAGCATACATAGAGGAGGCGTAAAGTGCTGCCAGATGAGCCTTTTGTGCGGTCATGGCGGGTGGCGAACCATTCCGTTCCAGACTCCGAGGCAGCATTCTCAATCTAACGCACATGTTAAGATTCAAAGTAGTGAGAGCCCAGAGGGGTCTGGGACAAGGACCACCTACGTGCATCGCATCTGCAAGCAATCGTAGGATAGTGTTGCAGAGCCCACGACAATGCTCATCGAAAGTTGCCACTCGTGCTTCATTCTTCTCGAGGAGTGCTGGCAGAGGCTGCTGTGCTTTGCCGTCTAGTGTGAACTCCCCAAAATTGAAGGCTCTGTATGGGCAACCCTGATCAGCATGCTGAAGACCGACATAGTAGACGACATTGTGTACTCTTTGAAGTCACCATTCTTGTGTTTTTTTGGGTCCAGTGCTTCGCGGTGCATTGAGACGAAACCACGATTCTGGGTGATCGGTGTTTGTGCTTTGATGTCTGGCGGCAGGGAGAAGAGCTCACGTGACTATTGTGAGACGTGTTAGTTGGCCAGGGGTGGTTGTCTGCCGTTGTAACATGGCATGAATAGTGTCAAGTCACAGGCATCCTGAGAGTGAGCTACTGTAAGACACGTCATATCACATAACAACGTACAAGAGAGAACATATCATCCACATCTTGCGGCTTCAACGACATGTCATCGGTGTGCTTCACAAAGATGAAGCCCAGTGTCACCGCAGCATTCAGGAGATCTTCTGCAGCCGTAGGTGAGCTGAGGTCCACGACTGGGATAGACTGTGATGTGGCGTCGAACATCCTTTCGTCGTTGTGTTGCGAGATACTGTGTGGCGCAAGTGTGATGGAAATCGTGATCGTGATGTGAGATGTAGATAAGCATGATCTGCCGGCTCCACAGTATTCAAGCCTTAGCCTGGCGGGATCGTGCATATGCTGCAGGGGGCGGGGTCCTTCACAGGGCTGAAACATGAGAAATGCGCGTGACACCATCTGGTCTCGTTGTTTGCGACCCGTCCTGTCTTGACCATCATCATCATCATCGCCAAGCGTCGCTCAGCGTAAGAATCATCACCAGCGCTGCTGACAATAGACATCCGAACTTCATTCATTTCAAGTGGCCTCGCACAAGGCACCAACGTTCACTCATCGCTCACCGCATTTTCCGCAAATAATGCGACACACTTGAACAGTATACACAGCACCTCAGTCTTGACAAGAAAAAACCTAAGAGATGTCGTTCTTTAACAGTTTCGGTGGCGCGAAAGGAGTCCAGGCGAAGAAGCAAGAGATCCGCAAAGTGCAGCACATCATCACAAAGCCCAAAGCCCTGCCACTGCCAGCAAGAGCCGCAAGGCCAGAACGGCCTTCTCCCGCAACCAATTCATCCACATCTACTCCTCGCACAATAGGATCGAACAGCGCGCGATCATCTCCAGCCACATCAACCTCGACTACGAAACGAAAAGCACAAACGCAAGATCCAGATCGAGCGAGCGCAATGAGGCGGCACAATAAGAGGAAACTTGCGACACCACCAGCTACTCCTCTCTTTGGAAGTAGCAGCGAGAGCGAGAGCGAGCATGAAGATGCTATTGCACTACCGAACGTCAAAAGGATAAAAAGTCGAGACAAAGTGGTAGATCTCAACCCGAGAAAGCTGAGAGATGTTGCGCAGTGGGAGGCGACGGAGGCTGCACAAGAGACACAACATCTACTGGTGCACAGTGCTGATCTGACAACTGGAGCTCACGCAATCAAGCATACACCACTATTTCAACGATCTGAAGACGATATCGCCGTGGCGGAGCTACACTATCCTGGCTCTTCACAACCAGAACGATTCGCACTTGTGGCACCAAAGGACCAAACGAATCACAAGCCTGCCGGCGACCTCATCGATGCAATCGAGATGATACTGAAGCATTTTTTTGCCCAAGAGACTTCATCCCCATTACTGAACGAAAGCACTGGCATTCCCTATCTCATGCGCCGAGCCCACAGAACAGGCGAACTTGACTCATTCCAAGAAGCTCTCTCCACCTTTAACAACCTCATCACCACATCCCGTGCAGACGGCAGTCTCGCCAAATTCATCGACACATCCCTCCCCGCTCAGCCCCTGCCCCTCGACCTCACGAAATACATCCTCGACCAATGCTTTTCTCGCACTGTCTCCCCGCACGTCGACCTCCTCCGCTCCTACGCCTCCTTCTCCGACTCCGTCTACGGCGAGATCCTCCCACCCTTCGCCTCCCAAATCTTCGCCGCCACCGGCCTCACCCACACATCCGTCTTTCTCGACCTCGGCTCCGGCGTCGGCAATGTCGTTCTTCAAGCAGCACTTGAAACAGGCTGCGCAGCCCACGGTATCGAGTTCGAGGCTAACCCCGCCACCCTTGCTGCGGCACAAGCAGAGGAATTCCGCGCCCGCACAGCCCGGTATGGTATCAAGCCTGGGCCAGTCAACATCATGCAAGGCGACTTCCTCGAGGACGCTCGTTTACGCTCC